>Ga0326727_10025525_pt1 | contig 11069 bp, 8 predicted proteins | sample MB2enrmetagenome_FD_207643 | JGI IMG/M metagenome (GOLD analysis project Ga0326727, IMG submission 207643) | Lab enriched peat soil microbial communities from McLean, Ithaca, NY, United States - MB29MY | ecosystem: Environmental > Terrestrial > Soil > Wetlands > Peat | place: USA: New York... | reverse complement strand
CCCACTCCTCCGCAGCCCGCTTGGCTTCTGCTTCGCGGCGTTTTGCTGTCTCAATTTCCAATTGCCGCTGCTCCTCGAAATTTTGGAACGCCGCATCCACCTTTTCAACCACGATGCCCAGGACTTCCTCCAGCGGCTTGCTCTCGCTCTCCGTCCACGTCCGGCGCCCCCGCAAACCGCGTGCGAGTACCTCGAAGCTGAGCTTTCCCGTAGGCCGGGACGACTTCAATTGCCACGTCCAGCTCGGCTTGCGCTTATCCTCCGCGGTGGGCTCACGTTCGACCTGTTCCCGGCCTTCCGTGCATGCAATCGTCAGGTCATCGGAGCCCTTGGTGACGCGCAACCCCGCAAATTGATCCACCCCGGACTTGAACTTATACCCTCGGGCCTCGAGTTCCACAAACATCGCTGCCAGCGCCCGGCATAGCCGTCCCGCGGAAGAAGGAGTCAGATCACATCTAAACAGATCGCGCCCGCTCACGCTCACGAATCCGTCTTCACTGACCTTGGCTTTCCGTAGCGCCACCGAATGGCGCTGGGCGGCGGGGTGCAACTCCGCCCCGTCGCCGGGTATGGCAAGATCGGTTGCCAGGGCTTCAAGGTCCCCGTTGCTCGCTTGCCACGCCTCGCGCCGTTGGCGGTTGGCCGTGATGTCAAAGGTCACCGTCCTGTCTTGCCCTTTCCCTGCTGGCGGCAATGGCTTTCGCGGCACCTTTTCACCGGCAGCCACGCGAGCCCAATAACCCAGCGATGGCCTGGGAATTCCCATTCGCCTGCAAGTCTTGGCGAGGGCCACATCAGAGATTCCCAATTCTGCCGCCAGCTTCTGGCAGCTCTTGCTCCAAACGGCTTCGTACAATTCGCCACGCGTAAATTGCATCACGGCAGGCTTGGAGGAATCGGATTTGTTAGTGCCGGATTGCGGTATCGGTTCGGCGGGTTTTTTAGTTGGAGAGCTTTGACCATTCCCAGCGGACGCTCTGGCATCGGCGCCCCGGTGTGCTGCGGATGGCGAAGCGGGCCGTACGTCTGCCTTCAAAAGAAGATTCTGAGGAGCCATGAACTCGGAACTCGGAGCGATCGTCACATCGGCCGCACTAGGTGGTGTTTCATCGCCTTGAGGCAATCGCGGCCCCGGTTTAATCTCACACGGCGTGTCCGGAGCGGGCGGCGGTAACGCAATTCTCTCATCAACTCCACCGTGCTGACGGCGGTACCAATAGCCACCGTCCGGACGGGGCACTTTCAGCTGCTCGCAAAGCTGGACCATCTCCAAATATGAGTATCCGAGCTCCTGGCCAAGTTTTACAATCGGGGTGCTCCAAATCCGGTCGTAAAATTCTTCGCGCGTCAATCGCCGCTCGACCTTGTTCATGTCATCACACTGGCGAAATGCCCGGCCGGGATCAAGCGTGAGTTGTTAACCGGATTAACCGGCTTCAAAGCAATGATCGAACAACCGGAACACCAGGCTCAAAGCCGGGGAACTTTACTCGTTCGCGCGCGCCGGCGGAAGCAGCTTTAGCAGGTGAGATTTGACGTAACTGCCGGCCGTTTGGGGATCGTACGCAATGTCCGTGCGGAGCAGCGGCTGCATGTCCGAGCAAAATCCACGATCTTTGAGATGCTCCTCCAGGATGCCCATGAATTCGTCGCGTCCCGCTTTCGTGCCTTCCTGGTTCAGGTAATGCTCGAAGGACGCAATAATCTCTGCTGGATCAACGCGTGTCGGTGATTTGGTCAGCGCCCAATACAAATCAAACAAATCCCGCCCGCGCTTGCGTTGAAACAACGCGCGCATTTTCGTGCCCAGCATTTCATGGATGTCGAAACCTTTGACGCTGGTCTGGACAGCTTTGCCGCGGAATGGAAAGCTGAACGGCATCTCGACGACCGCCCGGTGCGGTTTGCGTTCGGTGACGTTGGCTTCAATCACAATTTCCAGCGTTCGGATCGGTTCCATGACGGAACGCACGGAGTAGGTCATTCTCAAAACGCGCGATGGTTTGACGGAATTGCGAATTGCCAATTTGAGCGTATCCCAAACCGATGCCTTTGGCGTTCCCAGGACATCGGTCAACACCCGGCGGATGGCGCGCCGAATATGGTCCTCTGGGCGACTGCCAACCGCGACCAAATCGATATCCTCACTGTAACGGGCGGCAGGGGCAAGGTGCACTTTGTGCAGAAGCGTGCCGCCGCGCATGGCAATTTGGGAGCTCAGGAATTTGTCGTCGAACAGCGCGACCATGGCGCGGCACAAGAGGAGGTCCTGCTCCACCTGATACTGTGCGGCCCATGGCACAACTACTTGATGGGCCAAAATATCCTGACGAGTGATGGGCATCATACTTTCAGTTCACAGGAATTGTTTAATATCTGCCAACGCTCGACGAGGGGTAGGCTATCACGCCGACCCGTTGCCGGAGAAAGGGTCGCCGGTGTCAATTCATCGGGCAGCCAGTCACGAACGGCTTTCGCCAATGATGGGTTGCCGCCCGCTTCGATCACAAACCCCAAGCGTTGGGCAACCGCAGGCTCATTCTCCGCATCCAACACCCGCTTTAGTTCGCGAACGCGCATCAGCGGCAGTAGTGGGCGGATGGTTTCCGCCGCGCGCTCGATGCCACCGATGCGCTCAGCATAGCGGATCAAATCGTAGGCGGTGGCCTCGGGCAGGCTGACACAAAGGGGGGCGGCTGCGCCGGCTGGCTGCCGCGTCGGCGTCCGCTCGATTTCGCGCTTCACATAGAACTGAATATGGATTCGCCCGATTTGGATTGGCCGGCGAGGCCGGTCGGTCATGACTTGGGTGACTTGGAGCGCCTGGGGATTGGAACCGTAGACGCCGGCTGCCGATTGCAGCGCCAAATAGTACGGCCGGCCCAGCCAGTCGAAATAATCCTGAAGCCACCAAGTCGGTGGTGGCGCACCCAAGCTGCGGTGTTCTGGACTGACAATTAAATAGAATGGCTGCCTCGGCGATACCCGGGTGGCCTGGCCACCCAGCCTTAGCAATTGAAACCTGGCCGCAATGGGCGAGAGCCCCGATTCTTTGGTTAGTTCAGCCAGTGAAAATGCCACCCGCCCCATTGCCAGACGGGCGTCAATAAAAGCCTCCGCCGCACCGATCAGGCGGTGTTTTGTGGGGCTCTTAGTGTCTTTCATTGTTTTCGCATCGTAGCGTATGACGCTACATTGCGCAAACAATATGCGAAGCTGGCGTCAGCCAGTCGAGCGCATGACACGAGCGCAGGTGCGCCGAAGGAATGCACATCTTGTCTTTCGCATCGGCAAGACCACTGCCAGCCGATAACAGTTAATCGCAAAAACGTCCTTTAAATTGCCGTTCCCAACCAAATTGGGCATCCAGTTGCGACATCTTGACATCGCCTAATTTGACCTTGGTTTTACCCATTTCCGCCAAGTAAACAGCCTCGGCTGACACCGAGTTATTGTGAATATGAAAGATTCGCGCCCGGGAAAGCTGGCCCAACTTGCGGCAGTGGGCATAGTGAAAATTTTCGGACAGCCCATTTTCCAGAAGCTCTTTCAAGGTTGGCGGATTGGGAATGAAGTCGCTTTCGATAAACAAAGTGTAACCCGTTCCATGTTGTTCGTCTGCCACCGGTGCCAGGAGGAGAAAGCTCGGGTGAATATTCAATTGGGCGATGACACGGTGGATGACCTGCTCAACAAATGGTGCATTCAATTTTTCGCCGAATAAATCGGACGCCATACCTTCCCGGCCGATGAAACGGAAACAGGGTGCGCCGTGTATAAAACCCGTTACGCGAATGCGATCGCCCAAAGGGTAGCGATAGAGACCACTGCCGGTTGTCACGATTACGCTGTATTCGTTCCCGACGGTCAGTTGATGGGCCAGAGACATTTCTTGGGTTTGGGAATTTTGAAACTCGAAGAAATGGGAGGTGACGGCCAGTACAGGATCTGCGCCTTCTTGAAAAGGCATTGAAACGAAGGCTTCGGTGGCAATCAGGCCTTTGCCCTGAATTTCCACGTCCGGAAAAAAACGGCTCAGGTTTTCAGCGTAAATGGCACTCGGGCCATGGGTCCAACAGCTGACGAGCTTGAGTTCCGGCCAGATTTGTTCGAACTCGATGGAACCTCGGCTTTGCCGCAAAACTGTTCGGATCAGTTCAGATCGCCGCGTGGCATTTGCCCGCCCGCTTTGGACCAGCAGTTTCAGAATTTCGTCCTGCCTGGCGACGAAATCTTCCAGGATCGTGGTCAAAAAAGTGGGGCTCCAAACCGAAACAAGGCAAAGGTCCTCATCCGCCAAGAGCGCCAACAGCGTTCGGGTTCTGAATTCAGTCACATCGCCACAATGCGCCACGTCGGCCGGCACGGAGTTGACCAGCGGAAAAAGTTTTTGTCCAAGAAAACCGAGGTATTCGGCATCCTGATCAAATCCGACCCGCAAACGGCCGTGGATTCGAAGCGGTGTGATTGGTGGTGAGATGGACCAGTACGCCGTACCCTCAAGCAACGCCGGTTGGCGCCGGTAAAGCGAGGCCAGCCACGGATCAATACCGCGCCGAAATTCTTTCGCGGCGGCACGGGTCCAAGGAATCAGCTTGGTACCGGAGGTCGAGCCGCTGGTGGGTTGGAACAACCGGACAGAATCGGCAGTCAGCACTGTGTCTTCGCCGCGGGCGATGGCCTCGATGTACGGGGCATAGGCTTCATAAGGATTCAGCGGCACCCGTTGTTGATACTCCGCCACGGAGGTAATCCGTGAGAATTGATATGCCTCCCCAAACTGTGTCGGCGCGTTGCGCTGCAACAGGTTCAGCAGGTATTGCCGCTGGGTTTCCTCCACCCGATGCAAGGCCGCGCCGAACCGTGCGTGTTCGCGGGAACAGGCGGCCATCCAAGCGCGGTTGACGAGGCGTCGGACAAAGGTTTTCAAAGCTGTCGGCGGATGTATGGGTTCAAGTTGTCGGGATGAAAACGGGCGAGGCATACCAGCTCGTCCCCGTGCGCATGGCCCGGATTCCGGCTCTGGAAGAAAGCCACGTGCGGATCGCGTAACCGGCGGGCGTCAAGCTCAGCAATGCCGTCACGCAGACGCTGGTTTCCCGGTTCGGCCCGCAGAAGACCGCTGACCGGGTCATAACGGTTTCCGAAGCGCCGGATGGCAATGCTGTGCAGCAGTTTCTCTTCAAAGGCGTCCGGTTCGGCGTTGTAACAGGGTAGGAACTTTTGGAAGAACACCGGCAGAAACCGGTAGGTCTTGTAGCCTTTGCTGGTGAGCAACCAGTATAGGTCCAGGTCAGGTTGTGACTCCAGCAACGAGAGCATCAATCGCCCCCAGGCGATTGGCAGGGCCATCGAACCCCAGTGACTCTTTTCGATGACGGTGTCGCCGGAAAACAAAACCTTCGTCACTCCACCTTCAACGGGGTGATCGAAGAGGACCTGGGTCGAGAATCCGCATAGGCGGCCTTGATCGCGGAGCAAAATGGCCCACTGTTTGCCGTTGAGATCAGCGGAGAACTGTCGTTTTGTCACCCCCTCGTAGTGGGCCTGCATCAGGCGGCACATTTGCGCGATGTCCTTCGCAGGCAATTCGTTGACCGCGACGATTTGGGACTCGAGGTTCATCAGAGCGAGCCTAGCTCCAAATAAGGAACCCGGTCATCCAGGTTCTGCCGGGTCTCACTTTCGTGATCCCAAGTTACGGCATAAAGCCGGCTCGTTAAGGGCACATGAGGACGGTCCATCAATTCGGGCAGCAAAACGTCGCGTTCATGGAGTCCCGCCAGAAAAAATGCGTAGCGGCCCCGGTATGCTCGTTTCACCTCATCCAACAAGGCTTTGAACACGTTGCGGTTGTTGTCACGTATGCAAACCAGCGCCAGGTCAAAATAGTTTAGCGCTGTTCGCAATGGCGGCAGCGGCGGCTTCCGGCGCAGATTGGCTCCAAGATTCAGGAGGTGGCGGGACCAGCTTAACCAAGGTGCATAGCCGGTCACCTGCCACCGACGGAATCTCTGCTGATCCCAGGCGGCAACGATTCCCGCCAAGGTCGGACCGTGGAAAGCGAGGAACACATCCTTCCATTCGAGAGCCGGCAGCAGCCCATTGGAGGAACCGAAATCGGCTACGCTGTATTCTGGGAAAAACTGTTTGGCGCGACCCTCGCGATTCAGAAATCCGACTACGAGAGTTGCGTCCGCGACACTGGCGCGACGAATTGACAACCCAGGAGGGGCTTGGCTATTGCCACGCAGGCTCAAGGCCATGCAGCAAAATCGGCCGAGGTCATGATAAGCCGGCAGACCGAGCCGCTTTGACAACAGCACTTTCTTGGCGGGCGTGTTGTCTTCCATGATGGTGGTTAAATGAAATGGCGCGGGATGCTCCACTCGAAGCGCATTCAGCCGGGCATAACCCTGGGAGAGGAACGACGCGCTGCGCGCCGTTTGCCCCACGCGGAGACCGCTGAGATAAGCGACCGCGGCGGCAGAACCATTCACAAAGGCATTTTTGATCGAGCGATGCCCCGTTGCGACTAACCGGCCGGTTTTCAATTCGCGGCCAACCAGCACATCCGTATGGCGGCCTTCGACGCGCAGGGCGGCGAAATAATCCGGGGAACGGTCAAATGACAAACGGATTGCCCCGGACATTTCGGCTTGGGCGCCGAATTCGAGCAGTTCCGCATTGTCCGCTGGCGTGGCAACCTCAAAGCGGAAGCGGCGGTCCTCGATCGCCGGATTCGGTCGGCCCGGCACCGCGGCCATGCCGTCGGCTGTCATCGCGCGCCTCCCAGGGGAATGCCGGACTTTTGGGATAATTCCCGGCGTAACATCCAGTTCAACATCCAGAAGGCCCACGCCCGGCCCGGCGAGGGGCTGTTGCTCCGAAACTCCAGGCTGCGCCGAAAAATGGATCGCCACGTGTAAAAAGAACGCCGTGTCGATTGACAGTGTTCCTCAATCTCATTTGCCGTCATGGCGGCCGGGCGGAACGGAACCTGGCCAAAGCGATAATCCTCGTGCAACCACCATTTTGGATATTTTAGCCGTCCGTCTGCCTCCAATTCCCGATAGAGAGGAGTTCCCGGAAACGGAACAAGGTGATTGAACGCCGCCAAAAAAAGGTTCTGCTTTTTGGCGAAGTGAACACTCTCATCAAAACTCGCCGGCGTATCATGAGGGTAACCGAAGATAAACGTCCCATAGACAAACACTCCCGCCCGCCGCAGGCAATCCAAGGCTGCGCTATATTCATCGACATGGTTGATCCGCTTGCCCATGGCGGCAAGGTTCAACTTGTTGAGCGACTCGAAGCCCACCAGCAATCCCATGCAGCCGCTCTTGGCCATCTGGCCAACGAGCGCTTCATCCCGCAGCGCATGTAAACTGCCCTGACTCATCCACTGGATGCCCAGCGGCGTGATTGCCTTGAACAATTCCCTCGCCCCAGCCGGATCACCCACAATGTTGTCATCCACAAAGAAGACGTATTTGTCATGCACCTGGCGCAGTTCCTCGACAATTTCCTGCACCGGGCGACGGCGATATGAGCCTTGAAACACGGCACCTATGGAGCAGAAATTGCATTGGAACGGACAGCCGCGACTGGTTTCGACCAGGGCTACCGGCAGATAATTCTTGCCCTTGAAAATGCCGCGATCGGGCCCGAGCCCGGCCAAGGGGCGTGACCGATCACCCTGATAGAGCGGCCGCAACTGCCCTCTCCCGGCGTCTTGGAGGATCGCCGGCCAGACGGATTCCGCCTCGCCGACGCACACGGCGTCGGCGTGCTCCTTCGTTTCATCTGGGCAAAGCGTCGCATGATAGCCCCCGATCACGACCGGGATGCCGCGCCGGCGAAATTGCTCCGCGATGTGGTAGCCGCGTTTGGCCGAATAGGTTTCGATTGAAATGGCCACCAAGTCGGTGGCCGCGGCGAAATTGATCACGTCCAGCCGGTCGTCAAAAAAATTCAACTGCCAGTCCGACGGCGTCATCGCCGCCAGCCGGGCGATGGCCAGCGGCTGCAATTGCCAGGAGCGTACGAAGGGCTTGCCCGGCTTTCGTCCGATGGCTGGATAGATGAACGTCAGACGAGACATGTCTCTTCCAATTCTGCCGGCACTTTCCAGTGGGCCGGTTCAGGCGGATGCCCGGGATCATGCAATGAATACGGCGTTGCAAAACGCGGCTCTGAATAAAGCCGCTTCACAAAAATACGGTAGCACAGATTGCCGACAAAGTTGATGGCGCAACGGATGTCCAGGTGGCTCACGCGCCGGACCACGCGGTTCATCCGGAATGTCTCCTGGTAGGCCCATTTGAATCCGCGGTACAGCTCGTCGGGAGTCATTTGCACCGGCTTGATGACGACGTGCATGGTGTCGTAGTCATTCCAATTGTAGCTCAAGATCCGGTTCTCCGCCTGCATGCGCGTGAACAGTTGCGTGCCGGGATAGGGTGTGTAAAGCGAGTAGCGCGGAATGTCCACGCCCAGATCCTGGACCAGCTGGACGGTGGACTCAAAGACGCTGGCGTCGTCGTGGTCGAAGCCGAAGACGAAGCAGCCCTGCACCGTGATGCCGCGATCTTGCAGCGACCGGATCAAATGGTGGTAGTCGAGGGCCTTGTTGAAATTCTTCCGGATGCCTTGCAGCGTGGCCTGGTTGCCCGATTCAAAGCCCACCAGCAAATAAACGCAGCCGCTGCGCGCCATCAAGTCGAGCAGTTCCGTGTTTTGCAGGCTGTCCGCCGTGACCAAACCGCCCCATCTTTTTTTGAGCGGAGCGATGGCCGTGAACAGTTCCCGGGCGTATTCCGCATCGTCCACCAGGCTGACATCATTGAAGCCGAAATTTCTTCCCTGGATGGCGCGAACATCGCGGACCACGTCAGCGATAGGCCGCTTCAAGTAGCGCGGCCAGACGGCATTCACCGTGCAAAAATCACAAACGCGTTTGCAGCCACGGGTGGCCTGAACTGCGTTGGGCAGCATGTAACCGCTGCGCCGCTGCAAATCACGGCGCGGCAAGGGGACGTCTTCCAAAAGGTGGCCAGGCAAGTCGCGTTCACGATAGACCCGTTTGAGCCGGCCCGCCCGAAAATCGTCAATGAGCTGCGGCCAGGCATGTTCCCCGCGCCCGATGACAATGCTGTCAGCGTGTTGGATGGCCTCACCCGGCAGCACCGTTACATGGACGCCACCTAGCACCACGGGGATCCCGCGTTGGCGGTAATGCCTTGCGAGCGCATACGCCGGACGGGCGCAGCCGGTGATCACGCTGATTCCCACGAGATCCGCTGGCTCGTTCATCGGAACCGAATCCACGCTGCCGTCCACCATCTTGACTTCCACGCCCGGTAGATTTGGAACGAGACCAGCAAGCGTGGTCAAGGTCAGCGGCGCTTCGCGCATGGACCGAATAAACGATCCCACGCGCAGCTTGTGCATGTGCGCGTCAGGCATGATGAGTAAAATGCGCATGGCTAGTTGAGGGTGGAAACCAAGTTGGCTTGCGCGTCGTGGGGGATCTTGCCGGTCACCAAATCGGAAATGCAAAGCGGAACGAGGCGCCCATCCTTGAGCACCGCATCCGGGCAGCACTGACAGTGGATGACACGGCCGGTTTCATCCATCGTGGCGGGCCATTGAAACAACAATCGTTTCGCCGTCAACCGGGCGCCGGGACGGGCGGCACCACCGAGCAATTTCAGGCTTTTCCAAAGACCGCCGCTAGCCAGTCCGTTCAACAGCAGGTGAAATCCTGTCCGCCCGAAATTCTGCTTTTGGTAAAACGGATAGCGTCCCGTCAGTTTCCGCGAAGCCGTCAAAAAGGCTTTTTCCACCCACGTCGGGCGGAGGCTGTGGTGTTGAATTGGTTTGGCCTGCCGGTGAACGGTGGCGATCAGGAACGACATCCAGCGCGGGTCCGCAGAATCGAGGTTGGAGCCGAGATAAGCAAAGGGACTGATTTTAAATGCGTGTTCCATCTGCTCACACAGTTGTCCCGGGCGAGCCTCCCGCTCAATGGCGGGCCGGCGACTCGGTTGAGGTTCGGAAAACAATCCACCGTGTAAATCACCCGTGATGGGGAGCATCCGGCCGACGTCCCGCCACCAGGTCACCAGCAAATAACACAGGTGCGGCGAGGCAAGCGTGAAAGCCACGGCTTCTTCGACCTCGTCTGGCTTGTCAGGATACGCCGTGACGGCCAGCCCCACTTCGATACCGTGCGCGGCGATGAGCGATGCCTTTTCCGCGCGCAGACGCTTCAAATCTTCCGTGGTGGATCCCACAGGCAAATCCGGGCGGCGTTGATCGTTTTCGATGTGAAGAAAGATGACATTCGCTCCGGCCTCTTTTAAGCGGACCAGCAGATCGTCATTTAACGCCACGCCGTTCGTAAATAATTCCACAAACAGGCCACGGCGCCGCACCAACCGGACAATCTCCACCAGTTCGGGATGCAACGTGATTTCGCCGCCGACGAGCGATACGGAGTGCAGTTTGCGAAGGTGCAGGAGGGCATCCAACTGCGCCTCGATTTCCGCCAGCGGCCTGATGCGGTCGGGTTCCAGATTATAACAGTCACGACAGCGGATGTTGCATCCCCGCAGAATATCGAGGACGGCATGGGGGACCGTCTCCAATGTCCATGGAAGTTGCAAGGCCTGAGGCTTCATGCGGCGGCCTTTCCCCGGGAAGACGCAGGCGCCAAAGATTGGCGATCTGGCACCCTGAGAAGTTTGCCGGCCCGCGCAAAGATTTCATCGGACACTCCGGCGGCTCTCATCAGGGCGACGGACTGGTCGAAATAATTTCGGGTCCGCCGAATCTTCAGCGCCTCCCCTAAACTGATTTTTCCCAAGCAACTCAGCGGCCAAGGTGGCACCGGAAAGTCGGAGCCGAATAAGCATTTCGCCGCCAAGCTGGGAGATCGCAAGATGTTTCCGAGCCGCCAGATCCGTGTGATGACTCCGAAAGCGCTGAGATCGCCATAAAAGTTTTTGTGCCGCAGAGCCATTGCCTGCCAGGCCCGGAAATGAGATTTCTCGTGCAGGAAC
>Ga0326727_10025523_pt1 | contig 11069 bp, 6 predicted proteins | sample MB2enrmetagenome_FD_207643 | JGI IMG/M metagenome (GOLD analysis project Ga0326727, IMG submission 207643) | Lab enriched peat soil microbial communities from McLean, Ithaca, NY, United States - MB29MY | ecosystem: Environmental > Terrestrial > Soil > Wetlands > Peat | place: USA: New York... | reverse complement strand
TAATGCGGATAAATTTGGGATGCGTACTGCTGTTCTCCCCACGCGCGTGGGGATGGTCCGTCTTTTTGGATTGCCGCGATCACTTGTGGAGCGTTCTCCCCACGCGCGTGGGGATGGTCCGTAGGTTTTCGCGTTGCATGTGGTCTTTGAGGAGTTCTCCCCACGCGCGTGGGGATGGTCCGGCGCCGCTTGAAACGTGTCCGAGGCTTCGGCTGTTCTCCCCACGCGCGTGGGGATGGTCCGTCGGGCAGCGATTTTAGATTTGAGATTGGAGAGTTCTCCCCACGGGCGTGGGGATGGTCCGTCGGGCAGCGATTTGAGATTTGAGATTGGAGAGTTCTCCCCACGCGCGTGGGGATGCAATGTTAAGGAAAATCTGCAACTACTGCCCAGATAAAAAGGGCCTTGCCCGTGTAGCAAGGCCCTTCAATGCAACTACCGCAAGCTTAGACGGATGTGGTTACGGACGCAGAAAGCAGACTGCCCGGCGGTCCTGTACGCGGTCATCTACAACCCGCACCTGCCTTCTAGAGGTCGGAAGTAAAAGTTTGTACCCGTGACGCCTCCGTCCCATGCGACGCGAATCTTGCGTAAGCGCATGCGTCTCCAGAATCGCCTTCATGTCGATTTGTGGATTATCTAATGAGCCCGCCTCGAACTACGTAGTGGGGCGGAGGTCGGACAATTGCGGTATATTACAAGGTTGGGTCCGCTTGAAGGGAGGCATAAACCCTGTGCAAGCCAAGCGCGAAGCGAAACCGAAACCCGCCGCTTCGGCTCGATGTCGGATGGAGAAAGGCCGGCTGTCCCTGCGCTTTAGTAAAACCATTCCAGCCACCTTGCAGGCGGTCGAAGGGGTCGTCCAAAATATCATGGCGCTGGCAAGTGAAATGAAGTGTGGAGAAGGCCATTTCGCGGAGATCGAATTGGCTTTGCGAGAGGCGCTCGCCAACGCTGTTATTCATGGGAACCGGCAAGACCCAGCCAAGAAGGTTGATGTGAGATGCTTCTGCCAGCCCGATCGAGGCATGTTGTTGGTGGTCGAGGATGAAGGCGCGGGCTTCGATCCGAAGGAAGTCCCGGATCCCACCCAGGCGGAGCGCTTGTTTGCGACCCACGGACGCGGGCTCTTCATGATTCGGCACGCCATGGACCGCGTTAGGTTCTCGCGCTCGGGGAGAAGGGTCACCATGGTAAAGCGTCTTCGCCGCTGACGCACGCCCAGTGCGAGAAACACATCCACCGGCACCCGGCGGTTCTCTTTCAACTCGCGAAGAGTTTCATACACCGTCTCCAGCAAACCCCAAGGGGAGGAGACGAATGCCCACCTCGAACGGCAGGCACGTATCGAAAACGAAGCGGCGGACATCGCCATCGAGCGTAACGGAGACTCTGCGCCGGGCAACCGCCTTAACGGCAATCTGTCAAACCAGCTTCTTCCGCGGTAGCGGTACAGTTTGATGCTGTAGCGGCGAGTTTAGCTCGCCAAATGGCGGCGTAAAGCCGCCTCCACATCAAACTGTACCACTACCTCTTTCGCTGAAGGCAAAAAAGCAGTAAGACAGTGCGGTGAGGAACAGGGCATAGCCCAACGAGTACAAGGCGTAAGGCCACTGCCCGGCCGCGACGTGAAGCGATCCCTGGATTCCTTGGGTCTCTCGGGAGAAAGGGTGCAACATGGGGAGCGCCATGTGGCAGTAATGGAAAAGTCGTTCGAGGACGTGTAGACCCACGCTTTTTTGGCTCGCCTTTTGAAAAGCGTGACACCAGACAATGGTTCAAGGAAAAGCATCACCACGGAGCACACAGAGCTTACGGAGAGAAGCGAGGGCTGGAATCGCGAGGTTCGCCGCGATCTCCGCGAAACCAGACAAGCTGCACGAGGCATTGCCGCCAACGGTAATGGGGAGAACCACGGGCGCCTTGGTGACCCCGTTAAAGGCATCCGGAAAGATTATCAAGACAGGGCGCCGGCCCTTTTGCTCATGCCCTTCGGCGGGATCAAGTCCCACCGGCCAGATTTCACCACACCGCATCAGATCAGTTCGCCACCCACCGGTTTGTTATCGAGCCATTCCCGCTCTTGTTTGCTGCGCGAAGTGGAGGTGACATTCCCCATGCATGCCGAGCACGGCAGATCCCGACCAAACATCAACGCAATCCGATACCCTCCAGCGCCATCAGCTTGAGGGGCCGGTGTGAAGAGCAGGGTGATCCCGGGCACAGACGATGCTGTTTGACCGATAACCGGGCTCCCTCGTAAAGGAACTCTTGTGCCAGTGCTCACCTTTTTTGCCTTAGCGTGGTCTAACTAGGGCTTTGAACCCGCCGTACAAGCCATCACGCGGGCAATTCAGACGGCGTGAAAGAGCAGTGGCTAGTGCTTAGTGGCTAGTGGCTGGAAAAGCAGTGGTTGGTGGCCGGTGGCTGCCCTGGCAACGGACCACGGACCACGGACAAGGACGACTAGCCACTAGCCACTAACCACCAGCCACTGGTTCTGAGAGAGGAGAGCAGCGACATGTGGGGATGGAACTGGCTGGAGGATCTCGCGAAGGACGTTCGCTACGGCCTGCGCCAACTGCGCCGTAGTCCCGGTTTCACCGTGGCGGCGGTAATCACGCTGGCGCTTGGGATCGGCGCCAATACGGCAGTCTTCACGTTGGTAGACGCGGTGATGCTCAAACCCTTGCGGGTGGCGAACCCCTCGCAGCTCTATCGCGTTGGCAACGGCGACAACTGTTGCGAAATCGGGAACGTGGGGCTTCAGGACAAGTGGGGGATTTACTCTTACCCCCTTTACCTCCAGCTCCGCGACCACACCCCCGAGTTCGGCTCCATGGCGGCCTTCCAGGCCGGACTAGGGGAATTGAGCGTCCGCCGCGGCGGCAGCTCCCGCCCCACGGAACCGTATGTGGGCGAATTCGTGTCTGGGAATTATTTCACTATGTTCGGGGTAACCGCCGCCGCTGGACGCCTGCTTTCGCCGCTGGACGACACCCCTGGTGCGCCGCCCGTCGCGGTCATGAGTTACCGCGTTTGGGAGCAGCATTTCGGAGCGGATCCTTCGATTGTCGGCGCCACGTTCATCATCAACACGATGCCTTTCACCCTGGCCGGCATCGCGCGCTCGGGCTTCTTTGGCGATACGCTGCGCCCCGACCCTCCGGATTTCTGGCTTCCGCTTGCGAGCGAGCCGGCGATGAACGGACAGAACTCTCTTCTCCGTGCACCCGGCTGGAACTGGCTCCGCATTATCGGCCGGTTGAACCTCGGCGTTCCGCCGGCGAGCGTGCAATCCAAGATGACGGTTGAGTTGCAGCATTGGCTAAGGACGCAAACGGACCTCTCCGCCCATGACCGCTCGACGATCGGCAACCAGCATATCGTTCTCGAACCCGGCGGGCGTGGCGTGGCAGTTCTCCAGGCGCAAGCTCGAACGGAGCTCCGCCTGCTAATGACGGTGTCCGTCCTGGTGCTCCTCATTGCGTGCGCGAACATCGCCAATCTGTTGCTGGCGCGTAGCGCGGCCCGAAAGAGCGAATCCGCTATTCGGACCGCCTTGGGCGCCTCCCGCCGCCGGCTGGCCCGGCAACTCCTGACGGAAAGCGTCTTGCCCGCGGCGCTCGGCGGACTCGCCGGCCTCTATGTAGCCTTCGCGGGGGCGCGGGCCATTTTGGCCCTTGCCTTCCGCGGCGCGCAATATGTTCCCATCAGTCCGAATCCATCTTTGCCTGTGTTGGGATTTGCCTTCGCCCTGTCCTTGGTCACCGGCATGGTCTTTGGTGTGGCGCCCGCCTTGGCTACTTCCCGTTGCCAGCCCGGCGAAGCACTCGCGGGGGCGGGCCGGGCGACGCGTGACCGTTCCTCGCTGCCCCGTAAGTCTCTGGTCGTCGTGCAGGTGGCGCTCTCACTGGCGTTGCTGACGGCGGCCGGGTTGCTCACCGCAAGCCTGCGCAACCTGGAAAGCCAACGGTTCGGATTCCAAACGGAAGGCCGCTTTGTAGTAAGGGTTGATCCAGCTCTCTCCGGCTACAAGCTGGAGAAGCTCCAAGGGCTTTACCAGCAACTCGACGCGCGCCTCATGCAGATACCCGGCGTGACCAGCGCTTCGTATTCCCTCTACAGCCCCATGCGCCACGAGAATTGGGCCGATGACATTCACATCGAAGGCCGCCCGCCTGACGCGCGCGATAATGCTTCCTTTGATCGGATCAGCCCGCGCTACTTTGAAACCATCGGCACGCGCCTCCGGCGCGGGCGCACAATTGACCGCGAGGACACTCCCACATCGCGCCCGGTCGCGGTCATCAATGAGACTTTCGCCCGCAAATATTTTCCCGAGCAGGACCCCTTGGGCAAACATTTTGGTTTCCACTATGCTACCGAATTCGAGATCGTAGGGGTCGTGGAAGACGCCAAGAATCAGAACGCGCGGGGGCCGGCCTATCCCACTTTCTTCCTGCCCTTCCTTCAGACCTCAAAGGATCCCAAGCTCTCTTGGCTCCTGGCCTCACAGTACGTCGGCGATATCGAGCTGCAGACGAGGGGCGAGCCGCAGAATCTGAACTCGCTGGTTCGCCGCACTCTGGCGGAAATTGACCCGGATCTGGCGGTGCTCGACATCATGAGCTTGGGCGAGCAGGTGGCCCGAAACTTCAACCAGGACCGGTTGGTGGCGCGCCTCACCGAATTGTTTGGCGTGCTGGCGTTGATCGTCGCCTGCGTGGGCCTATACGGCGTCACCGCCTACAACGTTGCGCGACGCACGAACGAAATTGGCATCCGCATGGCGCTTGGTGCGAGCCGCACCAGCGTGCTCGCCATGGTACTGCGCGGCGCGTTGCTTCAGGTGGCGCTCGGGCTCGCCATCGGAATCCCGACCGCCCTCGCCGGGTGTCGACTGCTTTCTTCCCTTTTATACGGCGTCAAGAGCTACGACTCCACGATCCTGGGGCTGGCGATAGCAACCCTTGCCACTTGCGCGTTGTTGGCTGGGATTATACCCGCGCGCCGCGCTGCGAAGGTCGATCCCATGGTGGCGCTCAGATACCAATAATGACTTTGAAAGTTCGACGTCGACGAGCAGCAACCGGAAACCGAACCGCGGTTTCAGAAAACCCAATTGATCTGAATCCGGTTCACATGTGGAAACTTTTGAAGAGGCAGGATTATCTCAGCAACCGCGACACGAATTTTCAGCAACTAGCCCAAATTTCCTCTTGACAGAAGAACCCCGGGATGCTAGCCTATAATTGTTGTCGGAAAAGTCCGCTGCAAGGCGGGCGCGGGAAAGGGTTTGGAAATTGATCCATAGGGACGGGGAAAATCGGCAGGAAACAGAAAAAGATACTTTTTCGGGGAAACGAACTGAACGATCTATTGTAAATAAATGACTTAACACTTTTGGAGTGTTAAAACGAACTGGTTTCCCAGTGCAAAAGAGGCCAAACGAACTCGAAAAAGCGGTCCAAAACCCGTTCTCATCCTAAGCATGTCCCACATCTGTCGCTGGACACCGAGAATGCTAGCGCTACTGATGCCAAAAATAGCCCCGAAGGGGCGACCTAGCTCAGCCCAGGCCAACGGCCTGGGTCCGCGAATCCATCCGTTCTTGGCGGCAAGCCCTGAAAGGGCGAAATGCCATTACGGAACCCGCGTGAGCCGGTCGCCTAAAGCTGGCAGGTGGAATTATCACGCCCTTACAGGGCTTGTGAACGGCAGTGCGGTGAACTTTTTGACCCAGGCCGTTGGCCTGGGCTGAGCTAGGTCGCCCCTTTGGGGCTGCCGGACGCGAAGCTATTGCAAGGCGGGCGCAGGAAAGGGTTTGGAAATTGACCCAAGGGAACGGGGAAAATCGGCAGGAAATGGAAAAAGATACTTTTTCGGCGAAACGAACTGAACGATCTATTGCAAATAAAGGACTTAACTATTTCTGAGTGCTCAAAACGAACTGCTTCTCGAGTGCAAAAGAGGCCAAACGAACTCAAAAAAGCGGCCCAAAACCCGTTCTCATCCTAAGCATGTCCCACATCTGTCGCTGGACACCGAGAATGCTAGCGCTACTGATGCCAAAAATAGCCCCTTTGGGGCTGACGGACGCGAAGCCATTGCAAGGCGGGCGCGGGTAAGGGTTTGGAATCTGACCCACGGGGACGGGGAAAATCGGCAGGAAATGGAAAAAGATACTTTTTCGGGGAAACGAACTGAACTATCTATTGCAAATAACGGACTTAACTATTTTTGAGTGCTCAAAACGAACTGGCTTTGGAGTGCAGAAAGGGGCCAAACGAACTCGAAAAAGCGGTCCAAAACCCGTTCTCATCTGTGATTGACAACGGACTACGGACTAATCGCCAATGTCTAACCCTTCCCTAATGATCGTAGCCGGCGAGCGCTCCGGCGACCTTTATGGAGCTGAACTCGCCCTTGCCTTACGCGAGCGGCTGCCGGACGCGAAGCTATTTGGCTGCGGCGGCGAAGCGATGCGTTTGGCCGGGGTGGTGACCGTCGTGGACGCCCATCAGCTCACCATGATTGGCATCACGGAAGTTATCAGCGGTCTGCCGCGGGCCTACCGCGCCTTCCATGCCTTGCTGGCCGAGGTGGATAAGCGCCGACCGCAACTCGCCGTGTTAATCGACTTTCCGGACTTCAATCTGCGTCTGGCCAAACAGCTCAAGAAAAGGGGAATCCGTGTCGTCTATTTCGTAAGCCCGCAGGTCTGGGCGTGGCGCAAGGGCCGGCTAAAACAGCTCAAGGCTCGCATTGACAAGATGCTTTGTATTTTTGACTTTGAGGAGGCCACCTACCGCGAAGCTGGGATCCCCGTGCAATACGTGGGGCATCCTCTGGTCGATCTCGTCCGGCCGCGATTGACGCGGGAGCAGTTCTTTGGCGAGATCGGGCTCGAGCCGTCAGTGACGACGGTGGCGTTATTGCCGGGCAGCCGCGAGAAGGAGGTCAGGCACATCCTGCCGACCATGCTCGAGGCTGCTCAGCGGCTTTCGCTCACGCATAAGGCGCAGTTTGTGGTCGCCGTAGCGCCGACGCTGGACGCCCGATGGTTGGAAAAGACATTCCTCGAGCCCTACGCCGGCGGGGTGGCGGTCCGGGTCGCTACCCATGCCACCTATGATGCCCTCGCGCACTGCGAGGTAGCTATCGTGGCCAGCGGCACCGCCACGATCGAAGCGGCTTTAGTGGAGCGGCCGATGGTGGTGGTTTACCGCGTTTCAGCGCTGACCTGGCTGCTGGGAGGACTGTTTGTCGCTGTGCCCTTCTACTCTATGGTCAATATTCTTGCCCGCAAGCCCCTCGTTCCCGAACTCATTCAGAGCGATTTCACCCCTGCCCGGGTTGCCGGTCGAGTAGAATACTTGCTTGATCATCCTCAAGCCCAACAGCAGATGGCGCGAGAGCTTCGGGCCCTTCGTGACCACCTGGGGCCCGGAGGAGCTGCGAGCCGGGCCGCCGATGCGGTGGCCGGAGCATTTCAATCCGGCAGGGACCACAAGGACTCAGGAGTCAGGAGTCAGGAGTCAGAATGAAGTAAGCGCTCCACTCGATGCAACTTGTTGGATTCGAGGACAATCCAATGTAGTAGTCCGACTTGCGAGGGTACCGTGACGACAATGGGTCAGAACTGACTCCTGACTTCTGACTCCTGTCTCAGCTAATGGAGCGATTTATGAATTACCTTGGGACCGGAAGTGAGGCTGCGCTTCTCAGTCAGTCCTTGCGTTTCCGGAGACTGCTGGTGAGTGTGGCGGCCTGGGTTTTGATGCTCGGGCCGATTCTGCCCACCGCTTTTGCCCAGTCAACCGCGCCTCGGTTTGAGGTGACGAAGTACGCCATCACCGCGGAGCTCTTTCCTTCCACGCATCTGCTTTCGGCCGCCGTGCGGATTGATTTTGTTCCTCAAGCCGACCTCACCACCATGAGCTTCGAGCTGGACAATAGTTTGCGAGTTGCCAGCGTGAAGGACGCTTCCGGCAAGGATTGCAGTTTCCGGCAGGAGGGTCTTAACCTCATCATCGATTTCCTGAACCCGGCTCCCGAAGGCAAAGCTGCGTCGATCACGGTCAAATATGGCGGCCTTCTCTCTTCCGCAGAAGGCAGCCCGATTGAGAACTTGAAATTGGCCTACGTCGGGACGGAGGGCAGTTACCTTCTCTACGCAGGACGGTGGTTCCCCGTGAGTGACTTTGGTGTGGGCCGCTTTGCCGCCAGCATGAGCATCACGGTGCCTTCGGACGAGATAGTAATTGCCTCGGGACGGGCTTCCGCTCCCGCGCGCGAGACCGGGAAAGTGACATACACTTTCCAGTATGACAAGCCATCGTTTCCGGGCACCGTGATTGCCGGGCGGTACGTGGTGCAGCCGGCGACGGCCGTGGGCGCAGACATTACCCTTTACATGAAGCCGGGCCATGAAGGCTTCGCCGCCAATTACGGAGAGACTGCCGCCAGGATCATGGCGTTTTATTCCGACAAGTTCGCGCCATTGCCCAACGGCCACCTGGACATCGCGGAAATCGAGGATGGGACGGTGAACGGATATAGCGCGCCCGGGCTGATCGCGCTGGCCTCGCGGATGTTTTCCACCCAGATTAAATCCCAGCAACTGGCCCAGCAAATCTCCTATCAATGGTGGGGGGGGATGGTAAGTCCGGCTTCACGCAACGATTTCTTCCTCGAGGACGGCTTGGCCACGTATTGCGCCGCCCTTTACGTCCAGGAGGCTAACGGTGAAACCGCCTTTGAGGACCTGATGGCGGAAACGGAGGTTGGCGCGCTCACCCACGAGGAGGTTGTCGCCATCGCTCAGTCCGGGCAGTTGCACGAGTACACGCCGGAATATCAGTCGATTGTTTTCCAGAAGGGCGCGATGGTGCTGCACATGTTGCGCTGGGTCATCGGCGACGAGGCGTTTTTCAAGACGCTCCAGGCCATGTGCCGGCAGTATGGGGGGAAGTCCATTTCTACCGATGAGTTTCAAAAGCTAGCCGAGACGGCTTCCAAGCAAGAGCTGACGTACTTTTTCGCGCAGTGGGTGACCTCGACCGGTGTGCCCCAATTCAAGCGGACCTGGGCCGTCTACAGAACCACGAAAGGCTACCAGGTGGTGGGCAAGATCACGCAGGATCTGGACCTGTTTCGCATGCCGGTTGAGGTCCGAGTGATTACCGAAGGTGCAAGGCCCGTCAACGACCGCGTGCAGATGGTGGGCACTACGGCGGATTTCACGGTGAACACCCGCATCAGGCCCTTGCGGGTGGTCGTGGATCCGGGCAGCCGTATACTCAAATATGACGACAAGATCAAGTTTCGGGTGGAGATGGCGCGGGGCGACCAGCTTGGCCAGGAGCAAGCCTACTTGGAGGCTGTCAAACAGTATCAGGCGGTCCTCGAGCTCAACAAGAACAGCTCGCTCGCTCACTACCGGCTGGGCGAAATCTACTTCAAGTTGCGGAACTACAACGCCTCGATGGAGGAGTTTCGACGCGCCCTGGATGGCGACTTGGATCCCAAGTGGACCGACGTGTGGAGCCATCTGATGCTGGGAAAGATCTTCGACGTGACCGGGCAGCGCGACCGTGCGCTGAACGAATACCAACGCGCTCTACAGACCAACGACAACACGCAAGGGGCCATGGACGAAGCGAGCGAGTACGTAAAAAAGCCGTACTCCGCGGAAAACAAACAAGGCAACGAGCTGAGCAGTCGATAGCATACCTAAGTAGCCTATTGACCGTCATGCTCGGCCCGCCGCTGGGCGGTCGCCCAAGCACCTCCGCCTTGGATTGCGGTAGCAGCAGCTACCGCCCTGCACATGTGCCGCATGAACCGAAGGCGGTAGCTGCTGCTACCGCACCCCAAGGCGCTTCGCGCATTTTCATGGTTTCCGGGTGCCACTGGCGGCATGAGCGACTGCCATGAAAATGACTCCCCTCCTCAGCGGGAGGAGGGGGTAGGGGGTGGTGGGTGGCAGCGTCAGGGTTCCGGTCAACCACCCCTGACCCCTCCTTAATAAGGAGGGGAATCATTTTCATGCACGGTAGTGAGCGGAAGGATCATGGACATCTTCGCTCGGAATGACAGGTAGTGATCAGAGGCGGATATTTCCGTACTTCAGTCCCGTGAGCGCGGGTGAGTCGATCCCCCGATGTTGGACCAGCACCTTGAAGACGTTTCCCATCCCTTCAGGATTAATCAGCCGCTTTAATTTCAGCCTGGCCTTGAGGTTCTCGAGTTCCGTGGCGCCGGACTCGTAAAGGTCCGCGAACTGGTTGGGCTCGCCCAGCGCCAGGAGGAATCGTTCTTGGCTGGTGAAGCCGGTGAGTTGCAGGCCCGCATCCTTTCCTGCTTCGATCAAGGCGCTGAAGTTGACGTGGGCGGTCAAGTCAACTTGCCCGGGGGCGCTCAGGGTGTCGTGCAACGGCAGGTGACGGTGGTAGGCACGCAAGGTCCCCTGCGGCCGGTCCTGGGTGTAGAGGTATGGGGCGAGGTCGCCGTAATCGATGGTGATCACGAAGCCCCGGATGAGTTTCTCAGCAACCGAGCGCATCCATTGAACCGCCATCAGGTTCACCTCCGCTCGGCAGCCTTCTTCGAGTTGGTTAGCGTAACGGGCCACTGACGCAGCAGCGGCCGGGTTGCTGATGGGGCCGAGTTTCTCCTGAAGTTCGCCGCCTTGGGCGGTTACGTAGACTTCTCTCAAATGCCCGCCGGCTCTCGTGACTACGGCAACGGGGAAGGCATCAACCAACTCGTTCGAAAAAAAGCATCCGGTCACTGGCCTGAGCTGCTCGAGGTTCTCGAGCACGCGGACTGCTCCTGCCAGGCCTTTTTCCGCCAGCCGCTCGCTGAGGTGCGCACATTGCCGGCGCCCAGTCTCGATGGCCAGATATTCGAGCGCCGCGGTGAAATCCGGCAGGATGCCTTTCGCCCAGGAGAGGAAATCCCGTGCAAAGAGCCCGCGCCCCGCGCCCATCTCGATCCAGGAGAAGGGCGAGGGACGCCCGAGCAGTTCCCACATCTCGGCGGCCTGGCGGGCCAACAGGCGT
>Ga0326727_10025522_pt1 | contig 11069 bp, 10 predicted proteins | sample MB2enrmetagenome_FD_207643 | JGI IMG/M metagenome (GOLD analysis project Ga0326727, IMG submission 207643) | Lab enriched peat soil microbial communities from McLean, Ithaca, NY, United States - MB29MY | ecosystem: Environmental > Terrestrial > Soil > Wetlands > Peat | place: USA: New York... | reverse complement strand
CAAGGAATCCGGCGAAATATCTATTGCCGTGATGTGCGCTTCGGGATTGCGCTTCGCAAGGAAAACCGTCTGGGCGCCTGTACCGCACCCCGCTTCCAGAACGCTGCTTCCCGGAGGAAACACCGTATCATAGTGCAGGAGATCCGCCAGGGTTTGCGCCTGGTTGGAAAGCCTTAAGCTTTCTGCCTCCGTGTATCCATGAATATAATCGCCGCGCATTAATCTCACCTCCTGATGAGTCTTCACAGGAGGAAGATTATGCAAAATACCATCAACCGTCTTGTACGATCTTGCTGAAATATCCGGGTGTGATACCGGTAATACGTTTGAAATGCCTGGTGAGATGACTCTGGTCAGTGAAGCCGACTTCACAGGCCGCAGCCGCGACCTGCCATCCCTTCTCGATGAGCGCTTTGGCCCTTCTCACCCTGACCTGCGTGAGGTAGGCATGGGGGGTTAGTCCTGTTTCCTCGGAGAACACCCTCAGAAAATGAAATGGGCTCAGACAAGCGATGGATGCCGCCATGGACAGCGGAATATCTTCGCTGAAATGTTCCTCGATATATTCACGAACACGCCTGATCCTCAACCGCTCGCGTCCTGTTGAGCGAAGGAGAGGCGGGGCATCTGCGTGCCGCGCTATGAGTCCGGCAAGCATCCGGAGAAAGCCGGATTCCTTCTCAAGGAGTGAAGCATCTCCTTTTTCAAGGATCCTATGGAGATTAAGGATAAGTCCGGCAAGTCGTTCGTCGTAGATGACGCCGACCCGGAAGAAGGGTAGATCCTGAAGCCTCCCTGACATCTGATGAGCGGCCTTTTGCAGTACATCCACATCAAGGTAGAACATCCGGTATGTCCAGCCCGTCTCGACAGCCGCATGCCCGGTATGAGGTTCACCGGGGTTTGCGAGGTTGATGAACCCGGCGGGCGCAACAACATTTTCACCCCGGTAGAAAAAGCCCAGGGCGCCATGCTCAATGACGCCGACAGCGAAACCCTCATGGGTATGACGGGGGAATGTCTGGGTGACATAGGTGGCGCGCAGCAAATCAACCTTTCCCAATTCAGGCAGCCGCCACAGCTTCACCCTCTCATTTCCTGCCGAAGTCTTGGCCACTTACGCCTCTCTTTTCCCTCATGTATTGTAATGGAATTCATGAGCCGACTCCAGACCTTTTCGTAGATTACGTCCGCTCGGCACATTCGTCCGGCGCCTAACGATCATAGTGCAAGCGGCAAGGAGCCGGCTTTGCTGTTGCTTGTCTCCATATGACGATATATGGCTTCGATTGCTCCTGCCACCTCACCCTCAGTTCGTATCCTGTGTCCCAAATCGGCAGCGCACTGTTGGAGGCCTTCATCCTGCACAACTACATTAATAGCGTGAGTAAGAGGAGCCTGAGTAAGTGATCTCCGGGGGATTGGTTGCGGCGAGAGAACAGGAGCGACCGGGATTCTTCATCACCTTTGCTTTCCGACCGGTTTCTTCACAATGGATATTCCCCTTTCCTTGCTCTATTATATTTATTAATGAGAAAAAGGAGCCATTGATATGAAACCCATTATCAGCGAAACAGGATTCGGTTATATTATCGTTGACGGTTCAAAGATCAAAAATGATATCGTGATACGATTGTCCGGCAAGGTAAAAAAAAGGAAGAAAAAGCTGTCAAAGGCTGTATATGGCACATCCCACACCCTTTCACTGGACGAGGCAAAGGATGTCTATAAAAAGGGGGCGGAAAAGCTGATCATAGGTTCCGGGCAAGACGGCCAGGTAGGTCTCTCGGAAGAGGCTGCCGGTTATTTCAAAAAGAAGAACTGCGAGGTGATCCTGGAACCCACACCTGAGGCGCTGAAAAAATGGAACAAGGCCGAAGGTTCGGTCATAGGCCTTTTCCATGTTACCTGTTGAGCTCTCCTTCTGTATGATAGCCAAGGCCTGGGGTCTTTCAATGAACAAGGGATCTCCTGAATGCCCAACAGACGGCAGAGATGATTCATGAAGGAACTCAGGCCCGGAAGATATAACCGCCTCGAACACAGGTGGGTCGAGCATGAGCGAGCCTCATACGATTCGACTGTCCCGTCCTTGACTCTGATAACGTATAATGTCTGGTTCTCGCCTTTTGCTTTCCCAGAGCGCAGCATTGCCCTGCTGCATATCATTCATCAGTATGGCGCTGACCTCATAGGCCTTCAGGAGGTAACATCGGGGTTCCTGAAAGTAGTCCTGGGGCAGGATTGGGTGAGAGAAGGCTACTTCATATCCGATTTTCAGGGTAGCACCGTGCAGCCGCACGGCGTCCTGCTGCTTTCGCGCTTTCCCATCCACGGGCTCTTTCTCCATGAGCTGCCCAGTGCCCTGGATCGCAAGGTCCTTGTCGCAGATTTTATACTCAATGGGCAGGAGACCAAAGCAGGCATCCTTCACCTCGAGAGCAGGGAGAAGAATGCTCAGTTGCGGGCAAAGCAGCTCTCGGAAATCTTCCCTTTCCTGGAAGATGTCCCGCATGCAGTCCTGATGGGGGACTTCAACTTCGATCCTTCATTGCCGGATGAAAATTCACTGATTGACAGCCGATATCTGGACCTGTGGTCGGAGCTGGAACCCGGAAAGCCCGGGTACACGATAGATACCGATATTAATATCATGAGATTTCAACAGAAAGGTGAACCAAGGAAGGTACGTTTTGATCGCATACTCCTGGTTACCGACCCGGAAGGCTGGTGTCCGGAAGCCATTGAGTTATTGGGCACGAAACCGGTCAGATTGGAACCCCAGGCGGTCTTCCCTTCGGATCATTTCGGCTTGGCGGCACGATTGCAATGGAGTAAGTAACCCCCTGACAACAAAATCTATACAAAATCGGAATGGCTTAGTCCCTGTGGATACAATATAACTGGAATATCAGTTCCGGATGGAAGCCCATTCGCAACCGTGGAAGTAACGCGTCAGTAGAGAGAATATTGAGGAAGGAAACCTGGGCTAGGCCTTGTTAAAATGGTAGGCACGCAGGGATTTGAACCCTGGACCCCCACCGCGTCAAGGTGGTGCTCTCCCCCTGAGCTACGTGCCTGTATCAGGTGTCTTCGATAGCCTGTATCTCCTGTTCTTGTCAACTGATTTTTCACCATGAAGATGCCCTACAGAGGCTCTTATGGCGGGGATTACCGTGTTCTCTATCAGTGTATTTGCAACCCGTGATAGTCTATGATAAACAAGCCGGACATTGATACAAAAGGGGCATGACCATGAACATCCGACCGGAAGACATCGCCTTTGACTTTGACGGTGTGGTGGCCGACACATTCAGGCTCTTTGTCCGGCTTGCCAAGGAAAACTACAACTATGACATCAACTATGACGACATTACGGATTACCATTTCTTGAACGTCGTCAACATGGAAGAGAAACATGCCCTTGAGATCATCGATATCCTCACCAACGAACCCCATGAGATAGATCTTATGCCGAATGAAGGGGCCGGTGAGGTGCTGACCCGCATGACAGCCTTTTCACCCCTGCTCGTGGTGACTGCGCGGCCTGTTGCCGAACCCATCGAGTTATGGTTCGAAAGGCACATCCCTCAGGTCGGCCCAAAGTGCCTGCACGTCGAGGCAACCGGGGTGAACACGGCGAAGATTGAGATCCTGAAAGACAAAAATATAAAATACTTCATTGACGACCGGCTCGACACCTGCTTTATGCTCCAGGAGGCCGGAATCATGCCGATTATCTATACCCAGCCCTGGAACCGGCAGCCCCACCCCTTTCATGCAGTGAGTTCTTGGGCGGATATCGCTGTACTCATTGACTGGAACAAGAACAACGGAAAGAACTCATCCTGCTCCATTCCATCTTTACGGTGATATTGATATCTTCGAAGATAAACGGCTCCTGGAAAAACTCGATATTCCGTGGTAGTATCCTGTGGGTCTTAAGGGGAACAGCCATGAAGAAGGACTGGAATTACCTCTATTCCACAACCGTGTTTAAAAACCGGCTGGTAAACATACGCCAGGACAAGTATCACTTCCTGCCCAATGACATCATCAAGGACTTCACGGTCTTCGAGCTCGGCGACTGGGTGAACATCATCCCTGTCACGGAAGACGGCCGCGTGGTCACCATCCGCCAGTACCGTCACGGCATCAGGAGGGACACCATCGAGATACCGGGCGGCCTCATCTCCGAGGAAGACACGACCCCCATGGAGGCGGCTGTTCGTGAGATGACGGAAGAGACCGGCTATATCAGCACCGATGTTGTTCACATCGGCACGGTCGAGCCCAATCCGGCACTCCAGACAAACAAGTGCTATTCATTCCTGGCCAGGAACTGCATCCTGGGCTCAAACCAGATGCTGGATCCAACCGAGGCGATCAGGGTGGAGCTCGTCAAAAAGGAAGAGATCTATCAGATGATTCTCAAGCAAAAGATCACGCACGGCCTGGTGGTGGCGGCCTTTGCCCATCTCCTCATCTATGAGTCAAACGGCAAGCATCACCCTGTCTGACCCGGCAAGGTCACCCCTTGATGGTTGAGAAGTTCATATAAAAATAAAACAGCCCCCGGAATATCCGGGGACTGTCGAACCTTGCACATAAGAAAATCCGTTTTTATCTCAGGCCGTCCGCAACAACCTCGGCTATATCCTTGACCAGGACCTTGTCTGCATTCTTGTCCTTCAGACCGTCTTCGAACATGGTCATGCAGTAGGGGCAGGTCACGCACACGGTGTCCGGGCTCTTTCTGAGGGCCTCGTCTACGCGCTCCAGGTTGATACGCGTGCCCAGGTGCTCCTCCATCCACATCCTTCCGCCTCCTGCGCCGCAGCAGAAGGACTGTGAACGGCTCCGCTCCAATTCTTCAGGGCTCTTTCCCGTTGCCTTGCTGATAACACTCCGGGGCGATTCGTAGATGTCGTTATGCCGCCCGAGATAGCATGAGTCATGGAATACGACCTTGCCCAGATTAACGGGCTTTTTGAGCTTCAACTTGCCCTTCTTTATCAGTTCATCAATGAGGTCTGCATGATGGATGACCTCACCTTCAAAACCATATTGCCGGTAATCGTTCTTCAGGGTGGAGAAGCAATGGGGGCACAGGGTGATGATCTTCTTCACATCCTTTTCCTTAAATATCTTGACATTGTCTTTTGCCATCTTGTCGAACACAAACTCATTGCCGAGCCTGCGCACACTGTCGCCACAGCATAACTCTTCCTTGCCCAGGATGCCCCAAGAGATCCCGGCTGCATCGAGAACGCTTGCAAGGGCCAAGGTGACCTGCTTGTTCCTGGAGTCGAAGGCACCTGCGCACCCCACGTACAGGAGGTATTCGGTAGAGGCATCGAAGGCCTTCACATTGAGCTGTGAGCACCATTTGGTCCTCTCGGTCGGTGCGATACCCCATGGGTTGCTCCTCTGCTCCATGTTCTCAAAGAGGTTGAGGAGCTCCTCGGGGAAGTGTGCCTTCATCTCCACCAGGTAGCGCCTGAGTTGGAGGAGTTTGGGCATCTGCTCGATGAAGACCGGGCAGACCTCCATGCATGCACCGCAGGTGGTGCAGGACCAGATCTGATCTTCGGTGATGCTGCCTTCGCCGTTGCTGCCGATGAGCGGCAGCGTCGGCTTCTGACCGGCCTTTATAGCCGGGCCGTTGGTTAGGACGTTGATTTTAAGGTCATGAATGACCTGCCTCGGGTTCAGCGGCTTACCGGTGTTCGCAGCCGGGCACGCCAGCTGGCAGCGGCCGCATTCGGTGCAGGCATAGGAATCAAAAAGGTCTTTCCAGGTGAATTTCTCAATGGTATCAACGCCGAATTTGTTGCCCTTCACAAAGGCCTCCAACGGCAGCGTGTTGGCCTTGCCAAATCGCCTGAAGTAGCAGCTCGGGATTGAGGAAAGAATATGCATGTGCTTGCTGTAGGGAAGATAGTTCAGGAAGGAGAGGAATATGAGTGCATGGAGCCACCACCAGATCTCTTTTAAAGACTCGGCCTGCTCGGGTGTAATCCCGCTATAGAACATTGACCCCACTGCCGCGGAGATGGGCATGTTAAGCTGCTCCCCGAGGGCAACTATCTCCACTCCGTGCAGGTTGAAGTAGGCGATCATAAGGCCTGCTATCAAGGAGAGGATGATGTATGCATCCAAAGTGATTGCCTCGGGATATGGCGGTGCGACCACGCGCCTGATGCCGGCGATGATGACGCAGAGAAGGGCAAAGAGCGAGACGAGGTCGAAGAGAAAATAGAGCGGATTATAGATGAGCGCCGGCAGCACCTTGAAGGTGATGGCTGGATACAGCCCTTTCAACACAAACTCGGCATTGGCGAGCAGAAGGACCATGAACGACCAGAACAAAACGAAATGGTTTATGCCGAAAGGCTTCTGCAAGACCCTTTTCTGGGCAAAGGCATAGAGGAAGGTATCTCGAATCCTGGCTGCTACGTCATTGAACCGGTTTTCCGGCTTACCGATGGTTACCAGTCCGAAGCGGCGGAAACAGCTCCACACAAACAAAAGGACGGCCCCTGCAAACACAATGGTAAAAACAATCGGATTCGGTATCATGAAAATTATCCTTTTCTCTTAGTTATAACGTCTAACAGACCTTTGGTGTCCCTCTGGTGGCCTTTGTCTGCCGGATATGCTCAGTGATCGCAGGCACGATACTGAAAAGATCGCCGACGATGCCGAATGTCGCCACCTCGAAGATCGGGGCCTCGCGGTCACGGTTGATGGCAATGACAAGATCAGAGTCCTGCATGCCCACCAAGTGCTGGATGGCACCGCTGATGCCGCATGCGATGTAGATCTTGGGCCGTACGGTCTTTCCGGTCTGCCCTACCTGTCGCTCTACCGGCATCCATCCTGCATCGACCGCGCTTCTGGAGCATGCAACTACCCCGCCCAGCTCTTCCGCCAGATCCTGCAGGATCTTGAAGTTTTCCTTTGACATCATGCCTCTGCCGCCGGAAACGATGAACTCGGCACCGCCGATATCAACGCTGTCCATATGGCCGGCATCGTTGATGACTTCAAGCACCTTGGTGAGGATATCCTGTTCCTTCATCGCAATCTTCTCGCGGATGATCTCGCCTGTGGCGTTCTCGTTTTTGGTCGGCATGGGCATTACGTGAGGGCGGACAGAAGCCATCTGCGGGCGTCTCTGCTCGCAGAATATGGTTGCCATGATGTTTCCGCCGAAGGCAGGACGCGTCTGCAGCAGCTGCCTTTTTTCATCGATGCCCAGACCCGTGCAGTCGGCCGTCAAGCCTGTCCGAAGCCGTGTCGCAACAGCCCCGGCTAAATCTCTGCCCAGACCGGTGGCGCCCATGAGCACGACCTCGGGCTTATACTTTTGCACCAGTGAACAGAAGGACTCAAGGTAAGGAGCGGTCCGGTAATTGTGCAGGATTTCGTCATCGATCAGGTATGCCTTGGTCGCGCCGTAGGTGAATGCTTCATGGCACAGTTTTTCAACATTGTGGCCAAGAACGACTGCACAGAGTTCCACCTTCAGTGCGGAAGCAAGCTGTGCGCCCACACCTAAAAGCTCCCAGGAAACTTTGGCAGGTATACAGTCGGTCTGCTCGATAAAGACCCACACTCCCCGGTACTGGGCCAGGAACTTCTTCAGCTTGGCCTCTTCAGAGTCTTCTTCCTCCTCTGCCGGGGCACCTGCAGCCTTTTCCTGTGAGAGCTGCTTCAAAATCTCCAGCTCTTCCGGAGTAAAGAACATCTCAAGGGCTTCTGCCGGGCATATCTTGACACATTTCTGACAGCCGATGCACTTATCCGTCAGGATGATCGGCTCACCCTTTTCGCTCATCTCGATCGCTTCTGCAGGACAGGAACTCTGGCAACGCGCCCCGCAGGCGATACACTTGTTGGGGATGAGAGATGCCTTACCACGCGGCTTTTTGACTTTTTTCGGTTTTTCCATCTGCTTTTGTCTCTCTTATTTTGATAGTAAGGTGTCTATAGCCTTACAGGGCAAGCAATTCCCTCTGGACCAGCTTTTCCACCAACTGCTTTGCAGTACCTGTCGGGTCGTTGATACCGTCGCCCACGATCTCGCCTTTATCACGCTCCGGAGAGAAGATCCTTCTCACCGCAGTGGGTGAGCCCTTAAGACCTATCTGCTGTACATCGAGGTTCATGACCTTGTTGTCCCACAGGGCAACACTCATGTCTTGGGCCTCAAGACGCATGGGCACTGACGGATAGCGGGGCTTGTTGATCTCCCTGACCACGGTCAGCAGGGCGGGCATCTTGGCTTCGACTATCTCATGGCGGCCTTCGAGCTTTCTGCTTACCTTGATCTTCTTGTTTTTGAGATCAAGTTCAACGATGCGGTCTACAAGGGTCAGCGGGATATACCCGTTGCGGATTGCTATGCCGGGACCCACCTGGGCGGTGTCGCCGTCAATGGTCTGTTTTCCGCAGATCACCAGCGCAAGCCCTTCCTTGTCCTTCTCGGCCAGCTTTTTGACCGCCTCGGCAAGGACCATGCTTGTGGCAAGGGTGTCTGCGCCTCCGAAGGCACGGTCCGACAGAAGGACGACCTCATCAACTCCCAGCGCCAGGGCCTTGCGCAGTGTCATCTCCGCATTGGGAGGCCCCATGGAGATAGCTGCGACCCGCACACCGTATTTGTCTTTCAGACGGAGCGACTCCTCCAGGGCATGCGTGTCAAAGGGGTTCATGATGAAAGGAATCCCTTCGCGGACAAGTGTGTTGGTCACCGGATCGATCTTAACCTGTGTTGTGTCAGGCACCTGTTTGATACATGCGATAACGAGCATTGGTTACCCTTCCTTATATTGTTTCGCCCCGGAACGGGATTGCGTTTATGATCAACCTCACCTCATCGACCGGATCAACCCCGAATAAAAGCCTGCACTCCATAGCTGCCATGGAAAGCCTTTCAGATTGAGTTGTTAATTTGCCCGAACATGAGTGAATCATCATTCATCACCGGCAAAAGATACAATAGGCACTTGAATACTGTCAAGATTATTTTTCTCGCAAAGCAGGGGGTAAACATATTGGGGCATATATATATCGGCATAATATGTCTTATACTTCCTATGGCATGAGAAGATAAGCCATTACTCAATGATCAAACTAAATGATTATTTATCAATAAGATTAAGCACAACCGTTACATTAAAATAAATAAACATCATATACAACCAAAGGCAATTTATCCAAGCATTGCCAGTATAGTTTTCTTAAGCCATACAGGGTTTTTCATCTTTTACGCCGATACTGCGGCTTGTACTCTTGAAAAGATTTATGTACTATATTTTTCCATGTATGAAATCTGCGCAAGTGACCTCCCGGAGTTGGACGAGGAATGGATTCAACTTGCAGAAGAGCTCGCGCTGAGCAATGTCGCCACGGATATGGTTAGACGGCATAAGCTTCTTTTGCAGTTGCACTATGGAGAGGGCGATAACAAATCACGACCGCGACCCCGGCATCACATCAGAAAAAGACAGCCCAACATGCCCTCAGCCATCAACCTGAAAGATCTTGAAGTGCGACTTAAAGGTAAACTCCAGGATGAGCAGATCTTCTTGAGAGATGAGTTAACGCTGGCAGCCTTGGCCCATGAGCTTGGAGTTGAACCGCACCACCTCTCAAGGTTTTTGAACATTTACCTCAATACCACCTTCCACGACCTCGTGAATACCTTCCGGGTAGGCTTTGCCAAGACCGTGCTCATCAGCGACCCGGAAAGTACTATCCTGGATATCGCCTTTGCTTCCGGATTCAATTCCAAGGCGAGCTTTAACAGGATCTTCAAAAAGATGACCGGGTCTACTCCAAAACAGTATCGTCAGATCGGAATTGGTCTTTACCCTTAAGGAATCTCAATTGTATTTTCATAAACTCTCTTCGATTAAAAAGTTTAGATTGATTCAAGCATCAGTTTGCTTTAGCCTTAGATGACGGCAGAACAAGTGCAGGGGGGTGCGCATGAGCCCTGATGAACTTTTTGATCTTTCTCATCAGATACATTCCATAATCAGATCGTTTCTCGATGAGCCTAGCCAGAACACCCTTTGGCAGGACCAAGGCGAACGGGCATGGGCAGACCCCCTTGTAGGTTTTTCAAGAGGCGGCGATCCTCTATGGAATTCTCTTAAGGAGACCGTGGGACCCTTCCATTGGACCCCAAAAGAAATATTCTTACAGGCATTCCCTGATGTAAATGCTTCCCCCGGAGACCTCACCGTGATCAGCTGGGTCCTCCCCCAAACAGAGCCGACGAAGGCCGACAACCGCCGGGAGACCTCCTTCCCTTCCCACCGATGGGCTCGCACACGCACCTTCGGCGAAGAGATCAACAACAATCTGAAAAAACATGTTGTGACGGCACTTCAATCAATGGGTTATGAAGCTATAGCCCCCACGCTCCACCCCGGTTTTTCATGGCAGAATTCTCCTCAGTACGGGTTTTCATCAAACTGGTCGGAGCGGCATGTTGCATATGTATCAGGCCTGGGGACCTTCGGTCTGTGTGACGGGCTCATTACCCCTGCGGGCAAGGCCATGCGCTTAGGATCCGTAGTATCATACCTACAGATTCCACCTACACCGAGACCTTATAGCTCTCACACAGACTATTGCCTCTTCTTCTCAAAAGGTACCTGCAGAAAATGCATCTCCCGCTGTCCGGCAGGTGCCATCAGCGATGCCGGCCATGACAAAAATAAATGCCTGGAGTATGTTTTTGGCAAAGCAATACCGTATATCAAGACAACCTACGGTTTTGACGGTTACAGTTGCGGGTTGTGCCAGACAGGCGTGCCCTGCGAGTCAAAGATACCGCTTAAATGATACATTAAAATGAAGCTGCTCGTTCGAGGCGGGAGCATCGCAGCGGGTGTCGGCGTAGCCAGGGGTTATGTAGACATCCTGAAGGAATTCTGTACTTCTCAAGGGGTGGAGGTGATCAACCGCACCAATCCCCAAGATAATTCCTTTGACGGCATATGGACCTTCCAGGATGACATCGCACCGTTTGCCCCGCAGATCCTCCTGAT
>Ga0326727_10025519_pt1 | contig 11072 bp, 4 predicted proteins | sample MB2enrmetagenome_FD_207643 | JGI IMG/M metagenome (GOLD analysis project Ga0326727, IMG submission 207643) | Lab enriched peat soil microbial communities from McLean, Ithaca, NY, United States - MB29MY | ecosystem: Environmental > Terrestrial > Soil > Wetlands > Peat | place: USA: New York... | reverse complement strand
GTGGTCGCAATTACCACAACAGCCGGTACCGGTTCGGAAGCCGATCCGTGGACGGTAATTACTAAGAGGGACACAAACGAAAAAATCGGTTTTGGCTTTGATGGCACATTCCCTGTCCTGTCCATAGTTGATCCCGAATTGATGCTGTCCGTTCCTCCGGATTTTACAGCATACCAGGGGATAGATGCTTTTTGCCATGCTGTCGAAGGTTATCTTGCAACCGTTAATCAGCCGGCAAGCGATGCATATGCTTTGATGGCTGTTGAATTGATCGCCCGTTATCTTCCGGCGGCTGTTAACGACGGTAATAATATTGAGGCGCGTACCGCCGTTGCTTGGGCTAATACTGCTGCAGGAATGGTAGAATCACTTTCATCTTGTATTTCTCATCATTCATTGGAACATGCCGCCAGTGCTTTCCATCCCGCTCTGCCTCATGGCGCGGGTTTAACAGCGCTTTCTGTTTCTTATTTTTCATTCATGGCGGAGAAATGCCCTGAAAGATTTCCTGCGCTTGCTATGGCTATGGGGGAAGATGTTGATAAACTTCCTTCAAAAAGAGAACAGGCCATGATGTTCATTACGGCATTAAATAAACTAATCAATTCCGTGGGATTGCAGGATTTAAATTTGAGCGGGTTCGGAATAAATAAAAATGAGGCGCCGGCATTGGCGAGGAACGCTATGGAGACTATGGGCGGCCTGTTCCAGGTAGATCCTTATAAACTCTCGGTTGATGAAGTAATCTCAATATACGAACGCTGCTTTTAAACTTGTGCCTGTAATTGAGAAATTGCACGACTTGCGAAGGCAATTTCATAATTATATAAAGCTAAAAATGATAATTATTACTATGAATATTAAAAAAAAATATTTTTTTTCGATAATAAATATGTTAATATGAATTAACCGTAATTTCTCATAACAATTGGAATGACAATTGACTGCTCATAATAATTATAAACCGGCTTTAGCAATGGGGGAAACGTTCAGGCAGTCAAAATACATACCTGCTCTATATGGATCAAAGAAGATTATTGAGACAAACTTCAAATACTTACCCGGCAATGTAAGTTTATCTGTTTTTTTGTTAGGTCCAATAAATTCTATCCCGGTTTTCATGCCGTAATTTCACTATAATTCAAAGATTTAAAAATCATAGCTATGAAATCTTGCAGGTTAATCAAATTTATTAAATATGATAATTTAATTAAACTTTTATGGCGTTTAAGGCTTTTTCAAAGTATATAGCAATTCTATTTATTCTTATTGTGAATTTATATGCACAGGATAAGGAATTCCGGTTTACACATCTTACCGCCGAAGACGGCCTTTCACTAAGCGCTGTAACTAAAATTATTCAGGATGATAAAGGATTTTTATGGTTTGGCACCTATAACGGGTTAAACAGGTATGATGGCTACAACTTTAAAATTTTTCTCCCCGATCATTCCGATCCTAACAGTATTTCCAATCATTCTATTAAAGCTCTGTTGAAGGATAGTAAGGGATTTATATGGGTAGGTACCTTGGATGGTCTAAATAGGTATGATTGGAAAACGGGTATCTTTTATAAGTACAGGAATAATCCTCGCGATCCGGCAAGTTTAAGCTATAACAATATTACCTCCATTTTCGAAGATAAATCCGGTACAGTGTGGATCGGTACTTCAGACGGATTAAATAAGTACAACAGGGATAAAGATAATTTTACAGTTATAAAAAAAGTAAGTGACAGGTTTAGCCATACTTCGCTTAATACAGTTGCCAGTATTGAAGAAGATTCAAAGGGCAATCTATGGCTTGGAACATGGAACGGGTTAACCTGTATGCAAAAGGACGGTAGAATTATAAAACAATTCTTTTCGGAAAAAAATGATTCGGCAATAACCGACTTCGAAAAAATATCAAGTCTTTTTGAGGATAGTAAAAATAATTTATGGATAGCTATTAATGGGAGGGGCATTTCAAAATATAATAATAAAACGGGAAAATTTACCAATTATTTGTCTGTGCCCGGCAACCCGAATACGCTTTCAAATGGTAATGTAACATCAATTTTTGAAGATAATTCGGGTGATCTGTGGATCGGAACTAAAGACGGGTTAAATAAATATAATTACGGGAAAAATAATTTTACACGAATTTATCATGATCCGCAAAATTCTTTTAGTCTTATTAATAATGAAATACTCTCAATAAATGAAGATAATACCGGGCTTATTTGGATAGGCAGCGCCGGGGGATTAAGCAGGTATTACCAGCCGTTAAATAAGTTTTATTATTACAATGAAGAAAATACCTCCACCGCTGATAAGTTAATCAGTAACAGGGTGCACTCCGTTTATGCAGGTAGAAATGGAACTATCTGGGTCGCAACCTTTAAAGGGCTTGATGAGATAATAAGTGGCAAAAATATAATAATTCATCATAAGCGCCAATCCGGTAAAATTAACAGCCTGAATGACGATTTTTTAATGTCCGTAATGGAAGATCATGAAGGTTATATCTGGGCCGGTACAAATGCAAGTGGATTAAACAGGTATAATCCCAGAACTGGGGAATTCAAAGTATTTAAATACAATATGAGTAACTATTCGATTAGTAATAATGGAGTAATTTCACTCTGTGAAGATCATAATGGCACCCTGTGGGCCGGTACATTTTGGGGATTTAACCGCTATGATAAAAAAAGCGGTAATTTTATACGCTATTTCAATGACCCTGCTAATTCTAATAGTTTATGCCATAATTTGGTCTGGGTAATTTTCGAAGATTCCAAAGGAATGTTGTGGCTCGGAACTGATGGCGGAGGTGCAAGCGAATTTGATCCTAAGTCCAATAAATTCATAACTTTTTCGAAGGATTCCGCTAATGCAAATCATATTAGTGATAACCGGGTATTTACTGTATATGAATCTCATGACGGTATTATCTGGATCGGAACTAATGATGGTTTGAATGCTTATAACCGGGCCACCGGGAAAACAAAAATTTATAATATTTCGGATGGATTACCCGGTAATTCTATATCTTCAATTCAGGAAGATAATAAAGGTTGTTTATGGATTGGTACTGATAAAGGGCTCTCAAAGTTTAACAGGAAAACAGGAATATTTATTAATTATACAAAGCGAAACGGACTCAAAGATTTAGAATTTGCATTAAATGTTTCTGCAAAGTCATCTAACGGAAACTTGTTCTTCGGATGTAAAAGCGGGATTCTTTACTTTAATCCGGATAGTATTAAAGCTGAAAGCCTGGAAGCCCCGGTTGTCCTTACAGATTTAAAAATATTTAATCAATCGGTCCCAATTACTAAAAAAGGAATTCTAAAAGAATCTATCAATGGTATTAAAAGTATTGAAATACCCAGCGGTTATTCGGTAATAACGCTTGAATTTGCTCTTCTTGATTATTTCGATGTAAAGAAAAATACATTCAGGTATAAACTGGAAGGATTTGATAATGATTGGAATAATGTAGGTTCAAGGAATAATGCAACCTATACAAATTTACCTCCGGGGAATTATACTTTCTTTGTAAGGGCTTCAAATAGCAACGGTGTTAAAAACGAAAAGCAAGCGTCAATAAATATAGTTATTATCCCGAAATTCTATGAAACATGGTGGTTTAGAATTGCTTTTATTTTTGGATTAATAATATCAACGTTGATATTTATTCATTTAAGGACAATTAAAATTCGCAGTATTAACAAAATACTGGAAAATCGAGTGGCTCAGCGGACTAAAGACCTTGATGCAACAATTACCGAATTAAACCAGGAAATAATTGTTCGAAAAAATGCGGAAGAAAAAGTTCAGGCTTCTCTCAGCGAAAAGGAGGTTTTATTAAAAGAAATTCATCACCGGGTTAAGAATAATCTTCAAATGATTTCAAGTATGCTTTACCTGCAGTCTAAAACTATTACCGATAAAGCTACACTTGGCTTATTTCATGATAGCCAGAATAGAATAAAATCGATGTCTTTAATTCATGAAAAATTATACCGTTCAGAAGATTTCGCCCGGATAAACTTCAATGAGTATGTTAATGGTTTGATAAATGATCTAAAAAAATCATACGGTAAGACTGATTTAACTATCAATAATTATATAAATATTGACACGGCAATTAATCTAAATTTGGATACTGCTATATGCTGCGGACTGATTATTAACGAATTGATAACGAATGCTTATAAATATGCATTTCCGTTTGAATGGGCAATGAATAAATCTTTAAACGAAGAATTAAAAATTGAAATAAACTCGGATAAAGTTGAGCGGAACCTGTTCACTTTGTCTGTAACAGATAATGGAATTGGGATTCCTGCTGATCTCAATATCCAAAATTCAAGTTCGCTCGGGTTAAAAATTGTTAATTCAATGGTTGAGCAGTTGGATGGCTCAATTGAGATTCTAAGAAATTGCGGGACTGAATTTTTAATAAAGTTTTCCGATATAAAATAATAACTTTCCTTGTCCGAAACTTTTAGATATCCTCATCCGCTTCCATTCCGCTCCGCCGGGATTTCATTTTTTGGTAATTTTTAATAGTTATAACAAATTCATGCCTTAAGTTGATTGAACCAATTTCCGGATCGTTTAGCAGTTAAATTCATAATAGTCAATTTAAAAATCACTAATTTATTAACCTGGGCTTCAGTGTATTGATTATCGGTCACTTTTCCGTAATGATTCATTATTATATCCAGCCCTCTTTTCTTTTCTGTATTTCCATCAATTATTTCTATTTCCCCGAATCCGATTATAGATAGATATTTTGTTGCCCATTTGCATGGTTGCTCATGTTGTATTACCTGGCTTGAATACTCAATTTCAAAACAAACCTTATTGTTTATTCTTATCAAATCTATTTTTTTGCCGGTTGCAGCAGAATGGAAATACAATATATTATCCGAATAACCATAATTTAACGGAACTATATATGGAAATTCATCGTCATTAATTGCAATCCTGCAAAATTCGGATTTGGCAAGAATTTCCTGAATAATTTTTTTATCTGTAAGTTCTTGTTCTTTTATTCGCATATTATAGTTTTAATATATTTCTATCTGTCCCAATTTATATTGAATATCTTTTCTAAATTTACTTTTTTTTATAAATCCGGTCAATGAATATTCGGGTGATTAACCTGGATATAATTTTTATAAGGCGTAATAATTAATTATGCAATTATTTAATCATAAATTCAACAATAACATCATCGAGGTTATTTGAGCAGTACCATTTTTTTCGACTGCGTGAAATTGTTTATGGCAATCTTGTAAAAATATACTCCGCTTGTTAATTTTCTAGCGTCAAAATTGAAGCTGTAATTTCCAGCGCTTTGCTGTTTATTAACCAGCGTTTTAACCTCTTTTCCAAGAAGGTCGTATAATTTAATTGTTACAAATCCTTCTCGGGCGATCTGGTAATTAATTACCGTAGACGGGTTAAACGGGTTTGGGTAATTCTGACTTAACGCATACCCGCTCGGTACTTTATTGTTCTGCAAAACTGAAGTTATTTCACCGGTTAACTTTACAAGTTCAATTCCGTTTCCCGTTCCAAGGTTCCTTGAATATTCTTTGTCAACAGCATTATTCCAGACTTCATGTACTCCCAGGCTCTTTAGGCGCATGCCATCACCACTCGGTGCGTAAAACGTTCCGCTTGGAGGATTATCCGCCAATGCCGCTTCACGAAGATAATTGTCAAGCGTGCCGTACACAAATACAAAATTAGGATCTATTGCTTGTTCAGTTCGCAGAAAGTCAAGAGCCACAGATTCAATTGCAACTTCATCCTGGGAAAGAAACAAGCTGCATGTCCAATTATTATTGAATGGCGCAGACAACCATTTAGTATTATTGGAAATTGGGGTTGTTCCATGCTCATCGGGCTGTGCGTATAGTGCGTCAATTATAAAAAGCATTGTTTTGCCGCCAAGGTCTTTATGTCCCATTAAATCAACAAGCGGGTTATAAGATCCCATCGGCCGCCCGTTCCACATTATGGAAGGAGTCCATCCATCAGGGGTTTGATGCACTACAACATACGCATGCACTCCGGCAGCATGCGGAGCCCATATATAAGGATGGCCAAAATCATCGTCAACGCTAAGAGAGCCAAAATGATTTTTAGCGGTGGCAGTCATACCGGCATAACTATGGCCTTTGAGATTTGCAAGATTGATCATATAATCGGCTTTAGTTGCGACAGTAGGAAGAAATACCGTATTTCCGCCTTTTGCAGAGACAGTTGTATCTTTCTCTATTGTCAACGGCTGTGACCAATGCATTTGTGTTGATGAATCGCGTACGTATATCTCACGGCCGTTCGATTGTGTCCAACCTACAAAATGAACATGGGGGAATTCAGCCTTACATGTTGTATAGATTGGATCTGTTGCAAATCTTACTATGTCGTAGAATGAAATATTACTATCCGGAACGCCGGCATTTATCACAAGTTGTTTGAGCAGACTAAACACCATCTGGGGTGTGGCTACAGATGTGTTGCCGGGATTACCCGGGCCGGTTGAATTGTTCAAATTAATCTTTACAGCAATTTTTTCACCTGCCTGATACCCTGTGTTACCTTTTGCATGCTGCTGATTAAAATATTTAAAGAGTGCAATCCATGCAGCCGAATCAGTAGCTTGTCCGCTTATTGAACGCAGCGATCTTGAAAGCATAGAATCAACAACAGCCTGATGCGTATGATCAGTATCCCACCAGTTGCCGGTTTTCCCGTCCCAGGTTGTAACAGATGGATCATGCATCCAGACTACCCTTCCTGGGAATATTCCCCTTGCAACTCCTATCGGACTGTTGGCAGAATCATAGGGTACAAATACGGAATCGTTCGATGATTTTATCTGCGCATAGAAATCAGTATTCGATTTTAAAATTGTAAATAATGCTATTAATAATGCTGTAACTATAAATACAATTGCATACCCGGTTTTGGATTTACGGAAATAAATCCGCGCTTTTTTATATGAAAAAACAGTAGCGATTAAACCCGCAGCATATATTATAAAACCGCTTGCTATCGGTGCCGCTATTTTCATACACGGGTATTGTGCACGGCTGGGCTTTGGAATTACTCGGACTAAAATCCATACGATTGCAGCTATTCCAATTATGGGAAATAATAATTTTGCCGTGCCGGCAGGTTTCTTAAATCCCCTGAATTTCCCGGTTTTAGGACAGATCTTTATAAATTTTGTAAAGAATGATTTCATGATTAACCCTAATATATTTATTATTAGAAAGTTTAGTTAACATTACGAATATTACATCAGTGCCGGGCCAAAACTACTTTATCGCCGGTATAATCTATTAACCGGTCGGGGGCACTTTCTATATCTAACCCCGTACCGTGCCCATCGCTTACCCAGACAACCCGGAATGTACGCTTTTCAGGCATACCTGGAAAACTGCCTATGCGTTTACCTATTGTCAGGGTCCGGTCGGATTCATTCCATTGGATAGGTATAGTTGAATATGCGCCTTTTTCATAATTGTAGTTGTCGTTTTCATCTTCATATAAAACAAACTTCCCGTTATCTCCGGTATATATGCGAAGCTCTATCGGGCCGGCGAATTTCTCTGTTGCGTATTGTATAAACGGGCCCATAGGAATTATTGAACCGGCTTTAACATATAAGGGAATAGTTTCAATAGGTGAAGGTGCATCAATAATTTGGCCGCCTGTAAATGATTTGCCGGTCCAGAAATCAAACCAGTTTGTTGATTTCGGCAAATATACTTTTCTTGTCTTTACTGAATTTTCCGAACTTTCGCCGGTACTGTATAATTGTTCTGTAACCGGGTTAACTAAGAACGAAGGGCCAAACATATATTCATCCTGTATGTTATTTATTGCTGTATCGGTCCTAAAATCAAAAGCAAGCGCCCGCATAATAGTATAGCCTTCACTTGTTACTTTCCAGGCAAGTGAATAAATATATGGTAAAAGACGGTAACGCAGGTTGTCATATTTCAACAGTATTGATTTTGTCTTTACATCCCAGTTGGAAGAAAACAATGCCCTTTCGCCTTTTCCATGAATCCTGAACACCGGGCAAAAAGTGCCAAACTGGAACCAGCGTGTAAAAAGCTCCCTGTTTGCCGGTGTTGACCAGTCGGGAGCTTTCCCATCCAGGCAATAACCGCCTATATCCGATGTCCAATAGGGTATCCCGGATGCACAGGCATTCAGGCCTTGCGGAACTTGAATTTTATATGATTTGAATGAACATTTTATATCCGACGACCACAATACAGTCGCATTCCGTTGCTCGCCTGCAAAGGATTGCCTTATTAGGAAAAATGCACGTTTACCCGGAATATCCGCTCTCCAATTTTTATATAAGCCCGCCGAATGCATCAGCGAATAAGTATTAAAATAATCGATTCCTTTACCAATTGCGAAATCAGCTTGCCTTCTCGCATCCAGTAATGTTCCGTTGTCGGGCTCGCATTGATCAACCCACCACGCATCCCAGCCGTAACGGGCAATTAGCTGATCTTTAGCCTGTCCCCAGTATATATCACGCGCTTTTGAACTATGCGCATCATAATAATTGTCGTAAGTGCCGGTCATTATATTATCCCACGTTATTGACGTCAGCCCTCCTGATTTTTTCAATTCATCATAATTTTTAGTGCCCTTTGCGAAAACAGGCCATATAGAAATCATTGCATGTATATTTGCTTTATGCAGCTCGTCAATCATTGCAGCCGGATCAGGATATCTTGTTGGGTACATAACATGTGAGCCGATAACATCAGGCTCCCAATAAAACCAATCTTGCACTATACAATCAATTGGTATGTTATTGTTCCTGTAATTATTTTTCACCGAAAGAATTTCTGCCTGGCTTTTATATCTGTCCTGTGATTGGAAAAGCCCGAAAGCCCATTTAGGAAACATAGGAGCCTGCCCGGTAGCTTCACGGTATAAAGAAATAATTTTATCGAAATCCGGCCCGTAGAATAAATAATAATCTACCATCCTACCGCTTTCAGATATATATTTAAATTTAGTATTTCCTGATTCGCCTCCGTAAAATTTGGAAGCTGAATAATTATCCCACATTAATCCGTAACCTTTAGTCGATAAAAGTACAGGGATTGCGCCTGTCATATATTTTATTATTAAATCCTGGTTCCGGCCTTTGTAATTCATAGCTAATGAATCAACTGGGTGGCAGCCTAACCCGTATAAGGCTTCATCAAATGGTGATGTAAATGTTGTTTCACAGTTGTAAGTATTGATTCCGGCAATAACAGCCGGTGTTATTTTCTTGCTTGCTGAATCGTCTTCCGCAAGAATAACCGCATCGGTCAAAGTTGAGTAGCTGATTGAATTAGTTAATTTGTTTACTTTTATTTTTAATCTTCCCGTAGAAATTATTACTTCATCGGTACCTTCGGTTATATTATATACCGGGGGAGTCTCCCATGTGTTATCAATTATCAGCGAAGCTTTTTGTGGGAAGTCCTTCAATGAAGTATATTTTACTTCAATAATATCATCCTTACAAACTTTAATTTTCATTAATCCTTTATCTAAGGTAAAATTAATTCCATCCCGGTCTTTTGTATAAGATACTACCGAAGCCTCCAGGGTCTGAATGAAAGTAATAAAACTGATTGTTATAACAGCAATCAATACTTTAACTTTTATAAAAACAAAATTCATTAAATATGTATTTTGAAATTTCATCCGGCATTCCTTTCTGTGTCAAAACAGTTGTCTGTTGCTTTGGCTAAACAAGATGATATATAGAATATTTCATTTCCATTTTTCTCCATGAAACTTTATTTAGCGTGTAAATTATCTTAAGAAGCTTAAAATAACTCAAAATAAATTGCTCCGTTTATTAGTTCGTACTACTTATATTCATACACTATACATTTTTCAATGCTGATATCCCGAAAAGTAAATCTCCACGCACGGCCCTGGTCGTTTTCATCACCGTTAAGTCTTAGCCCCGGAACCCAGGCGCCATCATGGAAAATACCTTCATCGACATTTCCAATACCAATGATTTTTGAATTATCTGTTTTAGAATGGAAACGCACCCTAAACCCGCTTCCGGCTCCGATAAATTTATTCGGCCCGTCTGCCATAATAATACCATAGCCCAGTTTTGCCCTATTGCCGAACAATTCATCCAGCGAAACTTCAACTTTATAACCACCCATATCGTATGTTATGGAAGGATTCTTCTCATCAATCACAAATCCGGCAATCTCTCCGGTTACCTGATTTTTAAGTATAAACGGGCTCAATTGTTTAATAATATTGTAATTTTTGCTTAATGAAGTTTCTTTGGGGCCTTTGGCTTGTTCAGAGCCAAACGGCATAGTACCTAACCTGTCTATTCCAAATGGTGAAACACCGATTGCATTATATGAACCAATGGCAATAAATACATTACGGGCGCCGTCATCGCCGCTTTGCATTTCAGGTATAAAAAGCGGGTCGCCTTGTCGGGTAAAATCCTTGCAGCGTTGCTGATAATCAGGTACATAAATATCCGGGGCTAAAATATCAATGGAAGAAGCGCCGGCATGCCATATATCAATTAAATATGCTATAGGCCCGCCGCTGGGATATGTACCGGGTACCGAGCAGCATTCCTGGTTGAGCCATGCATTAGTGTACATTGGAATTGGGTATTCCTTTTTCCCGGCGGCCGCAACTTTATTTACGTAACGGGAATAATTCCATGCCATGAAAATTTCATTGCATTGCTCGTTCTTTCCAAAAACATCTTCCCAGCTTCCGGAAGTTTTATAATTGGTGTTCCTCCATACATCTTTCAATCCAGGCACTAATGTTTCTTTGTTTTTAACTAAGTAATCCATTAACTCTTTCGGAACAGGGGCATTAAAAGCGGCATTTGCAATCTCAGAACGATCGCGTGAATCGCCGAGTATGCCGACTTCATTTTCAACCTGCATCATCAAGACTGTATGTTTAGTTCCGTCAAATTCCCGGATATGTTTCATCAGGGCAGCAAAAGCATTTGCATCTGCTTCCGGATTT
>Ga0326727_10025518_pt1 | contig 11072 bp, 7 predicted proteins | sample MB2enrmetagenome_FD_207643 | JGI IMG/M metagenome (GOLD analysis project Ga0326727, IMG submission 207643) | Lab enriched peat soil microbial communities from McLean, Ithaca, NY, United States - MB29MY | ecosystem: Environmental > Terrestrial > Soil > Wetlands > Peat | place: USA: New York... | reverse complement strand
AATTGGTCAAAATTTGACAAGTTCTTGACAACCCATGTGGAGTTCACAGCACAATTTCGCCTGAGAATGATACGAATGAATCGCCGTGTCCATCTGCTCCTGTTTTTGTCCCTGCTGGCTGCCTGCTCGGTGCTGGCCGGGGTGAAAAATAGCGATTGCCTGGATTGCCATGGCGATAACACCCTGTTCAAAACCAACGCCGCCGGCAAGGTGACCTCGCTCTTCGTTGACGCGGCCAAGCTAAAAGCGTCCGCACACCGCACCAACGATTGCATCAGTTGCCACGCGGACGTGACCGCCAAGCATCCGGACGACAACCTGCCTCTCGTTGCGGTGGATTGCGCGCGTTGCCACCAGCGCCAGACCGAAAGCTACAACGCCAGTGTGCACGGGCTGGCCTTGAAAGCCGGGTACGATGATGCCGCCACCTGCAGCGACTGCCACGATTCGCACGAGGTCATTGCCGACACGTCACCCAGTTCGCCGATGTATTTCTCGCGCCAGGCCGAGACCTGCGGTGCCTGCCATAACAAGGAAGCGCGGGAATGGGCCCAAAGTGTCCATGGCCAGGCCGTTTTGGCGGGGTCACATGACGCACCTACCTGCACGGGTTGTCATGACGAACACAAAATACGTTCGCTCAAGAGCTCTTCCTCCATGGTGATCTCCGAGGACGTTTGCAGCCGCTGCCACGCCTCCGAACGGCTCAACACAAAATACAATCTGCCGGCGGATCGCGTGCAAACCTTCTTCGAAAGCTATCATGGCCTGGCTGCCCAGTACGGGTCTACCGTGGCCGCCAACTGCGCCAGTTGCCACGGCTTTCATAAGATCCTGCCATCCGCCGACCCCAACTCCACCATCAACAAGGCCCACCTGGTGGAAACCTGCGGCAAATGTCATCCGGGCGCGAACAAGGAGTTTTCCCTCGGCAAGATCCATGTGCCGCCCGACGGCCAGGCGGCCGGGACGGACTTTGGCAGCCGGCTAAACCGGTGGGTGCGCGGGCTGTACCTCTTCCTGATTGTGGTAACCGTCGGCGGCATGTTCGCGCATAACGCCAGCCTCTTCCTCAAGAAAACGGCCGCCCGGCTCCGCATGACCGATCGGCCCATCGTGCGGATGACCGCCGCCCAGCGCTGGCAGCATTTCGTGCTGGCCGCCAGTTTCATTGTATTGGCGATCACCGGTTTCGCCCTCAAGTTCCCCGATTCCTGGCTGGCCAAACTGCTCGGTTCCAGCGAACCCTTCCGCCGCTGGTCCCACCGCATCGCCGGCCTCGTCCTGTTGCTGATCGGCCTCTACCACTTGGTCTATTTGCTCACCACGCGCGACGGCCGCCGGCTGCTGGCCGATCTGTTCCCCGTAAAGCAAGACGCCTTCGATGTGCTCCAAGCCATCCGCTATCTGACCGGCCTCTCGCCACGCAAACCAACCATCGGCCGCTTTGGCTATGCCGAGAAAATGGAATATTGGGCCGTGGTTTGGGGCACCGTCATCATGGGCGCCACCGGCCTGGCCATCTGGTTCAAGATCGATGTCACGCAACACCTGCCCCGGTGGGTCGTGGCCGTGGCCACCACCATCCATTACTACGAGGCCGTCCTGGCCTGCCTCTCGATCATCGTCTGGCATTTCTACCACGTCATCTTTGACCCCGAGGTTTACCCGCTCAACACCGCCTGCCTGGACGGCCGCATTTCGGAGGAATTTCAGCTCCACGAACACCCGCTGGAACCGGAAACGGCGCAGCGGCGCGCCGACCGCCCCACCCAATTGGAGAGCGGTAAGGAAATCTGATTGTCCGATTAAGTCTATCGTTAACTTTTTTATATTGCCAAACCTTGCAAAGTAAATCGCAATTTATGGTAAGCAGAGTTCAATAGCCCGTCTTAAAGTGGACAGTATTAGACAACCCAAAAACCGACCAACATGAACGTCTTCGTTGCTGGACTGAGCTATAAGACCACGCCGGTGGAAGTGCGCGAAAAGCTGGCCGTGGCCCGATCCCGTCTCCAATGCTGCGGCTGCCGCCTCAAGTTGCGCGGCGGGCTGGACGAGGTGGTGCTATTGTCCACGTGCAATCGCGTGGAAATTTACGGGGTGGCCCAATGGATTCACGGGCGGGTGCATCAGCTTTTCCAGGAACTGGCCGGTACGGACGTGGACCTCACCCCTCATTTGTACGTCAAGGAAGGCGCGGCCGCCGCCCAACATCTGTTCGCGGTCGCCAGCGGGCTCGATTCCCTGGTCATCGGTGAGACCGAAATCACCGGCCAGGTGAAAAACGCGTATCAGGCGGCGAAAGACGCCGGCTTGGTGGGCAAGAAATTGAACCGGCTGTTCCAGACGGCCTTCTCGGTGGTGAAACAAATCCGCACCCACACCGCCATCGGTCGCGGCGCCACCTCCGTGGGCAGCGTGGCCGTGGAACTGGCCGAAAAAGTGTTTGATGCCGATCTGGGCCAGAAGACGGTGATGATCCTGGGCGCCGGCAAAATGGGTGAAGCCTGTGTGAAGCACCTGGCCAAGCGCGGCGCCAAGACCGTGCTGGTGGCCAACCGCTCCGTGGAACGTGCCGAAAAGCTGGCCGCCGAATTCGGCGGACGCGCCGTGCGCCTCGAGGATTCCGCCGCCGCCATCACTGAAGCCGACATCCTGGTCAGCTCCACCGGCAGTCCGGATATCGTCCTCCGGCGCGAGGACATCGCCCGCATTCTCCCCGCCCGTCGGAATCGTCCCCTCGTGTTGGTGGACATCGCCGTGCCCCGGGATATTGATCCTGCCGTGGCGGAACTGCCGAACGTTTTTCTTTATGACATTGACGACCTGGAAGCGGTGGTCCGGGAAAACACCCGGAACCGTGAACAGGAGCTGGCACTTTGCCAGACCATTATCGCCCGGTACACCACGGAACTGATGGCGCGCTTCAACTCGCCCGGTCACCGGCCCGCGTCGGCGCCGGTGGAAGTGGTGTCGGGCTGGATGGCGGAAAGCACCACGGCCTGAGCCGGCGATCAGCCATGAATTTATTTGGATCATTTAACGGTGGATGCGAGACGACCGGCTTGCCGCTGAACGCGTCTGCTGTTGGGAACCCGCAAGATTGGGGCTGCGGATTAAAGCACTGCGGCACTGATATCGAGCCGTATCCGGACCGAGCAGATAAAAACAACAACACAAAACGCGCGAATCGAAACTGACTATTAGTATGAAAATGACCTACCTTCTCACCTCCGTCGCTGCAGGTTCCCTGCTGACGTTAACCGCCCAGGCCGGCATTGTGGGGAGCCCCCACGATTTTTCGGCGCAATCCTGGAACACTGATCCCGCGGATCCGGCCACCGTTTGCAGCACCTGTCACACGCCGCACCATGCCGATAGCAGCGTGGTCCCGCTGTGGTCACACCAGACCACCTCGGCCTCGTTCACCATGTACAACCAGACCACCGTTCCGGTGTCCCAAATGGTGGCCGTGCCGGCCGCCTCGCCCAACGGTCCCTCGCTGGCGTGCTTGAGCTGCCATGACGGCACCGTGGCCATCAACACTTATGGCGGCGCTTACGGCGGCAACATGACCACCCACGGTACGCCCACGGTCATCACCAACGGCGCCCTCATCGGCACGGACCTCACCCATTCACATCCCATCTCTTTCGAGTACAGCCCCAGCATTGTCGGCTCCGGCCCCACCCAGGACAAATGGCTCTATAATCCCCAAACCACGCCCGTGCTGACCCCCGTCAGCGGCACCTTCGTGCCCGGCAACAATATGACCATCCAAGGCTTCCTGCTGAATGGCGATAATTCGTATCATCTGGAATGTGGTTCCTGCCATGATGTGCACAACCAGATTGGCACCCCCTATGACCCAGTCTCCAACCCGAAACTGGTCAAGATCGTTGGCGTGGACGCCAGCGGCAAGGGCAGCCTCCTGTGCCGTAGCTGCCACAACAAGTAATCACCTCCCCGGAAACTCCATGGCGCACCAACGTATGAAACTGTCCTGGTCTGCCGCGTCACCGACTGCGGTTCGGCCGCCAGGCAATCCTCACGGTGCCTGGACAACCCCTAACTTGAACAAAATATGAAAAGATTTGATTTTTACCGTGTGCGCCGGGGCCTCGCCATTATGGCAGCCAGCCTGGCTGCGGGCGGCATCATTGGATCCGCTTCCGGCCAGGAGGCTCCCATGTATCGCATGTCCCAGAGCGCCGACGGCGGCATTGGCTCCGGCGGCGGCGTGCCGGCGGCCCCCATCTTGGGCACCCCCGTCGTCAACGGCACAAACATCACGCTGAGCTGGTATGGCTTGGAGGGATGGTACACCATCCAGGGCGCCACCAGTGCGGCCGGCCCGTGGAACAACCTTACCGGCGTGGAAGCCAGCGACTATGCGGCGCAATATACGCTGCCTGATCCGGACACCACCAACGGCTACACTTTTTTTCAACTGTACGCGACGAACTCTTTCGCCGGCGCTGCCGCTTGCAGCAGCTGCCATGGCAAACAGTACATTCCGTTCACGGCCACGGCCCACGCCAACGCCTACAACGCCCTGGCCGCGATTCACGAGAACAACAATTCCGAGTGTATTCTCTGCCACACCGTTGGTTTTGGACAACCGACTGGTTTCACGAATGCCGCCACTACGCCCTATCTTGAAGGCGTTGGCTGCGAAGCTTGCCACGGCGCCGCCGCCTGGCACAAAAATGGTGATCATTCGGCCATCATCCCCGTCCTGAGTCTCGACCCGATGATCTGCGGCAGCTGCCACAACGGCTTCAACCCGCAATACAACGAATACACCAACTCGCCGCATTACCTCGTCAATGACACCATCAATTACGGGGTCGAGGGCGGCGTGTATTACACCAACACGGTGGTCGTCGGCAGTACCACGTATTACGGCTACTATGTGACCACCAATTCCAACGGCACACTCAAGACGAATGCCACCACGGGCATCTTCAGCAGCACCCATGTGCCGGGCACCGTGGCTGATTCCGGCGATGACCGCCAGACCAGTTGCGGCGTTTGCCACTCGGGCGCCGCCCGCATGGCCATGCTGAATGACTATGTCCTCCGCCAGGAAGGCATCACCAATCCGCTGGTCCTACCCATCGCCGCCGATGCTGGCGCCTGGGGCCCAACTTGCGCCAACTGCCATGATCCGCACGGACTGAACGCATCACCGATCCTCGGCACCACCACCAATATCGTGGGGAACGTCACCAATATCGGTCTGGCCGTGGTCGGCACCAACTGGGTCCAATTGCGCAATCCGCTCTGGTCCTCGAACTTCTTCACCATGGCCTCCCAGTCGGATAAACGCGTTGACTCCCTGGGCAACCCCTATTACCTGAACACCACGTTCTCGAGCATGTATGACCCCACCATCAACGTCTGCGCCCAGTGCCATAACACCCGCGGCGCCCGTTGGGATGGTCGCGGCTACGGCTTGATCACCAACTCCTTCGCGGTGACCAATTACGTGATCTCCGCCGCTTATACCAACGAGTACACCACCAATTACAACACTTACGGTCAGATCGTCGGTGTCACCACCAACACCAGCCCCACCGGCGGCATCGTCACGAATGCGGTGGCCACCAACGTCTTGGTGGTTACGACCGGCTTGACCAGCAATACCAATGGTTTCAGCCGCGCGCCGCACCTTTCGCCGCAGTACAATATGCTGATTGGCATCCTGCAGCCCGATTACCTCAATAGCACCAACGGAACCTCGGTTTATACCAATGGTGTTTTGAACAATGGTATCGGCATTTATGCCACGCACAGCGGCATTCGTAACCGCAGCATCTACAACACCAATCAGTGCGCCACCTGCCACGTGCCCAGCTACACCGCTTCGGGGGCTAACGTCAGCGGCCACACCTTCGCCATGGATCCCAATGGCTGCGCCTTGGGCGGCTGCCATACCTCCGGCTGGCCGGACTATGTGGATTATCAAGTCCAGACCACCAACAACATCACCGGCGTGGTGGATCTACTGAATCGCTGGGCCACCAATAACGCCCCGGCCATCTTCACCAACTATAGCAAGTACGGACTCGATAGTTGGGAATACACCTCGCCTGGCTCGTTGGGCGTCGCGGGCACCGGCCCCTCGACCGCCGACCAACTGCTGCTGCCCGCCGTCATCCAACAGGCCCGGTTCGATGTCTACATGGCCTTCTCCGATGGCAGCTTGGGCGTGCACAACCCGACGTTCATCCCGCTGCTGCTGAAAGATGCCGAATCCAAGGTGCTCAGCCAGTTCGTCACGGCCAAATTCACAGCCAGCTCCACCACGGTGGGCACCAATGTCGTCGTCACGTTCACCGACCTCAACCCGAATGTCACCGCAGCCACGTGGAACTTCGGCGACGGCGTGGGCACCACCAACACCGCGGCCAGCACCGTCAAGTATTCGTACGCGAACCCGGGCACCTATTCCGTCACGCTTACGGCCACCGACGGCAATGGCACCGAGACCCTGACGCGCAACAACTATATCAACGTCTACGTGCTGCCGACCGCGGCCTACAACGCCAGCAAGGCGGGGTTGACGACCAATAATACGGACACCGTCACCTTCACCAGCACCGGCGCCAATACGTCATACGCCAAGTGGTCGCTCTACGATAACACGGGCACCATCTCCACCGCCCATCGCCTGTCGGCCATGGCGGGCCTCAGCGTCTCGTTCACCTACACCAACACGGGCAATTTCCCCGTGGTCTTCCAGGCGAGCAGCCCGGGTGGCAGCGTCACCGTCACCAATAGCCTCACGATTCCGTAATCTGGATTCGAGGAAACACTAAACTGTCAAACAAAACGGGCTTTGGCCATTTGGCCAAAGCCCGTTTCTCTTGTTTCCATCCGTCGTCGGACCAAAAAAAGTGCGCGACGAGTGTTCAATGAGATCGGCGTCCCCGCATGGCGGAGCAGTGCTCGTAGAGCAATCCACGCCCCGGCTCTGGAATCTCAATCGCCGGTATTTGGATGAGAACTATTCGTCGCGCAAGGCAAACATGACACAGCCCGTGGCGGCCGCAAATAAAACTTATCCACAAGTCATTCACCGGCCGGGCGCCCCCTTTTGCACGACCGAATGACGGCTGCGCTGGGTTCCTGGAACCCAGTCTTGCATTGTGCCAAAATTCAACTTGGCGCTCAAAAAACCGACAAGACGGCACGACCGCTTGCTGCGAGAATAGGGTGTTTGGAAGCGTCATGAAAAAAATCACTGTCATCGATTCACATACCGGCGGCGAGCCCACGCGCGTCGTCCTATCCGGCGGACCGGAGCTTGGCGGCGGCACGGTGGCCCAACAATTGGAGGTTTTCCGGGCGAACCATGACCCGTTCCGCTCGGCAATCGTCAACGAACCCCGCGGCTCCGATGTGGTGGTGGGCGCCCTGTTGGTGGAGCCGGCGGACAAGTCCTGCGTGGCCGGGGTGATCTATTTCAACAACGTTGGCTATCTGGCCATGTGCGGCCATGGCACCATCGGCCTGGTAGTCACGCTGGCACACCTGGGAAAAATCCAACCTGGCGAACACCGGATTGAGACCCCCGTCGGCGTGGTCACGGCCACGCTGCACCCGGATGGCACCGTCTCCGTGGCGAACGTGCCCAGCTACCGTCAGGCCAAGGCCGCCACAGTCGTGGTACCCGGCCGCGGACCCGTCACCGGCGACGTCGCCTGGGGCGGCAATTGGTTTTTCCTCGTCGAACACCATGATCAAGACCTGTCGCTGGCCAATGTGGACCGGCTCACCGATTTTTCCTGGCGCGTGCGGCAGGCGGTCAATGGGCAGGGCTTTCCGGAGGTGGACCACGTGGAACTCTTCGGCGCGCCGACCGTGCCGGGTGCCAATTCCCGGAATTTCGTGCTCTGTCCCGGCAAGGCCTACGACCGTTCGCCCTGCGGCACCGGCACCAGCGCCAAACTCGCCTGCCTGGCCGCCGACGGCAAGCTCGCTCCCGGCGCGGTTTGGACCCAGGAGAGCGTGATTGGCAGCACCTTCAGAGGCAGTTTCCAGTGGCTGGATCAGGCGGCGGGCAAGGTGGCGCCAGTCATTACCGGCGCGGCTTTCGTAAACTCGGAAAACACCCAGTTTTTGAACGAAAAAGACCCGTTTTGTTGGGGCATCCGCTCGTGAACAAGTCGCCGGATATCATCATCGTGGGCGCCGGCATCGTGGGCGCGGCCTGCGCGGCCGCCTGTGCCCGCGGCGGCCTGCGCGTGCTGGTGCTGGAACGTGGCCCGATCGGCGGCGGCACCACGGCCGCCGGCATGGGCCATCTCGTGGTCATGGACGACTCCGAGGCCCAATTTGCCCTCACCAGCTATTCGCTCCGCCTCTGGCACGCACTGCGCCCGCAATTGCCGGAGGCGGTGGAGTTCATCGCTTGCGGCACCCTCTGGTGCGCCGCCGATGCCGAGGAAATGGCGGAAGTACGGCGCAAGGAGAAATTTTATTCTGACCGGGACGTCCGCGTGGAAGTGCTGGACGCCCAGGGCGTGGCCCAAGCTGAACCCCAACTTCGCCCGGGCCTGGCCGGCGCTCTGTGCGTGCTGGATGACGGCGTGATTTATCCGCCCTGCGCCGCCCATTTTTTCATCGAACAAGCCCGGCAGCACGGTGCCGAATTCCGCGGCCATGCCGAGGTTTCCGCCTTGCTGCCCGAGGGCGGCGTCCAATTGCGCGACGGCTCGCGCCTCAGCGCCGGACGCAGCGTAAACGCCGCCGGCCCCTGGTCCCCCGCCCTCGCCCCCGGCCTGCCCGTGCGCAAACGCAAGGGACACCTCGTGGTCACCGACCGTCATCCGGGTTTTGTCCATCACCAGATCGTGGAACTCGGTTATCTCAAAAGCGCTCATTCCGTCAGCAAGGATTCCGTGGCCTTCAATGTGCAACCACGGCGTTCTGGCCAGGTGCTCATCGGCTCCTCCCGCCAATTCGATGCCGAAGGCACGGAGGTAAATCAGGAAATTCTCGACCGCATGCTCCGCCGCGCCCTCGAATACATGCCCTCACTCGGAAACCTCTCGGCCATTCGTGTGTGGACCGGCCACCGGGCCGCCACGCCGGATAAATTGCCGCTCATTGGACCCTCGGCCGCCAGCGATCGCGTCTGGTTTGCCACCGGACACGAGGGACTGGGCATCACCACGTCCGTGGGCACCGGGCAACTCCTGGCCGATCTGCTGCTGGGCCGCCCGCCGGCGATTGCCGCCGCACCTTTTGCCCCGGCCCGCTTTGCCCAGGGAGGAACTTTCCATGACTGAGACCGTTCAAATCAACGTCAATGGACACGCACTGGTGGTACCGGTCGGCACCGTGGTGGCTGGCGCGCTGGCCATCGCCGGCGTCACCCAATTCCGCCGCGCCGTGGGTGGCGCGCCACGCAGCCCCGTTTGCGGCATGGGCGTCTGCATGGAATGCCGCGTCACTATCAATGGCCGCGCGCAGAGCCGCAGTTGCCAGACCCTTTGCGAACCCGGCATGGAGGTGCGCACCGATGAGTGACCGCGTGCAAAAGTTTGAAATCGTCGTGGTGGGCGCCGGCCCGGCCGGCCTCGCCGCCGCCACCGTCGCCGCCGAACACGGCCGGCGCGTGGCGTTGCTGGATGACACCCCCTGGCTGGGGGGGCAGGTTTGGCGCGGCGAACAGCGCCACCCCGCGCTGCCCCAAGCGCAACAGTGGCTCACCCGCTGTCAACGTTCCGGCGCCACTTGGCAGCGCCAGACCAGTGTCATTGCCTCGCCACACCCCGGAGTACTGCTCGCCGAACATCCGACCGGCGCCCGCGAAATCCATTTCCAAAAGCTCGTGCTGGCCACCGGCGCCCGCGAATTGCTCCTGCCTTTCCCCGGCTGGACCCTGCCCGGGGTCATGGGTCCCGGCGGCTTGCAGGCGCTGGTCAAGAATGGTTGGCCGATCGCCGACCAACGCGTGGTGATCAGCGGTACGGGCCCCTTGCTGCTCGCCGTGGCCGATGGTTTGAAAAAACACGGGGCCAGGATGGTTTGCGTGGCCGAACAGGCCCCCGCGGGAAGGTTGTTCCGCTTCGGGGCGGAACTGCTCCGACATCCGGCCAAAATCCTGCAGGGGGCGCAAATTAAACTCCGGCTCTTGGGACTGCCCTTTCTCACCGGAACCTGGCCCGTCCGCGCGGAAGGCGACGACCGGGTGCGCGCGGTCACGTTGACCGACGGGGTTCATACGCTTACCAAGGAGTGTGACGTGCTGGCCTGCGGCTTCCACTTGGTGCCCAACGTGGAATTGCCCCTGGCGTTGGGCTGCACTCTGCGCGATGGCTTCGTGCGCGTGAATGAAGACCAGGCCACCAGCGTGAACGCCATCTATTGCGCCGGCGAACCGACCGGTATCGGCGGCGCCGACTGCGCGCTGATCGAAGGCCAGATTGCCGGCTACGCCGCGGCCGGATGCGCCACTGAGGCACGCCGCTTATTCGCCACCCGGGCTGGCTGGCATCGCTTCCGCGACGCGCTGGCCACAGCCTTTGCCTTGCGCCCGGAAGTCACCACGCTGGCCACGGACGACACCTTGCTCTGTCGCTGCGAGGACGTCACTTTGGGCCGCGTCAAGCAGTTCCCCGGCTGGCGCAACGCGAAACTGCAAACCCGCTGCGGCATGGGCGCCTGCCAGGGCCGCACCTGCGGCGCCGCGGCAAAAGTCCTTTTCGGCGCCGGACCCGACGCCGTCCGGCCCCCCGTCCTGCCTGCACGGGTTTCCTCCCTCTTGACTCCGTCCGCCGCCGATACCAACCTCGAAACCAAACCAACACCATGAACATTGACCTCGAACCCAAAGCGATCAAAGCCGCCGCGGCGAAACTGAAGTTTCGGACCAAGGCGTTCATCAACGGCAAATTCACGTCCTCCGCCAGTGGCAAGACCTACGCCTCGATCAACCCGGCCAACAACGAGCCGATTGCCCAGATCGCGGCCTGCGAACCCGAAGACATCCACACCGCCGTGAAGGCGGCGCGCAAAACCTTCGATAGCGGCGTCTGGTCCCATATGAAACCCGG
>Ga0326727_10025517_pt1 | contig 11072 bp, 11 predicted proteins | sample MB2enrmetagenome_FD_207643 | JGI IMG/M metagenome (GOLD analysis project Ga0326727, IMG submission 207643) | Lab enriched peat soil microbial communities from McLean, Ithaca, NY, United States - MB29MY | ecosystem: Environmental > Terrestrial > Soil > Wetlands > Peat | place: USA: New York... | reverse complement strand
GAAAAGCTGCCTTTGATCAGGTAGTACTGGCGAAGCACGATGGCCGTGGTGCGAGTCCAGTGCATGCTGTTATCCGACCTCGAGCGTCAGCGGTTCCCGCGCCACGGTAATAAACAACTCTTCCAGAGTCGCCTTCCCATGGTCGCGCGGCAAAGTCCTGGGATCCCCGGCCAACAGGATTTTGCCGTGTGAGAGAAAGAGCACGCGATCGCACACTTCCTCCACCTCGTACATATTGTGCGAAGTCCATAACACGCCGCAGCCGCCCTCGGCCGCGAGTTCCCGGATCTTCGCCCGGATGTCGTGGGCGGTGGCCGGATCGAGCGAAGCGGTGGGTTCGTCCAGCAGCAGCAAATGCGGACGATTCAGCATGGCCTTGGCCAGCGACACGCGGGTTTGCTCTCCGGAGGAAAGCACTCCACACTTCACATCACGGAACTTTTCCAGCCCAAACTGTTCAAGTAATGCTTGAAGTCTTTCTAGCAAACGATTGACGTTATATATACGGCCAAAAACGTTAAGATTTTGATACACGGTCAGGTTGCCGGGCAACGGAGCATACACGGCGGCGAAGTTGGTGCACTCGAGGGCGGCGGAGCGTTGGGTGGCGAGGTCGCGGCCCTCCACCTGGATACTTCCTGAAGTGGGTTCCAAAACGCCCAGGATCATGCTTATCGTGGTGGTCTTCCCCGCCCCATTAGGCCCCAGGAGTCCGAGAATCTCGTTACGCTCCACCGTGAAGGAAATGTCGTCCACCGCGACCGTGCCGTCATAGATCTTGCTTAGTCCCGCGACGGAAAGCACCGTCGAGGCGCCGATGGGCTGGGTTTGCCGCGGATTCGTAACCACCTCGTGATCTTAGCGCAGTAACGAAACCTTTTCACCACGGAGGACACAGAGGAAAATGAGGAAACAAACCCTTAGCCGCAGATTGACGCAGATAAACGCGGACAGAAACACCCGGCAAAGTCACACTCATCTTGTTCGGTTCTGATCTGCGTCCATCTGCGTTAATCTGCGGCCAGAAATTCTTCTTGTTTCCTCTGTGCCCTCTGTGTCCTCTGTGGTGAAAATCATCGCGAAAACAATGCTCCCACCACCGCCCCGCCCAGCACCAGCCAGGCCGAATTCACCCGGAACCGCAGAAGTAAGATCAGGCTCACGAGCGCCAGTCCGGCCGTGGTGACATCCACAATTGCGGCCCGTCCCAGATGCCAGGTCACCACCAGCATCAGGGCCAGCGCGCCAACGTTGACGCCGTCCAGAAACGGGCGCGTGGCCGGGGAGCGGCGCAACCATGGGACCAGCGGGCCGACGAGGGCAATCAACAGAAAGGACGGCAGGAAAATGCCGGCGGTGGCAGCGGTGGCGCCCGGCAAGCGACCCAGAAGATAGCCCACAAAGGTCGCGGTGGTGAAGACCGGCCCCGGCGTCATCTGCCCCACGGCAATGGCATCCAGTAATTGCGCGTCCGTCAGCCAATGCCGGCGCAGCACGAGGTCGGCGCGCAGGAAGGCCAACAGGACGTAGCCGCTGCCAAAAAGTAAGGCGCCCACCTTCAAGAAAACCAGGAACAATGGTCCCAGCCCAAAAGCGCCGGCACCCACGCCGGCGGCCGTAACTCCGGCCACCGCAGCCATGCCGGAACTGCGGTCTGCCGTTGAAATGCGAGCCATGGCGACCACTATGATTCCGGAGCCCAACAACACAAGCAGCACGTTCACACCCAGAGCGGCGGCAATCACCGCGCCCAGTCCAACGAGTGCCAGCTTCCAGTTCTTGACGGCAGTCCGCGCGAGGTTCCAGATGGCCTGCGCCACCACCGCTATCACGACGGCCTTGATGCCGTACAGGACACCAGCTGCCTGCGGTAATCGTCCACAGTGGACGTAGGCCCAGGCCAGCAGGCCGGTCAGGATGCCCGCGGGAAAAATAAAACAGAGCCCGCCCAGCACCAGACCCGGCCATCCGGCCACGCGATATCCGATTTGAATCGCCATCTCCGTCGAGTTTGGCCCCGGGATGAGATTGACGATGCCCAGCAGGTCCAGAAACTCTTCGCGTGTCAGCCATTGATAGCGGCGAACAACGTTTTCCTCCATCATGGCAATGTGCGCCGCCGGGCCGCCAAACGCTGTCGTTCCCAGCCGCAGGAAAAATATGGCAATATCCCGCAAGTTTGGGGTGCTCTTGCCGCCAAGGGATGGAGAAGAATGGGACATAACGCCGGCCCTGTCGATCATCGCTGAGCCCGTATTGAATTGTAAATGCAGGGTCTCAGGCAGGATACGGGCCTGGTCCGGACTAAACGATGACCGATGCATCGTTTCCGGCGGAGGCATCGGGCATAGGCTCCTCCGTTAAACCTCTTAGGGTACTCAAGCGAATGTCCGAGGTTGCCGATCAATAAGTGTGTAAGCACACCCCGTCAAATAAATAATCCTAAAGCTATGAACGATTTTGCCGATAATTTCAGAGATGTCTAATTTAGCGTCCGAACTCTGGTGGCGAGGTTTGTTTTGAACGAACGGAGCCCAGCATGAAACTGCTTGTTGCCGACGATTCCAAGGTGTATCGGCAGATGCTGCGCATGTTGCTCGAGCAGTGGAACTACGAAGTCCTGCTGGCCCAGGACGGAGAGGAAGCTCTCCGGATCCTGGAAAGCGAGGATGCGCCCCGTTTGGCGATTCTGGACTGCGTGATGCCCGGCCTCAGCGGCCCGGAGGTCTGCCAAGCCATCCGGCAACGCAAGCAGAACTACGTGTACATCGTGCTGTTGAGTTCCAACGGAGAGCAAAGCGACGTCATGAAAGGCTTCGAACTGGGCGCGGACGACTACCTTCGCAAGCCGTTCGAGGAACTGGAATTGCAGGCGCGCCTGAAGGTCGGCGACCGGATTATCCGCGCGCAACAGGAACTGATTGAGGCCCGCGAGGCCCTCCATTTTGAAGCCACCCACGACGCCATGCTGCGGTTGTGGAACCGCGGCGCCGTCATTGAATTATTGACCAAGGAACTGGTCCGGTCGGTGCGCTCGCACGATCCCATCAGCGTTTGCATCGCCGATATCGACTTCTTCAAGCGCGTCAACGACACCTATGGCCATTTGACCGGGGACGAGGTGCTGCGCCGGGTGGCGGCCCGCATGACCGAAACCTTGCGTGGCTACGACATGGTTGGCCGCTACGGCGGCGAAGAGTTCCTGATGGTCTTGCCGGGCTGCACCGAAGAACAGGCCGGCGACGTCGTCGAGCGGGTCCGCCAGGCAATTTGCCGGGATCCCATTGTAACCACGCCCAAGAAAATCGAGATCAGCGCCAGCTTCGGCATCAGTCAATGGCGTACCGGGATGGAAATTGCCGATCTCCTCCACCATGCCGACGTGGCGCTCTACCGCGCCAAGAACAGCGGACGCAACCGCGTGGAAATGGGCGCCACCGCCGCCGAAATCGAGTCATCCCTGGTCTATCCCACCCACACCAACGCCTGAGCAACACAGCTTAACAGTTTACAGTTCACAGCTCACAGCCAAGCTTTGTCTGGCTGCAAACTGTAAACTGTGAACTGTCAGCCGTACGGAATCGATTACCCAGTTGCTCAATCCTTAGAGGCGCCCAGACCCTATTAACGCCCTGTCTTCGCCCCGCCTCGGCTGGTATTCTAGGCAGACGGGGGACTCGGTTGGACGTCGGGACAAATTCATTAATAGCGCCCGTTTCGCCGGAACAGATCGTCATCACCCATGAAGACGTCGATCGGGCGCATGATCGCGCCCGGGTGCAGGCGGCCCGTGCGCACGGCGGCCTGTCTTCGCGGCTGCGCCTGGTATGGCTGCTGGCCGGACCCGGTGTCCTGGTCATGCTGGGCGAAAATGACGGCCCCAGCATGCTGTCCTACGCGGCCACGGGAGCGAAGTTCGGCATCGGCTTTTTCCTTCCGTTTATCGTGCTGACGTTCGTGATGGCCGTCGTAGTCCAGGAGATGACCGTACGCCTGGCGGCCGCCACGCAGCGCGGTCACGCCGAACTGATCTTCGAGCGCTTTGGGCCGTTCTGGGGATGGTTCGCCATGATCGACCTGGGCGTGGGCAATTTCCTCACCCTCATCACCGAGTTCATCGCCATCCGCGCCGGGCTGGGTTTCTTTGGCGTCCCTGCCTGGGCCGCGGTCCTCGGAGCGCTGGCGCTGTTGTACACCGCGCTGATGACCCATCGTTACTGGACCTGGGAGCGCATTACGCTGGCCATCGCCGCCTGCAATCTGGTGTTCATCCCCGTGGCCATGATGGCGCATCCCGACTGGCACTCCGTCGGTCATGCCTTTACCGCCTGGAAGCCTCTTCCCGGCGGCCTCAATAAAGACGTACTGTTGATCGTGCTGGCCGATATCGGCGCCACTGTGACCCCGTGGATGCTCTTCTTTCAACAGAGCGCCACCGTGGACAAGGGCCTGACCAAACGCGACGTCGGCTTCGGGCATTTCGATACCGTTCTGGGCGCCACCCTGGCATCGGCAACCGCCGTGGCCACGGTGATGGTCACCACTCTCCTGTTTCAGCACGGCATGAGCGCGGACAATTTCCAGGCGGGCGAGTTTGCCCAGGCATTGCAGCCGCTCATCGGGCGGCTGGGCGCGTCGCTGTTCGCTCTGGGAATCGTGGAAGCCGGCATGGTAGCCTGCGTCACCATCTCCACCTCGTCCGCCTATGCATATGGCGAAGTCGCCAGCCGGCCGCACAGCCTGAACTTGCCGCTCAGCGAAGGCAGGGCCTTTTACACGGTATTATTTGCGTGCGCGGCCGTGGCAGCAGCGATTGTGCTGATCCCCGGACTGCCCCTGGTGTACGTCGTTCTGGTGGTCAATGTGATCGCAGTCCTGGCCATGCCTCCGGCCCTAATTTTTCTTTTTATGCTTTGCAATGACCGGGAACTCATGGGCAGCAACACCAGCCCGCGCTGGGCCAACGCGCTCGGGGCAACCGTGGTGATCGCGCTCACCGCCACGGGCGTTCTGTTCGGCATCAGCGTGGTCGCCCCCAACCTGTTTGCGATGCTGGGCGGGAAGTAGGGCAAAGATTATGAAGCATGCGGAACACGAAATTGTGGATGCGGCGGAACAGAATCTGGTCCTCTCAACCCTGGAACCCAACCAGCTCGCCGAAGCCAAGAAACTCCGCGTGCCTAGACGAAAGCTGAAGGGACCAGAGCTGCTGGCGCTCTGGGGTCTTCGCATCTATCTGTTATTCATGCTGGTGGTGGTCATTTATCAGGCCTGGACGGGGGCGCACTAGAATTTGCTGCCCATTCCCACGTTGCGTTACGTGGTGCGGCACATCAACGGCGATCACGCGAGCGAAGCGACCCACGGCAAACCAAATATCAAACCCGCGGCTCGGAAAAACTTAGGAATCGTCCCGTCTGTCCCCGGTCCCCCCGGTCGATTTCGCTCCGTCTCCGTAGGCGATGAGCGCCGGGGCAGAGGGAATGACCTGAACTGCGTTATCAAGTTCTGGGCTCATGCGGAACGCGAAGCCCCTCGAATCAGTTGCCCCTCAGCGCCATCCAAAGTGACAGCTGCTTTCTTCGACACACTTGTCCTCCGCATGGGCTCATGGGCAATGCTCATCGAGGTGATTGTGAATGGTTTCGGAATCTTCCTGGCCGTTGCCAAGAATCAGCGTCACTTGGTTGTGGAATGTGTCAGTAATGCCGCCATCCAAGCAGATCGTATCGTCATGGGGAGTATTCCAGATAATGTTTGAAATCGTAAGGCTATCTCCCTCCATCACCAGAACCCTTCTGGATTTTCCGTAACGTTCGAAATGTGCATAAACTTTTGTGACATCAGAACCTAAGGGGCCCGGGCCTCCGCCATATGTTTCGACAGTGAAGAAGATTTCAGCTCTTGGCGAACTAAAAGTCTTGACCCGCTCCGGTCGCGCACACCCGGATAAAACCAGGCTCGGTAATAGCATCATCGCAACTAACTTACACAGTCTCATTGGGAGCATCCGTTCGACGCCAACGCTGCATTGCGGACAGCCGCGGCACTTGAGTCCGAAAACATCGAAAATCGGAAAATCGGGGAAATCGGAAAATCGGGGAAAATCGGGGACAGTCCGCTCAATTTCTAATATTTGAGATTCGTGGGAATATCCCTGTCCGTTCACTTTTCATCGAAGGCAAGTACGGCTTGCTCGTCATCTGCGAACTTCTTTCGGCGACCGCGCTTCCCGGGGGACAAACAGCGTTGTGTTGCCGCCTCCATCGCCTGCACAAACTCGCCTGACTCGAGCGGCCTCCCGGTATGCGTGCATTCCCGTATGGCGGCGATTTCTTCTTCCGCGTCCTTCTCCCGCTGGTACCTCCTCCAACTTTCACTGTCCCACCGCTCCTGCCACGCTGCAAGGTCTAGCAAACCATCGTTAGCGGCCATGCCGCAATGCACCGCGGCACTGGACCACCGCCACTCTTCCGCCGCCTCCGCCAGACCCGCCCCCGGACCGGATTGCGTTCCGTGTAGCGCAGTGCCGACCACAAATGCGCCTGGTCCATCGGGCACGAATAGAACCTTGCCTGCCAGGCATGCCCCGTCGATTTGTGCCGGACGTTCCAATAGGTCGCGTATCGCCCATGCGTCTGCTTACAAACCAGAGCCAACGAGGTCGCGGCGCGAGGAATCACCACCAGATGCACGTTATTGGACATCAGGCAATAACCCAGCAACGAGCGCTCATAGAGACTCACGTACTCGCGCAGCAGCGAGAGGTAGGCCATGCGGTCCGAGTCGCTGTCCAGAATATAACGGCGCCCATTCCTACGCTGCGTCACGTGGTGAGCAACTCCGACCACGATCACTCGTGCTGATCTCGCCACGGCTTACCAAAATATCAGAAATTGAGCGGACTGTCCCCGATTCTCCGATTTTCACGATCTGGACAGCGAGAAGAATGACCTCCTGCTGCGGCAAATGCCCGGACGAAGCGTCTGGTCGCTCGATGCGGATCTCCCAGAACCGCAGTTGTCCCCCTATTCGAATGCGGATCGGCACGTCTCCGCCCTCAATACTCCCGCCAATTAAGCATCTTTTCCTTTGCACCCGGATATCGCGGTGACTCTCTTGGTTACCACAAGATTAACCGTAACGAAACCTCTGTTTCATCTCCAGTTCATCATTTCTGGTGCATATTACGGTTCAGTTACAAAATTCAAGGAGGGCGCGTGGAGAGAAGCGTTTCCTACTTATGGAAGGAGCCGGGGGCTCCCGCTGCGTACAGGACCGCTGTCTCCCTGCACGGACATACGAACCAGTCCAAGGAGTGCCTTTCTTTCATCAGCGATTATGCCAAGGACGTCGGGCTGCTGCGCTGGGCGCTGGCGCGGGAAGAGCGGCGGGCCCGGAAAAAGGGCGGCGTCCGCGTGGACTTCCTGAACAGTTACTGGGTTCCTCCCCTCTCCGCCCGTACGGCTTATGATCTGGAGGCGGAACAGATTCACGAGAAGTTGCGCCTCACCAGCCTGGTATCCCTTACCGATCACGACAGTATTGAAGCTCCCATGCTGCTGAGAATGCTGCCGGAATCGGCGCAAATTCCGATCTCGCTGGAGTGGAGCGTCCCCCACAACGGCACCGAGCTGCATCTGGGGATTCATAATCTTCCGGTAAAATCCGCGAATGCCATCGTTAAGGAGCTTACCGCCTATACGGCCCGGCCCCATGACCGAACTTTTCTGGAACTGCTGGTCACACTGAACAAACATCGCGAGGTGCTGATCGTTCTGAATCATCCCATGTGGGATCTGTGCCGGGTCGGCGAACGGCACCACAAACATGCGGTGTCCAGCTTTCTGGCGAAGTTCGGCCAGTTCATTCATGCCTTCGAACTGGGCGGGCTGCGGAGCTGGGAAGAAAACCAAAGGACCGTGGACTTGGCCGCGGGGTGGAACCAGCCGGTCATCTCGGGTGGAGACCGTCATGGTTACGAGCCGAACGCTTGCGTAAATCTTACCAACGCCGCGACGTTCGAGGAATTTGTCGACGAAGTGCGTCACGGCATGAGTCATGTGTTATTCATGCCGCAATACGCGGAGCCCCTCGCGGTTCGATTCATCCAGGTCATTAATGACGCGGTGCGTGCTTATCCAGAAAGCCCGCTGGGGGCGAAATGGGACGATCGCGTCTATCATCCCGGTCGCGAAGGCATCGAGCAGCCGCTCTCCGCGTTATGGAAAACGCCCCCGGCTTACATCACCGCCGTTTTGTCGATATTTCGACTGTTCGAAAGCGCGCCCATGCAACGCGCGGCCCAGGCCTTCAAGCGGCCGCAACAGCAATTGCGCCTGAAATGGAGCCGCGAAGCCTCATGATGACACGCCCTTTGCGGGTTGCGCTCTTTGCGTGCGCATACAACGAGATCGATGGCGTGGCCAACACCTGCCAGCAGTTCGAAGCCTTTGCCCGGCGGCGCGACTGGGGGTTCCTCAACGTGCATGGCGGCTTCGACCATTATGTGCGGGCCGAAGGATCGGTCCTCCGTTACGAGTTTCAGCGCCGCTGGCCCAAATTCGCCCTCGACAAGAAACACGAGTTCGACCTTCTTTTCTGGCGGTATTACCGGACCATCGAGGCTGCGGTGCGCGAGTTTAAGCCGGACGTATTGCACATCACGGGTCCCAGCGAACTGGGACAAACCGGCGCTCTGGTGGCTCACCGGTTGCACATTCCTCTGGTGGCTTCCTGGCATACCAACGTTCACGAGTATGCGGAGCAACGCTTTCTAAGCACGGCCACATGGATCCCGGAGCCTGCCAGACGGGCGATCGGCACGAGAATCCGGGAAGTGACTTTCCGCCTGAGCGCGCGCTTCTACCGGATCGCGCGCGTACTGTTTGCACCGAACCCGGAACTGGTGGACCGCCTCGCCACAGCTACCGGTAAGCCCTGCCACATCATGTCGCGGGGAGTGGACACGAACCTGTTTCGTCCGGAACGCCGTGATTCCCGGGGAAAACCGTTCACCATCGGTTATGTGGGCCGATTCACCACGGAAAAAAATATCTGCTTTCTGGCCGAACTGGAACAGTCTCTGCTGGCCCGCGGCTTCCGGAACTTCCGCTTTTTGATGGTAGGCCAAGGCGCCGAAGAGCCCTGGTTGAGAGCAAATCTTCGGCAGGCCGAGTTTGCCGGCGTTCTTCAGGGAGAGGCCCTGGCGCGGGCCTACGCCAACATGGACATGTTCGCGTTCCCTTCGCGGACGGACACGTTTGGCAATGTCGTACTGGAGGCGATGGCGTCCGGCGTGCCCGCGGTCGTGACCAGCGAGGGCGGGCCAAAGTTTATCGTTCGCCATGGCGAGGATGGGTTTGTCGCCCAAAACGATTCCGAGTTCGTGGAATTTACCTCCAGCCTCCTGGCGAATCAGGAGCGTCTATCCGCCCTGCGCTCCGCCGCGCGACAGCGTGCCTTGGCGGCGTCCTGGGACGCGGTCTTCGAGCAGGTTTACCGGATCTACAGCCAAATGCTGGACGAACCACAAAGCGTCGTACGCTGGACGCCCGGGCTGGTGCAGGTTTGAACCCGCCCATCCTATCCATAGAGAGCGTGCTGTGGAATCTGCTCACCCGCCCCTACGACACGTTTATTCTCCGCTGGAATTGGAAAGCGGCGGTGCTGAGCGCGGCCACCCGTGCGCCCATCTTCCTGCTGATCGCCCTCGGGCACGGTTGGCGGCAGGCTTCGGTGGCAATGCTGGTGGAAGCCGCGTTCCGCGCCGGCAGCACCGGCTTTTTTGCCGCCGCCACTCAGGCTCTGCGCAAGGCACAGCCCGCGTGGCTGGCTCTTCTCCTGATGTTGACCGGGTTCCCGCTGCTGACGCTGGCGCTCGACGGTCTTTTGCATACGGCAATGCACACTCCTAATCTGGCCGTCGGCATGAAGGTTTCGTTGGTCCTTTCGGCCCTGGCTTCGATGTTCGACTGGTACGCCATGCGTCGCGGCACGTTGCTGGTGGGGGAGGAGGCAAACGGCTTCTGGTCCGACCTGAAAACGCTGCCGCTGCTGGCCATGAGTTTTCTGCTGGAACCCCCGGCCTCGGCGTGGCGCTTCACGCGACAATGGCTGGCCGGAACGGAGGCCGAATAGAGCGCATTTTGCGACTGCTCAAAAAGGGTTTAGACTGTATAACAAGCTTGCCGCAATGGGACCAGCACGGCATCCCGCCTCATGCGCCATCGACAAGAAACTCCATGACCTCGACCAATCTTAGCCGCATCTGCATAACCGTTCTGCTTTTCGCTTGCCTTCTGGCTCCCGCTGCCGCGCAGGAAAGCGCCCCGGCGCCGCCGTCAGTCCAGCGAATCGTCGAACAAATGACGATCCACAACCAGAAGCGAGCGGATGCACTTAAGGAATATACGGGCACACGCTATTATCGCCTCGTCTATAAGGGCTTTCCGGCCGGCCGCCAGGCTGAAATTGTCGTCGATACCCGCTTCGACGCGCCGAACAAGAAGGAATTCACCGTGGTTTCCCAAAGTGGTTCCGCCTTCGTCATCAAGCACGTGCTTAAGCGACTATTGGAAAGCGAACAGGAGGCGAACACGGACGAGCAGCGGACGAGCACGGCGCTCAACGCCCGGAACTACGACTTCGAATGGCTGGGGCAGGAGTCCGTGCAGAATCGCCCCGCTTATATCTTGAAAGTGATCCCTAAGGTGGAAAGCAAGTTCCTCTATCGCGGCAAAGTCTGGGTGGATGCCCAGGACTTCGCCGTCGTCAAGATCGAAGCCGAGCCCGCAAAGCGTCCTTCGTTCTGGATCAGCCGGACGCAAATCCATCATGTATATACGAAGATCGGCGACTTCTGGCTGCCGGTGGAAAACCAGTCGACCACCGATGTCCGGCTCGGCGGAGTCGCAACCCTCACCATCCGCTATACCAATTACAAGGTCAACTAAGAAAGTCTGTCTTCTCGGCAGCCTTTTTCTCCCCCGAGGGACGCCCCGCAAGGCTCTCAGGCCGCTATTCCCGCGTCGCGAGAGGGCACGTCCAACCGTGCCCTTCCACCATCCGCC
>Ga0326727_10025511_pt1 | contig 11074 bp, 8 predicted proteins | sample MB2enrmetagenome_FD_207643 | JGI IMG/M metagenome (GOLD analysis project Ga0326727, IMG submission 207643) | Lab enriched peat soil microbial communities from McLean, Ithaca, NY, United States - MB29MY | ecosystem: Environmental > Terrestrial > Soil > Wetlands > Peat | place: USA: New York... | reverse complement strand
ACCACCAGCACGGTGGCCTCGGTGATCCCGGGCCGGCCGGTCAGAGAGGCCGCCGGGTTCAGAATGCTGTAGTCCGTGAAGGGGCTCATCCTGTCGTTCCCTGGAATGGCCTCCGCGTTCCCACGCCGTGTGCTCGCCACGACGCTACCACCGGGATCGCGAGGGTTCGGATTTGGTAACCCGAGTGTTGCGAGCCTTTACCGGGCCGAGATGGGCGGGGGAGCGTGGTGGCGGAGCGCACCGGCGGCCTACATCTGTCCGGGGAGTGCGAGCACGAAGGTGTTGCCCCGCACCCGGGTGTTGTCGATCCAGATCCTGCCGCCCATGCGCTCGACGAGCTGGCGGGCCAGGTAGAGGCCGACGCCGAAGCCGCCGCGCTGACGGAGCAGCGGCGACTCCACCTGGTAGAAGGAGGCGAAGACGCGGTCGGCCTCGGCCTCCGGGATCCGCCGCCCCGCATCCTGCACGCTGATCAGGACGTAGGGGCCGTCGCGACGGGTGGCGATGCTCACCGGCTCCGACTCGGGCGAGAACTTGAGCGCGTTGTCGACCAGGCAGGCGAGGCTGAGGGCCAGCCGCTCCGCGTCGGCCATCGCCCGGGTGGCGTCCGGCTCGACGCTGACCGAGAACCGGCTGCGGTCGGCGGACTCGATGAAGCGGCTGATGGTGTCGTTGATGACCTGGCCCAGCTCGCAGGACGAGGTCTTGAGGCGGATCTCCCCGGACTCGAGCTGGGCGATGGCCAGCAGGTTGTCGGTCAGGCGGGCCAGGTGCTCCGACTCGGAGCGCAGCTCGCGGATGCCCTCGTCGCGGGCGTTGGCCGGGAGGCGGTCGCCGGCGTCCTGCATCAGGGTGACCCAGGCCTTGATCTTGGTGAGCGGGGTGCGCAGCTCGTGGGAGGCGAGCATCATGAAGTCGCTCTTGATCCGGTCGACCTCGCGCAGCTCGTTGAAGGCGACCGCCTCCAGCTCGTAGGTGTGGGTCAGCTGGCGAGCGCGGCTCTGCACCATCTCGCGGGACAGCAGCCCGCTGATCAGGGCGATGACCACGAAGAGGAAGAGGCGTTCGGCGAAGAGGTTGGCCGTGGGCGCGTCGAGCCGGCCACCGTCGAGAAATCCGATGGCCAGGTAGATCAGCGCGATGGTGCCGGAGCAGAGCAGGCTTCCGCTCAGGCCGAAGCGGAGGCTGCTGGCGATGATCACCAGGTAGAAGACCAGGCCCAGCTGGGAGCTGAACCCACCGGTCAGGTACACGAGCCCGCTGGCGATGACGATGTCCAGCGCCAGCATGGCGTACTGTAGCCGGCGGGTCGGTAGACGGTTGACCAGGAGCGCGAGGGTCGTGGCCAGGGTGAAGATGGCCCAGATGGCGAGCAGAAGGTTGACCTCGGGTCGATTCTTCGTCGTCTCGCCCGGGAAGTTGACACTGACGGCCGCGAAGATGAGCACGACCCACCGGGCCAGCTCGATGACCCGTTCCACGCCGGCGCGGCGGTCACGGTCGAGCACTGTCGGGAGGTCAGGGATGGTCCGGGTCGGCCCCCCTTCGGTTGGCGGCCTGGGAGGGCGCGTCGCCGCCGCGTTGGTTGCGACCTCTGGGGTGGCACTCATCGAAGCGCACCGTTCCTCCGGCTCACGTCGATGAGCCTAATGGCGCCCCTGGGCGGGGGCACCAGCGCTTCCGGTAACGATGCGGCATCACCCCCCGTTACACGGGCTCGCGAGGCCTCGCCGCCCCCGCCCTTCCTCGCCGCGCTGAGCCGCCTGGAGGGGGATCGGGCGGCAGCCGCCGCCGCTTTCGATGGGCTGCTCGCCACCGAGGTCTCTCCCGTGTGGCGGGCGCTTGCGCTGCTCGGCCGGGGCCTCTGCGAGGAGCTCGGCGGGGCGCGCGCGGCTGCCCGGAGGAGTGTCCGGGCAGCCCTCGAGCAGTGGGCGGCGACGGATCCCGACGCCTGTGCGATCGCGGTCGCCGCGCTCGGACGCGCGCTGGCTGCCGAGGTCGACTCCGGCCTGGGCATCGCCTTCCTGGAGGCGGCCCTGCGCCTCTCGGGAGGCAGCTCGCCGGAGGTGCTGGGGGCGGTCTCGCTGGAGCTGGGGTCCGCCGCGGCAGAGAACGGTGAGGCCGCCACCGCCGTTGCCCACTGGGAGAGGGCGATGGAGTGCGGTGATCCGCGCACCCGGGCGGCCGCAGCCGCCGACCTCGGGCGTCTCGCCGCGGCCCGTGGCGACGTCACCACCGCCGAGAGGATGTTCGAGCGCGCCCTGGCGGTGGTGGACGGTCCGCATCTCCGAGTGGTCGCCGACGGGCTGGTCGCGCTCGCCTCCCAGAACGCCGCCGCCGATCGCTGGGCGGAGGCGGAGGCGGCCCTGCGCCGCGCGCTCGACCTGCGCCGAGCGGAGCGCGACGGTCACGGGGTCGCCGGGATCCTCCACGACCTCGGCGTCGCAGAGTGGCGGCGGGGGCGGACGGCCGCGGCCACGCGCCTCCTGGAGGAGAGCCGGGCCGGCGCCGAGGAGCTGGGCGACGAGGGGCTGCGCTGCGCGACCCTGGGTGCCCTGGCGGGAGTCGCCCTGGACGCCGGGCGCCTGGTGGTCGCGCTCGCCTACGCGCAGGAGGCCACGCTGGCGGCGGGAAGCCCCTCCGACCGGCGCCTGGTCGCCACCGTGCTCCGCCGGCTCGGCGACGAGGCCCGGCGCCAGGGATCGGCGTCGGTGAGTGGTGAGGCCTTCCGCGCCGCCGCCCGGATCCTCGCCTCGGATGGCGGCTAACAGGCGGGGGCGGTGGAGGGCAGGGGCGGGGTGGCGGTCGGCCTCACCCCGCCCTCGGACATGACGACCCGGGCGCTCGCCGCCTCGTAGCAGTTGACGCTCCAGCCCAGCTCCAGCAGGGCGGAGGTGTCGGCGCTGCTCGCGCTCAGCACGGCATGGTGGATGCCGTAGGTCGAGAGCAGCGTCTCCCAGCTCCCCGACACGGTGGCGATGTCGATGTAGTCGTCGAGGGGTCCGGTTCCGAAGATGCCGATCTCGTCGTACACGAAGACCACCCGGTAGGAGGGGAAGCGGTAGGCGAGATAGCCGGCATCGGCGTCGGAGCTGAGCAGGCGCTGGCCGGGGAAGTGGGCCGCGACGTAATCGGCGGCCGTCTCCGGCTCGTGGGTCTGCTCGAAGCTGGCCGCCGACGACGCCGAGACCTGGGGCAGCGTGACCGCGATCGAGGCGGCGCTCACCGCCAGCGCGGCCGTCACCGCCAGCGCGGTGGGGAGGCGGTGGCCGAGGCGCCGGCGGAGTCTGAGGGGCGCGGTCGCCGCCCAGGCACTCTGGCCGTACTCGGCCAGCAGAGGGATGGCCACCACGGCGAACAGGCTGACGTTGCGGACCGCCTGGAGGGTGAAGAGGAAGGCGGCGGTGGCCAGGAGCATGTCGGGCACGCGCGGCCGCCGGCCGAGCAGCCACATCAGGACCAGCAGTCCCGCGACCACCTCGATGAGGCGGGTGAGCAGGTCGTGGAAGTTGGGCGACTGCCACTCCGAGACGAGCTGGGAGAGCACCGGGTTGCCGAGCGTCTCCACGATGTAGCCGTAGAGGCCGGGGCCCGCCGGGTTGACCAGGGTGAGCGCCGCCGCGCCGAGTGAGGCGATGGCGAGGGGCCGGCGCCGGGCGCCCGGGTCGAGCGGGACCGGGCGGAGGAGGGCCCAGAGGAGAGCCAGCGCCACCGCGCCGGCGACCAGACCGAGCAGCACCGCGACCGCGGCCGCCCCCACCGCGATCACCGCCAGGGAGAGGTTCCCCGAGAGCGCGGCCGGTCGCCTGCCGGCGGGACGGTGGATCACCAGGGTGAAGCCGAGCACCGCCAGCCCGGCGATGAAGCCGGCATGCAGGTTGGCCCAGAGCAGGTACATCGGTGGGAGCAGCCAGACCGCCCACCGGCTGCCGTCGCGCCAGCGCCGGATGATCAGCAGGGTCGCCGCCACCCCCAGGGCGCTCACCGTCTCGGCCCGGACCCCCAGCGCCATGCCCGCGGTCAGGCCGCCCAGCACCATCGCCGTCGCCGCCCAGCCTCGGGAGATCCGCGTCCCCCGTGGCACGCTGAGAGCCGCGAGCAGGAGGGCGAGGCTGCCGACCAGGCCGAGCGCGAGCGAGGCCAGCCCGTCGCCGCCCAGGCGGACCAGCGAGGCGAGGATCACCTCGTAGAGCCATTGCTGCTCGACCCAGGGATGCTGGGTGGCGACGAAGCTGAACGGCTCGACGCTGGGGATGCCGTGGTCGAGGATCAGCCGCCCGAGGGCGATGTGCCACCACTCGTCGCCGTAGCGGAAGAGCTGGACGGTGAAGGGGAGCGTGACGCAGAACCCGGCGATCAGCCAGGCTGTCCCGGTGAGGCGCGAGCCGCCGGCGCCGGGCTGCGCGCCGGCGTCGGGAGCGGCCGGGTTGGGGAGGACGTCGCTCACGAGGCCGTCTCCCCCTGCCGGGCGAGCTGGGCGCAGGTCCCGGTCGCCGGGGGCTGGGGTGGGAGGTGGAGCGAGGCGAGCTGGCTCCGAAGGACAAAGGCCTGGTTGTGCGGGTCGCTGTAGACCATGACCCAGCGCGGGCTCTCCCGGAGGACGTGGTCGAGGGCGGTGCCGGTGTCGAAGAGGACGACCTGGGTGCCGTAGTGCTCGAGCGTCGACTCCCAGCCGGGCTGCACGTTGCTCACGTCGGCGTAGGTGTAGAGGAGGTTGTCGCCCATCAGGGCGGCGTCGCCGAAGATGAAGATCTTGTCCCCGGTCCCGGCCAGGCTCCAGGCCAGGTATCCGCCCTCTCCGTACTGGTTGAAGATGCGCAGGTCGTGGGGGGCCTCACGCAGCCAGGCGCTGGCGCACACCGGGTAGGTCTCGGCGTAGCTGAGGGCGGTGGGGCTCGTCGTCATGGCCGGGACCAGGCGCAGCCCCACCCAGCCCCCCAGCAGGAGCGCTGTGATCAGCCCCAGAGCCGCGACCCTGACCGGGAAGGGGGGCAGGCTCCGGCGGGCACCGAGTCTGGAGGCGGGGCGGAGGCGGTCGAGCAGCCGGCTCAGCTGCTCGATCCAGGTCGGGGTGGTCGCGGCCACGAAGATGGCGACGTTGCGCACCGACTCGAAGGCGAGCGCGGTGGTGGCCGCCACCAGCACGGCGTCCCGAGCGCGGATCCTGCGGTTGGCGACGAGGAAGCCGAGCAGGCTGAGGAGCATGACCGCGAAGCCGCGCACCTCCAGCTGGTGGAAGTCAGGCGACTGCCACTCCAGGATCAGCGCCTGCTGCGCGGGCGAGGCCAGGGTCTCGGCGGCGTAGAGCAGGATCCCCGGACCGTTGGGGTTGATCATCGACACCAGCGTGCAGAGGACGGTCACGACGGCGAGGGTGGCGATCCGCCGGGGTGGCACCGGGTCGGGGAGGCCGAGACGCAGTCCAGCGGCCTCGGCGACCACGATCAGGGCGGCGAAGGCCAGCCCCACGACGAAACCGCCGTGGAGGTTGCTCCAGAGCAGGAAGAGGGGGAGCAGCAGCCAGAGGGACCTGCCTCCACGCAGCAGGTGGCGCTCGATGAGCAGCAGCACCAGGCAGCTGAAGGTGAAGTCGACCATCTGGTCGCGCGGCCCCCAGATCGGGTTCGCCGCCAGCGCGGCGACGATGAGCCCCACCCCCAGGGCCACGCGGTTGCGGGTGTGCAGACGAGCCCGCATCAGGATGAGGACCACGCCGAGCCAGGTGAGCAGGCTGAGCACGGGGACGATCGCGCCCAGCCCGCCCAGCTTGTAGAGGGCCGCGATGGCGACCTCGAAGAGCCACTCGTGCATGGTCCAGAGGTGGGTGGGGACGGTGTAGGTGTAGGGGTCGTGGCCGAGCAGCTGGAGGTGGTTGGCGATCAAGAGCTGGCCGGTGCGGAGGTGCCACCAGAAGTCGGGGTCGGTGATCGCCGACGTCACCGCGATCGCCGTGATCAGCAGGGCGCCGACCAGGAGAAGCCCGCCCGGGCTGCTCAGCTCGTCGAGACCGTCGCGCAGGCGATGCGGGGAGGGCGGGTCCGAGGCTCCCTCCGGGAGGGCGCCCGGCGCGCTCCCGGGCGCGACCGTGTCAGCAGGGGGCACCACAGGCTCCGGCCCCCGCTCGCTCCGGTTCAGGGTCGGGCGGGTCCGTCCGCGGCGGTCAGCGAGGCCGCGGAGCGCGTGCCGACCATGGACCAGGAGCGGCCCTGGGAGATCGGCCGATCCACCAGCCGCTCGAGCACCGCCACCAGCTGGCGCGGGTTGAAGGGCTTGTTCATGAATTCCATGCCGCCCAGCTCCATGACCTTCTGGATGTCCTCGTCGAAGACCCGGGCCGTGAGCAGGATTATCGGCACTGCGCCGAAGCGCGGGTCGGCGCGCAGCTCACGGCAGACGGTGAGGCCCGAGATGCGGGGCATCATGACATCGACGACGAGGGCGTCGGGGGGCCAGCGGTCCACCGCGGCCAGGGCGTCGGCGCCGTCGTTGACGGTCAGCACGTCATACCCCTGGCTGCTCAACAGCATGTCGATGAGGCGGCGCAGGGCGGGGTCGTCCTCGGCAACGAGGATGCGCGTCGGCCCCGGCGTCTCGCCCATCGCTGTCGACCTCTTTCGGTTGTGCCGTCTGGACACCACACGGGCGTCGGTTGGGGGAACGGCGGTGACCGTGAGCCGGTTATACGCTCGGGCTGTAAAGCCGGGGTGACGGCGCAACCGGCTTGTGACAGACCCGATGTGGGGGTTTCCCGAGGGCTCGCCGATGACCACCGAGCCGTGACCCTCACGTGGCGGGGGCCGCTCACCGTCGCGACGCGATCGACGCGCTCGGCCACTCTCCGAGGCCGGGGGACCCGCCACGGCCGCCGAACGTCTCCCGGTCACGCCATGGGGTCGCCATTGTCACTGCCACGCGTCAGGCGGCCTCGGAGGTCGCCGCTATCATGGCCGCGCAGTGTTTCGCGCGCCCCTGCTCGGATGACCGTGGCCGCTGAAGCGGGCCGGCCTGTCAACCCGTCCGCGATCTCCGGCATCCGGTTCCTGATCACCAAGCGGATCGAGGACCTCGAGGGGGTCGCCCTGCGCCTGGAGGCTCGTCAGGCGGAGTCGGTGAGGCGGCGCGACCAGCTCCGCGATCGGCTGGAGGAGGCGGAGGTCGCCTGGACCCATGTGCTCCAGAACTTCGACCGCTTCGCCGTGCAGGACATCGACTCCCAGTTCAGGCTCGTCTCCTCGACCCGCGCGGACCTCGCCTCCCTGGAGGAGAGGACGCGCGACGCGACCTCGCGCCTGACCGACATCCATCACGAGCGGGAGGTGCTCCGCCAGGTGTTCAGGAGCCTCGACGACCTGGCCGCGACCGCCTCCGCGCCGGCTCCTGCCGGGAGCACGGCCCGGCTGCGCAACACCTCCCGCCAGGTGTTCCAGGTCATCGAGGAGGAGCGGATGCGCATCGCGCGGGACATGCACGACGGTCCCGCGCAATCCATGGCCAACCTGGTGCTGCAGGCGGAGATCCTGGAGCGGCTGATCAGCCGCGATCCGCAGCTGGTGGTCAACGAGCTGGCCGACTTCAAGGATGGCGTCCGGGGAGTCCTCGACGAGACCCGACGGCTGATCTTCGACCTGCGTCCCATGACCCTCGACGATCTGGGCCTGGTGCCCACGCTGCGCAAGTTCACCAAGGACTTCGAGCTGGGCGGGCTGAGCACGAGCCTGCGGGTGATCGGCGAGGAGACCCGGCTTCCCGGCGCGCTGGAGCCGACCCTCTTCCGGATCATCCAGGAGGCGATGAACAATGCCAGGAAGCACGCTCGGCCCAAGCACGTCGAAGTCGTCGTCGGATTCCAGCCTCACGCCGTCTCGGCGATCGTGCGCGACGACGGGGTGGGCTTCGACGTCGCGGCCGCCGAGGGACGGTTGGACTCGGGAAAGCACCTCGGCATGATCTCGATGCGCGAGCGCGCCGAGCTGGAGAAGGGTCGCCTCGAGATCAGATCGCAGATCGGCAAGGGCACCGAGGTCCGGGTCACCTTCGAGCACTGAGCGAGGCCACCTGCCGGCGCGACGGCGTGCCGGCGTCCTCGGTTGCGAGAATGGGCGGGTGCGGTTCCGCGCCCTGGCATGCGACTTCGATGGAACCATCGCCACCGACGGGGTGGTGGCCGCGGCGACCCTGACCGCGCTGGAGAGTGCGCGGCGGAGCGGGCGGCGGGTGATCCTGGTCACCGGCCGCACCCGGCGTCAGCTCGAGGTCGTGTTCGCCCGGTGGCAGAGCTTCGATCGGATAGTTCTCGAGAACGGCGCCCTGGTCGTCGACCCGGTCAGCGGAGCGGAGCAGATCCTCTGCGACCCCGTCTCGACCAGGCTGGTCGCGGCACTGGGCCTTCGCGGGGTGGAGCCGCTGGCGGTGGGCCGTGCCATCTGCGCCACCGGGGTCCGCCATCTCGAGGCCGTCCGCGAGGCTGTCCGCGGTCTGGGCCTGCCCCTCGAGCTGGTCGTGAATCGGGACGGGGTGGTCGTGCTGCCCGCGGGGGTGAGCAAGGCCTCGGGTCTGCGCACCGCCCTGGCCGCCCTCGGTGAGCCGATGTCGGCCTGTGTGGCCGTCGGCGACGCCGAGAACGATCTGCCCATGCTCGCCGCGGTGGGCTGCGGAGTGGCGGTTGCCAACGCCCTCGGCGAGGTCCGCGAGATGGCCGACCTGCGCCTCTCCCGGCCGAACGGGGCAGGCATCCTCGATCTGGTCGGCCGGCTGGTGGCCGACGACCTGGCGGGGGCGTCCGCCGCAGCCGGCGGGGCGGGAGCCGCGCCCCGCTGACCTCCGCTCCGGCATCAAGGGATCGGCTCATTCACGTCGCGGAGCCGTGACCACCGGCGCATGGGGCTGTCACCGAGGGGGCTCGATGATGCGAGAGGCCCCCGGCGCCCGCGGCGCAGGGTCCCCTCAGTGCCCTCCCTTCCCAAGGGCCGCCGGCGACGTCGAGTCGCCGGCGGCCCCTTCTTCTTGTCGCCCTCTGGCCGGTTCCGCGATCTCCTCGGCGGCTGCGCGGCGGGAACGATCACGAAGCTGTTGCGGGTCGGTGGAAGGCGGCGCCGCCGCTTATCGTTCTCGCTGATGACACCAGAACTCACCGCCTCGTTCAGCCTGCCGTCGAGCGCAGCAGCCACCGCCGTCGCCGTCGTCGGCCTGACGGTCTGCCTGATCCTCTATCTCGCCTACAAGCTCTTCTACCGGCCCGACTTCGGGATGCCGGTGCGGCGCCGCATCCTGACGCGCAGGCTGCGTGTCCGCCGCGACCAGTTCGCGGACGTGCCACTCTGGTGGTCCGACCTGCAGGTGCAGCGGGCCATCAGCGTCCATTGGAAGCAGAGCCTGCGCGACACCGTCAACCGGCCGGGCGACGTCTGGCGTCCCGAGTCCGAGCGATGGGCGGAGCGCGCTCACCCCGTCGACCCGGAGCGGCGCCGCGCCGGAGGCTGAGCGGGTCGGCGGCCGGGCCGCCGCGTCGAGGGGGGCTCCCGCGCCCCCCCCGTCTCACGCGGTGCCGGCGTCTCCGGCGACGAGCGGCGTGGTCTCGGCCAGGGCGGCGGCCACGTCGGCCCCGTCGACCGCGACCTCTCCATCGGCGACGGCCGCGGTGGCGCCCTCGTCCTCCTCGTAGAGGCGGACCGCCTCTTCGCGGAGCTTCTGGTAGTAGTCAAGGCCGGTCCCGGCGGGGATCAGCTTGCCGATGATGACGTTCTCCTTGAGGCCGCGCAGGCGATCGATCTTGCCCGAGATGGCGGCCTCGGTCAGCACCCGGGTGGTCTCCTGGAAGGACGCTGCGGAGAGCCACGAGGCGGTGTTGAGGGCCGCCTTGATCAGCCCCAGCAGGACGGTCTGGGCGATCGCCGGCTCGCCACCCTCGCTGAGCGCCTTGGCGTTGGCCTCCTCGAACTCGAACTGGGAGACGATCTCGCCGGGCAGCAGGTCGGTGTCCCCGGAGGCGTCGACGCGCACCTTGCGCATCATCTGCCGGACGATCACCTCGATGTGCTTGTCGTTGATGTCCACGCCCTGGTTGCGGTAGACCGACTGGACCTCGTGGACCAGGTAGTTCTGGACGTCGTCACGACCGCGGACCAGGAGCAGCTCCTGGGGGCTGATCGAGCCCTTGGTGATGCGGTCGCCGGCCTGGATGCGGTCGCCGTCGCGAACCACCAGCTCGGCGGAGGCCGGCACCGCGTACTCGCGAGCCTCCTCGTCGGTGGCGCGCACGGTGACCTCCGCCTTGCCCACCTTGACCACGCCCGCGTACTTACTGCGGATCGAGATCTCGCTGCCGTGCTCGTCGGTGCCGCGGATCAGCTCGGTCCCCTCGACGACGGCCTGCCCGTCCTCGACCATCACGGATTGCCGCGCCGGGACGGGGTAGACCGAGTCGAAGACGTCGCGGGAGAAGACCTTGACCTTGAGGGACTTGCTGTCCCCGCGGATCACCTCCACCTCGCCGTCGATCTCGCCGATGAGCGCCTTGCCCTTGGGGACGCGTGCCTCGAACAGCTCCTCCACTCGGGGCAGGCCCTGGGTGATGTCCGCGCCTCCGGTGGCCACCCCACCGGTGTGGAAGGTCCGCATGGTGAGCTGGGTGCCCGGCTCACCGATCGACTGGGCGGCGATCACGCCCACCGCCTCGCCGATCTCGACCATCCGGCCGGTGGCCAGGTTGCGGCCGTAGCAGGCGCGACACACGCCCTCCCGTGCCTTGCAGGTCATGATGCTGCGCACCTTGATCCGGGGCAGGCGCTCCCGCTCCGCGAAGATGCGCCGGGCCAGCTCATCGCTGATCTCCTCGCCGGTGGGCAGCAGGAGCTCGTCGCCGATCACGATGTCCTGGGCGGCGATGCGTCCGGCGTAGCGCTCGATGACGCGCTCCCGGAGCTCCTCGTCCTCGAGGTCGATCCAGATGCCGGCCGTCGTCTCGCAGTCCTCGATGCGCACGATGACGTCCTGGGCGACGTCGACCAGGCGGCGGGTCAGGTAACCGGAGTCAGCGGTGCGCAGCGCGGTGTCCGCCAGCCCCTTGCGGGCTCCG
>Ga0326727_10025510_pt1 | contig 11075 bp, 11 predicted proteins | sample MB2enrmetagenome_FD_207643 | JGI IMG/M metagenome (GOLD analysis project Ga0326727, IMG submission 207643) | Lab enriched peat soil microbial communities from McLean, Ithaca, NY, United States - MB29MY | ecosystem: Environmental > Terrestrial > Soil > Wetlands > Peat | place: USA: New York... | reverse complement strand
GTTGCCCGAATTATGCTGCAATAATATTATTAACAAAAAATGGTGGATTATTCCATTTACACTAAAGAATGTTCACACCCTTGCCAAAGGGTTATCTTCTGCACGAAAAGAGGTTAAACGCAATCTATTTGCTTGGATTTATCAACAATCGCAAGCTGGTGTTCCCTTATCTCACATTTTAGTGAGATTAAAAGTTGTATAGGTGATCTATGGCTAACTACTGTATAAATTTGTTAGCAAATATGATCATTTATAGTATTATATATTTTACTACGGTTGAGTGAAAGCCATTCATTTATAGCTTATCATCATAATTTTGTTACTAAATCTTTTGAGCTAAAACTGCCAGCTCCAGTGCAGACTCTGCCAGAGTTTCGATGGTCGCTCCGATTTCCTCGACAGCTGCTGAGACTTCCTCTGTATTACCACCTACCTTTTCCAACTCCGTTGTCATCTTACCGACCAGGCCTTGTATGCCGCCGATAATTTTGCGAATATCTTTTGCTGAAGTGGCACTCGATATGGCCATCGTCCGAATTTCCGAGGCTACCACCGCGAAGCCTCGTCCAACTTCACCTGCTCTGGCAGCCTCAATTGATGCGTTGAGTCCCAGAACTTTGGTATCACTGGCAACCGAATTGATATATTCAACAACCTCCTCCATTACCAATGCTTTTTCATTTACTTCTTGAGCCTGCAAAGTGAGTGCTTGTCCGCCATCGGCCAGTGCTTGTGCGGATGCCGCGATATTTTCAATGGCAGCTGCAACCTGCTGCAAAGATTCTGAAAGATCGTGGGATAAGGAGGGCAATCTTTCAAAGGCGCTCTCCCGTTCCGTTGAACCTGTGGTTGAGATCCCGCCAATGATGACACCATCTTCTATAATCGGATGCGCCACTCCGGTATAAGCAATGCCTAAGGCTTCTTTCCCAACATTTCTTTGAACCCTTTTACCTGTTTGAAGGCATTCATAAGCCGTACTTGCCGTAGATATTATGTCGCCGGTTTTAATGGGCAGATCAATAATGGAACCCATTCTAATATGAATAAATTTTTCAAGGTCAAATAAAAAAATTGATGTTCTTCCGAAATCGGTCTCATAAATTACATCAACCAATTGCGCATAATTTTCTATCAAAACAATCCCCCCCAACAATTAGTTTTCCCGAGTTACCGTCAACTTATCGTCTGATTTGATATCCGAAGAATCTAACCAAGCCAAAACGTCGTTAGTGAATAGCTGCTTTATATCTAAAACTGGAATAATATGATCCTCTGTTTTGATGATTTCATTAATTGTCCCTTGATGAATTATTGCGGGAACTTGCTCAAGCCTATTGCTTTCTAAAATTTCAACGACATCATCCACCCACAGTCCAATTCTCTCAGTCTCTTTGTCGGACTCGAAAATCATGATTCTGGGTTCTCCTTCACTAGTTGGAGCTATTACAAATCTCTTTCGTAAATCTATAATAGTGACCACACCATCACGCACTTTAGCAATCCCCTGAATAAATTTAGGTGCGCCCAAAAGTTGTGTGACCTCCACGGGCTTGATAATTTCTCGAACGCAACTCATTTCCACGGCATAGTCATCCAGCCCTAATTTAAACTGAATAAATTGTTTCATTTCGCCCATTAATATTGCTCCTTTCTTAATTCTAAATAAGATCTCACAACCAGGCTTCGGTCGGTTCTCCATTACTCTCTGGAAATACAGATTGTTCAACTGATTCTAAGGAACTTTTCTTTTCGCACCATGGGAAACTGGTTTATTAAATTCAAAGATACACATGTTCATTTCTTTCTATATCAAGTATATTTATTGGTTGGATACTAAAACAGTTCCAGTTGGCATTATATTCGAGTGCCAACTGCACAAGTTCCGGCGAGAATTACGTCAAGGAGTATAATACAGATTTACATAAGTCAATGATACGTTATCTGTGATCGTAAAGGTTGAGTCATATTCAGCTAAATATCTTACTAGCTTAATACCAGGTCTTTTCGTCAGAAATGTGCAACCACTCAGCGCGATCGTTTTGCTCGTACTCAAACCGCAAAAAGTATTTAGCCTCACCCTTTATGGTTTTAAGGTGCTTATAGTCATCGATTTGCCATAATCGGAGAAAGGCCTTTGAGCCAGTTTTATCAATAGACATTACAAGTCTACCGGCAACGGTATAATAAACGTCATCCGGATTTACTTTGACTAGATAATCGACGTCCTCGACGTAGTAAATGCCTTTAGGTATCATAGTTGCTCTTGAGCTCAAACCAAGTCCATTATAAATATTAACGATAGCCTTTTCATAAAGTACTTTGTTTATGTCGTCCAAGCCAATATATCCTTCAACTTCCTTAAAATCGATACTATGTATCTGCATCAGATCGTCAGTAGTCCTAAGTTTATAATCCGTCAATCTATTTTCCTCATAAAGCTTTTCAATCTGATATCTTTTCATATTAAATTCTATTCCTTCCGCAGCAGATTGTTACTTTTTGGTATCTCTATTCCCATTATCCTTTTCAAATGCTCCTCTACTTTCTACTAAAAAGTTAGAATTTATTTCTTGTTAATCTCTTTGTCAAAAGAGTACTCAATTCAGTATATTTCATTTGCTGAACACAAAGACAGTCCCCGCTAGCATTGATTAGCGTGCGAAAGGCACTAATTCTCTACTCCTACTTACCGGAAGTCACCGGAAAAAGAAAACCAGACCATCATAATGATCTGGAAAATAAGTCCAGCGACTGACCGAGGGCCACAAGGCCTCCAATAATATTGATCTCAGTAAATATTTATCTAAGCTTTGAAATTACATTTCAATTTTAATTTTATAAAGGTATAAAGAGGGCTAGCGGAAACACCCTTACTTTATTTTAGAAGCAATATCCAGGGCAAACTTTTTGTCCTCGCTAAGAATATGATTGTTAATCCATGCCTTTAAGAATTTCAGAATATCTTGTGTAATTACTCCTTGGCCGGCTTTTATTTTGATGCTAAAATCCATAACCTTTTCCCTTAGGTCATTGTGTTCTTTTATATGAACTGCCTTGCCCTTATATGAAAATTTCTCAAATAATTCTTCTTCAGATTTGAAGTGATATTTTGTATACTCCACAAGCTCTGTCAATAACTGTTCTAATTTCCCCTTACCTTTCCCTTCCATCATAGCATCATACAATATATTCAGAAGAAGTATCAGTTTCTGATGCTGCTGATCTATTTGATCAATACCAACGCAATATTTATCGTTCCATATAATAAGCGGCATATTGCACCTCCATAAATTTATTAGCTATCCAAAAAATAGCCTATACAATACAGATCTTTTTGACCGGTTCCCCTCCTTAACACCTATGTACTGTCGTTCAATAATGTGATCACAACGTTATTCAACCTTTCTACATTAATATGTGTACTGACACCTCCTCCGCTTGAGAGTGATTGATTGCTCCCCTAAAACAGCATTTACTGAGCATTCGACATATAAACCTAAAATCCTTTTTTAACTCAAAACTATTTTTATGGCAAAGGGACTATCTCAGAATACCAAATGATTTTGGCTCTGAAATAGCCCCTTTGCAACCAATCACTATTTACCTGAGAATTTGTCAGAGTGATAGTGTATTTGTCCTATACTGATAGTATAATTGTTGAAACGGAAATTTGCAGTGTCGCCAGAATTATTCTTAACTTTGCTTTGTCAAAATTTCCGATTGCTATTCTCCTAAATTATTTTTACGAAGAGGTGCCGAAATGATCAACCTGCCAATATTTTGTAATTCCTGCGGAACAATTTTCCCTTCAGGCAACGTTGTAGAGAATTTAACCGATAAAATCGATGATATTAACGGTAGTTGTCCACTTTGTGGAGAATTCGGTCATGTTCCATCAGATATTTACAATTTTATCGGTCGCACAATTGAACTTTTAACTGGCTCAAATAAAACGATTGATGAACTTAACAAATTATCAGTAATTTTGCGTAATTACCAGGATAAAGAATCGGGCATTAGTGAGATTAGGCAACAGCTTAAACAAGAGATTCCCGAATTAGCTTCTATAGCCGATCTATTGCCCGAAACCCGTCAAAATATCTATCAACTCATTCAAATTATTCTTTTTGTCATTACCATAATAATAACGTTAACTTTAGAAGGCCAACAAGGACCAATAACAGCGGAAACTATAGTCGCGCAGTTATATAAGCATCTGACTCCCTCTACTGACTCACCCGATGATAAGAAAGACAAGAATTTTAAAGTCGGGAGAAACGACTTATGCGCTTGCGGCAGCGGAAAAAAATACAAGAAATGTTGTGGTCAGCTTCAATAGTGAAGATAGCACCGAGCCTACTCGGGGCATGTTTCGCTTTTTCCGAATTAATAAATTGTTTTCTGATAAACAACAAACTTTTTGCGCATTTTCTAGGTCTCGGCATTTTCTCGCCCCCTCGCAATCCGTTATTGACATATGCTCTTTATGGGTATATAATACCGAATAGAGGGCATATGTCAATAATATCAAGGGTATAATGCTGCTTTAATAAAAATATATTTGGAGGAATAATTCGTATGAAAATTGCATTACCATCGCGCGAGAATCTTATTGACGGTCATTTTGGACATTGTGAATATTTCACAGTTTTCACGGTTGACAACAATAATAAAGAACTAGTTAATCAGGAAATCATCACGTCCCCGGTAGGTTGTGGCTGCAAATCAAATATTGCACAAACACTTTCTGAAATTGGAGTGAAAATTTTGCTGGCAGGCAATATGGGTGAGGGAGCAGTGAAGGTTTTAAATAACTCCGGGATAGAAGTATTACGCGGATGTTCCGGCGACGTTAAGACGGTCGCTCTTGAATGGCTTGCAGGGTCACTTACTGATTCAGGTGACTCTTGCCACGAACATGAGCACGGTTGCCAAAACTAGAGAAACCCCAAGTATTGAACGCCAAAAACCTCTTAACCTTTACTTTAGGCTAAGAGGTTTTTGGTGTTGTAAGTAATAATCAGCATATTTTCACCTCTAATCCAAATGAAGGGATCAAGGTATTTCACCCCCTTCGAGATAAGGGATCCTTTCCTTTTCTTCTATAATTATTACAAATCCAGCGTTGCCATCTACTCTGATCTTTTGGCCTGTTTTGATTATTTTTGTAGCCTCCGAAACACCCACAACTGCTGGTATGCCATATTCTCTTGCTACTACTGTTCCATGAGTTAAAAGGCCACCAATCTCCATTACTAAACCTGCTGCATTTATAAAGAGCGGGGTCCATCCAGGATCTGTAAATGGCGCTATCAGAATCTCGCCTTTATTTAAAGAAGCCTCGGCGGGATCTGTGATTACTCTGGCGATTCCTTCTATCACTCCGGAGGATACTGGCATACCTTGTAATGCGCCCTCAGGCATATTCTCTCTTTTATAACCCGCTTTAATTTCTTCTCCATCACTTGTAAGCACACGCGGAGTGCTGAGTTTCCTAAAATGATTGTACTCTTCTTTCCTGTGTTCAACGAGCTCTATTAGACTTTCATTATCTCGCATTGCCGCATATAGTTCCCAGAAACTCACATAGAATATATCCTGATCTTCAACAAGGCTGCCTTTTTCCGCCAGTATCTTTGCCTCCTCCAAAAAGGCTTGCTTGAAAATTAAGATGATTTTCATAATTAAATATTTAGGATGCTCTCGGGTAGGCAGAACATTTCTTAAAACGCTTATAAGCCTTCTTACTATTTTGCCTTTCACTTTTCCATGCTTAGCTTCAACTTCTATTATAAACTCTTCCGCTGCTTTTCTCGCTTTTTCTATTGTATCCCGGTACTCTTTCCTATGAATTCCTTCCTCTGAAGTTTTTATAGTAGCTAGGATTGATTTTGCCAGCGGTTCAGGATCTTCTATCCATCGATTCTTTGCCATGTCTATTTCTCCAGCGGCTCTCATATCATATTTAGCCATGAATGCCTTGAACTTCTTCTTAAATTCATCATTTCCTTTGAGTTTGTTAATTCTAAAAAACAAGGTGCTATAGTCCTCATTGTCAAATTCCCTCACTAAATCCGGCGATTTTCTGATTATATCCGCAAGATCACCAACCAAAAGTCCCATTTCGGTAGTGATGTTGCCTTCTAGTCCTTTGGCTATCGCATTCACATATTGATTTGTCCCCAAAAGCTTTTGTTCTATACTTTCGAGAGCCTTAAAACTTATTATTCCGGGAGCCATTCTTGGAACTAAGTTCTGCAAATCTTCGTAAAAACTGCCGGCCTTATAGATGGCCTCCAGTTTATCAACACCTTGTCTCGCATTTCTAACAGCCTCCACTGTTTCCTTGACACGGGTTTCTACATAGCGGTTCATAAATTCGATAGTGCCTCCCGGTTCCTTGTAAAAGACGTTTTTAATCCCATTCAGCACTATAGGACGCATATATTTAAGTAAGGCAAAGCCTGTGCGCTTGTTTCTCTTGATTCTAGTTTCAAAGTCCGGTCTCTTAATCAATTCTGTTAAAGCTTCTCCCAGTAAAGCATCTACGTTTCTTAAAATTTCAGGTAACCCTTTTCTTATTTTATTAAACTGTAATAGTACACTTAGATCAATATAGATCCTACCTGCGGCTGAAGTAAGAAATTTATATTCCGATTCACTTCTCGCTCCTTTATCAAAAGGCAAAATAATTCTAAGTATATCTATTCCAAGCGGAGATATCGGATCTGTCATGACCTGAAAGTGATTGAAAGAAACATAGACATGGAGGGCAACATCTTCAGGCACAGGTGACGGCAACGGAAACAGCGAGGTTATGGCACGGCTCTGGACTAAAGAAAGTGTACCGTTTTCAAGACACCATTCAATATCCTGCGGACAACCGTAATGCTCTTCAACCAGCATACCTAATTTTGCCAACTCGATTATCTGAGTGTCACTCAGGACTTGACTTGTTGCTTTTTCTTCCGTTATCTTAACCCTCTTTGTTCCGCCGCCTTCAATCGGCAGGATCGCCAGCTTTTTATCGGCAATTAATTTATTTTCCAGCAAATTAGTCATCTTATTGAATCTGTAAATATCAGGAGATACAAGACCGGACACCAGGGCTTCCCCTAAGCCGTAGCTGGCATCTATGGACACTATACCCCTATGTCCAGAGACCGGGTCAGCCGTGAACATGATCCCAGAAACATCCGTTAGGACCATCTTCTGGATAACAACCGACATTTGAACCTTGGCGTGCTCTATCTTGTTTTGAATCCTATAAAGTATTGCTCTATCGGTAAAGAGAGAAGCCCAGCAGTTTCTTACAGAATCAAGCAAATCTTTTTCACCTTTAATATTTAGGTAAGTATCTTGCTGTCCGGCAAAGGAAGCAAACGCCAAATCTTCTGCTGTCGCGCTGGATCTTACGGCATAGTATTGATCGGTTCCACTCTTAAGGACTGCGCTCAAGATCTCGCGAGTTACTTCTTCTGGTATTTCTGACTGCGCTACCTTTTCTCTGATTCTCATTCCTATCTGGAATATGTTCTCAAGGCTCGCATCCTTAATTATTTCAGCTATGAAATCCAACAACTTATTATGTTGCAGAAATACTTTATAGGCTTCTGTTGTCACGCAAAACCCATAGGGCACCTGAAATCCCGCCTTGGTCATTTCCCCCAAGTTTGCACCTTTTCCGCCCACCAGCGATATGTCCGTTTTATCTATTTCATTGAAAAAAAGTATATACTTTTTTGGCATACTATTTCCCCCTTTGTAAGTCCAACCTTCTTGGCTATACTTATCAAATAATTCCCTATGATCTGAACTTCTAAACGTTCCTTCTGCCTTTGCTTTGACTCTCGCAAGCGCGTGGTTAAACGTTGAATCATCGGCTTACTCTTACTCATTATCTGGCGAGTTATTAATTAAGATGGCTTGAGTTCCCGCCTTACTTGGTGGGGATTATTTAAACTATGGGTCCGGCAGTATTATGACTGCTGGACCTATCTTCGTATTCCACCTCACCTAAACATCCAATCTGCCAACACACCATTCAGAGTCACCGGATGTGACCTCGACTGCTTCAAGGGGAGCGCCAGAACTGATGGGCAAAGTTGCATGATTCCTTTTATTTAGACTCCCACCTGTTAACCGTCGTTCTTTGTGTATTGTATAAAATTTATGATACACTTGGTAAAGCTAACAAGAGGTATTTAAGAATAAATATAAGGGGTGTATATTAATATGACGGCTATCAGTTTGCAAAAAGGACAAAAAATCGATTTAACCAAAGGAAATCCTGGTTTGTCTAAAATCATTGTCGGATTAGGTTGGGATACAAACAAGTATTCAGGTGGATTTGATTTTGATTTGGATGCTTCGGCCTTCTTGCTTGATAAAAATGGCAAAGCTCACGGGCTCGAAGATTTCGTTTTTTATAACAATCTTATTGCTGGAGAAGGTTCTATAAAACATACGGGAGATAACCTAACCGGAGATGGCGATGGTGACGACGAACAAATCAAAATCGACCTTACAATTGTACCGACCAATATTGATAAGATTGCCATTACCGTTACTATTCATGACGCGATTGCCAGAGCACAGAATTTTGGGCAAGTCTCGAACGCTTATGTTCACGTGGTCAATGAAGAGAATAACCAAGAGGTCATGCGTTATGATTTAGGCGAAGATTTCTCCGTAGAAACAGCCTTGGTGGTTTGTGAGCTGTATCGAAATCAAGGAGAATGGAAATTCAACGCTATTGGTAACGGTTTCTCTGGTGGGCTGAAAGCGCTTTGTGCGAACTTCGGTTTGGACGCCGAATAATATTCTGGGTTTTGTTATAGAAGATGCCATAAGCAAAAATAGTACTTAATAGCATAACGAGTAAAGAGGCTAAATGTGTAAAAATTCACTGTAGCCTCTTTTCCTTATTTAGTAGTACTTTGTACTCGACAAATCCCGTTTACTAAAATCAAACATATTCCCACCTCACCAACCCGCAATCTCGATCAAAAGAAGACCCCATAAAAATATCAGCTGAAGTATAAACATCTGTCCGCAAATGCAACGCATCCTTAAATCAGGAGGCTCCATGTCTTTAAGTTCTTATTTGGTAAAGGGACTGTGGTTTATCCCAGAAGGTTTGGCCAAAGCAAGGTTATTACCAATAAAAGTGTAAGGCTCACCATAATTACTGTTGTGCCCCAGGCCACCCAATTAAAGAATCTAGAATTAGTGTAAGTTCCCATGAGGCTCTTATTGTTGATTAGGACCAGCATAAACACGAGAACAAATGGTAATAGATTGTCGTACCGACCAAACCAACGAACATCGCAAGATATTCAGAATTTGTACTGAAACTTGGAATAAATGTAGCTTTTGCCACCTCACCCCAATTCGGGCGGGCTAGAAAGCCAGCAATAATATAGGTCAAAAACATCGCACTGGAGATTAAGAAAACTTTTTCTACCCCAGGATTACCTTTCCAGATATGCTGCCATGGTTACGTCGTGAAATAGAGGCTCCATTTTAGAAATTCGACAATAGTTCAAAAGCAACCATTAAACCGCTTTTAGCGGCTTTCATGGTTGCTTTCATAATTTAGATGATCTCTTCAACGAGCCATTCGGTATCGCCGTATTTGATAAAATAATGACCATCCCGCTCGATCAAGTTTTTACACAACTCAGAATAAGAAGGACGAGACAGTTTCGTATCATACTCCCAGAACAGAGAGATGTAGGGGATATTGTTTTTCGTGACAATATTACTTAGGGGCAGGGGGAATTTCCGACCATCATAGAGTTGTACCATAAGCTGGCCAACCTGCTCGGTTATTGATTGAACGAAAAACGGAACGTCCTCCACCCTCACAGGGTACAATTGATTCTGCCAATCTATATGATATTTGTCAGCACCATCTTTTTTTAGATGGGAAGCAAATAACATAATAATCTCTTTCCTGATCATAAGCACGCCTTCAGCGTACCATAGCCCATCCTTATCAATAAAAAGTTCGGGCGCGCGTAAATTATCCAAAATATTGCCTCCTTGCATATAAATAGCCTCTCGGCATTCGCCGAGGCAGTTGGAACAGGGATTTCCCTAAACCAACTCTATTGCATTCCTCCTGCTTTTAATGGGAGGATAATACAATGGGTTCACTGATAATCTGTTTCGCCTGAGATTCACTAATCATCCCGTTATCCACCATATTTTGTATAACGAGATGTTGCCGCTCACGGGCAAGAGTCATGTTTTTATAGGGGTCATAATCACTTGGCGCATTCGGAAGACCGGCAAGCATAGTCATTTCTCCGGCGTTCAGTTCTGATGGGGCTTTCCCAAAGTATGTCTCTGCTGCTTGGTACAATCCGTTAGCCCCATGTCCAAAGTAAATGACATTGACGTAGAGCGTAAATGTTTCTTGCTTACTCATCGTATCATAAACCCCAATGGCATAGATACTCTCAAGTAACTTCCACGTTATTGATTTTGACATACTACTTAAGAGTGTGTTATGAATCAATTGTTGAGTTATTGTGGAGCCACCTTGAAGGGGTTGACTACCACTAACATCTACCAATACTGCCCGTAAAGTTCCTCTGAAATCTATCCCTCTGTTTGTGAAAAAACTGCGATCCTCAGTTGCGATAATAGCATTCCGATACATTTCCGGTATATCGTTGTACGTTAAAAGCTGGCTATTATGGGCTTGTACCTCTGTAAGCACGATATTATGCACCCTGTCAGCAATTCTGTTGAGATGAGTGAAGTAATACTTTATTCCATACCAACCAAAAATCAGAACCACAACTATTAAAATAAGAAATTTAATCAAACCCTTAATGAATCGCTTCACAAGTTCCTCCGTCAGGTAAAGAATACGCTACATTTACGTTAATTTCATTATTGATCATCATACATAAGGTATTTGCCAACATCCCATATTTACATTCTTAACGTTTAAACGTCCCCTTAAACAAATCCAAGTTAAAAGTTGCCGCTGACATAACCCTCAAACCCTAGTTCCATTTGTCCGTTACTCCCGGTAAACAAAGTGTTGCACACCATTG
>Ga0326727_10025509_pt1 | contig 11075 bp, 8 predicted proteins | sample MB2enrmetagenome_FD_207643 | JGI IMG/M metagenome (GOLD analysis project Ga0326727, IMG submission 207643) | Lab enriched peat soil microbial communities from McLean, Ithaca, NY, United States - MB29MY | ecosystem: Environmental > Terrestrial > Soil > Wetlands > Peat | place: USA: New York... | reverse complement strand
CCAATCCTGGATATCGCTGGAGATGAACCAGCTCTACGACCGTTACCTGGGCCCGAACTGGCGCGAGGAGCCGGCCAACCACGAGGTGTGGGACCGGATCCACACCATTCCCGCGCAGGAGTTGTGGCGCACACACGAGCGGCGGCGGGAGCGGCTGGTGAGCTGGGCGCGGCTGCGCGTGAGGAACCAGAGAATCCGGCGTAGCGCGCCGACGGCGGAGATCGAGGCGGCCGACGAGATTCTGGATCCCGACGCCCTCACCATCGGCTTCGCGCGGCGTTTCGCCACTTACAAGCGGGCCACGTTGCTGCTGCGCGATTTCGAGAGGCTCAAACGCATCCTCACGGATTCCAAACGCCCGGTGCAGTTGATTTTCGCGGGCAAGGCGCATCCGCAAGACAACGCGGGCAAAGAACTGATCCAGAAGATCACCATGGTGAGCCGCGAGAAGGAGTTGGGGCACAACGTGGTGTTTCTGGAAGACTACGACATGGGAGTAGCGCGCTACCTGGTGCAGGGCGTGGATGTCTGGTTGAACACGCCGCTGCGGCCCCAGGAAGCCAGCGGGACCAGTGGAATGAAGGCCGCGGCCAACGGAGCGCTGAACCTGAGCACGCTGGACGGATGGTGGGACGAAGTGTGGCGCTCGCCGGTGCGGCCGGAGGGGATCGGGTGGGCGATCGGCAAGGACGAGACCTACGACAATCGCGAGTATCAGGACCAGGTGGAAGCCGCGGCGCTCTACGACCTATTGGAGCGCGACGTCATTCCGACGTTCTACGAGCGTGGGGCGGACCGGCTGCCGCGCAAGTGGATCGGCCGGATGAAGGGCTCCATCGGCACGCTGTGCCGCTTCGTGAATACGCACCGCATGGTGAGCGACTACACGTGCAAGTTTTATGCCAAGGCGCACGCACAGTTCCGGCGAATGGAAGCCGACGGTGGCGCGCGGGCCAAAGCGCTGGCCGCCTGGCTGGCCAGGGTGCGAGCGGGATGGCCGCAGGTCCGCGTGGAAGCGGTGGAAGAAGGCCCCGGCGCGGCGCTGCTGGTGGGCACCAATGTGGGCGTGCGCGCGCGCGTTCAGTTGGGAGCGTTGACGCCGGAAGACGTGGCGGTGGAGTTGTACCTGGGGCGGGTGGATCCGGCCGGGGAGATCCTGGAGGCCGGAGTCACACGCATGCGAGCGGCGGGGCGCGATGCCGCGGGCAAGCACGTGTTCGAGGCGGGCGCGGTTCCGTGTTCCCACAGCGGGCTGCACGGATTTACGGTCCGCGTGCGGGCGGACCATCCCGACCTGGCCACCGCCGAGGGCGGGACGCCGCTGGTGCCCGGGCTGATTGCCTGGGCGTAGCCCGCATTTCCTACCATAGAAGGGTGAGCATCAAGAATCTGGTTCGCGTTGGCGCGATGACGGTGGCGCTGGGGTGTCTGGCGACCGGTCAGGAGGGAATGCCCCGCGCGCAGAAGGAGCCGCAGGAGCAGGAGGACGTCAAGCTGCCGAACGGCAAATCGCAGCGGGAGGAGATCCTCAAGGACGAGCACCAGAAATCCTTGCGCGACATCAAGGAGATCCTGGAGCAGGCGGGGCAACTGCAGGCCGCGCTGGAGAAGGACGATTACATGGTGCTGTCGGTCTCGTCGCTGAAGAAGGCCGAGCGCATCGAGAAGCTGGCGAAGCAAATACGGGCGAGGCTGCAGAGGTGAGCCTGCGGTGCTGGCTGGGGTTGTTCGGCGCGGCGGCGCTGCTGTTCGCGGAGCAGCCGCCGTTGGTCGTGTTCGTGCCGGGCGGGGGGCGGACGGAAGCCCCGCGCATGGCGGGCTGGGAAGCGCTCACGGTGCAGGCCGGGCCGAACGACGCGGGCGTAGGCGCGCTGGAGGCCGCGATCCAGGCCGCCCGGCGCGATCGCCCCAGCGATCCGCTGCGCACTTACCTGGTTGGCGAAGGCGAAGGGGCGGCCACCGTCTTCTACGCGGTTTCGCGCCGGCCGGATCTGTGGGCCGCGGCGCTGGCGCTGGGAGGCACTCCCAAACCGGCCATCGATTCCAACCGCCTGTACGGCGCCAACACCGAACTGGCGCCGGTGCTGTGGGTCATCCCGGACGGCGACCGCGCTCTGCTCGAACCGTTGCGCGCGAGGCTGGCCGCGGCGCACTTCAATCTCGAGCCGGCGCCGGCCGGCATCACCGTGGAGCAGGCATTCCAGTGGCTGGCTTCGCACACCCGGCCGGCTTTCCCGAAGAAAGTGGATTGCGAGACCGGGAACACGGCGTTCGCGCGCTGTTACTGGGTGGAGCTGACCAAGTTCGACGCAAAGCAGCGCAACGACGCGCTGTTATCGACGCGCGTGCCGGCGGGCTCGGGCGCGGCGCTAGGTTTGGGCGGATTCGGTTACAAACTGGATGCGCCGGGGCCGGGGGTGCTGGTGGAGTGGCTACCGGAGAAGTACAAGGGACCGCTCCAACTGGGCGACCGCATTGTAGAGCTGGCGGGCAAGGAAATCCGCGATGCGCGGCAATATGCGGAGACGATGGACCAGACGACCGAGGAGAAGCCCGTAGCGATCATGGTGGAGCGCGCGAAGGAACGCCGCCGCGTGGAGACGCGCATCCTGCTGGCGAAGCGCACCGAGCTGGTCACGGCGCGGGTGCAGGCACAGTATCTCGCCGACTCGCGCGAATTGCTGGTCATCACCCGCGGGGTGACGGAACTGCGGGTCACGCTGCCGGACTACTGGGTTCCCTGCCCCATCAATTGGAATGGAAACCAGGCGGGGCAAGCCGACAGCGCCGGCTGCTGGCTGCTGGCTGCGGGCAGCCCGGCGCGCAAGTGCGAGTGAGGCTTCGTCGCCCAGTTCACTGTTGGCTGCGAGCCGGATGCACCAGCTCTCTCCAGTTGGGCGGGAGGCTGAAAAATGCTCCCCAATTTGGCTTCACTTCCCCGGTATGGGTTCTTGTCCGATATATCCAAGAGCACGGATAGTCATCGCGGCCGTTGCCTTTGGGATTCTCTGTTGCCACAGTCACCGCGTTCAGGATCTCGCGGACGGTCATGTCACGCAAGTGCAGCGTGACTTTAGGTCCCGGGGAAACGGGGCCGCTATAGACGAAAATCTGGTCTTGTCCCGGCGTGGGCGGAGCAAGCTTGGCCCTGAGTTCGGCAATGAACTGCTGCGGAAACACCAAAACAACGCCTGCATCTTCTCCGTCGACGTCAAACCGCGGGATTCTGAGGTTCAGAATGTCGTTCGGATCTTCCTTGGCGCCTCTAGGGTACACCGATACAGTATGCTCGGAGACGACTTCGTACTCGTAGGTAGGCACTTGGCGAAAAATGTCTTCCAGGAACTCGCCCACCGTGCCGCCTCGGGGCTGACTCGACATCACCATCCGCTCCTCAGGGTAGTCGCCATCGGCCAACTCTATGCCAAATGTCAGAAAATGGCTCCTCATTGCAATGGCGCCGTCCCCAAGAGCCTGGGTGAAGGTCCTTCTCCCCGTCACCACAGGCGCCTCGATCAGCTTCTTCATAACGCCAAACTTGTCGGACGCGGGTGTCTGCGCCGTTGCCATGGCCGTGGCGAGGGCCACAGTCAGGAGACAGCAGGTAGCGGTTCGCACGGCATTCCTCAGCGTTCGAGCGCCAGGCGGTAGACCTCGCGCTTGGAGAGGCCGCGCTCGCGGGCCACGGCTTTGATGGCGTCCATGCGGCTGAGGCCGGCGTTGACGCGCGCGGCGATGGCGTCCAGGAGCGGCGTCTCGTCGGGGGGCGGCGGCGCGACGGCCTTGCCGATGAGCAGCGTGAATTCGCCTTTGAGCGGAATATCGGCCAGCTTCAGCTCGGCGGCGGTGCCGCGCAGAAATTGCTCGTGGATTTTGGTGACCTCGCGGGCCAGCACGACGGGACGCGGGCCGAGCAGCTCGTCGATATCGGCGAGCGTTTCGCGAATGCGGTGGGGCGCTTCGAAGAAGATCAGCGTGGCCGGCTCGTCGCGGAGCGCGGCCAGCGCCTTGCGCCGGGGCGAGGAGCGCGCGGGGAGGAACCCGCCGAAGTGGAAAGCGTCGGTGGGCAGGCCGGAGGCGGCCAGGCCGGCCAGCACGGCGGAAGGCCCGGGAATGGGTTCGACGCGGACGCCCTGCCGGATGGCATCGGCGACCAGGTGGTAGCCGGGGTCCGAGAGCAAGGGAGTGCCGGCGTCGGAGACGAGGGCGATTTGGGCGTCGTCGCGCAGCTTCAGGAGCAGGTCGAGCTCGCGCGCGCGCTCGTTGTGCTCGTGGAAGCTGAGGGTGGGTTTGTGGATGCCGTAGTGGTCCAGCAGCTTGCGGGTCTGGCGGGTATCCTCGCAAGCCACCAAGTCCACCTCGCGGAGGATGCGCAGGGCGCGCAGGGTGATGTCCTCGAGGTTGCCGATGGGAGTGGCGACGAGATAGAGCGTTCCGGACATGAGACCTTCAGTGTAGAACGGCGGAGGTTGCGTTACGATAGACGTGACTAGCGGAACCATGGACGAAGCGCCGGAATACTACGTTTGGGAGGTCCCGGGCAAGCCGGTCAGGGTTTGTCTGTCCCACCAGGCCATCGACCACCTGCTCACGGAGGCGATGCGTGGACTGGGCCTGCTGCCGCGCCACGGCGCGGAGGTGGGCGGCCTGCTGCTGGGAACGGTGGAGGCGGGGGAGATCCCGACCACTCGCGTCGAAGAGGTGATTCCGGTTCCGATCGAGTACGCGTTCGGGCCGTTCTACGCCTTCTCGGAGAACGATAAGGCCGCTTTCCGGGAGCTGCTGCGGCAGTGGCAACCGCCGTCGGGACGGCCGATGCACGCGGTGGGATTCTATCGCACCGGAACGCGGGAACCGATGGCCCTCAGCCAGCACGACCTGTGGCTGTTCGCGCACTACTTTCGCGATCCGTCGGACGTGGCGCTGCTGATCCGGCCGCGCGCGATGCGCTCGAGCACGGGGGGATTCTTCATCCGCGAGCAGGGGCAGATCCACGCAGAATCGAGCTATCTGGAGTTTCCGATGCGGGCGGCGGCTCCGGCAGCCCGTGCGGGGAGAGGGACGGCGCCGGAGCCTCAGCCGGAACCGGAGCCCCCGCCGCCGGCTTCGGACGAGGCGCCCGCGGAAGCGCCGATGGATGTGCCGCTGCCGGCGTTCCTGAGCGCCCCGCCGCCGCGGAAGAAGCGGGAATGGCGGTACTGGAAGCGCGCCGCGAAGGAGCCGCCTGCCGTTCCGGCGCCGGCAGAGGAGGAAGGACCGGCCGTCCCGCCAGCGGTGGAGGAGGTGAAACCGGCGCGACCGCGGCAGCCGCTTTGGGTTTCCTGGTGGGTGCTGATCCCGATCTTGACTTGCGTGTACCTGGTGGTGGGCATTCTGGGCTTCGCCATGGCGCGCGGTTTGCGGCCCTCACCCGGCCGTCCGAGCGCGCCGCCCCGCGACCCCTATGCGCTCTCGCTGCTGGTGGTGGAGTACGGGGAAAACCTGTCCCTGACCTGGGACCGGAACTCTCCCGCGATCGCGCATGCCGAGCGGGCCGTGCTCACGATCGCCGACGGCGACCAGAGCAAGAGTCTGGATCTCGATCAGTCGATGTTGCGGCGGCAGGGCTACAGCGTGGCTTACCATCGCGTGACGGACCGGGTCGCGTTCCGGCTGGAGGTGTTCCTCAAGGGCAGGCGCTCGGTGAGCGAGAGCTGGGAGTTTAGCGGGAGCGGCGCGGCGGCGGCGGAAACGCCGGGGGAGGGGCGGTAGTAAGTGCTTGTCCAGCACCTGAAGGAATCCCGATCATGCCGACAAAACAGAAGAGTTCGACCGAAGGAATCTATCAGATCAAGGTTACGCTGCTGGGGACGAGTCCGCCCATCTGGCGCCGCCTGTTGCCCCCCGCGGGGCTGACGCTGGCCCAACTGCACAATGTGCTCCAGACTGCCATGGGCTGGGATTATTCGCACCTGCACGAGTTTCAGGTTGGCCGGAAGCGTTATGGCGAGCCGGTTCTGGACGATGGTGGATTCGGGATCGACAGTCAGATCGACGAGCGCAAGGTTCGGCTCGATCAGGTGCTGGGCCGCGTGGGCGCGAAGGCCGTCTACCTATACGAGTTCGGCGACGGCTGGGAGCACGGCATGGTCCTTGAGAAGCGCGTGCCCGTGGACGCCAACCTGGCGTATCCAGCGTGCACGGGAGGCGAGCGAGCGTGTCCGCCGGAAGATTGCGGGGGCATCGGGGGGTTCTACGGGCTGCTGGAGGCGATCCAGGACCCGAAGCACGAAGACCACGAAGAAATGCTGGACTGGGTCGGAGAAGAATACGATCCCGAGGCTTTCTCCGCGGAGGCGGTAAACCGGGCGCTTCACGGAAAAAGACGGCGACCGAGGGCCTGATCCGGGCGGCAAGCGGGGCGACGCTGACTACTCCCGGTCCAGCGCCTGGCGGACCTTGGCGAGCAGGGCTTCCGGGGCGAAGGGCTTTTGGAGAAACGAGGCGCCGCTCTCGCTGTCGCCGGGGGGCAGGCCCGGGCTATCCGCGTGGCCGGAGATGTAGATCACTTTCATGCGCGGGTAAAAGGCTAGGGCGCGGCGGGCCAGTTCCCGGCCGCTCATGCGGGGCAGGACGACATTGGTCAGGCACAGGTGGATGGGGCTGGAGTGGCGCTCGCAGATGCGCAGCGCCGCGCGGACGTCGCCGGCCGGGAGGACGGTGTAGCCGTTCGCGGAGAGCAGTTCGCGGACCGATTTGCGTAAGGCGGCCTCTTCCTCGACCAGCAGAATCGTCTCCGTCCCGGCGCCAGGGGAGGCAATCTCGCCGTTCTGCGCCCCCACGGCGGCGGCCTCCGGGGCCACCGGGAGGTAGATCCGGAACAGGGAGCCGCTGCCCAGCTCGCTGGAAACCCAGATGTCGCCGCCGCTCTGACGGACGATCCCATAGGCCGTGCTCAGGCCCAGCCCGGTTCCCTTGCCGCGCGGCTTGGTGGTGAAGAACGGCTCGAAGATGCGGCGGCGCGTGGCCTCGTCCATGCCCTTGCCGGTGTCGATGACGGAGAGCGCGACATACGGCCCGGGCGGCAGGTCCGGCGCGCCGGCGACGTGCGGCCCATCCAAGGTCACAGCCTCGGTCTCGACGCTGAGGCGGCCGCCGTCCGGCATGGCGTCGCGGGCGTTCACGATCAGGTTCATGAGCACCTGCTGAAGCTGGCCCGGGTCGGCCTTCACTCTGGGCAAGTGAGGACTCAGCGCGGTCAGCATTTCGATGTCCTCGCCGACCAGGCGGTGTAACATCTTCTCCAAACTCAGCAGCAGGGCATTCAGGTCCAGGATGCGCGGCTGAACGGTCTGGCGGCGGCTGAAGGCCAGGAGTTGGCCGGTGAGCGCCGCCGCGCTCTCGGAGGCGCGCAGCACCTCCTGGATGTCGTCGCGCAGGGGGTCTTGTTCCTGCAGCGCGTCCAGGATCATCTGGCTATAGCCGGTGATAACGGTGAGCAGGTTGTTGAAGTCGTGCGCCACGCCGCCGGCCAGCCGTCCCACGGCCTCCATCTTCTGGGACTGCCGGAATTGCTCTTCCAGGCGCTTGCGCTCGGTCACGTCCACGAGCACGGAGATCACGCCGACAATTTCGCCGGAGGCGTTCCGCCGCGCCGCGTTCCAGATCTCGACATCGACGAGGGAGCCGTCCTTGCGCCGGCGCTGCCGTTCGACGCCCGCGATGGTTTCGCCATGGCGGATGCGCGCCATGTTGCCGCGGAAAAACTCCAGGTCGTCAGCGGGCACGATGGGAAACGGCCGGTCCAGCAGTTCCTCTTCGCGCCATCCGAAAATGGTCTCGGCGGCGCGATTCCAGCTCTTCACGCAGCCCTGGAGATCCATGGCGACGATGGCCAGGGGGCTGGTCTCGATGACGGCCCGCAGCGTGTCGTTGGCTTCGCGCAAAGCATCCTCGGCGCGCTTGCGCCCGGAGATGTCCGTACCGGTGGCGACGATGTATTCGACGGCGCCTTGGCTATCCAGCAGGGCGGTGCTCGACCAGGCGATCAGCCGCCGCTCCCCGTCCTTGGCCTGCCAGTAGTTCTCGTGATAGGTGGGGAAGCGGCCGGCGCGGAGTTCCCCAATGAGGCGCTTGACGGAATCGACCTCTTCGGGCCTCAACAGGAGATCCCAGAAGCGCTTGCCCCGGACCTCCTGGAGGCTGTAGCCGGTGGCGGCCTGGCAGGCGGGGTTGAATCTGCGGATGCGGCCGTCGGGGTCCAGCACCACGACCAGGCTGGCCACGCTCTCGATGATGTCCCAGGCCCAGTCCGCCTTCCGGGGGCGCGAGGCCCGGGCCGGAGCGGCCGGCTGGAGAATCGCTACCACGGCGGTAGCGCCTCCCGCACGCCGCAGCGGCCGGGCGGAGACTCGCAGCCGGGTTCCAGCGCTTCCGGGCAGGAGGAGTTCCACAAAGCCCACGGATTCGCCTCGCAAGGCGCGGACTACCGGAGAATCGCCGGCCATCCATTCGGAAGGCAGCGCGGAGAGCTTCGCGACCTGGAGCAGGCGCGACGCCGCGGCGTTCGCCGCCAGCACGGTCCCGCTCCCGTCGGCGACGATGGCTCCATCTGCGAACGCTTCTAGAGCCGCCTCGAGAATGGCGACGCGCTCGCCCAGTCTTTGGGGACGTGGCAAAGAGGGTACAGTGGACTCGTCCTTCTTCGGAGAAGACGACCAGCTCATAGTCCCAGGGGCCGCCTTAGCCCAGTTTGCGCGCCCGCGACCGCAGCTCTTCAGCGGAAGATCCAGCGCGAACGCCTATACCCAGAGTATACCTGCCGCGGCCGGAAAGCTATGCCCTTCTTGGGCACCGCCAATTCGCGGTGGCGACGTTGTATCCTTACCTTTCGGGAGCCGGAGGTCTCGAGGTCCATGAATCTGGAATTGCAGTTGGGGAAATATTCGCTGGGAGTGGGCGACCGGTTCGCTCAGCAGGCCAAGGCGCAACTGCGGGCGGTGCTCGCGGCGGCGGCCCAAGGCGTGGAGGTCATTCCGGTCTGGAACAAGTCGAACCGGGAGCACAACATCGTCGGGTCGGAGCCGGCCAGCGTGCTCGCGGCCGCCCAAGCCGCCGTCCAGGAGCTGGACTGGAAGCTGCCATTCCACGTGGACGCCGACCACATCGGGCTCCAGACGGTGGAGCGGTTTCTGGACTCCAGCGACTACTATACGCTGGACGTGGGAGACGCCATCGGCCGCCCGGTGGCGGCCTCGGAAGTGGAATCCTTCCTGGCCCGGCATCCCGAGCTGATCGGCTCGATTGAGCTGGCCGGCCTGGACCAGCCGCTCGTAATCGCCCGCGAACGGGCTGCCGGCGCGGCCGCCAAATACCTGGGCGCGGTCCACGAGGCCGGGCGCATCTACCGTTACATCGCCCGGGAGAAGGGACCCTGGTCGTTCATCACAGAGGTTTCGATGGACGAGACGGACCTGCCGCAGACGCCCCCGGAACTGCTGGTCATCCTGGCGGCGATCGCGGACGAAGGCGTACCGGCGCAGACCATCGCCCCGAAGTTCTCCGGCCGCTTCAACAAGGGCGTGGATTACGTCGGCGACCTGGTGCAGTTCGAGCGGGAGTTCCAGGCGGACGTGGCGGTGATCGCCTACGCGGTTAGACGCTGGGGCCTGCGCGCGAACTTGAAGCTCAGCGTGCATTCGGGCAGCGACAAGTTCTCGATCTATCCGGCCATCCGCCGCGTGCTGGAACGCTCGGGCGCCGGCCTGCACCTGAAGACGGCGGGAACCACCTGGCTGGAGGAGTTGATCGGGCTGGCGGAGGCGGGCGGAGCGTCGCTGGATCTGGCGAAAGAGATCTACGCGGGCGCCTACGCGCAGCGCGAAGAACTCTGCCTGCCCTATGCCACGGTGATCGACATCGACGCCTCCAAGCTGCCGTCGCCGGGCGAAGTCGCGGGCTGGAATCCCGCACGCTTCACCGCCGCGCTGCGGCACGAGCGCGACTGCCCGGTCTACAATCCCAACCTGCGGCAACTGCTGCACGTCGGCTACAAGGTGGCCGCGCAGATGGGCGAGAGATACCTGGGGCGGCTGCGCGCCTCCGCGGAGGCGGTATCGCGAAACGTGACCTTCAACCTGTACGAACGCCACTTGAAGCCCCTGTTTCTGTAGGGAGAGTCCGTCATGGCTTTCATTCACGACGATTTCCTGCTTACCAACGCGGCCGCGCGCCGGCTGTATCGCCGCTACGCCGAAACCCAGCCCATCCTGGACTACCACTGCCACCTTCCGCCCCAGGACCTGGCGGAGAACCGGCGCTTCGCGGACCTGTTCGAGATCTGGTTGCAAGGCGACCATTACAAGTGGCGGGCCATGCGCTCCAACGGCGTGGAGGAGCGCTGCGTCACCGGCGATGCCGCGCCCTATGAGAAGTTCCTGGTCTGGGCGCGCACCGTGCCGTTCACTCTGCGCAATCCGCTCTACCATTGGACCCACCTGGAGTTGAAGCGCTACTTCGGCATCGACGAGCTGCTCGACGAGACCAACGCGCGCCGTATTTGGAGCGTGGCCAACGAGAAGCTGGAGGGCGAGGAGCTGCGCGCGCAGGCCATCCTGAAGAAGTTCCGCGTCCGGGCGCTATGCACGACCGACGATCCCACCGACAACCTGGCCTGGCACGCGATGATTCGCGATTCCGCCTCGGGCACGCGCGTCTATCCGGCCTTCCGTCCGGACAAGGCCCTGAACGTGCACCTCCCCGCCCTGTTCAATCCCTGGGTGGAACGGCTCGCCGCGGCCGCCGATACCGAAATCGCGAGCTTCCAGGCGTTTCTGGACGCCTTGAGCAGCCGTCACGACTTCTTCCACGAAATGGGCGGGCGCCTCTCCGACCACGGCATTAACACCTGTTACGCCGACTTCTGCGACGATCGCGTCGCGGCGGGAATCTTCGACCGCGCCCGGCAGGGGAGGGCCGCAACACCCGAGGAACAGCGCCAGTTCGCGTCCTTCATGATGCTGTACTTCGGAGCGCTGGACGCCGAAAAGGGCTGGACCAAGCAGCTCCACCTGGGAGCGCGCCGCAACGCCAACACC
>Ga0326727_10025506_pt1 | contig 11075 bp, 9 predicted proteins | sample MB2enrmetagenome_FD_207643 | JGI IMG/M metagenome (GOLD analysis project Ga0326727, IMG submission 207643) | Lab enriched peat soil microbial communities from McLean, Ithaca, NY, United States - MB29MY | ecosystem: Environmental > Terrestrial > Soil > Wetlands > Peat | place: USA: New York... | reverse complement strand
ATGAAGTGGCGCGCGCCTTCCACGCCGGCATGCATGGCACCACCTTCGGCGGCGGCCCGCTGGCCTGCGCCGTGGCCATCGACGTCATCGATTTCATTGAAAATGAAAACCTGATGGCGCACGTAACGGAAACTGGCGAGTACTTCCAGCAGAAGCTGCGCGATCTGGCCCAAAAGCACACATGCATTACCAATGTGCGCGGCATGGGACTGATGCTTGCCGTCGAGCTCGACTCGGCCGATTTGGGCAAGCTCGCCGTCACGGAACTGCTCAAAAAGCACATCGTCATCAACTGCACTTCCGACACTGTGCTGCGCTTCCTGCCGCCGTACATCTTTGCGCGCGAGCATGTCGATCTAACCATTGCCGCGCTCGACCAGTTCTTGAATGAAAACGCCGGCTTGGTATTAGCGGCCACAAAGGAAGGAGAGGCCGTCCATGGCTAACAAAGTTCTTGTTGATCAGTCTGCTCCCGCTCTTCCCGTTCATCGGGATTCCGACGTGCTGGCTGCCGCGGCGCGCATGGCCGGCGAGGATCTATGCTCGATCGCGGATCTCTCGAGCGCCGAAGTGCGGGCCATTCTCAAGCTGGGCCACGACGTTAAGGGCAATCCGCGCCAGTACCGCCATGCTCTCGACGCCAAGCAGATGGTGCTGATGTTCGAGAAGGCCAGCCTGCGCACGCGGCTGGCCTTCGAGACCGGCATCAACACCATGGGCGGCAACGCCATCTTCGTCGACCAGACCAATCAGCCGCTGGGCGAGCGCGAAACCATTGCCGACGTGGCGCGCAACCTGGAACGCTGGGTGGACGTGATTGTCCTGCGCACTTACGCGCACGACACCATTACCGAAATGGCCGCCAACGCGCGCGTGCCCGTCGTCAATGCGCTCTCCGATTTCGAGCATCCCTGCCAGGCGTTGGCAGATTTCATGGCCCTCGAGGAACACTTCGGCGCCGCGGCCGGCCTCAACTTCACCTACGTCGGCGACGGCAACAACGTGTGCCACTCGCTGATGCTCACCGGCGCGCAACTGGGCACGAACGTCACCGTGGCCACGCCGCGCGGCTACTCGCCCGACATCGAGATCGTGACCAAGGCGCGTGAGATCGCCGAGGTCAACGATTGCGAGATTCGCCTGCTGCAGGATCCGCAAGCAGCGGCCGAGGGCGCCGACGCCATCTACACCGACGTGTGCGTCAGCATGGGCTTGGAGCACGAATCGACCAAGCGAGCGCCCATCTTCCGGCCGTTTCAAGTCAATGAATCACTCATGTCCAAAGCCAGGCCCACGGCAGTGTTCATGCATTGCCTGCCCGCGCGGCGCAATGAGGAAGTCACCGACGCAGTGATCGACGGCCCGCAGTCCATCGTCTTCGATCAGGCCGAAAACCGCCTCCACGCGCAGAAGGCATTGCTGCTTCTGCTGCTTGGCGGCTTGGCGAATGTGGAGAAGTTTCAGTGAACAGTGGACAGTGGTCAGTTTTAGCCATTGAGGACGCTATGAAGCAGATCGAAATTACGCGGGCCGAATTTGAAGAAATCAGGATGTTGCACACGGAGGAGAACCGGCGCATTCCTGTTTCCTTCAGTACCAATAGCGACGAGGACGTCTGGCTTTCTCCAGATCCGAAGCCTGTACCGCTCAATGACCGGGTGCACGTGAAGCATTTGTCGAAACGATTGGCGGAGGTTGCGAAAGTATTTATCAGTTGCCGACCTGATCGTGAACGAGCGGGCGGTAAATTCTTTCTTGATTGGGAGGGTGCGTTCTGGAAGGATGAGAGCGCAAACGTTCACAGGTTCGTCTCCTGGAAATCCGACGAGCCGCTTCTGACGCCAATCAAGCCAATAGATCGTTCGAAACTCATGGCGGAATTTGCATTGAAAAGGCGCAAAAACTCGCGGAAGATCATCGGATGCGCTAACTAATTGTCAACGACAATCGATACTGACTGTCCGCTGACTACTGTCCACTGTTCACTGTTTTGAGGTTTGTAAGCATGTCCGTAATTCTCGAATCCCTGCCCGTCGGCCAGAAGGTCGGCATCGCCTTTTCCGGCGGGCTTGACACTTCCGCCGCCCTGCACTGGATGAAGCAGAAGGGCGCCATCCCCTACGCCTACACAGCCAACCTCGGCCAGCCCGACGAAACCGATTACGACGCCATCCCGCGCGCGGCCCTCGAATATGGCGCGGCAAAAGCCCGCCTCATCGACTGCCGCGCTGCGCTGGTGCGCGAAGGCATCGCTGCGCTCCAGGCCGGCGCCTTTCACATCTCGACCGCCGGCGTTCCGTATTTCAACACCACCCCCATCGGCCGCGCGGTCACGGGCACCATGCTGGTGGCCGCCATGAAGGAGGACGATGTTCACATCTGGGGCGACGGCTCTACATTCAAAGGCAACGACATCGAGCGCTTCTATCGCTACGGCCTGCTCGCGAATCCCGGCCTCCAGATCTACAAGCCCTGGCTTGACGCCGCTTTCATCGACGAACTGGGCGGGCGCGCGGAGTTGTCTGCCTACATGCAGCGCTTCGGCTTCGCCTACAAAATGTCAGCGGAAAAGGCCTACTCCACCGACTCGAACCTGCTTGGCGCGACCCACGAAGCCAAGGATCTCGAGCATCTCTCTTCGTCCGTCAAGATCGTTGTTCCCATCATGGGCGCGGCATTTTGGCGCGACGATGTCGAGATTAAGCGCGAAGAAGTCGTCGTGCGCTTCGAAGAAGGCTTCCCCGTCGCTCTCAACGGCCGCGAGTTCAGCAACCCCGTCGAACTGCTCCTCGAAGCCAATCGCATCGGCGGCCGCCACGGCCTCGGCATGTCCGATCAGATTGAGAACCGCATTATTGAAGCGAAATCCCGCGGCATCTACGAGGCCCCTGGTCTGGCCCTGCTCTATATCGCTTACGAGCGCCTCATCACCGGCATCCACAACGAGGACACCATCGAGCAGTACCGCGACCATGGCCGCAAGCTCGGCCGTCTGCTCTATCAGGGCCGCTGGTTCGACTCGCAGGCCATCATGCTCCGCGAATCCGCCCAGCGCTGGGTCGCCAAGCCCATCACCGGCGAGGTAACGCTCGAGCTGCGCCGCGGCAACGACTACTCCATCCTCAACACGGAGTCGCCCAACCTCACCTTCCATCCCGAGCGCCTCAGCATGGAGAAGACTGAATCCACTTTTTCCCCGCGCGACCGCATCGGGCAACTCACAATGCGCAACCTCGACATTACGGACACCAGGGAGAAGCTCCTAACCTACGCCAAAGCCGGCCTGCTCTCGCTCAGCAAAGGCAGCGAAATGCCCCAGCTCTTGAGCGGCAAGGAGAAGGAATAGCATTCGGTACACTTAAATCGATGTCGAACGAAAAACAATCCGGGAAGATGTGGTCCGGCGGTGTAAACCGCGCCGGAGGCGCAACGGTCGTTAGCCCCGCGCTTCAGCGTGGGGTCGGGAGCAAATAGATGCGCGAAGCCCCGTAGGGGCGATGCGAGATTTGAACGGGCACGACTTCTAACCTGCCCTGAGCGTAGTCGAAGGGTGCCGTAAGCCGCAAAAGAATACATGGGGCTTTAGCCCCTGAGGGAAGGTTTTTCAGCAGCCCGAGATTGAATCGAAGGCTGGAAATCTGGGACGAAAGAATGTCGAACGAACAACAATCCGGGAAGATGTGGTCGGGCCGCTTCCGCGAGCCGCTTGACGCCGAGTTCGAAGCGTGGCAGCGGTCGATTGTCTTCGATTGGCGGCTTCTTGATGTTGAGATTGTCGCCAGCAAGGCCCACGCGTCTGCTCTCCTCGTAGCAGGGATCCTCTCCAAAAGTGAAACAACGGAGTTGAGAAAGGCGCTCGACGCGATCGGCGTCGAGTTCGCGTCGGAAGCCGGCAAGGCGCAGGTGCGCGACCACTCCTCGGCCGAGGACATTCATCACTTTGTCGAACTCAAACTCGCCGACCGCATCGGGCCGCTGGGTCTGAAGCTGCACACCGGCCGCAGCCGCAACGAACAAATTGCCACAGACCTGCGCCTCTACGTGCGCAATTGCATTGAGCAGACCAACGAGGGGATCGTTGCATGGACAAGAGCGCTCGTCGAGCAGGCACGCAAAGCCGGTGATGCCGTCATGCCGAGCTACACCCACCTGCAACGCGCCGAACCCGTGCTCGTCGCGCATTGGCTGCTGGCCTACGTCGAAATGGCCCTGCGCGATGCCTCGCGTCTAGCCGATTGCGCGCAGCGGCTCAACCTTTGCCCGCTCGGATCGGGTGCCGTCGCCGGCGCTACGCTTGCCCTCGACCGCACAATCACCGCGAGCGAACTCGGATTCTCGGCGCCCACTGCCAACTCCATCGATGCCACAAGCGATCGCGACTTCATTCTCGAGTACTTGCAGGCGCTTACCTTCGTCGGTCTGCACCTGAGCCGTTTTGCCGAGGAAATCACGCTCTTCGCCACTGCCGAGTTCGGATTTGTGAATCTGCCGGAGGCTTTTTCCACCGGCTCGAGCGCCATGCCGCAGAAGAAGAATCCCGATCTAACGGAACTGCTACGCGCAAAAGTCGCCCGCCTCAACGGCGCTGCGCAAACCGTGGCCGTCCAGCTCAAGGGCCTGCCTTTGGCCTACAATAAAGATATGCAGGAGACGCAGGAGCCGGCCTTTGCCGCCGACTTTGTGCCGCAAATGCTTAAGCTCGTTGCGCGTTTCACAGCGGCCCTTCAATTCAATCGCGAACGCATGAGCCAGGCTGCGCAGTCGGGCTACCTGAATGCCATGGCCGCGGCCACCTATCTCGTCCACAAGGGAGTTCCCTTCCGCCTTGCGCACGAGAAGATCGGCCAGGCGGTACGCTTCGCCATCGAAAAAGGTGTGGAGTTGAACGATCTCACACTCGCGGAACTGCGCCTGTTTGGCCAGGAGTTCGACGAAGACTTTTTCAGCGCCATCACGCTCGACGCGACGCTCGATTGCCACGACGTGATCGGCGGGACTGCGCGCCAGCGTGTGCGCCAAGCGCTCGATGCCGCTTCCGCGCGCATCGCCGCGCTCGAAAAATCCACCGCAGGGGAGGCCGTTCATGCTGGTGCGTAAGGCCCTGCTGCACGACGCCTCGAATATTTACGATCTCGTCAACTCGCTCTCCGGCGATGGCACCCTTCTCAAACGCCCCTTCGCCGAGATCTGCGAGAATATCCGCGACTTCACGGTCGCCGAGTCCGATGGCGGCGTGTTTCTGGGCTGCGGCGCGCTCCACTTGTATGGGCCGCATCTCTGCGAGGTGCGCTCTATCGTGGTCAAGCCCGAGGCCAAAAGCAAGGGCGCGGGAGGAGCGATTCTGCGCGCGCTCATTGAAGAAGCCGAGACACATGGCGTCGTGTCCATCTGCCTCTTCACGCGCATCGCCGATTTCTTCTTCAAGTACGGCTTCCGCACCGTCGAGGACAAATCGGAGTTGCCCGACAAGGTCTTCAAGGACTGCCAAAGCTGCCCGCGCCTGCACCGCTGCGACGAGGTCGCCATGGTGCGCGGCCGCATTCCGCGCATGTCCATCCTCGGGCCCAAGGAAGAGGCGCAGGAGCTGGTGCGCATCTCCGGGTGAGCGCAGGTGTCAGGTTTCAGGGGTCAGGTTTCAGTTGGCCGCTGATGCTCCAGCTCGCCGCATAATGTTGCTGTCATCCTGAGCGGAGTTTGCCAAGTTTTGTGGCGAACGTAGTCGAAGGATCTGCGGTTGCTTTTCGGCGAAATTCAGACTCCCCACACCGGCGAAGTTGGAACGGACCTTCTGGTGTTCACTTTTTCGTGAGTCTGGCTACTGCTACCACTGCCTGCCCGTAGCTCAACCCGCCATCGCCGGGGCTGACGTTGCGATGTTGCAATACCTGGAAACCTTCTTCTTCAAGCCCTGTTCGTAGCAACCGCGCAAGGCGGCGATTGTGCAGGCAGCCGCCGGAGAGAGCTACTTTTTCAATTCCCGTTGCTTCGCGGGCCAGCTTCGCGGCACTGATGAAGGCCGCGGCCACCCCGGCATGAAAACGCGCAGCAATGCGCGATTTGCTGACGTCTGCACGCAGGTCCTGCAACAGATCGCGCCATAACGGCGTCGCGGAAATCCTCGCGGGCTCGCGAGCCGGCCAATTCCCCGCGCGCATCTCCAGCGTGTAACCTGCGCCGAGTTCGTCCGGCTCATCGTTGGCGCAGCCTTCGAGTTCAATCGCCGCTTGCGCCTCGTAATTGACCACGCCGCGGCGCAGCACAACCGCGGCCACCGCATCGAACAGCCGTCCGCAACTCGATGTGAGCGGCGTGTTCAACTCGCGTTCGATCATGCGCTTCAGCACGTGCGCTTCCTGTGGCTTCGCGCCGAGGAGCGCCAGCACCTCCGGCGATTCAACGTCGAGACCAACCGAGTGGAGAGCACCGAGCGCCATGCGCCACGGCTCGCGAATCGCCGCTTCGCCGCCGGGCATAGGAACGTATTCGAAATGGGCGAAGCGCTCGAAGCCGCCTGGATCGGGTCCATTCAGCCGGACGATCAGCACTTCCCCGCCCCAGATGCGGCCGTCTGTGCCGTAGCCGGTGCCGTCGAGCGAGAGGCCAATGACCGACCCCTCCAACGAATGCTCCGCCATGCAGGCCGCGATGTGCGCGTGGTGATGCTGCACGGCGATGATCGGCAGATTGCGCTCGGCGGCCCATTCCTTCGCCCACGACGTGGACAAGTAGCCGGGATGCAGATCGTGCGCCACAGCCTCCGGCTCAATCTCGAAGGTGTGCATCAGGTAAGCGAGCGCCTCGCGGAAAAAGTCCAGCCCCGTCACATTTTCAAGGTCGCCCAGATGCTGGCTCTGGTAGGCAAACCGCCCGCGCGCCAAAGCAAGGACATTCTTCAAGTGCCCACCCACGGCCAGGAGCGGCGGAGAATCGAAAGGCAGCGGCACGCCGAGCGGCACAAATCCCCGCGCGCGGCGGATCAACTGTGGCGCGCCGTCCACCAACGCCATCACCGAGTCGTCGCAGCGTTGCAGGATTTCGCGGTCGTGCATCAGAAACGCGTCGGCAATGTGCCTGAGCCGAGCGAGTGCTTCGTCATTGTCGATTGCGATGGGCTCTTCGCTCAGGTTGGCGCTGGTCATGACCAGCGCCTTCACGCGAGCATCGGCAAAGAGCAGATGCTGCAACGGCGCGTAGGGCAAAAACACGCCCAGCCACGGAATTCCCGGCGCAACGGAGCCGGCAATCCCACAGCCCGCGCGCCGCCGGGCAAGAACAATGGGCCGCGCAGGCGTCTGGAGCAGCGCTTCTTCCTCGCCGGTCAGCTCACAGACTCGGCGTGCGGCATCGAGATCGCGCACCATCACCGCCAGCGGCTTGCCGAAGCGATGTTTGCGCTCGCGCAGGCGCATCACTGCGGTCTCATTGGTGGCGTCTACGCAAAGATGAAAACCGCCGATGCCCTTGATGGCCACGATCTCCCCGTCCATCAGGCGGTTGATCGTCGCCGCCACAGGATCGGCGGACGGAATTTCTGTTCCTTCCGGCGTGACCAGCCAGACCCGCGGCCCGCAGACCGGGCAGGCGTTGGGCTGCGCGTGGAAGCGCCGGTTGATGGAATCGTCATACTCCGCCTGGCAGGCCGCGCACATCGTGAAGCGCGCCATCGAAGTCTGCGGGCGGTCGTAGGGAATGCGGCGCGTGATGGTGTAGCGCGGGCCGCAGTTGGTGCAGTTCAAAAATGGATAGCGATAGCGGCGATCGTCGGGATCGAGCAGCTCGCGCAGGCAGTCGGCGCAGGTGGCCGCGTCTGCGGGAATCCCGGTGCTCACACGGCCGCTGGCCTCGCTGGCTATAATACGGAACCCCTTTTCTCCTTTCGGAGGAACTTCTCGGACCATGACCAAGTCGACGCGCGCGAGCGGTGGAGCTTCGGCTTCAAGCCGGCGGCGAAATGCTTCCACCCGCGCGGACGGTCCTTCGATCTCGATCGTCACCCCGCCGGTATCGTTGCCGATGAATCCTGACAGGCTCTCCTCCGATGCCAACCGAAAGACAAAGGGGCGGAAGCCCACGCCCTGCACCACGCCGCGCACTTCGTACCGTTCCCGTCGCAGCACTTCGTGCGGTTCTTGTTTTGGTTGAGATTCGTGCGTCAAGCCTGCGCCTCGCCCCGAAATTCAGCATAGCGCATGAGAACCCTCACATTCCCTTCTTTCGCCGCGTCCCGGCACGCACACCGGCGCAGGAACGACAGCAGGAAGAAGAGGCATAAGATGAAGAGCATGAGCAAGGCCCTTGATCTCCGGCGGCTTGGAACCACGCGTCCGGTCATTGCCATCTTTCTTTCGGTTGCATCGGGAGCAGCCGCCGCGTCGGCCCAGGCACCCGATCAGACCGCCGTGATTCACAACATCGATGCCGCCGTTGCGGCCCGTGTCGACAATGTTTTGAGCTTCACTGACGTCGAGCACTACTCCGTTTACCGGGGCGGCGACGAAACCCATCCTGTGGCCGAGATGACTGTGCGCGACGCCTACACAAAGGGCGCCGGCAAGGAATACACGGTGCTTTCCGAGAGCGGCTCGGGCATTGTGCTGCGCTTCGGTTTGAAGCCGCTGATCGAGAACGAGAAGACGATCAACTTGCCGGGCAACGTGCAGAAATCCTGGTTTACTTCGGCAAATTACGAGATGAAGTTGAAGTCCGGCGGCATCGAGAAGCTCAACGGCCGCGACTGCTACGTCCTCACCATTCAGCCCAAGGCAGAAGCTTCTAACCTCGTGATTGGAACCCTGTGGGCAGACGCCACAGACGGCTCCCTAGTTCAGATTCAAGGTGTCGCCTCCAAGAGCCCTTCCGCCTTTGCGGGCGCCACGCACATGATGCGCCAGTACGCGAATATCGATGGCTTCGCCATGGCCATGCACGCCCGCGCCGAATCGAGCAGCATGCTTTTTGGCCGCACAGTGGTCATCATCGATTACAGCGACTATCACCTGCAGCTTCGCGAGAGCAAATAGAAAGCTGGCGGCTTCGAGCCTATAGCTTGTAGCCGGTGGATTTCACTTTGCACCAGCCTTGAGGAGCATTTCCACGATCTCATGGTGGCCATTCGCAGAGGCAAGGCTCAATGCCGTATTCGTGTCCCCTTGGTGAATAACAATGCCGTTGGCAGTGCCTTCGGCATAGCCGCGGTCCGTTTCAGTTACATTGACGTTAGCCCCTTTGTTAAGTAGCGCCTGCACTATTTCTATGTAACCATCTGCCGATGCATACATCAGGGCTGTGTAGCCGGACTCATCTGTCGAATTCGCATCGGCGCCGAGGGTCAACAGGGTCTGCACGGCAGATGTATCCCCACGTCTTGCAGCATCAACGCACATTCTGCCAAGATTCCGCTTAGCAGCGTTCCTCACATCGGCATCCTTGTCTTCTGCAGCAATTCTCGCCAGCAATGACCGGTCGGTCAATTGATACACGGCGCTGCTTCGGACATCGGCGTTCGGGTCGTTGATTGCAATTTTAGCCAGCAATGATTGGTCGGTCAGAACAAACGCGGCGTCGCTGCGGACTTTGGCGTCCGGGTCACTAATTGCAATTCTAGCCAGTTCTTTGCACGCACTTTGTTTGCCAGATCCACACTTAGATTGTAAAACCATGATATTATCACTAATTTGTAATGGATGACTCGGTATGGCAAAGCACAGTAATGCAAGCGCCAACGCTACAGAATTTCCCTTTGTCCCGTTCATAATCGTCCTCCCTAAACGGTCATCATAAAGCTACCAGATTTCGCTCGTGTCTGTGATGACGATCATTCTGGCTGCCCCCACCGAATAGCTGATCCTGCGACTCCACTGCCGGGTGTGCCGGGTCCGGGTTCTCCGACTTGGGGGCTGACGAGGCCCGCCGCATTCGGGAACAGCCTAAATCCAAGTCAACAAATGGGATGGCTAAACAGATTTGTGACTGCTGTCACGGATTACGCAAGCCCTAGCCTCGTAGAACAATAGTAGGGAATCACCGCGGCGCGACCATCGCCGCTCCGCAACAGGTTCGAACTGTGCAGAACGCAGCCGTCGGGCTCGACCGACCAGGGAGGAAACGTGTCCGCATTCACGCCGCCGCCGCTACCGAGCGAAGATAAACGATGGAAGATCGTGAACGGCACCATGCGCAAGAGCGGTTATGCCCGTCACGCGCTCATCGAAACCTTGCACACCGTGCAGTCGTCGTTCGGCTTCCTCGACGACGACGCCATCCGCTTTGTGGCCACGTCCCTGCGCGTGCCGCTGAGCCAGGCCTACGGCGTGGCCACGTTTTATCACTACTTCACGCTCAAGCCGCCGGGCAAGCACACCGTGACGGTCTGCGCCGGCACTGCCTGCTACATTAAGGGCGCGGACAAGCTGATCGCCACGGCCGGAAAGCGGCTGGCCATCGCGCAAGGGCAAACGACGCCGAATGGCGAGATCAGCCTGATGACGGCGCGTTGCGTGGGCGCGTGCAGCCGCGCGCCGGTGGTGCTGTGCGACGGCGAGGTAGTGGGTGAGATGACCAGCGAACTGATGCTCGAGCAACTGGAAAGGTGGACGGTGGAATGACAATCGAGGAACTCGAACAGATTGCCAAGATCGTTCAGCAGGAAGACGCCAAGTACGACTACGAATTGAACGTCTGCATGGACCTGGCCTGCGCGAGCCAGGGCGCGGGCGCGCTCAAGGACGCGCTGGTGAAGGCCGCCGAAGCCTCGGGCAAGAAGGTTCTGGTGCGCCGCACCGGCTGCATGGGCCCCTGCTCGCATGGGCCGCTGGTGCGCGTCGATCCCGAAGAGACGCTCTACCACCACGTGAAGGCCGACAAGGCCGAGGCCATCGTCGACGGGCTGGGCGGCTCGCCGGCTCCCGAACTGCAATGCGACCTGAACGATCACTTCGACAAGCAGGTACGCGTGGTGCTCGAGAATGCCGGCTACATCGATCCCGAAAAGATCGACGACTACATTGCGCGCGACGGCTACAAGGCGCTGCTGACGGTGCTCAACGAGATGACGCCCAACGGCGTGGTGCATCGCA
>Ga0326727_10025504_pt1 | contig 11075 bp, 8 predicted proteins | sample MB2enrmetagenome_FD_207643 | JGI IMG/M metagenome (GOLD analysis project Ga0326727, IMG submission 207643) | Lab enriched peat soil microbial communities from McLean, Ithaca, NY, United States - MB29MY | ecosystem: Environmental > Terrestrial > Soil > Wetlands > Peat | place: USA: New York... | reverse complement strand
CGCGATTCATCAGCCGGAAAGGGATATCGGAATTTGAGATGCGTGTGGTGTTCCAGATGAGCGCGAATGACTCGGCGAGCCTGATCGATAATCCGCGCGCGAGCACGCTGGGGCTGCACCGGGCGCTGTTCTTTAACGAGCGGGAGGGGACGCTGGAGACCTTCCGGCCGTATGCGCTGCCGGAGCATGGATGGATGGAGGAGGCGGCGGGGAAGGTGGCTGGGAGGGCAGGCGCAAGAAAGGGTAAGTGATTGATCTGCGGCGGTATGGCGGGGAGGGCGGGAAGGGATAGTTTTGACACCCCATGAATCCTACGATGACGAATACGTTCTTTCTGGAACTTGCCGCGCGCGGGGCGCGGATGCCGATCGGGACCGAGCTCATTTTGTCCGAAAAACCGGATCCGAAAGCGATCAAGCTGGACGGGCGTAAGCTGGGCGAGGTGATGGAGGAGGCGGCCGTTCGCTGGAAAACGCCGCTGGCGCTGCCACTCATGGATCTGGCGGTGGAGAAGGAATGGCTGCTGGAAGGATTGGGTGTGGCGGCGGCGGAGATACCGACGTGGCATTTTGACGGGGCGATTCCGGAAGCGCTGCCGAAGACAGGGGCGACGCCGCGGCTGAAGGCGAATTGCGAGGCGATCCGGCATATCGTGACGGCAACGAAGCTGCACGCGTGCGGAATGAGCATCGGGCCGTTTTCCCTAATGACGAAGCTAATCGCGGACCCGATCTCGCCGGTGTTCCTGGCGGGGATGGGCGAGGAGGATGAGGATACGGAGATGGTTGAGAAGACGCTGGCGCTGGCGACGGAGGTCATCCTCCATACGATCAGCGATCAAATCGACGCAGGGGCGAAGGCGGTGGTGCTGTGCGAGCCGGCTGCGAACGCGGTCTATTTTTCGCCGAAACAACTCGAGGAGGGAGCGGATACGTTCGAGCGGTACGTGATGGCGCATAACCGGCGGATCGCGGAGTTGCTGCATTCGCGCGAGGTGTCGCTGATCTTCCATGATTGCGGGGAATTGACGGACGACATGGTGCGGCAGTTCACGACGCTGGAACCGGCGATGATGAGCCTTGGGAGTTCGCGAGCGCTGTGGGAGGACGCGCGGCTGGTGCCGGACAACATCGTGCTCTACGGGAATCTGCCTTCGAAGAAGTTCTATTCCGACGAGGTGATGTCGGTGGCGGCTGTTGAGGCGCTGGGGCGGGAGCTGCTGGAAAAAATGCGGTCGACGGGCCATCCCTTCATCCTGGGCAGCGAATGCGACGTGCTAAGCGTGCCGGGATCCGAGAAGACGATCCGGGACAAGGTGAACGCTTTCCTGAATCTGCGGGCGGATTAGTGTTGATCAGCGCTTAACGGGCGGGCGGGAGTATTGCGTCAAGGGGATCGTGTTACTGATGCGGGGTGGTGAGGCGAGGATGGGGCGGCTGAAGGAGTCCGATGGAAAGTAATCGATCGCCTCCATGTCCGCGGGACGGCGCATCGCGCGAATGCGATCGTACTCGTAATCATAAAGATTACCGTCCTTTCGATAACCGATTTGGGTTGCGTAAAATAGATAGAGCCACGGCCTGCCATCCTTTTGGATAAGCAATGTCTGGGGAACATGGCATGCCGGGGAATCGTCGTCAGGCGGTATGTAGGCGAGCTTGCGCCAGGAGGAAATGCCGTCTGGGGAAACGGCTTCGCGTAACTGGCGAGTCATCCATTTTCTGGCGTCTTCGGGAATCGATGAGGAAACGGGATAACCGGAAGGGTCGGAGAAACTATGATACTCGTTACCGATCTTGATGACTTCGGGATTCGGCCAATCAACGAGGAGAGGCCGGGAAAGGTCGTGGGGCTTGAAACCGCCTTCGTGGAAGAAATCACCGAGGTTTTCGGCGCAGCCCATGCATACGCCTTTGCCCGGGAGCCAATAGTCAAACCAGAGCATCCAGCGGCCGTTATCCCATCGCAGACAGGGGCGCTGGAAATCGCCGGTTCTATTGGGCTCGGGTTGAGGATGGTCGGAATCCCCGGTGCGAATGAGGAGAGGAGCGGGGCTTTTTGTCCAATGAATGCCATCGTCGGACTCGGCGCCCATGACGCATAAGACACTTTCGGAAGGATAGCCTGGGATCTTACCGAAGGGCTTCGAGGTGGAACTGTAGGCCATGTAATATCTGCCGTCCTTCAATACGACCGAGGGATCGCCGGTATGCCATGCCTCATACCATTTGCCGCTGGCGTGCAGAACGGGAATCCAGCGGGAGGGCGTCATGCTCGCATCCCAGGTTCCGTTTTCGCAGTAGACCTCCCAGTGGGAAAGGTCTTTTGAGCGGGCATGGAAAATCATGTCGCATCCGGTGAGGGAGAGGTCGTGATTGCAACGGCTGGCGGCCCAACCGAAGAACCACATTTTGTAGCGATACTCGCCCGGGGTCTCGACGACGCATGGGTTGTACATATTTACGAAGTTAGTAAGAAGAGGAGTCTTGTTCCGTATCCAATCGGAGGCTTGCAAATGGGTCGCGGCGAGGAATGCGAGGCTCGCGAACGCTACTACCAACTGGTTCATCACGGTAACCGGTTGCCTTAGTAACGGAGGATTCTGCCGAGGAAGCGGCGGCAGGATTCCGAGCGGGCGGCGGTGAATATCTGCCCGGGGGGGGAGCACTCGAGGATTTTGCCGTTGTCGAGAAAGGCGACCTGGTCGGCGGCGACGCGGGCGAAAGCCATCTCGTGGGTGACGAGTACGAGGTCGCGGCCTTCGCGTTTAAGTTCCTCGATCATTTCGAGGACTTCGGCGGTCATCTCGGGGTCGAGCGCGGAGGTGGGTTCGTCGAAGAGGAGGATGCGGGGCTTGATGGCGACGGCACGGGTAATGGCGACGCGCTGTTTCTGGCCGCCGGAGAGCTGGGCGGGTTTTTTGTGGGCGTGCGGCTCCAACTGGAAACGCCGGAGAGTCTCGATGGCGCGGGCGCGGGCCTCGTCGCGCGGGAGGCGGTGCACTTTTTCGAGAGGGAGCATGATGTTCTCGAGCGCGGTGAGGTGCGGGAAGAGGTTGTAGGCCTGGAAGACGGTGCCGATGCCGGAACGGTATTGGCGGAGGGGCTCATCGTCGCGGGGGAGTTCCGAGCCGTCGATGGCGATGCGACCGGCCTCGGCGCGCTCGAGGCCGGCAAGGATGCGGAGCAGGGTGGACTTGCCGCCGCCGCTGGGACCGATGAGAACGAAGGCGTGGACGTCCGGGAGATCGAGGGAGATGTCGTCGATGACGCGATGGGAGCCGAAGGTTTTGGTGATGCCGGAGAGTTCGAGTCTCATGTTTCGAAGCGGTTGCGCTGCTCGAGGGACTGGGTCCAGAGGGAGATAGGGAGCGTCAGGACGAGATAGCCGACGGCGAGCGGGAGATAACTCTCGAAATTACTGTAAGTGTAGGAACTAACATTTTGCGCGCTGAGGGCGAATTCGTTGATCCCGATGATAGAGAGGAGGGAGGAATCCTTGATAAGCGAGGCGAACTGGCCGGCGAGGGGCGGGAGAATCTGTCGGATGGCCTGGGGAAAAATGACGTAGCGATAGGTCTGGCGCGTGGTAAGTCCGATGGCCCGCGCGCTATCGAGCTGGGATTGGCCGACGCTCTCGATGCCAGAACGGATGACCTCCGATATGTACGCGCCGGAAAAGACGGAAAGGGTGAGGACGCCGACGACGTAGCGGTTCTCGATGGCAAAGGAGTGGGCAACGACGTAGTAGAAGATAAGCAACTGGACGAGCAGGGGAGTGCCGCGGATGGTCTCGATGTAGATGCGGGCGAGATACTTGAGCGGGAGAAAGCGGGCGCGGCGGAGCAGGGCGAGAACGAGACCGATCAGACAACTGGCGACCAGCGAAATGGCGGAGAGGAGGAGGGTGACGAGCCAGCCTTTTAGAAAGAGGGCGCGGTAAACCCAGACGCCGGACCAATTCCACCGGTAGCCGACGGTGGAAAAGGCGAAGGTGAAGAGGCCGGCGATCAGCGCGAAGGCGAGAAGAAGGCTCGCGACCCTTTGCCAGAGAGCGGGGGTGGAGGGATTGGAGCTTGCCGGCATTCGGGGGGAAGAGTGGGCCGGAAATCCGAAAATCGAAATTCGAAAATCGAAGAATTTGGCGCGAGAAGCCCCGGTTCGGGAGAACGGATTCTATTTCCACCGCCAGCCGCACCCGCGACTCACCCTCTTTCGAGTTTGCCGGCCTGGCCGTTGCTGCGCATCCGTTGCAGCGGATTTCGAATTTTCATCGCCGTCAGGCGATGATGATATCGACGTCCTTGAGCTCGACGATGAGGCGGTCGTGGAGCGGGGGCTTGATGCGCCACCATTTGCGGGCGCCGCCGGGGCGACCGAGGACGAGATGAGTGAGGCCGTACTCGCGGGCGAAGGATTCGAGAGCCAGGGCGACGTCCTCGTTTTTGAGGACGATGACGGTGCCGCCCATTTTTTGGGCGATCTCGAGAGTGTCGGTGACGCGGCGCTGGACTTCGGAGTCGACTTTTGTAGGCGCTTCGCTGGGGGTGCGGACGTAGACGGCGAACCAGGGGGCGTTGAGCTGCGCGGCGAGGCGGGCGGTCTTGCGAAGGAGGGCGCCCGGATCCGGGCCGCGAGAGCTGATGGCGACGGCGACGAGGCCAAGCGCGGGTTGATGTGTTTCCATCTCGGATTCGCCGCGTTGTTTGGAATCGAGGAAGCGGGCAACCTCGGTGAGCGTGAGTTCGCGGAGACGAACGAGATTTTTTTCGGTGAAGAAATTTGCCATGGCGCGCTGGACACGTTCCATGGGATAGATTTTTCCGGCTTGGAGGCGGTCGAGAAGGTCCTCGGCAGAAAGGTCAAGGTTCACGACCTGGTCGGCGCTGGCGACGACTTCGTCCGGGATGCGTTCCTTTACGCGGACGCCAGTGTTGGTCTCGACGATGTTATAGAGAGACTCGAGGTGCTGGATGTTGATGGTGCTGATGACATTGATGCCTGCAGCGATCAGGTCCTGGACGTCCTCGTAGCGCTTGCGGTTTTTCGAGCCGGGCGCATTGGTGTGGGCGAGTTCGTCGACGAGAGCGACGGTGGGTTTGCGGGCGAGGACGGCGTCGAGGTCCATCTCGGTGAGCTTGATGCCGTGGTACTCGCTGATGCGCGAGGGGATAACTTCGAGGTCCTTGATCTGGGCTGTGGTATCGGGACGCTCATGGGGTTCCACGTAACCGATGACGACGTCGACGCCGCGGCTCTTGAGGCGGTTGCCCTCGAGAAGCATCTGATAAGTCTTGCCGACGCCGGGAGATGCACCGAGGTAGACCTTGAGCTTGCCACGTTGCTGCTTGCGGATGATCTGAAGGAACTCATCCGCGCTGGGTCTGTTTGTTAATGAAACTTCGGGCATCGGCGGAAAATTCGAAAATCAAAAATCGAAATTCGAATGGAGGCAGTTACCAAGTTACTGAGTCATAGGCAAGTCACAGATGGGTGAGAATCGGAGCGGAGATTATATTTTGCCGTCGAGGGCGAGATTCAGCTTGAGGACATTGACGCGGGGTTCGCCAAAGAGGCCGAAGTCGCGGCCGTCGGTGTATTTCTGGACGAGGGCGGTGACTTGATCCACGGAAAGGTTGCGAGCTTTCGCGACGCGAGGCGTCTGGAGGATAGCATTTTGCACGCTAATGTGCGGATCGAGGCCGCTGCCGGAGGATGTCACGGCATCCGCGGGCACCGGGGCATCCGCGGCGAGGCCGTTCTGCTTGCGGTAAGCATCCACGGCAGCCTTGATGGAGTCGTGGAGTTTCTGGGAAGTGGGACCGAGATTCGTGCCACCGGAGTTAGTGGCGTCGTAGCCGGTGCCGGCGGCGGAAGGGCGGGAATTGAAGTATTTGTCGCTGCTGAATTGCTGGCCAAGCAGCTCCGAACCGAGGATCTTGCCATCCTTATCGGTAATCAGGCTGCCGTTGGCCTTGTGGGAGAAAAGCGCCTGGCTGACGCCCCAGACCGCGATAGGATATAGCCCGCAGCAAATGATTCCCAAAACAAGGGTGGTGATGATGGAGTTCTTAATATCAACGATGATTTCTTTCATGGCAGGATGGGTATTGAAGGATTGAAGGTGGTGCCGCCCCAGTTGCGCCGTCCTGCCTGTATGTCAGAGGCAAGGTGTTGGCGCTTCCGGGGCGACGCGGTAATCATGCTAAATGCAGGGCAGTGATGAAGATATCGATGGCTTTGATGCCGATGAAGGGGATAATCACGCCGCCGACGCCGTAGATCAGCACATTGCGCTGGAGTATCTTTGCCGCGCCGAGCGGGCGGAATTTGACCCCCTTGAGCGCGAGCGGGATAAGCAAGATGATGATGATTGCGTTGAAGATGACGGCGCTGAGGATCGCGCTATGTGGCGACTGGAGATGCATGATATTGAGCGGGGCGATCGCGGGGAAAGTCCCGATGAGCATCGCGGGAATGATGGCGAAGTATTTAGCCACGTCATTTGCCACGCTGAAGGTGGTAAGCGCGCCGCGAGTAATGAGGAGCTGTTTGCCGATCTCCACGATCTCAAGCAGCTTGGTCGGATTGGAATCTAGATCGACCATGTTACCGGCTTCCTTCGCGGCCTGGGTGCCAGTGTTCATCGCCACGCCCACGTCCGCCTGCGCCAGAGCGGGCGCGTCATTGGTGCCGTCCCCGGTCATGGCAACCATCCTGCCGGCAGCCTGCTCCTTGCGGAGATAGGCGAGCTTGTCCTCGGGTTTCGCCTCCGAAAGGAAGTCATCGACGCCGGCCTCCCTGGCGATCGCTTGCGCGGTGAGCCTGTTATCCCCAGTAATCATTACCGTACGGATGCCGATGGCGCGAAAGCGCTCGAAGCGCTCCGCGAGACCGCCTTTGACGATATCCTTGAGGTAGATTACGCCGAGGGCCTGGGTGCTTGTCGCGACAACGAGCGGAGTGCCCCCGTTGCCGGAGATGGCATCCACGTGGGCCTCGACTTCCTTGGGCAGGCCGGTGCCATTGACCCAGGTACGAATGGAGCCTGCTGCGCCCTTGCGGTAGCTTGTGCCGTCAATATCCACGCCGCTCATGCGGGTTTGCGCGGTGAAGGGAACAAAGGTGGCGTGGGGAAGTTCATGGATTTCGCGTCCGCGGAGGCCGTATTTCTCCTTGGCCAGGATGACGATGCTGCGGCCTTCCGGGGTTTCGTCAGCGAGGGAGGAGAGCTGGGCGGCCTCGGCAAGCTGCTGCTCGGTGACGCCGGGAGCGGGAATGAATTGGACCGCTTCGCGATTGCCGAGGGTGATCGTGCCGGTCTTGTCGAGGAGAAGGACATCGACGTCGCCCGCGGCCTCCACGGCGCGACCGCTCATGGCGAGCACATTGGTCTGTACGAGGCGGTCGATACCGGCGATGCCGATGGCGCTGAGCAAGCCGCCGATTGTGGTGGGGATAAGACAGACGAGCAGCGAAACGAGAACCGGAATCGTAAATTTCACGCTGACATATAATCCGTAGGCTTTGAGAGAGAGGAGCACTACGAGGAAGATCAGGGTTAAGGCGGACAACAGGATTGTGAGGGCGATCTCGTTCGGCGTTTTCTGGCGTTTCGCGCCTTCAACCAGGGCAATCATCCGGTCGAGGAACGTCTCACCGGGATTCGAGGTGATTTCCACCTTGATGACATCAGAAAGGACCCTGGTACCACCGGTAACGGCGCTCCGGTCACCGCCAGCTTCGCGGACCACGGGAGCGGATTCGCCGGTGATGGCCGATTCATCGACCGTCGCGGCGCCTTCAATGATCTCGCCATCCCCGGGGATGAATTCCCCGGCGGTAACGACAACGACATCGCCCTTTCGCAGCTCCTCGGAAGTAACCTTTTCCGTGCCGGTGCCCTTGATCCTGGTGGCATAGGTTTGGGTGCGGGCCTTGCGCAGCGAATCGGCCTGAGCCTTTCCGCGGCCTTCGGCCATGGCCTCCGCGAAATTGGCGAAGAGGACCGTGAACCAAAGCCAGAGGGTGATCTGCAGCAGGAATCCCGAGGTGTCGCCGCTTCCACCGGTAATCAGCAACGCGGTGGTGACCGCCGCGCCGACTTCCGTGACAAACATGACGGGGTTGCTTACGAGGGTCAGCGGATTGAGTTTAACAAAGGACTGGCCGATCGCGGGTACGATAATTGCCGGATCGAAGATGGATTGTTTTTTAGCAGCCATAAGATATTGGGAATTTGATTCTTGGTTAGGTAGAAACGGGTCAGAACAAGTTTCCGCTGGAGGCGTGCATGAGGAAGTGTTCCACGATCGGACCCAAGGCGAGGGCCGGGAAGAAGTTCAACGCGCCGATCAACAGGATAACGCCGATAAGAAGGGCGATGAACAAAGGGCCACTTACGGGAAAGGTGCCGAGGCTTTCCGCAACCAGTCTCTTTTTTGCCAGGTTGCCCGCAAGAGCCATGATAGGGATGATCATTGCGAATCTTCCGAGAAGCATCGCAATAGCCATGGTGGTGTTGTACCAGACAGTGTTGGCCGAGAGGCCGGCAAAGGCGCTGCCGTTGTTCGCGACGCAGGAGCTGTAAGCATAGAGGATTTCGCTGAATCCGTGGGGACCGTTGTTATTGGTTCCGTCGGTGGCGGCATGACTGATTGGGTCCGGTGCCCCCCATTTACTCATGCAAGCCCATGCGCTGAAGCCGAGAATGGTGAAGGAGAGGATGAGAATGACAAACGAGGACATCTTGACATCGTAAGGCTCGATCTTCTTGCCGAGATACTCGGGCGTACGCCCGATCATCAGGCCGCAAATGAAGACGGTCAGGACGATGAAGATGATCATGCCATACAAACCGGCGCCGACGCCGCCGAAGACGATCTCTCCGAGGTGCAGGTTGAACAAAGGAACCAGACCTCCCAAAGGAGTCAGAGAGTCATGCATGCAATTGACAGCGCCGCAGGAGGCGTCGGTGGTGATGGTTGCAAAGAGGGCGGAATTGAAGATGCCGAAGCGGACTTCCTTGCCCTCCATGTTACCGTTCGCGGCATCGAGGCCAAGCTGGGTGTGAAGGGGATTGCCAGCGGCCTCGTAATGCCAGCAGACCAAAGTGCCCGCGAGGAAAAGAGCAAGCATCGCGGTCCAGACCGCCCAGCCATGGGACTGATGCTTGACCGTCCGACCGAGGTAATAAGTGAGAGCGCTCGGAATCGCGAAGATCGAGAGCATTTGAAGGAAATTGGAGAACGGCGTGGGGTTCTCGAAAGGCTGCGAAGCGTTGGCGTTGGTATAACCGCCGCCGTTGGTGCCGAGCATCTTGATCGCCATCTGGGAGGCCATGGGCCCCTGCACGATGCTCTGGGAGTCGACTTTCTGGTTGACCATTACCTGAGCGCCCTTGGCATCGAGAACGGGATTGCCCTGGGCATCGGTCTTGCCGACCTGCGCGGTGAAAGGATCGCTGAGCGCGGCGGTGTCGTAGGGCTTGAAGTTCTGGATCATGCCCTGGGAGACCAAGGTGAGCGCGAAGACGAAACAAATCGGGAGCAGCAGGTAATAAGTGATCCGGATAAAGTCCGTCCAGAAATTGCCGATCGTCGTCGCGCTGTGCCGCGCGATGCCGCGCACCAGGGCGGCGGCGATGGCAATGCCCATGGCCGCCGAGGTGAAGTTATGGATCGCGAGCGCGAGCATCTGCGACAGATAAGACATCGTGCTTTCGCCGCCGTAGTTTTGCCAGTTGGTGTTAGTCAGGAAGCTGATGGCCGTGTTGAATGAGAGATCCGGCGGTAGAGACGGAAGTTTTTGAGGATTGAGCGGCAGCGAACCCTGCAAGCGGAGGATGGTGTAGGTAAAGAGCACGGAAACCAGGCTGAAGATCAGCATGGAGATGGAATATTGTTTCCAGTTCTGCTCCTTCCGCGGATCGATACCGCATAGCTTGTAGCTGATTTTCTCGAACGGTTTGACGACGGGGTCGAGGAACGTCTTTCCGTCGGCGTCGAGCACGCGGACGAGGAAAAGGCCAAGAGGTTTGGTTATCGCAACGAGCACCAACACGTAGACGATGAGTTGAATCCATCCGGAGGCATTCATGAGTGGGTAATAAGGTTCAGGGTTCCGAGTTAGAATTTTTCAGGACGAATGATCGTGAAGATCAAATAGACGATCAATCCGAGTGAGATAAGGCCGACAATAGTATCTATCATAAAAAGGGGCCCCCGTTAGACTTTCTCACAGGCCCAGATGAAGAGAATCATGAGAGCGAAGAAGGCCACGGCGGCCAGGCTGAAGTATAGGTCAATCATAGGTATGTGGGTTTGTAGCGGGTTGAGTTATTTAACGATTTTCGAGGTTAAAGGGCTCCTGGCTGGAGCCGAAATGGAAGAGCTCGTAGAGGCGGCGCATATTGGCCTGGGCGGGCTCGAAGTCCTTGCTGAGCTTGATGGCGCGGCCGTAGTAGCGGCGTGCCTGGTCATATTCCTCGCGCATCTCGAACATGACGCCGGCCAGATTGAGGGCCTGGGGGGAGTCGGGGTTGATCTCAAGAGCGCTGACGAGGTTGCGGCGCGCGGCGGAGAAGTCGCGGAGGTTGATGGCGCGTTTCGCGCAGCGGAGATAGTAGTCGAAGTTATGCGGCTCCGGGGTCTTGTGATCCTCCTGGGAATGGCGGACGAGGATGTCCTTTACGACGGCGCGAAGCTGGTCCGGGGTAATCGGTTTCTGGAGAAAGTCGATGGCGCCGCATTTCATCGCGTTGACGGCATTGGGGACATCGGCGTAAGCGGTGACGAATACGACGGGGGTGGTGATGCCGAGATGATTCATCTGGTCGAGCAGCTCGAGGCCGGTCATCTCCGGCATGCGGAGGTCGAGGATCGCGACGTCGTAGCGATGATCGAGGAACATCTCGAGGGCGTGGGCGGCGGAATCGGCTTCATCCACCTTGAACATATGGTCGAGCGCGGCGCGGTACATGAGGCGTACGTTGCGCTCGTCATCGACGATGAGGATTGAGGCTTGCATGGTTTGAACCGGGGGGTGGTCAGTCGCGGGCAGCGGTTTCATGGCTTG
>Ga0326727_10025503_pt1 | contig 11076 bp, 4 predicted proteins | sample MB2enrmetagenome_FD_207643 | JGI IMG/M metagenome (GOLD analysis project Ga0326727, IMG submission 207643) | Lab enriched peat soil microbial communities from McLean, Ithaca, NY, United States - MB29MY | ecosystem: Environmental > Terrestrial > Soil > Wetlands > Peat | place: USA: New York... | reverse complement strand
CTGCATGAGGCCGCGGACTTGAAAAAACTGCGCCAAGTGGCCGATGAAGTGGCGGCGCTGGTGCGGCAGTTCAACGGGTCGTTGGCCGCGGAGCACGGCGTCGGCATCGCCCGCACCGAATTCATGGCGGCGCAAGCCGGGCCGCGCCTGATGGATTTGATGCGGGGCATAAAAACTTTCTTTGACCCCGCCGGGCGCTTCAACCCGGGCAAAATTATTCCCGATGGCCGCTGGAAGATTGACACCCATCTGCGCGGCTGGGCGGACTTGCCGTTTGCGCCCACGCTCGCCTTCGCGGCCCGGGACGGCTCCTTTGCCGCCAACCTGGAACAATGCAACGGGTGCGGCGGCTGCCGCAAAGAAACGCCCACCATGTGCCCCACTTTCCTGGTCACCGGCCAGGAGATCATGTCCACGCGCGGCCGCGCCAACGCCATCCGGGCCGCCTTGCGATTGCGCGGCACGTCCGACCCCCTGCGGTGCGCCGAAATGGAAGCCGCCTTGAGCAACTGTCTTTCCTGCAAGGCCTGCACCGCCGAATGCCCCTCCAACGTCAACCTGGCCCTGCTCAAAGCCGAACTGCTGCACGGACGCCACCGCCAATTCGGCATTCCCGCCCGCGAACGCCTGTTCGCGTCGGTGGACTTTTGGGGGCGGATGGGTTGCCGGACGCCGCGCATGGCCAACTGGTTGTTGCAAGCCCCTACAGCCCGGCGGCTGCTGCAAGGCGCCTTTGGAATTTCCGCCCGCCGCCCGCTGCCTCCCTACGCGGAGGAGCGATTTGACCGCTGGTTCGCGCGGCGGCAGGTGGGCCGCAACGCCACGCGGGGGCGGGTGATACTTTGGGACGATACCTTTGTCCGCTACCACGAGCCGCACATCGGCCGGGCGGCCGTAGCCGTGCTCGAGGCGGCCGGTTTCTCTGTGGTTCTGGCGGCGGGACGGAAATGCTGCGGCCGGCCCGCGTTCAGCCAGGGCTGCCTGGACGAGGCAAGGGCGGCGGGGCGCCACAATTTGCGATTATTGACACAACAATCCGCCGGGGAGCCGATCCTCTTCCTGGAACCGTCGTGCTACTCGATGTTCGCCGAGGATTACCTGGAGCTGAAGCTGGCCGGGGCGGCGGAGGTCAGGAAGCGGTGTCATTTGTTCGAGGAATTCGTGGAAAACCTCCTTGCGCGAGAGCCGGGAGCGCTGGCCTTTGAAAGCGCGGCGCAAAAAGTGGCCATTCACGCCCATTGCCACGCCAAGGCGCTTTTGGACACCGCCTTCATGGGACGGCTGGCGCGGCGGATGCCAGGCCGCTCGGCCGAAGTGCTGGAAACCGGATGTTGCGGCATGGCCGGCGCGTTCGGCGCGTTGGAGAGTAAATACGAATTATCCGTGAAGGTGGCCGCGCCGCTCCTGGCGTGTCTGGCCGCGCAGCCCGACGACGCAATCATCGTCGCCTCCGGCGCCAGTTGCCGCCACCAAATCGAACATCTTTCCCGGCGCCACCCGCGTCATCTTGCCGAAGTCCTGGCCGCGGCCTTGTCCCCGCGCGCCGCGGGATGAATTTCAAGATCGACAGAACGTGTTCCGGTGACGTAATATAGAAGCGAACCAGTATGAATGACATAACCCAGGTGCTGCTTTCGCGGGAGGAGAGCGGCTGTGATTCAGAGGAGTTGCTGCCACTGGTCTATAACGACCTGCGCCGCATGGCGGCATCGCGCATGGCCCGCGAGTCCGAAGGCCAGACCTTGCAGCCGACGGCCCTGGTGCATGAGGCCTGGCTGCGGATTTTTGGCAATGGCGCGCGCCGATGGCAGAATCGCGGACATTTTTTTGGCGAAGCCTCCGAGGCCATGCGCCGGATTCTCATTGAACGCGCCCGCCGCAAATCGCGCCTCAAGCACGGGGGCGGCTGGGTCCGGCAGGACATTGAAACATTGACGCTGGCCGCGGCAACGCCGGATGACAAAGTTCTGATGATCAACGAGGCCCTGGAGCGGCTGGAGCTCGAGGATCCGGACCGGGCGAAAGTGGTGGTGATGAAGTTTTTCGGCGGCCTGACCAACCACGAGGTTGCCGAGAGCCTGGGCGTGACCGAGCGGACTATCGAGCGGCAGTGGGCGTTTGCCAAGGCCTGGTTGTTCCAATCCATGCGCGAGCAACTCTAAGGAGCGCGCCGGCCCGCGGTTGCCGGCGCGCGGCCAACCAATGAACGAGACGATCTCACGGGAAGAGGAAGTTTTTGACGCCGCCCGGAAACTGACCGATCCGGCCCAAGTCAAAGCGTACTTGGACCGCGCCTGCGACGGCGATCCCCGGCTGCGTCAGAGGGTGGAGACGTTGCTTTCCGTCCACAACCACGCTGAAGAGCTGTTCACCGAGTGCCTGACCGCAATGAGGGATCCGGCCGACAAACCGCCGGCGGAGGCACCGACCGAAGAGCAGCCGGGGTCTCAAATCGGCCCCTACAAAATAGTGCAAAAACTCGGTGAAGGAGGATGCGGAAGTGTCTATATGGCCGAGCAGGTCACACCGATGCGCCGGCTCGTTGCTCTCAAAATCATCAAGCTCGGAATGGACACGCGGGCCGTTATAGCGCGATTCGATGCCGAACGGCAGGCCCTGGCGCTGATGGACCACCCCAACATCGCCAAGGTCCTGGACGCCGGGGCTACCAACACAGGCCGCCCCTACTTCGTGATGGAACTGGTCAGGGGCACACGCATCACCGATTACTGCGACCGCAATCAAGTCGATCTCCCTCGCCGGCTGAGGTTGTTCATCCAGGTCTGCCACGCCATTCAGCACGCCCACCAAAAGGGGATCATCCACCGCGACATCAAACCGTCCAACATCATTGTGACGCAGCACGATCCCGGCTCGCCGGGAGTGCCAAAGGTCATTGATTTTGGGATCGCCAAAGCGACGGCGGCGCCGCTGACGGATAAAACGCAACTGACTCTGGGGCATCAGTTCATCGGAACCCCCGCCTATATGAGCCCGGAGCAGGGCGAGATTAACGGTCTGGATATAGACACTCGCAGCGACATCTACAGCCTTGGGGTGCTGCTCTACGAGATGCTGGCCGGCAAAACGCCCTTCGACGCCCAAGAGTTGACGCAAGGGGGATGGGACGAAATGCGGAGGATTTTGCGGCAAGTCGAGCCGCCGCGCCCATCGGCCGCCCTGGCCGCGCTGTCCCCCGCTCAATTGGCCGCCACGGGCCTGGCGCGGGCGGCCGAGCCGTCAAAACTCATCTCACTGTTGCGGGGCGATCTGGACTGGATCGTCATGAAGGCTCTGGAGAAAGACCGCGGGCGGCGCTACGAAACCGCCAACGGACTGGCTGTGGACATCGAGCGATACTTGCATAATGAGCCTGTCAGCGCCCGCCCGCCAAGCCGCCTGTATCGGTTGGGCAAGCTGGCGCGCCGCAACCGTGTCGTCTTTGTGGCCGCGGGCGCCGTTTGCGCCGCGTTGCTGGCAGGGCTGGGAACAGCGACCTGGCTGTTCGTGCAAGAACGCCAGGCCCGCCAACGGGCGGTCGCCGCCGAGCAGCAACAAGAACAGTTGCGCGCCGAAGCCGAGCAAGCCCGCGCCAACGAAGCTCAGTTGCGGCTGCAGGCCGAGGCGCGGGAAAAAATCTCCGAGGCAGCCATGCTTGTGACTCAGGAACGATTCGACGAGGCTGACAAGCTGGCGGCGGACATTTCGCCGCGGGAACCGACGGTCGAAGGGGCGCGGGTTCTGCGCTCGCTGGGGGAATGGCATGCCTTGGCGGGCCGATGGGAGGCGGCCGCCAGCCGGTTTGACCTGCTGCTGCGCATCGACCAATTGGACGGGTGGGACTTGTCCACTTTGGATTTTCTGGCTCATGGGGTGATCCTGATGAAATTGGGGGACGCCGCCGGCTACGAACGCTTCCGCGCGCTGTCGCTGGCCCGGTTTGGAAACACCGCCCACAGCGCGGCCGCCGAGCGGATTATCAAGATCGATTTGCTGCGGCCGGCCGATGCGCATACCATGCAAGGGCTTCAGAACCTGGCCAAAGTGGCCAGACAACCACCGGACAATCCAGATCCCGGAGGCGCGGACGCGGAGTTTCGCGTCGCGTGGCGGTCGGTTTCGCTGGCGTTGTTGGAATATCGGTCCGGAAATTTCACGCAGGCGGCCGACCATTGCCGCAGGTGCCTGGCGTCCACGGAGTTTAACGGCCCTAGAGTGGCCGCGGCCCGGCTCATCCTGGCCATGACCCAGCGGAAGACGGGGCAGACACAGGACGCCAAACTGAATCTGGAAGAGGCCCGCAGTCTGATTGAGAACCGATTCGCCGCCGAGCTTGACGCCGGCAGCGCGTCGCAAGGCTTCTGGTTCGATTGGGTTTTCGCGCGCATCCTCCTGGAAGAGGCCTCGAAATAGAATCCCTTCGCCTGACACGGAAGAATGTCGGCTTTTGTTCGTTAATGGCGCATTTACGATAGCAAGTGTCGCGTTATTGCCGCCATCTTATGAAAATGTTAAAAACTCTAATTATCGCCGGGGCCAGTGGGTTCATATTCGCAACGATTGGAAACAGCCAGACCAACTCGCAGGCCGTGGTCACGGTTTCGGCCGACCAGGCCGGAGTTGTGGTCAGTTCGAATCTGTTCGGGATTTTCTTCGAGGAGATCAATTCCGCCGGCGACGGCGGCCTTTACGGAGAGTTGATCCGCAACCGTTCGTTTGAAGACTCCGGGAGCCCCCCGGCATATTGGACGTTGCTGACCACCGGCAGCGCCACGGGGCAAATGAGTCTTGACACCTCCCTGCCGCTGAGTTCGACGAATCTGCATTCCCTGGCATTGACCAAACTCGGCGGCACCGGGAGCGTCAGCGCCGCCAATGGCGGTTACTGGGGCATTCCGCTGACGCAGGGGGCGAGTTACAACCTGGGCTTTTACGCGCGCGCGGCCAGCGGATTCACGGGCTCCATCGCCGCATCGCTGGAAAACGCCGCCGCCACGACGGTGTACGCGACCAGCACCGTCAGCGGCCTGACTCCAGGATGGCAACACTTCACCCTGACGCTGGCGCCGAACGTGACAGACTCGAACGCGCAGTTGGTGTTGAGCATATCACAAACGGGGACGGTGTATGTGGATTTTGTGAGCCTGTTTCCGGCACAAACATTCAACAACCGCAGCAATGGGCTGCGTCCGGATTTGGCGGAGATGCTCGCGAATCTGCACCCGTCGTTTGTTCGTTTACCCGGAGGCAGTTGGGTGGATGGCACCGTGTTAACCAATGCGTATCACTGGGAACCGACGGTGGGCGACCCCGCCAACCGCACGCCGCGTTGGGACCTGTGGGGATACGCCGTGGACAACGGTCTTGGATACCACGAGTATTTGCAATTTTGCGAGGATATCGGGGCGCATGCTCTGTTTGCCGTCAATTGCGGAATGGATGTCAGCCAGGACGCCGTGCCAACCAACCAACTGGGACCCTGGGTGCAGGAGGCTGTCGCTGCAGTATCCTACGCCAACGATGACACCAACACCCCTTGGGGCGCGGAGCGGGCGGCCAACGGCCATCCAGCGCCGTTCAACCTGCGCTACATGGAAATCGGCAATGAAAACAACGGCTCGGCCTACAACGCCAATTATTCGATGTACTACAACGCCATCAAGGCCCAGTATCCTTACATGCATCTCATCGCCAATTCCCAGGGCACCATCCCGACCTCCAGCCCGGTGGAAATTGTGGACGAACACTACTACACGAGCCAGGGGGCGTTTATATCCTACGCCACCAAGTACGACACCTACAGCAGGTCGGGGCCGAAAGTCTTTGTGGGCGAATACGCCGTCACTTCCGGCAGCGGCAACGGCAACCTGAACGGGGCCTTGGGCGAAGCGGCTTTCATGACGGGCATGGAGCGCAACTCCGACATCGTGGTAATGGCCTCCTACGCCCCGCTCTTCGCCAACTTGAGCAACAAGGACTGGAACCCGGACTTGATTTACTTCACCGGGACGCAGGTTTATGGGACGCCCTCGTATTATGTGCAGCAAATGTTTTCGCTCAATCGTGGGGACTACGTGTTGCCCTTGACGGTCGCCTACACAAACTACGCCTCCAACACCGTCGCTCATGGCGCGATTGGCCTCGGCTCCTGGAACACCTCGGTCGAATATACCAATATCGTTGTCACCAGCAACGGCGTCACTCTCTACCAGAGCGACTTTGTCGATGACGGAACCAGCGGTTGGAACGTCTTTAACGGCACCTGGAGCGTCAGCGGCGGGTCGTATCAGCAAACCGCCATCACCACCGATTGCTATTCCACCACCGGCAATACCAATTGGGCCAATTACACCCTCTCCCTCCAGGCGCTCAAAACCGGCGGCGCTGAAGGCTTTCTCATCCTGTTCAATGTTCTCGACGACAACAACTGGACGTGGTGGAACATCGGCGGCTGGACCGACACGCTGGACGGCATCGAACAAATGGTGGACGGCAGCAAAACCACTTATGCGCAGGTTCCGCAATATATTTCCACGGGCGTCTGGTATTACATCCGTATCGTGGTGACCGGGGCGCGCGCCCAGTGTTATCTGGGCACCAATGCGCCCCAGGCGGCCACCAATCTGGTCCAGGACGTCACATTGCCGGCAGCACAGGGCGGCCTCCTGGCTTCATCGACTTATTTTAAAGCCGCCGGCCAGGTCATCGTCAAGGCCGTCAATCCTTACAGCATGCCTGTGGCCACGACGTTCAATGTTGCCGGCGTCAGTTCCATCTCCTCAAACGCCACGCTCATCCAGTTGACTTCGGGCAGTGCGACGGACGAAAACTCCCTGTCATCGCCCACTTATGTTTTTCCGGTCACAAATTCAATCTCCAACGCCGCAACCAGTTTTACCCTCACCCTGCCCGCCAACTCGCTGTCCATCCTCCGGCTCAACGCCAGCGGCATCAATTCATACACGAACTTGATGTTGCAATGCGCCTCGCCCATCACCAGCGGCCAATTGGTCCCCTCCACGGTCTGGGGCGAGAAGTCCGGCGTCTGGATCAATCTCACCACCAATGCCAATCACGCCATCTCCTGGTCCTCGGCAAATACAAACGTCGCCGTTGTTGACAGCAACGGCAATGTCGTCGGCGTGGGGACCGGAACAGCGAACATCATCGCCACTTACGCGAGTCTGGGTTTGTCCGCCACGCAAGCCGTGCGGGTTATTTATGTCCCGGCAATGCTCATGCATCGTTACCATTTCGCCAATGGCAATGCCAACGACACCGTTGGCACTGCCAATGGCATTCTTGTCGGCGGCGCCGCCATCAGCGGCGGGCAACTGGTGCTCCCTAATACAACATCCGCCGCGCCGGCAACCAACTACCTGCAGTTGCCGGCAGGCATTCTCACCAATGCTTTGAATGGAACTGGCGCCAATAACATCGATCCGGCGGTAACGGTGGAAGCCTGGGCAACCATCTATCCCGGTCAATACACGTGGGCCAATCTCTTCGACTTCGGCAACCAGGACTCCAGCGGGGACTCCGAATATGACATTCACGTGTGTGTTCACTCCAGTGACGACTCGACGATCACCGGAATCTCTGATTCGGACAACGCGAATGCTGACTACCAATATATTGACTTGGGATCGGGAAGCAGCCTCGACGGCAGCACCAACATCCATATCACCGCCGTTTTTGATCCGCCGGCGGGTTACGTGGCCATTTACCTTAATGGCATCCTGGCCGGCGCGGATGATTACGTGACCATCCCAATGTCGGGAGTGGAAGATGTTCGTAACCTCATCGGCGCGGACAACTGGCCCGACCCGGGTATGAATGGGACCATCAGCGAATTTCGCATCTATAACGGCGCGTTGCAGGCAGGCCAAATCGCCGCCACGCAGGCCCTTGGGCCGAACCAGCTCTTGAGCGCCGCCAGTCCAACTCTGGGAGGGGCAATTCTGGGGACCAATCTGATGTTATCATGGCCGCTGGCGTCGGCGGGGTTCACCCTCCAGTGGACAACCAATCTTTCCCAGCCGGTGTGGACAACCCCTTTGCCCGCTCCGCAAATTTACGACGGACAATGGCAGGTCACGTTGCCTGTATCCGGGACGATGGGATATTACCGGTTGATGCAATGAAGACGGCCGATCCAATGTCGGGTTTGGCGAACAAAAAGCGCATTTAGGGAAAACAGCGCATGGCCAGAATCCCAAAAGTTCTGCTTTTAGTCGAGTCCTCCCGGGGATCGGGCCGGTCTTTACTGCGGGGCATCGCTCATTACGCGCACCATCACGGCCCCTGGTCTTGCTATTGGGAGCCGGCCGGCTTGGAGAAGGCCTGGCCCAAGCTCAAGACCCTGGACCTTGACGGCATCATCCTGCGCGACGTCGATAAACTGGAGGAAGTTCTGGCCTTCGGCATCCCGGCTGTAGTCATTGGACACGGGCGAACGGAAGTTTCGGGATTGCTCAACGTGGTGACCGACTCCGAGAGCATTGGCCGGATGGCGGCGGAACATCTTCTGGCGTGCGGGTTTAAACGATTTGCCTACTGCGGATGCCAGGCCTGGTTTGAAGAAGACATTCCCTGGTCGGAACTTCGCTGCCAGGCCTTCGCCCAGCGCCTCCGCCAATCGGGCTGGTCGTGTGACAGCTTCTCCGTTGCACAGGGCGCCCGCGGTTCGTCCTGGCTGCGCGAGCGCGGTCGGATGGCCCGCTGGTTGCACTCGCTGCCCAAGCCGGTGGGCCTGATGGCCGCCAACGATGACCGCGCCAGGCAGGTCGTCGAGGTCTGCAAAAGCGCCGGAATTTCCGTGCCGTCGGAGGTGGGGGTCATCGGCGTGGATAACGACGAAGTCGTGTGCGGACTGTCCGACCCTCCGCTTTCCAGTGTCGCCGTCAATTTTGACCGCGCCGGCTATGAAGCGGCCTCGGCATTGGACAGCTTGATGAGCGGCAGGGGGACCGTTCCGGCGCGGATCGTGGTTCATCCGACCCACATCGTCCCCCGGCGCTCGACCGACGTTGTGGCCGTGGAGGACAAGAGCCTGGCCAAGGCGCTGCGGCACATTCGTGACGCCTCGGCTCGCGAGGAGTTGACGGTGGCGGCTGTGGCGCGCAATGCCGGGATCTCGCGGCGGTTGCTGGAAAAGCGATTTCGGCGGGAGTTGGGGTATTCGATCTTGGATGGCATTCGGCGCATGCGCACCGACAAGATGGCCCAACTGCTGGTGGAAACGCAGATGCCGGTGCGTGAAATTGCCGAAGCCCTTGGCTTTGGCGACGTGCAGCACTTTGCGCGCTACTTCCGCTCAGTCAAGCAGATGAGCCCTCTGGCGTATCGAAAAACCTTTGCGGGATACGGTTCCCAACTGCCGGGTTCGCAATTTGGCGATTATTATACGCAAACTGGCGTTGCCGCTCGAACCGTCCGTCCGGTAGAGTTAATCCCGTAACCTTTATTTAAGTCGTGTCCGAAATGTCGGCTCAACATCAAAGCGAACAAACGCAACAACATAAAAAGAAATATGAAAAAAAATCTATACTCCGGTCACCTGACCCTCTTTTGGATGTGTGCGGCTCTTCTGGCAATGTGCCTGAGCGCAGCGGCACAGACCCTGCAGCACCAATATAGTTTCTGGGCAGCCACCAATAACACGCCCGCCGCCATCGATCTGGTCGGCACCAACGATGGGACGCTCTTTAAAGACGCCGTGATCACCGGGGGCCAATTGCAGTTGGATGGCACTGCCTACGTTCAACTTCAACCCGGCATCATCACCAACGATCTGGCGGTGACCGTCGAGGTCTGGGGCGACTTTCCCGTTCTGTCATTCCAGGGCGGCTGGGCGAATCTGTTCGACTTCGGCACGCAGGATACCAACGTCAATGATTCCTACAGCATCTCCTTCTGTGTCAATACCCTCAGCCCCTCAGGAGACCTCGATGCCGCAATATCGGATTTCGACAACGCCAACACCGACCGCCAGAATTGCTATGCGGATGCGAACCTCCTCGCCGGCTCAACCGGCGGCTATGTCGCGGCGGTCTTCAATCCTCCCGCTGGATTCATTGGTGTTTACGTCAACGGCTCCCTTGTCGGGTCTTTAACGGGAGTCACGAACATGATCACCCCTGGCGTCCGGGACCTCGATAATTGGATCGGCAAGGACAATTGGCCTGACCCGGACATGGCGGGCAATCTCGACGAGTTCCGCATTTGGAATGGGGCTCTGGATTCCCTTAAAATCGCCGCCAGTTACCAAAATGGCTTCTCTGTTATCAACACCAATGCCGGCTCCATTACGTCCATCCAATTCACGGCGGGTCCCCAGGTGGTTCAAGGCGGCGAGGAACCTTCGACGGTGATGGCAACGGCATCTTTAATCACCAATACCGTCGAGATTGCTGGCGGCGCCACCTATGTATCGGGCAACACGAACATCATCACGGTCGATTCCTCCGGCTACATTCATGGTGTTGCGCTCGGTTCCAACGTGGTCACGGCCTTTTACGGCGGCCAGAGTAACTCGACGACGGTTACGGTGATCGAGCCGGTTTCGATCCTCGCCCACCGCTACAGCTTTAACGACGCCCCCGGCAGCACCACAGTGGCCGACTCGGTGGGCACGCGCACCGGACAACTGATGGGAACGGCGTATGTAACCAACGGCCAGGTTGTATTGGATGGCAGCAGCGGCTGCTATGTGGACCTCAGCAGCAATGGGGTTGGCGACGACGGCCTCATTTCCGGCTATCAGTCCGCGACGGTGGATTACTGGGCCACCTTTGGCGCTCTGGGCAATTGGAATTACGCTTGGGTCTGCGGCAACACCGTAAATACCGCCGGCGCGAACTACATTCATTCGGTGGCCCGGGACGGGAACACGCAACATGAAATTGACAATTACACCACAAAGGGCGGATCGGGATTTGCCGCGCTGGGCCCCTTTGCCAATGAGTCGGTCCATTGCACCACACTGATCGATGTGCCGACGGGCCACCTGGCCATTTACACCAACGGCGTTCTCAGCGGCTATGTCACTAATGATTTTGCGCCGCTCTCCTCCAT
>Ga0326727_10025501_pt1 | contig 11076 bp, 7 predicted proteins | sample MB2enrmetagenome_FD_207643 | JGI IMG/M metagenome (GOLD analysis project Ga0326727, IMG submission 207643) | Lab enriched peat soil microbial communities from McLean, Ithaca, NY, United States - MB29MY | ecosystem: Environmental > Terrestrial > Soil > Wetlands > Peat | place: USA: New York... | reverse complement strand
AGTCCCCAACCACACGGACTTTAAACGCCTGGCGCAGGAAATCGAGCAGCTCACCGGCCTGCCTCTGGCGCTCGAAGCCGTCTACCGCTACGCCGTCTTCCTGCCTTCCAAGCAATCGGCGGAGATTCCCGTGCCCAATCGCTTTTTCTGCGTGTCGGATGAAGGCGAACTCAAGGTCCGGGGCCTGGAATGCCGCCGGCACGACACGCCGCCCTTCGTCACCCGAATGCAGCGCGAGGTGCTGGCGATTTTGGCCGAGGCGCGCGATTTCTCCACCTACTGTGACAAACTCCGCGAGGCGCGGGAAGTTTACGAGCGCTACCAGGAGCGGCTCCGGGATGGCACGGTGCCAGCGGAAGAACTGGTCATTCGCAAGCGACTTACTAAAGCTCCCGCGAGCTATCAGAAAAACAGCTCCACCGCCATCGCCGCCCGGCAACTGGACCGCGCCGGCGTGAAATTGCGGCCGGGCGAGAATATCGAGTTCATCATTACCAATGCCGACTCCTCGCTCATCGACGATCGCGTGCGCGCCTGGACCTTGTGGGAAGGCTGGAGAGGATATGACGTGGCAGCCTACGCGCAAGCCCTGGAAAAAGCCTTCGAACCCGCCGCGCACTTCGGAAACACAAGAAGGTAGGGCCGAACGGCGTTCGGCCGAGGGCCAGCGCCGCTGGCCCCTACAGTGATGTAGCGCCGGGCGGAACTTGTCCCGATGAAATCACGAGCCCGGCACAAGCCGACCTCAAGGTCGGCGTTACACCGGCACACCGTGGACGCGACGCTGAAGCTAGGAATGTTTAGAGGATTTGGTCCAACACCAGCGTTTCAAAGGCTTTCACACGCTCAAAGACCGGATCATTGGTAATCAGTCCAGTCGCCTTGGCGTGTGCGGCGGTCGCGGCCTGAAGAGCATCGGGAGATGGCAGGCGGTGTTGGGCACGAATCCGCGCCGCAAGATCCGCAATTTCCAGGTTTGGGGCAATCCAATCCAGATTGGGGTAGGTAGAAAGTAATCCGTAGAACTCATCCACTCGCGATTCGTCATGCTCGCGATAAGGATGAACCAGCAATTCCATCATGGTGATGGTTGACGTGACCGCCTTCGAACCGAGACGTTCGAGCCAGGAAAAAATGTGATCCGTCAGGGCAAGGTATCGGGAATTCGCTTCTAACTGGTAAATGAAGACGTTCGTATCCAGGGCGACCCGGCGGTTATGCCGAAGAAAGGTGCGGAGACGGTCTATTCCCAACTCTGGTGTTCCTTTTGAAGATAATCGCGGGGATAAGCGCCGCGAGCTAACCCTCGAATCGCGGCATGATGGGATTTGGGCTTTTGCAGGGCAATAACCCTCTCGCTACAAACCACCACCAATAACTTATCGCCGGGCTTTAACTGCAAAGCCTCGCGAGCCTCCCGTGGAATGACAATCTGGTTCTTGGTTGAAAGTGTCGCTTCCGCCATCGCTTTACATCATAGCATAAAGTAAAGCGGGCGGCGCAATGCGTGCTAATTCCCCTCCTCAGCCGAGAAGTGGAGCTAGGTTTTGGAGTGGAGGTCTTTCAGTGCGGCCACAATTCTCTGTGCTGCCTTGCCGTCACCGAAGGGATTACGGCGCCGGGTGAATCGGGCGTAAGCCTGTTTGTCATCGAGGAGGTGGGTGACGGTGCGGTAAATCACTTCGGCGGAGGTGCCCACCAGCTTGCACACTCCGGCCTTCACGCCTTCGGGGCGCTCGGTATTCTCGCGCATCACCAGCACGGGCCGTCCCAGGGACGGCATTTCTTCCTGGATGCCGCCGGAGTCGCTGAGGGCGAGATAAGCTTGACTGAGAAGCCACACGAATTGGGGATAGTCCAAGGCATCGATCAAGTGGATTCGCTCGGCGCCTCCGAGCATGGGGCGGACAATCGCCTGTACGTTGGGGTTGGGATGAACGGGATAGACAATCTCGATGTCTTCGCGCTGCTCTGCCAAGCGCCGTATTCCCTCGCAAATACTTGTCAACCCCGGCCCGAAATTCTCGCGCCGATGCGCCGTCACCACAATCAGCTTGCGCGCACCGAGCTTGAGACCCCGAAGCTGAGGAATAGCCGGAGGGCGGCGCAACACTCGGTCGCGCGTTTCGAGGAAGGCATCAATCACGGTGTTGCCCGTCATGATGATGTGCTGGCGGGGAATCCCCTCCTTCAACAGGTTATCGCGCGACCAGCTTGTGGGGGCAAAGTGCAGGCTGGCCAGTTGTGAAACCAGCCGGCGGTTAATCTCCTCCGGAAAAGGCGAGTACCGGTCCAAGGTGCGCAGACCCGCTTCCACATGGCCCACGGGCACGCGGTGATAGAAAGCCGCCAAGCTCGCCACCATGGCGGTGGTGGTGTCCCCCTGCACCAGGACGATGTCCGGCCGCTGGGAGGCGAGCACTTCATGAAAACGCTTCAGAACCCGAGCGGACAGCTCGCACAATTCCTGATTGTGCCGCATCACGTTGAGATCGTCATGAACGGGGATGCGAAACCAGCGCAGGATCGGCTCCAACAGGTGGCGGTGCTGCGCGGTGATGCAGACGCGGGTCCGGAACAGCTCTCGACATCGCCGCAATTCACGAATCACGGGAGCGAGTTTGATGGCTTCCGGACGCGTGCCCAAAACCACGAGGACGTGAAGACGATTAGCCGACATGAAAAATGATTTTGGATTTTAGATTTTGGATCGAAAGGCCAACTGCTCCTTGGTCACCTCCCTACTTCGGGAGGGGAGGCAGGAAGTGCGGAGTGATTTTCAATCCAATCCAAAATCTAAATCGCAAATGGTCAGGCTGTTCCCACCTGGTAGCGTTCCGTCTTCGCCCACTTGATCTCCCGGCGGATGATGAAGTCATCGTAAAAAGCCGCGGCCACCACAGGAATCCAGAGCTGGCAGTAAGTGAAATACATCACGAAAGTCAGCAGGATATTGCCTAAGGAATCTTCCCCTTGCTCACAAGAAAGGGTAATGACGAGCTGAAGAACAAACGTCGCGTAAGCGAGGATCCAGACCAAGCTGTACGGGCCGGGCACACGAATGTTGACCACCCCGGCGAGGCAGAGAACGAGCAGGGCGTCGGAAATGACCACTGCCAGGAAGAAGAAGTAATACAACAAATGCGACATGAGCATTTCAAAGGCGATGCGCCGGGGCCGTGCGCGGAGCAGTCCGGTGGCGTGTTTTCGCATGACGTAGTTGAAACCACGGACCCAGCGCCGGCGCTGCTTGAACCATACCCTCAGCGATTCCGGTTCCTGCTCCCAGCTCACCGAAGTGGGCACCAGTTGCACCTGATATCCGGCCTGATAAAGGCGCACCGTCAGCTCCGAGTCTTCCGTCAAAGCCTGTTCGTCCCAGCCTCCCAGTTTTTCCACGATCGCCTTATGGATCACGTAATTGGTGCCCGGCAACATGGTCAGGCGCATTAGCATCCAGCGGCCCGCCTGCACCATCCACTGGAAACCGATGCCTTCAATATTGACGAATCGCGTGATGAGGGCGCGGCGCCGGTTCCAAGCGCGGTACATCCCCACCGCCGCTGCCAGCTTGGGATTGCGCACGAGCTGCACGGCCAGGGGGCGAAGGGCGCCGGGCTCAGGAAGGTTGTCAGCGTCATAAATGGCGATCAGCGGATGACGCGCCTGCGACAACGCGTAGTTGAGGGCGCCGGATTTGCCCCGTGCGCTGAGGGGGGCGGGCACCTCCAGTAAACGAACCCGCGGATCGGTGGCAAAACCGCGAATCACCTCCGCCGTGTTGTCGGTACTGCCATCGTTGATCAGGAGGAACTCGACTTTGTTCGAGGGATAATCGAGTTTCTGAAGTGCGTTAATCGTGTGGGCGATGACGCGTCCTTCATTATGGCAAGGCACCAACACCGAAATGCTGGGCAATTCTGCGTCGGGAACCTCCCGGGGGTTTTTCGCTGCATGACGGGTGCGCCGATAATAGATATGCCCGAGGAAAAAGAGGAGGGACTGGTAACCCAGCATGAACCAGATCAGGGCGACAGTGGAAACAAAGAGGCCGTCGATAATCCAATGAGAATTAGACATGCATTCCTATCCGTTACGTTTTATAAGCCGGGTGAGACGAAGTTGCAAGTAAATAACGACCATCAGCACCGTGGCCAGAACGCCAAAAGCCCCGATCGCCCAGGAAGACGCCCAGCCCACGACGTCGACGGCCACGCCGGCCTTGGTGTTGGTGGCCACCCGAACCTGGTGGTCGCCAGCGGGGAAAACCACCGCCCAATCAGTGCCGTTGCGCTCGGTGGGCAAGGTAACGGCGCTGCCATCCACAAAGATGTTATTGGGTTGCTGGTCGAAGGTGAAAACCGAGCGCTCCCCCGAGCGGTAACGGAACGTCAGGCCAGTGGGGTCCCCTTGTGCTTCTGTCAAGTCAGCCGTGCAGCTCAGGATGTGCGCCTGGAACTCCACGGTGTCGAGGAAATGCCACCAACTCCGTTCGGTGGAAATGGAGTGGTCGCCGATCGGCATCACAACCCCATCCTCCGACACGGCCGGCCACGGATGGCCGTCCACATAGTAAAGGGGATCGTCAGCAGGTGTCAGCACCAAAGAAGTTTTGGCGTTGACATCCATGCTGGTTTTGCCACCGCTCACGGAAGTGGGGTGGTTCAAGACCATTTGGATGAGATCCCAATCTTGCAGGGACACGGTTTGTTCGGAATATACGGCCACCCGACCGGAAGCGGAAGCCGCGCTCAGGAGCGTCAGGGCCAATTCCGTGCCCGTGGCCGTTTTGGACGGCAGATTCGTAGCTGTGATGTCCCGATTAGAAACGACATTGACGTCAAACATCAGGCGGTGCGGGTCGGGAACCAGCTTGAGATAAGTTGCCGCATAGCGCCGGTAGCGTTCCGGGGAGGTCATCCAGAAGCGTGCGGGGTCCTCAACTTCCAGGGTGAAGGGAAATTCATGCATCAGGGCAGTAATCCGGTGCGAGTCCACGCCCAGGGCGGGCCGCACGTAGTCATCGTGGAGACTATCGAGCATCGTAACAATGACTTCCAATCCGCGCTGCCTGCACAAGGGCTCCAGTTCCGTCAGTACGCGCCGGTGCCAGTCCACCACGATGTCTTCGCGGTAACGTTGAAACTTGGCCATTCCCGCCGGGTCCGTCTTGTAGTAATGAGGCGAGTTGGGACGGAACAACTGCACGGGGTCAAAGCCCGCCTTTTTCTTGAAGTCCGCGCGCACGACATCGTTCATGGGGACAGATTTGTCCGGGCGCAGATAGTCCTTGAAGTCGGCGTCGAAGTTCAGTTCCGCAATGTCCACGCCATCCCAATCGCTGGAATTCAGGAGGACCTTCATCCAATCCATCGCGGCCTGGAAACAATCCGGGTCCTGAAAATTCATCGAGAAGCGCCAGCCAACATTGCCGTCGGTGCCGGCGGCGGTCTTCTCCCGCCATTCCGGATGGTCATTCCACATCTTCGGAGTCACCATCGGGAATACAAGCCAGGCGTAAACCGCAATTCCGTTGCGGTGGCAGGCGTGAACGAACTCGTCGTAGGGAAAGGAAAATTGCGGCCAGAATTGCCAGGCGGCAACATGGACCGTGCTAATACCGGCGCGATGCCAGATGGTGGCCAGCCGATTGAGGTCCGCCCCCAGGTGATCGTTGGGATCGAAGTACACCTCGATTTGTCGGCTACGCAGCGAAGTTGGAGCCCCGAAGGTAGTGCTGAGGTACTCGGGGAAGTAGGGGTAGTGGCTGGTACCCTCATTGGTGTGGTTGTCGAGCTGCGCCGCCAGATAAACATAGTGGCCCGCCCCAAACGAGCCGGCGAGCGCCACGGGCTGTCCGCTCTCGTCGTCGTCCGCCAACTCCCGGATGCCCTCGGGCGCGGTAAATCGCGTAATACGCTCCTCAGGGCGCCAAGTCAATTTCATGTCGGTATGATTGGGGTCCGTAACCGATGATACGACCATCTGGAGGTTACTGAATCCCAATCCCACTTTTGCCAGCCATGCTTGCGAGCCGTCGGCAACCACATTCCCACCCGACCCGAGATACCTCAAAACCTGCCGTTGTTGCGCGTCCGTCAGCCGCAAACTGGCAGCGTGAGGCACAACCAGAAGCGTGTCGTCTGAGCTGGGCGCTTGGCGGAACTTGGCAACGCTTACCGTCTTCACCTGGTATCCGAGAGCTTCCAGGACCGTTTTGTAACTCTGTTGGTTGTGCCCAGCCGAGGCGCGCGGGTTGTCCAGCCACAGAATCGAGGCGGTGGGAGGCCCGGCGAACTTATCCCGAATAACTGTAGAAGGAGGGGGGGTCACCGGATGCAGGCGATCCCACCAGAGGCCAATCCGTTCGTACCAGAAATGGGCGTGCTCGGGCGCCGCGGGTGGCTGCTTCATGACCTCGGCGGCAGCCCACCCACCGGGGGGAACCTGCGCGGGGAGTTCGACGGGGCCATTCGCTCGCGTTGCCGACAAATCGGTTTTCACCACTTGTCCGCTGGCATTGAAGAGCTGCAGACGCCAATACTCGTCCTTGGGTGACAGCCGGATGGGGCCGGAAGTAGTACGAACGGCATACTGGCCTTGGAAATCGACCTCGCCATCGAAGTCCCGCAGGGAAATGAAGCGGTAGCCCAAATCGCTGATCCCCTGGACAACCTGCTCGAGCAGTTTTTGCTTTAGAAAGGGGTGGAAGTAGAACGAGGCGATTCCGTCACGCACCACTCGCATGTTGCGCGCATACTGAATTACCTTCAACGGATCAGGATCGTCCCCAGGCAGATAACCCAGGGTTTCGGGAACAATGTGGCGGCCATACTGGTCCACCACGGGGTAAGGGACTATCTGGGCCGTCGTGTCGTCGGGGACGACCATGGGACGTTCATAGAACAAGGAGAAAACTTGACCGAGCGTGCGGTAGTCGATCTCCGACGCTCCGTAATGGGGGACCTCGAACGCCACCGGATAAATGTCGTTGGCAAAGCACTCGGCGAATCCCATCCGCAATCGTCGCATCACGAATTCCGCCGAGTCGCCGCCCACCGGCCGATTGCCTAGCTCATCCCAGAATTCGTACTCATCCCCGCTCACTCCGTGGACCTGATGGGTGATTCCGTGCATGATAGGCGTGCCGCCGAGGGCGATCATGGTGTGGATTGCCGCCACCGTCGACTTCCGATCACCAAGGCGAATCTCCAGGGAGTGCGCGGGATCGCGAAATATCGGAATAATGGCCATTGCGAATGGAATGTGCCGGTCAGACAGCCAGTCGGCAATTTTAGTGAGGTCCTCAGGGTCGTCGTCGATGCTGACGTCCTCGATGCGTACCATGGCGCGCATTTCGGAAGGATGGTTTATTCCCAGAATGTCATGGAGAAGATCGCAAATCACCAAATAGCGAGTTCCCTCGCCCATGTATGAAAAAGGCTTGTCTGCAAAGTACCAGAAATTTCCACTTTTCACGACGTAGGGACTCGAAACCTTCTTCTGGTTGATCGCCGTGGCTATGACTTCAGCGGTCTTCGGGTCCTGGATGGAGACGACATTCAGGTCGTACTCGGGCTTGGGCAGCAAGGTCTGTTTATAAAGGACCGACCGGTAATCGAGATCGCGGCCATACTCAACAAAGCTGAAGCCGTAGTGCCGACGCGCGTCGGGCGTAGCAAGGAGCTGATCGATATGCCCGCCCAACCAGGCAAACGGCCGGTCCGTGGCCCGAATGTCAGCGAGCAAGGCGGGCGGGACTATGGTTTTGACCCCTGACGCCACCAGGAAACCTGCGCGGTAGTCCGTCAGTTGTCCCTGCTTATACTCGCTAATAGGAATTAAGGCTGCTTGTAACTTGAAGTGAGTAAGTAAATTCGCCAGGAAAAGAGCATGGATATATGAATCCATGTGCATGTCAGGCTGGCTATCGTAAATGATCGCAACCGTCGAGGAGTCTTCGGCCTCATCGGGCGGCGTTGCGCGTAGCAATCCCACCAGTGGAGACATCGACATCGTGGTGAGAAGAACCAGAACGGCGACCGAGGACCTGCGGAGACTGAGGTACCGCAAAAAAGCGTGAAGCCAGAAAAGCATATGACGCAATACTATATTATCATGCAACAGGCAGGAAGCGTCGCACGACCTGCAACTGGACTGGGAATGAGAGGTCTGATTTGTCTGGCAGAAGACGCGACTTGTATGCGGCATTGCTGATCGTCGGAATTGCCGGCGCGGGCGCATGGACAATCCTCTACGCCACTCATCCGGGCATCGGGCTATACTCTGATTCGACCTATTACGTTAGTCTCGCTCGCCGGCTGCTCGCGGGACACGGATACACGATCCTCGATATTCACGGGAAAGTCGATCCCGTCACCCTGTTTCCCTTCGTTTACCCGACTTTGCTGGCACTGCCAGGCCTCTTCCGATGCGACCTTTTGGCGGGAGCACGGTGGGTAGCGGCGATCCTCTTCTTTGTCAACGTGCTGCTGATGGGAGCAATTTCCTATCGCAGGTGCTGCTATTCCATCGGCGCGGCGGGTCTGGCGGCGTTCTTGGCTTGCACATCCTGTGATTTGCTCACTTTTCACACGTTTGTCCTCTCGGATGCTGCCTCCCTGACTTTTGTGCTTATGGCTTTCCTGTTCATGGGGAATTACCTCGAAAAGCCCTCGCTTGGCTCCTTCGTGAGTGCTGCCGCGGCCACTGGAGTGGCGTTTGCCACCCGGTACGCGGCAGCCGCGTTCGTTCTGGCGGGTTTCGCCGCGATCCTCTTGTGGGAGAAGAGAGCCTTCGCGAAGCGCCTGCTCGATGCGTGCCTCTTCGGCTTGGGCAGCTCTTCCCTGATGATTTGGTGGATTATCCGCAACCGGAGCTATGGTGAAGAGGCCACCGGGCGCGACCTGGGTTTCCACCCGGTCATGGACATGGCCCGGTTTAAGGCAATTCTTCTCACCCTATCCACTTGGGCCTCAAATGGGAATCTTGAGGCTGTGGATGTCTATGTTCGAGCGCCCATTGTGGCGGCTGTAATCCTGGTGGCGCTGGCGTCGGCTGCCCGCGCATCTCGTGGCAAGCCGGCAACGGATCTCCGGCCGGCGCTCCCGTTGCTCTATATCTTCTTTTACGTTGTTGTCTTGGTGCTGACTACGATGTTTCTCCAGGCAGACCTCCTTCTCGACAGCCTTCGAATTTTCCTCCCAATCCACATTTTTGTGATCATCGTGGTGGTGGAGATGGGGAACAGGTTGCACCAGAAACTGGAGCCGGGAGTACAGAAGGCGGTGGCAGGCGTTCTCGTCGGATTCCTTTCGGTGTGTTTCCTGGTGTGGATGACGCAATGGGCCCGCAACACCCGCGAGGACGGGCAGGGGTACGCAAGCTCCACCTACACAAATTCCGAAATGCTCCGGACCATCAGAGGCCTGCCGAAGGACGCGCGATTCTATAGTAACCTCCCATGGCCCATAGGCATCTACACCGACCGACTCTGGGAGCAACTTCCGGCCAAGATCGACACGTCGACGCTCGGAGAGGACAAGGAATACCGGACCCTGATGGAAGATTTTGCGAGGACGATGCGCGAACGTGACGTCTACTTGGCCTACTTCAAGGAGGGGGACGACTGGTTTGAGTTTCCCTCCCTGCAAGACATGCAGTCCATCGTTCCGCTGCGTGCCGTCGCGGACACCCAAGATGGGACAATCTACGCGGCGGCGGGTCGGTGAGCTGGATCGAGACGATGTTAAGGTAGGAATGATTCCGACAGGCCACCCAACGCGAGGTCGGTATGGACTATGGCAGGTTCTCCTCGCCCTCCTGGTCACTGCTGCTGGTGTCGGCCGCGACTCTAAACCAAATCCCGTACCCCTTAAGAGGCTGGTGGAGCCGCCTCCCGGGCGTTACTACCATGGAGTTTTCCCCGGCAGCAAGAATGGCATGGGCGGGGACGTCACCCTGCGCGATGTGGAGATATACCAGCACGCCGTGGGCAAGTCGGTGGCATGGGTCTACTTTTGGAACAATTGGTATGAAAATCCGCACTTTCCCTACCAAACCGCCTCTTGGATCCGCGCCAACGGTAGCGTTCCCTACATTCGTCTCATGCTTCTGAGCCGCCCAACCATCCCAAGGCCCGATCCGGTCTATTCCCTTAAGAACATTATCGCCGGCAACTTTGACTCGCTCTTTCGGAATTGGATGCAGGATGCCCGGAGATTCGGTTCGCCGGTGATTGCCGAATACGGCGTGGAGGTCAATGGCTGGTGGTTCCCCTGGAATGGCTTGTATAACAAAGAGGGCGGCACCTATAGCGATTCGGTGGCGCGCTTCCGGGAGGCCTACCGTCATATCATCCGCATTGCGAGGGAAGAAGGCGCGTACAACGTCCGCTGGGTTTTCCATGTGGACCCTTGGGACGAGCCTGTCGAGGACTGGAACAAATTCGAGAACTATTATCCCGGCGATGAATGGATCGACTGGGTCGGCGCCAGCGTGTACGGCCGGCAGTTGCCCAGCGATCCTGAAGCGACTTCTTTCCGTTACCAGATGGATTGGGTGTACGGACGCATGCGGCGGCTCACCAATAAGGCGTTTATCGTTTGCGAATTCGGGACGATTGAGGACGCGCAGCAGGCGGCGTGGACCACGTCTGCCCTCTCCGACCTGGTGGGCGGTCGCTGGCCGAAAGTCATCGGGTTTTCTTGGTGGAACACCACCTTCAAGAATGATCCTGTAACCGGCGGCCTGTCGAACATGCAAGTGCAGCAAAACCCCAAGCTCCAGGCCGTCTTCCACAAGTACGTCGGCCGGAAGCGAGCCGTCGTCAGTCATCCCATGAGCCGCCCCGTGGCGCTGGGCGACCACTGAGCGCATGTCCCCGCTCAGCATGCGCTCCTCCCTTATGGGGCCGGCCTGGATTCGTTTTTCCTGTCTTACTCAGACCCTTACGGTAACGCTGGCTAGGGTTTGTACAGCCGTTTCGGAACTTAGCCCTTGAGGAGTGAATCCAGCCCACAGGGATTGCCCTTCCTCCTCGGATAGATGGGCTGGAAGGGCAACGTCCTATTTTCG
>Ga0326727_10025497_pt1 | contig 11077 bp, 9 predicted proteins | sample MB2enrmetagenome_FD_207643 | JGI IMG/M metagenome (GOLD analysis project Ga0326727, IMG submission 207643) | Lab enriched peat soil microbial communities from McLean, Ithaca, NY, United States - MB29MY | ecosystem: Environmental > Terrestrial > Soil > Wetlands > Peat | place: USA: New York... | reverse complement strand
GAGTTCCTCGGGCTGCAGAACACGATTCGCCAGCTTCACTCCGAGATGCAGGCGATTCCCAGCAAGCCCGACGAGATTCACAACCTCATCCGCCGCACCGACGAGCTGCACGCGCAGCTTAGCTTCCTGATGGAGAGCCGCGAGAAAAACACGGTGTACTGGATCGAGCGGCGCGGCGGGCGCGGGCGTTCCAAGGTGGAGAACGTCTTTCTGCAGGCGACGCCGATCGACGTCTCGTCGATTCTGCGGCAGGCGCTCTTCGAGCGCTTCGACTCGATCGTGCTGACCTCGGCGACGCTGGCCGTCGACGGCGGCTTCGATTACATCAAGTCGCGGCTGGGACTGGAGGGCGCGCGCGAGCTGATCGTCCCCTCGCACTTCGATTACGCCTCGCAGGCGCTCTTCTACGTTCCACCGGAGATGCCCGATCCTCGCGATGCGAACTTCGCCGCGCAGGCCACCCAGCGAATCCGCCGCCTGCTGGAGATCACGCGCGGCCGCGCCTTCTGTCTCTTCACCAGCCACGCGCAGATGCAGCAGGTGCACGACGCGCTGCTCGGCCAGCTCGAGTTTCCCATGCTGCTGCAGGGCTCGGCGCCGAAGACGGCGCTGATCGAGCAGTTCCGCTCCACGCCGAATGCGGTGCTCTTCGCGACTTCGTCGTTCTGGCAGGGAGTGGACGTGCAGGGCGAGCAGTTGAGCTGCGTCATCATCGACAAGCTTCCCTTCGCGGTTCCCAGCGATCCGATTGTGCAGGCGCGCAGCCGGGCCATCGACGAGAGCGGTGGCAACAGCTTCTTCGACTACTCCGTGCCTGCGGCGGTTATCAGCCTGAAGCAAGGCTTCGGACGGCTGATTCGCTCGCTCAGCGATCGCGGCGTGCTGGTGCTGCTCGACAATCGGATTCTGCGGATGCGCTACGGCAAGGTCTTCGTCGGCAGCCTTCCGCCCTACCGGCGAACGACGGAGTTGCGCCGGGTCGAAGAGTTCTTCGGCTGCGAGTAGCAGTTAGCGTCAGCGGGGCCTTAGAGATCGTCGGTCTGCTGCAATTCGGAGTGCAGCCACTCCCAGTGCGAGAGCATGGCACGCTCGTCGGAGTCGAATTCCGAGTAGTAGTGATGCGTGTGCGGCACCGGGACGCGGATCATCTCGGCTTCGGCAAAGCTTTGTTCCTTCAGCCGGGCGGAGATTTCGGCAATAGGGCCGTAGGCGTAGATGACCCCGTGGCGGTCATAGACGAGCTGTCCGGAGGGCGGCGCGGCCAGCCAGAGATTGTGGCGTCCGTCGCCGGCAAGAAAATCCTCGAAGCGATCGAGCAGCGCCAGCACCTCGGCGCGCGAGTGCGGCGTCGAGGACTGGTAGCGTCCGGCGGCCGATTCGCTGCCCTTGCCGCGCGGCACAATCAGAACGTAGAGCACCCAGAGCGGTTCTGGCAGCAGGGGCAGCAGCTCGCGCAGCAGCGCAACCGGCTCCGGACCGGGCGCGATCACCAGCCGCTCCACTCCGCCCAGCACCTGGCGGGCGAAGCTCGGCTGGTAACAGCACTCCACATCTTCGCCGTTGCGAACTGTTCCCAGCTTCCACATCTTCGAGGTCATTCGAGTTATTCTAATCTGCCGAAGCCTGCTGCTAGCACTTGGAAGTGTGAACAACCGTGAAGACTGCTCCTCTGATTGCCGTCCACCGCGCCGACGCCGCACTGGCCGACGCTGCCTTCGCGCTCATCGAGGAGTATTACGAGGCCGTCGGAGTGGTTGTGCGCGATGATCGCGCCGCGCTGGAGCACTACCTGGCCAGTCCGGATTCGCCGATCTGGATTGCGAGCGTGGACGCAGAGCCCGCCGGATGCGTGATGACTCGTCCACTGCCGCAGATTCCGTTGTCGGGCGAGGTCAAGCGCCTCTACGTGCGCCCACGCTTCCGCGGACTTGGGTTGGCGCATGCACTGATGAATGCCGCCGAGGAGCACGCCCGCCAGTCCGGCCTCGAATGGCTCTATCTCGATACCAAGGACGACCTGCACGCTGCCATTCGCTTCTACCTGAGCAGCGGATACGAGCACTGCGAGCGCTATAACGACAATCCGCAGGCGACGATCTTTTTGCGGAAGCGGCTGTAGAAGTAAGCGAAAAGCTGCCTTTCGACCGAGGCGCGCCCTTCGACCTTATAATAGAAGTGAGTTTGCTGTATCCCTTGAGACCTGCGCTGTGTCCCTCCCGCGATTTGTCGAGGGCGCCCCGGCGCAACGTCAAGGGCGAAGGATGCCCGCATCCGTTTGGAGATTCATGTTCGAAGTTACCGTGCAAGAGACGTTTTCGTCCGGCCATTACCTGCGCAACTACCGAGGCAAGTGCGAGAATCCGCACGGCCACAACTATCGCGTTCGCGTCACCCTGAAGGGCGCCGAGCTCGACCACGCCGGATTGCTGCTCGACTTCAAGGAGCTGAAGCAGGTGATGAAGCCGGTGGTCGAATACCTCGATCACCAGATGATCAATGACCTGGAGCCGTTCACAAAGCTCAATCCCACGGCGGAAAATCTCGCCAAGTATTTCTTCGACGAGTGCAACCGGGGATTGCAGCAGACGACCGGTGGCCGGGTCACGGTCAAGCAGGTCACCGTCTGGGAGACGGATACCTCCATCGCCACCTATTACGAGTAGTCGCGCCGCCGGTCATGCACATCGTCGAGATCTACAAATCGCTGCAGGGTGAGAGCTCCTTTGCCGGGCTGCCGTGCGTCTTTGTGCGGCTGGCGGGATGCAATCTGCGCTGCTCGTGGTGCGATTCCGAATTCACCTTCAGTGGCGGCCACAGGATGAGCGAAGACGAGATCGTCGCCGAAGTACAGAATTTCTCGCCTATCGGCCTCCCACATCTGGCCAACAGCGGGCCAGATATGGGGCACCTGCGCCCTGCGCTGGTCGAGATCACCGGCGGCGAGCCGATGCTTCAGGAGCGCGAGCTGATCCCGCTGATCGAACGGCTGCTCGCATCGGGCTATGAGCTGCTGCTGGAGACCAGCGGCGAGCGTCCGCTCGAACGGGTTCCGACCGCGGTGCACAAGATTGTGGATGTAAAGTGCCCGGCGAGCGGCGAGCATCTGCGCTTCCGAGCAGAAAATCTGTTGACGCTCACCAGCGGCGACGAGCTGAAGTTCGTCCTCGCCTCGCGTGAAGACTACAACTACGCCCGCAGCTTTATCGGCGAAAGGCTCGGCTCGTGCCCGGCGCAGATCATCCTTTCGCCGGCCTTTCGCAAGGATGCGGCCGAGCGCAGCGCCGCAAGCTGCCTGCTCGATCCGCGCGATCTGGCCGAGTGGATGCTGGCCGACGGCCTTCGGGCCCGCCTCGGGCTGCAGATTCACAAATTCATCTGGGAGCCGCAACGCAGGGGAGTGTGAGCCTGCACGGGAGAAGAGCGATGCCAACTCCGATACAAACCGTGGTCACTCTTTCGGGAGGGATGGATTCGACCGTCTGCGCCGCGCTGGCTGTTCAGCGGCGCGGGGCGCAGCATGTCGCCGCCCTGCATATCTCCTACGGACAGCGCACCGAGGCGCGGGAGCAGCGCGCCTTTACCGAGATCTGCGACCGGCTCGGCATCGAGCGCCGGCTGGTGGTTCGCAATCAGGCTCTCAGCCAGATCGGCGGCTCGGCGCTCACCGATTCGGCGCTGGCCGTCCCCGAGGCCGGGCCGGAGATCGGCGCGGGGGTTCCGATCACCTACGTTCCATTTCGGAACGCGCATTTCCTCTCGGTGGCCGTGAGCTGGGCCGAGGTTCTGGGTGCGCCGGAGATTTACATCGGCGCCGTCGAACAGGATAGCTCGGGGTATCCCGACTGCCGTCCTGAGTACTATGAGGCCTTCAACCGGCTGATCCGGGTGGGAACCCGGGAGGGAGTGATTCACATTGAGACTCCCCTCATTGCCATGCGCAAGGCGGAGATCGTAAAGCTAGGTCTGGAACTAAGCGCACCCTTCGAGCTAACATGGTCATGCTACAGCCGGGAAGATTGTGCTTGCGGCGTTTGCGAGAGCTGCGCACTGCGTCTGCGCGCCTTCAGTGCCGTGGGTACTACCGATCCCATTCCTTATCTGGCCTCGCCTGCCGAGCCGCGGGGATGCCACTGAGGCTCGTGGCAATCAATTTGATCTCCGCTGGAGGCGGAAATGATGAAGCGCATCGCACTCTTTTCGGTTTTGATTGTAGTGATGACCTTTGCAATCTGCGCGGCTGCGCAGAGTAACGTGACGGTGCTTAAGGGCGTCTGCAAGGACGAGAGCGGCAAACCGTTTGTGGGCGCAACGGTCGAGGCCGTCAACCTCGATAACGGCCGAAAGGTCGCCGTCAAGACGGACAAGAACGGCAACTACTACACGATCGGCGTTACCGGCGGCAACTACAAGGTCACCCTGACCGGCGCGGATGGCAAGGTGATCTACCACTTCGACAACGTGGCCATTCGCCTGGGAGTCGAGAATCCGCTCGATATCGATCTGGCCAAGGAGCGTACGGCAACCGAGGCTACGATGAGCGAGGCCGACCGCAAGAAGCTTGAGTCGGCCAAGAAAGAAAACGAGAAGATCAAGAACGTTAACGCGCTGCTCTTGCAGGCGCAGCAGCAGAAGAAAGACGGCCAGTGGGACGCCGCCGTCGCCACCATGGAGCAGGCCGCAGCGGTGGATCAGACTCACGATGTTGTCTACGCCTCGCTGGGCGACGCCTACGCCGGCGACAAGAAATATCCCGAGGCGGAGACGGCTTTCCGCAAGGCGATCGAGCTGGTCAAGCCCGACTCGAAGAACATCGGCAACTATCACAACAGCCTCGCGCAGGCGCTGCTGAAGCAGAACAAGACCGGAGAAGCGATGGCCGAGTATGACAAGGCCGCGCAGCTCGATCCGACTAACGGCGGCATGTACTACTTCAACGAGGGCGCCGTGCTCACCAACCAGGGCAAGGTGGACGAGGCCAACCAGGCCTTTGACAAGGCCATCGCAGCCGATCCGACCCGCGCCGACGCCTACTACCAGAAGGGCGTAAACCTGCTGGGCAAGGCAACGCTGGACAGCAAGACCGGAAAGATGATTCCCGCGCCGGGCACCACGGATGCGCTGAACAAGTACCTGGAGCTGGCTCCGGATGGCAAGTACGCGCAGCAGGCAAAGGACCTGCTGGCCTCGCTGGGAGCCTCGGTCCAGACCAGCTTTGGCACCGACAAGGCGGGCAAGAAGAAGCCCGGCAAGAACTAGATTTGCCGCAAGAGAGCAAAGGGACGGCCCGCGGGCCGTCCCTTAATGTTTGGAACTCTTTCGCCGGTGTCACTGCACCATGGCGATCCGGTTCAGTTCGCGCTGCATGACCTCCAGCGAGCAGCCCGAGCCTTCCACCGCATAAGCAGCTGCACGCGCCGCCTCAAGAGAGACCCCGTAGCCGCGTCCCGCCAGGAAGCTCTGCATCAGCTCCGCGGCATCGCGGGCGTCGAGGCCATTCTGCAGCAGCTCGCTCCGCAGCTCCGCAACTTCCAGCGCCGAGAACTTTTCGGCATTCATTGGGTCACCTCCTCGCCACTCTGTCAACACATTAGACGAAGCAAGGTTGCGGTTTGTTGCTGACATTGTTCAGCCTCCCCCTTGGCGAGAGCCGGAAAAGATCCTTCCTGCCGCAAGGCAGCCGAAAGTGTAATGCCTAATGTATCGGCGCAAAACTAGCGAAAGTTCAGCAACATTCGGAATGGCCGTCACTTAGCCATTTTTACCGTCAGAGCCCGGACGCTCGACCAGCAGGATGGGAATCTCGTCCTGGACCGCATAGCGGCGGTCGCACTTCGTGCAGCGCAGGCTGGTGAAATCCGCATTGATACGCAATCCACCATGGCATGAAGGACATACCACTAATGTGACCAATCGGGCGGGGACCATGAGCGCCATTCTACCCCCCGGCGGCTCGCATCGCGGCGGCAATCCCGGTACACTAGGGGTGAAGTTTCTTGATGCGAGGTAGGGTAGCCATGCCAGCAGTCACGCTCGACGGAAGTGTGTATGCCGACCAGATCAAAGCCGAGGTTGCCGAGGAGGTTCGGCAGTTGGCGGCTTTGGGGCTGCGTCCCGGCCTGGCGGCGCTGTTGGTTGGGGAGAATTCCGCCTCGAAGAGCTACGTCCGCAGCAAGGTCCGTACCTGCGAGCAGCTCGGTATCTACAGCGAGATGATCACTCCGCCGGAGAGCGTCACGACCGAGGAGTTGATCGCCGTGGTCGAGGGCCTCAACAGGCGCGACGAGATCGATGGCATTCTGGTCCAGCTCCCGCTGCCGGCCAAGGTGGATGCCAAACGCGTTCTGATGGCGGTCTCGCCGGAGAAGGATGTCGATGGCTTTCATCCCATCAATGTCGGCAAACTCAGCAGCCAGCGTCCGGGATTGGTTCCCTGTACTCCCGCCGGTTGCATGGAGATTCTGCGTCGCGCCAACATTCCCATCGAGGGCCAGGAGGCGGTGATCGTCGGCCGCAGCGACATCGTCGGCAAGCCGATGGCGATGCTGTTGACCAACGCCAACGCCACGGTGACCATCTGCCACTCGCGGACCAAGGACCTGCCGGCGGTCTGCCGGCGCGGAGACATCCTGGTGGCGGCCATCGGACGGCCGGGCTTCATCACCACCGAGTACGTCAAGCCGGGCGCTACGATTCTGGACGTCGGCATCAACCACATCACCGATCCGGTGCTCTTTGAGCGATTTTTCAAAGGCGACGAGCAGCGGGAGAAGCAGTTCGCAGAGAAGGGAAGCACGCTCATGGGCGACTGCGACCCCCGGGTCACCCGGATCGCCGGAGCCTGCACCCCGGTCCCCGGAGGCGTGGGAAAACTGACGATTGCGATGCTTATGAGCAATACCGTCAAGGCGATGAAGCTCAGGAGGATGGCCCGTCAGCCGGAAGGCGCAGTTCGGAACTGAAGGGGGTCAGTTCGGAGCTGAGGTGGCCCTTATCTTCGTCACTTCAATATTTTCCGTGCTGTAATCATTTCATTTTGCCCTCCGTTATACCCTTAAGATACGAATTTCTTTTTAGTTAGGGATGCTCGAAGCTGAGGAAGCTGCCCCGAGCTGCGTTGCCTCCCCAAGGGGAAGGAGCACATCGCTGTGCGTTGGACTATCGCGAAAAAACTTTCTACCGGATTCTTTGCCATCATCGCTCTGCTGGTCCTCAGTTTCATCATCACGATTGTGCAGATGACGCAGGTTCACCATGCGCAGAAGATCAGCGAGTGCCGTGCCCAGGAGATGAAGGCTTCCTACGAGATCCTCACGGCGGTCAGCCAGCTCAATGGAGCGCTTCGCGGCTACATCATCGCCCGCCTGAACAACGACCCCGACGAATCCGCCCGCCTGCACGGGATGATCGACCGCCTATGGACAGAGATCGACACGGCCAGCGGCGTTCTGCAGGCTCTCGATCCCGATCTCCGCGCCCGCGAGGAGCGCGACCGGCTTCCGCAGTTGCTTGCCGCACTGCAGGAGACCCGCCGGCAGCAGTACGACTATCTGCGCATGGAGGAGGGTGGCGATGAGGGGGCGCATCAGGCCTCGCTGGCCATCAACACCAACTCGGCGCTGTGGGCCGAGCAGGTCCGGGCCAGCGCCCGCGCCATGGTGGACGAGGTCAGCAGGGCCTCGAGCCGCGAGAGCAGCAATGCGGTGTTGATGTCTACGCTGGCGTTGATCACTGCTGTTGTCATCGCGGTGTTCATCGGCGTGGTGGCCACCGGAGCAGCCGTGCTTACCAGTCGCCGGATTGCGACCTCGGTTCCGCTGCTGGTCTCGCATGCCCGCCAGATCTCCTCCGGCGATCTGGAGATCGGCGATCTGAAGATCACAGCCGACGACGAGATTGGAGAGCTGGACCGCTCCTTTGCCGAGATGGTCAGCTATCTGCGCGAGATGGCGGCGCACTCGGAGGCGATTGCCAGCGGCGATCTTGCCATCGAGATCAAGCCACGCTCCGGCGAAGATACCCTCAGCCACGCATTCCTCAGGATGCGCAGCGGTCTGGAGACGCTGGTGCGGGAGAGCCGCGAGCGCGCCGGCGAGGTCGCCAAGGCCTCCGAACACATCGCCGACGCCTCCGAGCGGCTGGCGCTGATCGGCAATGAGTCTGCCGAGCGCGTCAAGTACGCCAGCAGTACCATGCACGAGATGAGCGTGAACCTTCAGAACATGGTGGAGAGTGCGCGCGTGCAGTCGCAGCGCGTGGGCGAGAGCGCAGGCTCGGTCGAGCAGCTCGCCGCGTCGATCGACCGCATCGCCGAGAGCGCCAGCCGTCTGCTGCAGCTCTGCGAGCGCTCCCGGAGCGAGGCCACCAGCGCCACCGAGGCCATGGAGCGCACCGAGAGCGGCCTGCACCGCATCGACGCCGCCAACCGCGCGGCCCGCGAAAAGAGCAAGGTGCTGGAGCAGAAGACCTCCGCCATCAGCCGTATCTCCTCGTTCATCGAGGAGCTGGCCGAGCAGACCAACCTGCTGGCGCTGAATGCTGCCATTGAGGCCGCGCGCGCCGGCGAGCATGGGCTGGGTTTTGCCGTGCTGGCCGACGAGCTGACCAAGCTTGCCAACCGCTCGGCGGAGTCGGCGCACGAGATCAACGAACTGGTGGAGAGCGTGCAAAAAGAAGCCGCTCGCTCCGATGAGCAGATCGAGCACTCCACCCGGGCCGTCGAAGAGGGACTCCATCTTGCCGTCGAGCTGCGGCAGTCGTTCGGAAGCATCTCGGCCGCCGTGGTGGATGTCTACCAGCATGCGCGCGAGATCGGTGATGCGACCCATCAGCAGGCCACCGGCTCCAGCCAGATCGCTCGCGCCACCGGCCATCTGAACCAGCTCACGCAGGAGATGGCCACCTCGATCGAGCAGCAGTCGGTGGCAACCCAGGAGGTGGTCGGTTCGATGGATGCCATGCTGGGCGGCAGCCGCGAGATCGGCTCCAGCGCCTCGCAACTGGCGACCTCGGCCGAGCAGATGTCGAGGATGGCGCAGCACCTGCTCCAACTGATGGAGCGCTTCCACATCGCGGAGAAACGGGAGCAGCCGACGGCTCCGAAGAGCCTGTGGCGCGGAAACTCGCTGCGAACCCTGGCGCGCGCCTCACAACAGTCCAGAGACGCCGTGGCGACGTTGTAGGAGCTGGCGGGCGCTCCGGATGCGCGGGCAGCATCGCTGGTCTGCTATCGTCAGCTAGCGTAAGCTGGTTGAGTTCTGACGCCGGAGGCGGAATGGCTCCATTTGCGTGCTCTTCACACGGTTTTGGAGTTTGGAAGAGACTCAGTCTGCTCGTCCTTGCTTTGCCGCTCGTGCCGCTGCTGGTGCAGGGGCAGGCGACCGAGCCTCAGACGCTCTCCGGCCATCTGCCTGCGTGGGCGACTGCGGCAAATCTCTCCGCCTCACTGCCCGACCATGAGCCGATGGAGGCGATGACCGTTGTGCTCTCGCCCACGGCCGAGCGGCGGCAGGCGCTGGAGTCGCTGCTCGCCGGCCAGCAGGAGCCGCACTCCTCGCTCTTCCACCGCTGGCTGACGCCGGAGGAGTTCGGGCGGCGCTTCGGCGCCGGCGAGCAGGAGATCGCCGGAGTCACCGGCTGGCTGCAATCGCAGGGACTGCGCGTCAACTGGATCTCGCCCGGCAGGAACCTGATCGGCTTCACCGGCACGGCCGGCGATGTGGGCCGCGCCTTCGGCACCCAGATGCGGCGCTACAGGGTGAACGGCAGGGAGCGCATCGCGCCCTCGTCGGAGCCGAAGATTCCCGCGGCGCTGGCGCCCGCGATCAAGGCCATCCGAGGCCTCTACACCATCGAAGAGCGGCCGATGCACCATGCCAGGGCGGTTTCGGCGCAGCCTGCCTTTGCCGACACCGACGGGAACCACTACATCGCTCCGACGGACTTCGCCACCATCTATGATCTGCCATCAAGTCTGGACGGTCTGCAGGTTTCCATCGGCATCGTCGGACTCTCGCGCACCGATTCCGACGATTTCCTGATGTTTCGAGACCTTGGCTACCCGCTGGCGACGTTGCAGGAGATCGTTCCTCCCGGCGGAGTCGATCCGGGTCCGCCCTTCACCGCGCCGCCGGGTGCGAGCGATGAGGCCCAACTGGACGACCAGCTGGAGGCAACGCTCGACGTAACTCGCGCCGGCAGCATCGCACCCAACTCCAGCCTGCTGCTGGTGGTCAGCACCGCGGCCAGCGGCGGAATCGGGCTTGACACCGAATATCTGGTCAACACCACGCCATTGCCTGCGCAGATCATCAGCATCAGCTTCGGAGCCTGCGAATCCGAGGCCGGCTCCAGCGGCGTGAAGTACTGGGACACGCTCTTCCAGCAGGCCGCCGCCGAGGGAATCTCCGTCTTCGTCGCCTCGGGCGATGCCGGAGCCTCCGGCTGCGACGCATATTTCGGAACTCCACCGGCTGCACCCCAGCCGAACAGTCCCAACTACATCTGCTCCTCCAGCTATGCCACCTGCGTCGGAGGGACGGAGTTTGCCGATGCCGCAAATCCCTCCCTTTACTGGAGCGGCAGCTCCACCGGCAACGCTCTCAGCTACATTCCCGAAGGTGGATGGAATGAGCCGATGGATGGCACGACGCCGGTCGTCGCGGCCTCCGGCGGAGGCGTCAGCGGCGTGATCTCGACCCCCTCCTGGCAGACGGGAACCGGCGTGCCTTCGGCTCGCTCCGGGCGGTATACCCCGGATATCGCCTTCTCAGCCTCCTGTCATGATGGCTACGTTGGCTGCTTCGCCGCCGGCGGAGCCAGTTGCGTGACTCAGTCGAATGGCGAATACAGCTTCGAGTCTCTCTGCGGTACCTCGGCCGCCGCTCCGGACATGGCCGGGATCACCGCATTGCTCGATCAGCAGTTGGGCGAGGGACAGGGCAATCTGAATCCCGAGCTCTACACGCTTGCGGCCAGCAGCTCCAGCGCCTTTCATGACGCAACGCCGGCCACTAGCAGCGTGAGCGGATGCAGCCTGGCGACACCGAGCATGTGCAACAACAGCGCCCCCTCCTCGACC
>Ga0326727_10025496_pt1 | contig 11077 bp, 15 predicted proteins | sample MB2enrmetagenome_FD_207643 | JGI IMG/M metagenome (GOLD analysis project Ga0326727, IMG submission 207643) | Lab enriched peat soil microbial communities from McLean, Ithaca, NY, United States - MB29MY | ecosystem: Environmental > Terrestrial > Soil > Wetlands > Peat | place: USA: New York... | reverse complement strand
GCGAGCGCGACAGCCTCCTCAAGAAATTCGTTGCGGTTGGCAGTGGGAGAGTTGGGCATCATCCAGTGTCCCCAGATAATGGCCGCAAACTTGCCTTTTCCGTTTGGCACCACCAGGTAAGCGGGCACCGCGCCACCCTTCGGGCTGACGTATGTGATGTTATGAATCTTTATGCCGCTGCGATCCTGGACGGAGACTTCCCTGCTGTCGAGCGTAACGTGGGCGTCGTACTCGAAGTGCTTTACTGCCGCGGCGTAGGAATCCTGCGCGAAGCCAGGCCGGAGAACTCCGCCGATAACACCGATCAACAGAGCAACGAAGATTTTCATGCCGCTTCTCGCGCCGATCCCACGGAAATCAACCTCGGCGAATTCTTCACCGGCATATTAACGCCCCAAAATGTGTTCCGGCTCTCTTACCGATCGGGATTTTCAATATGGCCGCCCCCGACACGAGGAAGTATACACCAGCCTGCCTCTCTGGGACCCGCTGGCTTTGTAGAGGGCGCGAATAGTTTGGAATTCCGGCGACAATAGTTTAGAAACCGTGCGGTAATAGTCTGGAGTTCATCGGGGAAAGACACAACAAGGGCGGCGTGCCACGGCAGGCTCAAGGGCGGCGTGCCAGGGCAGGCTCAAGGGCGGCGTGCCAGGGCAGGCTCAAGGGCGGCGTGCCAGGGCAGGCTCAAGGGCGGCGTGCCAGGGCAGGCTCAAGGGCAGCGTGCCAGGGCAGGCTCAAGGGCAGCGTGCCAGGGCAGGCTCAGGGGCAGCGTGCCAGGGCAGGCTCAGGGGCAGCGTGCCAGGGCAGGCTCAAGGGCAGCGTGCCAGGGCAGGCTGAAAGAGCGAATCCATCAAGCCTTCGCCGAAACTGCTTGCGATCCCGGAGGAGAAGCCGGGCGCGCCCGGAGGCCGTTGAACGGTTGTAGAACGGCTCCTGCGCCAGTTCCAGCGAAGGCTCGATAGACTCGATCGCATTTCTAACCTCGAAAAATCGGCGCACTGCCAGCCGCGCGCGCCCTAGCTAGGTTCCATAGCCGCCGACGCCGTAGCCGGTAACGCCGTACCCGCCGAGCGGCTGAATTTGCGATTCCGTGAAGTTAGTCACCAGCAACCCAAAAATCGGGATGTGCAAAACATAGAGAGGCTGCTTTTGCGGCTGATTCAATTTCACCTGCCAAGTCTGATCTCCCACTATCATTTGTTTATCCTCTCAGTAAGCCGTGATTTCCAACCTCGAAAAATCGGCGCTGCGCCTTGCAGCTTGGGGGAAGGAGGTCCGGGGTATGGTTCCGGTTCCGCAGCAAATTTAAAATTTGCGGGGTAAGCCCCAAGCTACTCAGCGCAACGCCAGTCACCCGATCACAGAAGCGGGATGAACCCGAAATGCCCATCGGGAAAACCTTTCTAAACTCGTCACTACCGCAGCAAGGCCCATTGGATTTCTGACGAAGCAATCTCCGCAGCCGGTTCGCCAAGCAACCTCTTCGGCGGCTCCTCGACTGGCGGGGCAAAGGGGCCGCGCGCCGCCACCATTCGCTCTATTTCCGCCCGTTCTCTGTCAGTCAGTTCGGGAGAATCGCCCTCTCTGAAAGCATTTGCGGCGCGTAAAGTCTCTTTGAACACGATGCCGTCATTCCGTACCGCGTACGGCCTCCGGTCGCCCTCTTCGCCAAGAAACCAATCACAAAATTTCTGCGATTCAGCCGCCATGTTTCGGGGCAGCATTGCGAGCAGCGAATCGAAGCGCCCTTCATCCAGATCAACATTCTGATTGAATTCGAGCGATACCGCGCCGTCTCGCATTTTGCGGGTCAATTCTGCCCGTTCTAAAAGAATGGCCCTCGCAGCTTCCAGCGCAGAGTCTAACCTTTTGTCTAAGGCCAGCCGCGCGCGGATCTGTGCGGCAACAATCTTTTGCAATTCGCCGCGCTCCGCGGCTTTTGCGGCATCGGGTAGGAGAGCAGCAAGCTCTGCGCGTAGGGTGACAGCGTGCGCTTCGAAGCTGGTAATCATGTCTTTGGTTTCGTTCGCCTCTCTGACATAGCCTCGCAGAACGGCAAGGTTGTACCCGCCGCCCCCGGTATTACGCCTCACGCCTTCCTCTGCCGTGGCAAGCTTCCGCTGCCAGCAAGCGATTTGCCCGTCACACGTCTTTAGCTCACCTTCAAGCCGCCACTGTTCTTTGATGTTTCTCTGTGATCTCGGGCTCCCGATGAATTCCGGGCTCGAATCTGCCGGCGCGGGCGCCGGCGCCGCCTTCATTTGCCGCATTTTTGGTTCCCGCTTTTTTTCCGTCATTGCGCTCCTATTTGTAGATCACGTTGATCGTCGCAGGGGCAGACGTGCCGTAGCTCCCCGAACAGGAAAAGTAATACTCAGTCCACGCCCCGAAGCCACTTGCCGCGCTGCTCGATGGCGTGGTGACAGTCACGCCGGTTGTCACACCGACTTGGCCGTAAATATCCCAGGCATTGATCGTGCTGGTCGTCGCCGTGATGGAAGCTGCGCTGCCCAGAGTCAGGAAATTCGTACCATCAAAGCTGGTTTTTGCTTGACAGCTACAGGTTCCATAGGAACCGGACACGCTTCCGAAGGCCATCTGAATATGCGCCGTCGTCACGCCCGATGTGTCTTGAGGGGCCGAAGTCGCCGCCGCGCCAGCAATGTTGATAGCCGGTTGGCCGATCATGTACCCGAACGTCGGGCCGATTATCGCGGAAGTCAAGGCTGCTCGCACGGGTTCTGGTGAACGGACTATAAGCGCCAGCGCCACAAGCAAGCCTGCAACACAGAAAGGAAAAACAAACCGGTTCCGAAGGCTTCTCATGATCTCATCTCCCTAGCGTGACTGAATCCCCACGGTAGGCTGCCAGCAATTCAGGTCTTTCTTTCGAGACTTGTTGAGCTGCCAGCCGGAACGCCTCAAGCGCGGTTAGCGCCGGGTCTCGCCGCATCAACTGTACCTGTCGATCTTCTATCTCGCGGGCGAATCGCCTGCGGTCTGCCCCGTTCGCTGCCATAGCCGTCGCTCCTCCGCCCCCTCAGACTCGCCGTACATCGGCGCGATACTTGCGAAGCAAATCGGGCCGCTGCTTTGCAATCTGCCCAGAGGCTAACCGATGCGCTTCAATCTCGCTCATTTGCGGGTCACTCGAAAGCAGCAAATTTTTGGCGTCCTGTACGGCCCTCGTAAATCGCGCCTGATCTAATCCCGGTTGCCCGCCCGGCCTCTCCCCCGCCGATGTAGAAGAGTCTGGAACCGTGTAGCTTCCCGGAAGTGTCGCGACGTACGCCCGCAAATGTGCCTCGCCAACTTCACCCACGTCCTGATTCCTTCCGCCCGTTTCTATCGAAACGATATGGCGTGTGCCGACCTGCCGAAGTTTTGCATTTGGTAACATGACTCCCCCTTGCATCCTAGTGATTCAGACTGGCCGCATGATTCCGGCTCACAGCCGCCCGGCTCCATCGGACTTCCCGGCTGCCCTCTTGCGCCCGCGCCCGCAGAAAATTTTTCAATCCCTCTGCGGGATAAATCACCACGCCCCGCCGCCCGAGCCTGAACAAAGGCCCCTGCCGTTTGCGCCGCCACTCTGCCAGTTCCTTCCGCGACATCCTGAGCAATGCCGCCACTTGAGCGGGTGTCAGAAATTCCGCCGTCAAAATGTGAATCATTTCCCGATTCGGAATTGCCGAGTTTGGCACTACCGCCGCGCCGCTCATTGCCGCCCTTTCGCGCCTTGGCCCCGCACGGTTCGCTCGTTTAGGTACTTGCGCACGGCCCCGAGCGAATAGCGAATGCGCCCCGCACCTACCCGGATAAAATCAGGGCCGCGCTCGGGATACCGACAGCGCCAATCCACTACTGTGTCAGGGCTCACCCCGAGAAGCCGGGCCACATCGTGGCCGGTCAGAAGGCAATCTTCCTCACTGACACCGGCAGTGGGCGGAAAATTTGGGAAGTCCGGTTTGCGCTTCATTTCTCCCTGCCTACCAAATGAAACTTGGCCACAACTAGCCCGCAAACCTTGAAGACCGACCGCGAAACGCCATTCACAAACTCAGGACCGAATTTGCCCCGCGTTTCCCATAAGAGCGTTCGGGGATTAGATTGTGCCATCTGAGTACCTAGAAGCGGTGTTACACCGCTTGTCCTTGGCTTCCTATGCGCCCCAAGGCCATTCCTGGGAAGCGCCGGGAGAAGAGATTGCCGTTTTGGCGGCCAACGTCGATTCTTGTCTCTCTGCCGATGCTCCGCGCTGAAGTAAACCTGATTGCTCCGCGTTGGCTCGAATTCTTTTCCACATGGGCACGCGCATATCACCCTTAGACTCCCCAACTATTCGCCGCTCTTAGATGGAGGTCGAAACCAGCCGACCGCGCGGCCAAGAATCAGAGTGGTGTCGAAGAGTTCGAAGCGCATCCGGCTCACCTCAGCTTGTTTCGCTCGCAATTCTTCGGGTGACATCGGCGCGCCGATAAGTTTCCAATCCTTCGGCGTGATCTTCATTTCGCCGATAATGACCTGGACATTGACTCCATCCCAGGGAGTGGTGAAGGCCACAGTCTGCTGGTCGAACGCCTCAAGACCTACAAACCAATCTTTCAGCCCGGCGCGGCCCCTTCGAAATCCGGTATCCACCTTGCAACGCAGTATTCCCAGATACAACCCCTCATCCGGTTCCTTTTCGAGTGACCTAAAGCTTTCGTCCAGTATTCCGGGCGTGCAAAGCGTTTTGACAAGCACGAGCTTGCCCCAAAGAGACTCCAGGCTTCTCCGCCAATCCGCTGAGGTGTCGATCACCACAATGTCGCCGCACTCGATAGCGCCCATTTTCACGGCCTCATCGATGACGTAGTACACCGTCGATGCAGGGTTGGCAACCATCCTTCTAGGAACCGACAGCAGTTCTTCCTCAGGCCCTTCCGCCACGGAGCCCATTCTGGGAATGCGCGCCACGGAGCCCATTCTGGGAATGCGAATGGTTTCGCCCTCCAACGGTGGCTTCACTCGTTCCGCCCAGATTTTTTCTGCGGCGGAAATGATGAGCTGGGGGGTCAGACCGGCTTGTCGCAAAAAAAACATCGAATCCTCCCGCTCAGTTGCGAGCGCGGCGAGACGGCAGCACATCTCGGGGGATGGCGGTCGAGTGGGGTCGTCATTCTCCCATGCAGACCATGTTCCTTGGCTGACGCCAAATTGCGCTGCAACGTCCTCCTGATATCTTGGAAGGCGTATTTTCCTGATCCGCTCGCCCAACGTTTGTTGTTTTTGTCTCATCAAAATCTCCTGTTGACTTCACGCATTGTAATATGAGAATATATCCGGCATGTTGTCCGGTGAACAGACATCTCGATCCGTAACCCAAGAGCCAACCTTCGACGCTGTGCTTCGCACTACACTAAAACGCGCCATCAACTTTTCCCGCTACAGCCGAGAACAAATCGCGGATGAACTGACCATGCGATTACACCGAAAAATCTCACCCGCTACGGTGGATGCGTGGACGGCCGGGACAAAAAAGGCGTGGCATCTACCAGCGGACGCTGTACCTGTCCTCTGCGAGATTCTACAGGATGACGGACTCCAACGCCAATTCTTGAGCCCAAAGATGCGCTACAGCCTTGAGCTTGGCGAGTCAATATCCCGTTCGGAGTCTTTGCTTGAAAAGGGGCTTACTCAATTGAGGCGTCTAAAGACGGCACATTCCCGCCATCTCATCTCGAAAGACCAGAAGGCGTAACGATGAGCGTTGTTCGAAATCTCGAAGTGACGGAAGCTGCCCGGTTCGAGGGCGTTCTACCCGATACTCTCTTGCGCGGGTACCAGCGCAAGCGCATTGTCCTGCCAGTTGACCCCGAGGATTCCCGCAAAAGGTTGATTCCGGTTTCCCTATTGAGCCCCACGGCCTATCAGGCATGGGTGAGGGCCGACACTTGCGCCGCGCTTCAAAATCTGAATGGTCAACCGGACGCGAATGCCGTTGCATCGGAGCCGTTTTTGCCCTTCGCTGCACCTTTGCAGCCCGAACGCGCAATGTCCAGGGTGATTCCCGCAGGCATCCCGAAGCGATACCAGCTCTTTGTTGACCGATGGGCAACGATCATCGGCGATTGCACCAACGGCACTTGGCGAAAACAGCAAGGCCAACCCATAGCGGGAATCATCGTTCAGAGTCGGCAAGACTTCATCCGCGCGCAAGCGAGACTGTACGGTAAGGGCTTCAGCGCAGCGAGTATCCACACACGTCTAAAGGTGTTGAAAGAGGTTAATCATAACTCCGATATTCCCCCGTCGCAAAAGATGGCGGAATTCTGGAGGCGCATCCTTCCCCAGAACCGCCCCGGTCGCAGTGGGCATTCCTTCTTTAGTGACCCTGAAAACGCCTGGATGCGGGAAAAGCTGTTGAGTCTTTACCTTACGGAGGCCAAGCATTCCCTGAAGCACGCCCGCAGACTTCTACTCATCGAAATTGACGAAAAGCAGCGGGCATGGGGAGCCGGGCATTTCTATCAAAGGCCCACACTTTACCAGTGCCGCACGGTCCTTAAAGATGTGGACTCTCCGACCTTGATATTTGCCCGCGAAGGCGAAGAGGCTTATCGGAATCGCTGTGAAGTGAGCCTATCGCGCAACCCGGACAGCCTGCGCGCCGATGATCTGTGGGTAACAGACCAGCGCGTGTCGAACGTGATCTTGCAGGATGTGGGCCACCAGCTCGGGCGAATTTGGATGGTCAACGACATCGACGTTGCTTCTTTCCGGTGGCTCGGCTGCGCCTTCGGGCCGGTCCTCGATTCCGACATGGTGATGACAGCGCACACGCGGGCGATTGCCAAAGAGGGCCATCTGCCCGGAGCCATTCACCACGACAAGGGAAAGGAATTCAACTGCACGGCCTTCAATGGGAGCTTCCGCTGCATTTCCGGGCAGGCCCTTTATCGTGAGGCAAGCGGGTTCTGGCAGCGGGTCGGAGTGACGCCCGTGGGAGCCATCGGCGGCAACCCGCAGAGTAAGACTATCGAGCGCTCGCACGCCGAGGTAGATAAGTTCGACAAGCGCTTTCTGACCTGGTGCGGCGGCAACACCGATGAACGGCCCGAAGCGCTTGCGGCCATCCTCGCGCAGCACAAAGCCTATTGGTTCCACGGCGAAGGCAAAGACCCCGGAATTCCGACCATCGAAGAGTATATGGTCGCGTTTGTCGATTGGGGCGAAAAGGAATGGAACGCCAAGCATCACGGCAAGGGCAAATACCTACGCGGGATGACTCCCGACCAAGCCTATTACGCCAAGCGGAGGCCGGAAGGGTTTCGTTTGATCTCCCTCGAAGAGCTTGAAGAAAAAAGCGCCGAACACCGTATGGTTACTGTGCGGCGCGGCGGTCAGGTCAACCTCACGTTCTGGGGTGTCCAGGTCGAATATATTGCCCCTGAGCTTTTCCAATTTGCAGGCACGCAACCTCCTGTAGAAGTCGAGGTCATTATCAGTCGGCGCGATTTCAGCGCCGTTACCGTTTTGTATCCGGTCACTGGCGGCCAGGAGTCCTGTATCGCGGAAATCAAGAGTCAGATGGACTGGCTGCCCAAGGGTGAAGAGGCTCGCGAAAGGCTGCGCGCCGCCATGCGAGCGAAGAATCACGCCAAGCGCGCTGTGCGGGAAGGCATCAAGGCTCACCAGCAGTTGGCCGATGCGGAGAACAATCCCATAACCTTGTTGGAAATTCAGCAGGGATTGCCGCCAAAGGAGAAGTTGGCCGGACAGAAAACCTTTGGAACGTCAACCCCGCCGCCCCTTGGCCATCCTGAAACCGGCAGTGTGGAGTACATGGCCAAGCGCCGCAGCAGGACAGCAAGCGCGGCGGCTGACAGGTTTATGAAAGAGGAGGAGTGAACGTGGAAGTCACCCGCGAGCAGGTCCGCAAAGAGCTTCGCATTTATATGTCGCGCACGGGAATGGACCTGCACCGGATTTCTGACCTGACAGGATTTGCCCACCGGTCGCTGATTCAGTTTGTCAGCGGTTCACAGTATGGAGTTGGCACCGGCGCTGACACTGCGGCGGCGCTACGAGCGTTCATGGACGCACATCCCTGGGAGCCGCCCGACCTGCCCGGCCATCTGTACGAGACAGCGGCGACGCGAGAGATGGATGACTTACTTGCCTATTGCCGCAAGGGCCGATGGGCAACGCTCTACGGCCCGGCTGGAGGCCAGAAAAGTTTTTGGGGCGAATACCGCGCGGCGGAAGCGGCGCGTGAGCCTGAGCCCGGCCTCATCTGGGTTCCCATTCCAGGCCGGATGACCCCTTATGGGATGCTGAGAAGAATTTCGATGGCGATTTCCGCGCCCTACGCGCAGAGCGCCGATGGCATCCGGCAGAGCATCATTTACACGGTCAAAGCACGCCGGTCGCCCGTGGTCCTGATGTTGGATGAAATGGACTTGATGCAGAAAGACCTTGATACGCTGGAAGCGGTCCGGCGGCTCGGCGATCTGTTGCGCGGCAAATTGGGATTGATTGTCGCGGGCAACGAGCAAATCATTAGCCTCTTCAATCCACGCCAGGGCCGGTATTTTGAACAGTGGCGCAGCCGAATCGAACAGCGTGAATTGCGCGTGCTGGGGCCAACTCGCGAGGAAGCGCGTGGCATGGTGAAGGCGGAATTGGGCGATCCGCCCGAAGCCAAGGTCAATGGTCTGCTTGACGATTGCACCGTTACCGACCCGATCAGCCGGAAGAAGTACATCTCCGCCCGACGCATGTTCTTCACCATCGAGAACATCCGCGATTTGCGCGAGAAGCGGAAGCTGAACTAAGGCGCGAGGCTACCGTTTTTTGGTTTGATTTTTTGCTCTTGCAAGAGTAGGTTTGAGAAGATAGAAGCGGGACCGCCCGCCGCATGAACCGGCGCGCGGCCCCTAACCCACAAAGGAGGAGATATCTCCCATGAAGGCTGACAGAAATCCTAAACCAAAAGCACCCCGAAGGCTATCCATTCCCGAAGACGATTACCCAGAGTGTCGCTATTTTAATGATTCCGCTGTTGGGCTCAAATTTCTCTTCGAGCGCACCGCCGATGGCCAGGATCTGGAATACCTCGAACGGCTCAAGCGCGTTCACGCCCTAATTATGGAAGTCGCAGGAGCGCCGGAAACCTACCTGCGACGGGCCGCCCCGGAGCCAACATCGCAACCCGTCGCCCTGAAACCGGCGCCTAAACTCGCTATGACTCTACAGGAACTTCTCGATCCTCCCCGGCACATTCCGCAACTTGATCTCTGTGAGTACCTCAATGCCCGCCGTGTGCTAGAAGTGGCTCAATCAGAAGCCGATAACTTGGGTTCGCTTATTGTCGCGAAGATTGTTCGAAAATTTCCGGTCCAGCGTGGGCCTTTGGTCGCAACCATTGATTCTAAGGGTTGCCTTGCCGTGCGGGAGGATGAGCGATAGCGGCTCCTACCCCTTTGATGGGGGCGGGATCGGCCCGCCCCTCCTACCTTGCGCTTTCCGCACTTTATGAAAATAATTTTTCCACATCATGGCAGGATGCGCGTTTCGCACTATGTCAGATGCTCTCTTTGCAGTTTGTCGCTATATTGCTTTTCGCGCTCTGTCAGGTGTTTCTTTTCAAATCACGTAACTATCCTCTTTTTCGTTCCTCTCGTAACTACCACTTTTCGCAATACTTTCAGGAGCCTCATTTTGAATAGGCTGCAACTTTCAAAATTCATGTCGCCGAATTGTCGCCGATTTTTTCGCCAAATTCCAGCCTGTCGCCGAATTATCTCTATCAGAATCAGGCTCTTAGCCTAAAATATGGCCCATGTCGCCGATTCCCGCCGCGAGACCTTGCGCCTCTTACGTAGAATCAATGACTTACAAGCCCTAGTTAACATAAAATCGGCGACAATCGCTGAATTTTCCAGACTATTCACCCCTCCCCGCCGCGCCCGCCGCCGCTAACCTCTTTGTCTGCGCCCTTTTTCAAGTACCTCCAACTATATCTATCCCCCTCCAACTTCAGACTATTCCCCTCTCTCATAGGCTTGGACAGACCTGTTCTTGGGGGTCTGCGCTAGCCCGCCAGGGTCGCGTGTCCCGGACGCGACGCAGTGCCCGTTGGAATATTGCCAAAATTAGCGGGTTTCGCACTCCTCGTACTCGGCGCACCGTGGTATGCTAGCCACCCGCATCCGCGGCGGTGAGTGCAGCGTTACCAAGAGACGACACGACCGTGGCGAAACCCAAAATCGACCAGTTGCTGATCGAGTCGGCGCTCCAACCGGACCTTTGCCAGCGTCTCCGGGAATCCCCCGACGAGGTCTTCGCGAGCTTTGATCTCACCGTGGAGGAGAAGGACATCCTCCGGCGGCCCGATCACCGTCTGCTTCCGTTGCTGGGAGCAGCGCTGGCGCGCCAGATGCAATCCCCTGGCCCTTCGGAGGAAGCGCCTGCCTTCGCCGCTGCGCCTCCCACAGCGATCGAAGCCCGCACGTTGCCGGACACCTTGATGGCGTTGACCGTGGTTCCCTGCGCGCTCCGCGAGAACGGACAATTCAAGGGAATTACCTATGCGGTATGGGTGAATCCCTTGCCCGAAGGAGCCGATCCCGCCCGTCTGCCGCCTCCGGCCGGCGCCGTACTTCCCGGTCAGCCCCTGGCGCCCTTGTATGCGGTGATCCAGATTTCCGCGGTACAGTCTCAGGATGCGGCCGGAAACCCCCAAGTGGGCTTGTGGGCTTCCTTTCGGCAATCGTCCAACGTCAGCGTGCCGCCCCCGCCGGAGAGCGCCGGGGAAGTTGCGGCTTCGCCATTTAAAAGCCCCCTTGATTCGGCGCCGGTGCAGGCCGCCGTGGCCGCGGTGCGCAAAGCATCGAGCGGAGAGAAATACGACCGGCTCGTGGATCTGCTGCACGTCCTGCACACGGGAGATGTGCGATGACGGACCTCTGGATCGCCGGGCTAGGGGTGCGAGCGGTTAATCAGGTTACGCGCGAGGTCGAACGCGCCCTCCGCGCTTCGCGCGAGGTTCTCTACCTGGACGCAGGCGTGGCCACCAAGCCCTACCTCGAAG
>Ga0326727_10025494_pt1 | contig 11078 bp, 9 predicted proteins | sample MB2enrmetagenome_FD_207643 | JGI IMG/M metagenome (GOLD analysis project Ga0326727, IMG submission 207643) | Lab enriched peat soil microbial communities from McLean, Ithaca, NY, United States - MB29MY | ecosystem: Environmental > Terrestrial > Soil > Wetlands > Peat | place: USA: New York... | reverse complement strand
AGTGGATGCTCAGTCCCTTCAACTCCACAACGGAAATATGAATGGGCTTGCCCGGTTTCAATCTGAGCGGCGCATGAAACCGAAACTCCGCAAGCGCAATCAGCGGCTCGCCCTGTCCTTGCGGAACCGCTACGCCTCCTGCATGCGCGGGCGGCCAGATGCGCAGCCCCTTACCCTCGGCCCACAGGCCGTGAACCAGCGAAACATGAAAATTGTCCAGTTCCACACGGGCGTGGAAGCGATTCTCCAACTCCTCCACAATGCGCGCGCGCAGGAACGGCTCCGCCCGATGCAGCGCCACGTCCACGACGCAAGCAGCCCCTGCCAGCGCCGCCAAAAGTCCGCCCGCGGCCCACTTTGCCCACCCGTGCCTGCGCCAGAATCCTTTCCGTGCCTCTGACAAATCCGCCTCCTGATTGGTTTCCATTGTCGCAGGATTCCGCGTACTTCATTTTCCGCATAGGAGCCCAATGCCGTAGACTTCAATCAACGGATGCAAGAGCACATTGAAAACCTCGTAAAGCTGCAAGCGGTGGAACTGGAACGAACCCGTCTGGCTCAGGTTGCCCGCTCATTGCCGGCGGAAATCGCCGAAGCTCAGGCTGCCCTCACCGCCGCCGAACGCCAGGCCAGTGAGGCTTCAGCCGCCCTCAGCCGCGAAGAATCCCTTCGCAGCCGCCTCGATCGCGAGATTACCGCACACCGCCAGAAGGTTGTCCGTTATCGCGCCCAGCAAGACTCCCTCACCACCTCCGCCCAGGCCGACGCCGTCGAGCATGAGCTCCAATTTGCCGAGGCCGAAGCCGAGCGCCTGGAAAACGAGGAGTTTGCCAGCCTGGAACGCACCGAGGCCCAGGAAGGCGCGCTGGCCGCAGCCCGCGCCCGGGTTGAGACGCTTGCCGCCGCTCTCGACGAGACCCGCGAACGCATCAGTCTTCGCCAAGCCGAAGTCGCCCGCCGGCAGGCTGCCCTTATGGCCGAGCGCGAAGCCCTCCGGCCGCTTATCGCGTCCGAGTGGATCATGCGCTTTGACCGCCTCTGCGCCTCCCGCGGCACTGGCCTGGCCCGGGTTGAAAATATGCAGTGCACCGGCTGCCGCATGGGCGTGCGGCCCCAGACCTGGAACCAGCTTCGCGAAGGCGAGCTGCTCACCTGCGACAGTTGCAACCGACTGCTCTACTGGGACGCGTCGATGGCGCCTGCGCCCGACTCCGCTCAGCCCGGCGTCAAATCGAAGCGCAAAACCTCCAAGCCTGTCGCGCAAGAGGACTAGAGTCTCCACCCCATCCCTGCTAACCTTTTCTTAAGCGGGAACAATTCTGAACCGCCGCAACCGGGGAGCAAGCTGTGCAGCGAATCTGCGTGGATATGGATGAAGTCATGGCGGACACTCTCGCCGAGCACATCCGCCGCTATAACCAAACCTTCGATGAAGCCGTAACTCCCCAGGACCTGGCCGGCAAAGGCCTCTGGCAGATTACCCCTGCCGACCGCCAGCAGCAGCTTCGCGCCTTCCTCGACGCCGAGGACTTCTTCGAGGACCTGGCTCTCATGCCCGGCGCACAAACCGTGCTCGAGCAGCTTTCCTCTCGATTTGAAATCTTCATCGCCACTCAGGCCATGTCCGTCCCCAACTCCCTCGGCTCCAAGTACCGCTGGCTCCAGCGCCACTTTCCCTTCATTCCTCCCACGCACTACGTCTTCTGCGGCGACAAGTCCATCCTCCGCGCCGACTATCTCATCGACGACCTGCCCAAAAACCTTCTCCGTTTCCAGGGCCAGGGCCTGCTCTACACCGCGCCCCACAACCTCACGGCAACCGGCTTTTTGCGCGTAGACAACTGGCAGCAAGTCGCCGATTACTTCGCCACGCAGGCCGGCTAGACCCTGCCCTCCGGACTACCCGCGCCATCCGCGTATTTTGCTGTTGAGCCGTCACACTTGCGTGCTACACTGCCCCCACACTGGCGACCCGTTCCAGAGGCTTCCCCGCTTCCGACGCCAGGACCATCGTTCGCCTGATTGTTCTCGATGCCTCGCCGCGCTCGTTAGAGCCGCAGGCTCGCCAGGGAGGAATGTGCCATGGCTCATACAGTCTCCGGTTTCAACCGGGAACAGGCTGGAAGAATGCCGGATTCCCGGGAAAAAACAAGCACGCCTGGCCCGCTCAAAGTGTTCGTGAGCAGGTACTTCTATCTCTGCATGTCGCTGCTGGTCGCCGCGATTGTGGCGTGGGGCTTCAGCCATACGGTCAACGACAATCTCTTCCATCCCGCCGTGCCGCGGCCCGTCATTCTCTGGTTTCACGGTGCGGTATTCTCCGCATGGGTGGCTTTCTTCATCTTTCAGTCCACGCTGGTCCGCACGCACAGCGTCAAATGGCATCGCCGCTTCGGCTGGTTTGGCGCCGGGCTGGGCACGGCCATGGTCCCCCTCGGCTTGACCACGGCCGTCATTATGGGGCGGTTTGACGCCTACCGTCTCCATTTGCCTGACACGGACACTTTTCTGATCATTCCGTTCTATGACATGGTTGCCTTCGGCGTGTGTTTTGCGCTTGCCGTCGCCTGGCGCAAGAACTCCGAGTTGCACAGGCGGCTCATCTTCATCGCCACCTGCGGGCTGCTCGACGCGGCATTTGGCCGCATCGACTACTTGTTCAATCACAACCTCTTCTATGCTTGCCTTGACGGGGTGATTGTTCTGGGCGTCCTGCGCGATCTTTTCGTCAATCGGCGCGTCCACAGAGTGTATTTCGCCGCGCTGCCCGCGCTGATAGTTGCCCAGTGCCTTGTGATCTACACATGGCGGAGCGGCTCCGGCTGGTGGCTCCACATCGCCCACGCGCTGCTGGGATAGCAGGTGAGGGCATGCTCTACACGCCTCCCCCACAACCTCACCGCTGCCGGCTTTTTGCGCGTGGACAACTGGCAGCAAATAGCCGACTACTCCGCCACCCAGCCCGGCTGGACCCTTTTGGCGCGACCTGAGCCATCAGCCCATCGCTTCCAAGAGCGTGTTTTATAAACTCGCTTTGTGTCAGGGCACGACTTCAGTCGTGCCGAAAAAAGCATTAAAAGCACGGGGTTTTAACCCCTGAGGGACTGCAACCGTCAAACGGCAGCCACTTTTGAAACACGCTATAGATATCCATTGAGCACTATCGTTTCAATTGGTTTATATTGTAGCTACAATTAAATTATGTTCGTTAGGGATAAGGCAATAAAGAGCGAGACCAATCGCGAGCGCATGCGGGCCTTCAAAGAGGGAGACGCAATTCCCTACGAGCCGGAGGACGGCCCCTACGACCCGAACGATGCTGATGCGGCTCGCGCCTGGCTCGCCCAGGCCGATTTGATCTGCAACGGCAAGGTCGTGCGCCGAGGCAAGCGCGGCCCGCAAAAAGCGCCGACAAAGAAGCTGGTCTCGTTGCGCCTCTCGCCCGAAGTAATCGACTACTTCAAAGCCACCGGCCCCGGCTGGCAGACGCGCATTGATGGTGCATTGATGGAGTCGATTCGGAAGCGGGCGTAAGCACCATGCGAAGAGGCATGGCAAGGATTTCTGGACTGACAAACGCAACTCTTCGCTTTAGACTGGCTGCATGAACCCTTCAAGATTGGCTCTTGTCCTTTGCTGTGCTGCGTTGGCATGTTTGCCCGTCGCAGTGCAAGGGCAATCATCGGAAATACGCTCGAAGGCCACTACGCAAGTTCATTCCCACGCGCATGAATTAAGTGGATTTCTACTGCGCCAGGACCGTAAGGCGGTCGAAGCAGCGCTGGGCAAGCCATTTCATCAAGAGAAGCGGCCAAATAACATTACTGCTTATGCATATCATTTACATGGATTCAAGATTAACTATCTGGTGGCCTTTATCTATGAAGAGAAGAGATCGATTTACAACGATAAAGTTATGCAGATGGAATTGACTGGGACTGAACCATCTGGCCCTACGGGGTTTTTCGGGCTGGCGCTTGGAGACTCCGCCGAGAAAGTCGAATCAGCCCTGGGTAAACCAGCGACTATCAGACACGAAGACGATGTGAATGTCGATCTATGGGATTATCCGCAAGAGAATTACTCTTTGGAATTCACCTCTTCACATAGGCTGTATAGCATTCAGATCGAGGATGAGCCGGGAGGTGCAAAATCGCCTGCCGGCGGAACCGACCAAGTGCATATGTTTGCCCGCGCAACGAAAGACCGTGATATAAACGCGATCCTTTCTTTGGCCTCCGGTGAGATCGAGTGCTCGAAAAAGGAAGCATTCGGGATTCAGGGAGGAAATGCGCGTAAGATTCTTGACGATAGGAGCAGCCCAATCTCCGTGTGTCTGGCGGAAGCATCCGAAGCCATTTTGGCGCTCGGGCCAGAGATGAAAGCGGCCGACACCGATATAAGAATCTGGGAAAAAGGTCCGCCGGGGATGGTCGTGAAGTTCCCCTGGAGCTCGCCTTTGCGCGAGGTCGTTCTGGTGGACGAAGCAGGCGCGCCACGCATCTACGAAGTCACTTTCCGGTAGAAGTTGGGCTGGCGGCGAGGGGCCTGATCCTCCCTTCCATTTAGACTAGAAGTGCTATGAGCACACTGAAAGCCGTTCGCGGCACGCGCGACTTGTTGCCGCCGGAAACCGCCCTCTGGAACCGCATCGAGGCTACCGCGCGAGACGTCTTTGCCCGCTACAACTTCGGCGAGATTCGCACCCCTGTCTTCGAGGACACATCGCTCTTTGCCCGCGGCGTGGGCGAGGAGACCGACATCGTCTCCAAGGAAATGTACACCTGGGAAGATCGCGCCCGCGCGCAATCGGAAAAGACCCAGACGCTCACCCTGCGCCCGGAGAATACCGCCGGCGTGGTCCGCGCCTACATCGAGCACGGATTGGGCGAGAGCGGTCAATTACAGAAGCTCTATTATATTGGCCCGCAGTTTCGCCGCGAGCGTCCGCAGAAGGGACGCTACCGGCAGTTTTCGCAGATTGGCGCGGAGGTCATCGGGCCGCCGTCGGCAGGCAGTGAATCGCCGCTGCGCGACGCGGAAATTCTCGAAATGCTGGCCACGCTGCTCGACGAGTTGGGCATCACCGGCTGGACGCTGGAGCTGAATTCGGTCGGCTCCTCCGCCGACCGCGCGCGTTACAACGATGCTCTGCGCGCCGCGCTCGTTCCCGTTGCGCCGCAAATGTGCGCCGATTGCCAGCGCCGCGCCGTCACCAATCCGCTGCGCGTGCTCGATTGCAAGGTTCCCGCCGATCAGCCAATCATCGAGAAGCTGCCGGTAATTGCCGACTCGCTCGACGAGGCCTCGCGTGAGCACTTCGCTGCGGTCATGGCGGCTCTGGACGCGGCCGGCGTGCCGTACAAGCGCAATCATCGGCTCGTGCGCGGCCTCGACTACTACACGCGGACGACCTTCGAGTTCACTCACGGAGGCCTCGGAGCGCAGAACGCGCTGCTCGGCGGTGGCCGTTACGACGGCCTGAGCGAGATGCTGGGCGGGCCGCGCGCTCCCGGCATCGGCTTTGCCATGGGCGAAGACCGGCTGGTTTTAACCCTGCTTGCTGCACTCGACCAAAATGCTGCCGCGCTGAAGGCGGAAGCTTATATTGCGCCGCTGGGCGACGGCCTGAACGCAGCGGCCCTCGTTCTGGCCCGCGAACTGCGCCACCAGGGACTGTGGATCGAGCTGGGAGATGGCGGTTTCCGCCTCAAGAAATCCTTTGAAGCAGCCGACAAGACCGCCCGCCACATCATCATCCTTGGCGAAGACGAGCTGAAATCCGGTATTCTAACAGTGAAGAACTTCTCCACAGGCATACAGGCAAAGGTTCCGCGCGCGGAGCTGGCCGTCTTTCTTTCCACTCCCGCAAGCGAATAGAGGATACAGGTAGTGCTCGATTTTCAAGGAAATCTCGAACGGACGCATCATTGCGGCGAATTGCGCGCCGCCCACGCCGGTCAGCAGGTAGTTTTAATGGGCTGGGTAAACCGCCGCCGCGATCACGGCAACCTGATCTTCCTCGATCTGCGCGACCGCACCGGCATTGCGCAAATCGTGCTCGATAAAGAGCTGATTCCCGATGGCCACGCGAAGGCTGAGCAGGTCCGCCCGGAGTATGTTGTGGCCGCGGTGGGCAAGGTGCGCCTGCGTTCGGCTGACGCCATCAATCCCAAAATGCCCACCGGCGAAATCGAGATTGAAGCCACCGAGTTGCTGGTTCTGAACGACACCCGTCTGGCGCCGTTTTCGCCCTCCGAAGAAGCTATCCAAAATGAGGAAGTCCGCCTCAAGTATCGCTACGTGGACCTGCGCCGCCCCGAGATGCAGCGCAACTTCCGCCTGCGCCACGACATCACGCTGGCCATCCGCGACAACCTGAGCCAGCAGGGCTTTCTCGAAATCGAAACGCCCATTCTCACCAAATCCACCCCCGAGGGCGCGCGCGATTTTCTGGTGCCCAGCCGCGTGCATCCGGGCGAGTTCTTTGCGCTGCCGCAGTCGCCGCAGATCTTCAAACAGATTCTCATGATCTCCGGTTTCGACAAGTACTTCCAGATTGCCCGCTGTTTCCGCGACGAGGATTTGCGCGCCGACCGCCAGCTTGAATTCACGCAGGTCGATCTGGAGATGAGCTTCCCGCGCCAGGAGACGGTTTTTGGCGTGGTGGAACAGTTTCTTGCAGCGGGTTTTGCCGCCGCTGGAGTCACGCTGCCTACGCCGTTTCCGCGCGTCAGCTACGACGAGTCGATGCGCCAATATGGCACCGACAAGCCCGACCTTCGACTGCCCGGAATCGCCGATGTGCGCCCCGCGTTCACTGACGCGGCACTGGCCACGCTGCAAATCGACCCCGCGCTGCCCGTGGTTGCCTTCCGCATTCCCAGCGTAGGCGAACTGAGCCGCAAGGAGCGCGAAGACAACCATCCGCTCTTTGATTCGAGCAAGGGCGCAAAATTCATTGACGACTTCAAGCGGCTGGCCAAGGGATTTCCCGAAGCCGCCGTCAAGGTGCGCGAGCTTGCCGGCGCGGCCGAGGCCGACTTCGTCATCATCGTCGCCGGCGACCCGGCTCACCCTGTGAAGGCCAGCGACACCAAGTTCGAAGGCCGGCTTTCGGAGCGCGAGATCAACGTCTACTCGGCCGCAGGCAACTTCCGCACTGAGCTGGCGAAGAAATACGCTGACCGCCACGGAGCCTTTCGGGTTACCGAGGATGTTGTACAAGCCGCTAACTCACAGAGCGATGGAAAATGCCTCGACGGCGCGGCGGCCTTCCATCCCATCTGGATTACCGACTTCCCCATGTTCGAGTTCGATGTGGCCACGGCCAAATGGATGCCGGCGCACCATCCGTTCACTTCGCCGCACGAAGCCGACATGAAGAACCTGGTCACCGATCCGGCAAGCGTGCGGGCAAATTGTTATGACCTGGCAATGAACGGCCTGGAGCTCGGTTCCGGCTCCATCCGCATCCATCGCAAGGATGTGCAGCAGCAGATCTTCCAATCGCTGGGAATCAGCGATGAAGAAGCCCGCGCGCGCTTCGGCTTTTTCCTTGATGCGCTCGAATACGGCACTCCACCGCACGGCGGCATCGCGCTCGGCCTTGACCGCATCGTGATGCTCCTGGCCGGCGCCCCCAGCCTGCGCGAAGTAATCGCGTTCCCCAAAACCGCCAAAGCTGTTGATCTGATGGTGGATGCGCCCACCGCGGCCACTGAACAGCAGTTGAAGGAACTGCATATCCGGGTGGCGCGAAAGAGTTAGGGACGCTCTGATTGAGTCGATGTTTTGAAAGGGCACGGATTTATCCGTGCCGCATGGGCTCGAAGATCAACGCGGGCTTTAGTCCCTGAGGGAAGGTTTCTCTGACAGAACAGGCTTAATCAGAGCTTCCTTAGACACACGTTTTTTATTGCGATTGAGCGGGAATAAATGCGCGTTTTTTCTGCTTGCGGAATAAGCGAAACCTGCATTCTGTTAGCAAGGCCCAGTGGCGGCCCTTCCGTGTAAACTGGCTTGCGGGAGAGTTACCTTGTCCATCTCAGAGGTTCACTACGCGGTTGCGGTGCTTTCCGATTGCGGCCGCAAGCGCCCTTCCAACGAAGATGCATTCGGCGTCTCGGCCGAGCACGGAGTCTATGTTGTATGCGACGGCATGGGCGGCGCAGCGGCCGGCGAGGTAGCCAGCGCGCTGGCCGTCGCCGAAGTGCTGCGCGTGCTCAGCGGCCGGCCCGAAGTCGAGTCTGACGCTGCGCCGCTCGAAGATGCGGTCCAGGAGGCCATCCGAGCCGCCAACCAGACCATCCACTCCCGCGCGCAGCGCGACCCCCAGCTTCGCGGCATGGGAACCACGCTGGTTGGCCTGGTGACCGAAGGCCGTCGCGTCGTGGTCTTCAATGTCGGCGACAGCCGCTGTTACCGTTTGCGTAATTCCACTCTCGTCCAGATCAGCCAGGACCACTCGCTGGTCGAGGAGCAGGTTCGCTCGGGGACCATCACGCACGCCGAGGCTCTGCGCTCTCCACATCGCAACATTATCACCCGCGCTTTGGGCACCGAACCCAGCGTCGAGCCGGATCTCTTCGAACTGAAGGCCGAGGCCGGCGATCTCTTTCTGCTCTGCTCCGATGGGTTGACCGGCGAACTTCCCGACTCGCTTATCGAGTCCATGCTCGCAGCCAATCTGTCTCTCAATGAACTCTGCGCCCGCCTGGTTGACGCCGCCAAACGCGCCGGCGGCCACGACAACATCACCTGCCTGCTTGTCCACGTCGAGGGTTAGTGCTTTTTTACCTTCTGGAAAAACATGGCCAGAGGCACGCAGAGCAGCGCGAGGAATCCCATCAGCCGGAAGTTATCCGCATAGGACAGCAGAGAGGCCTGCTGCTGCACGTTGCGGTAAATCGCGCCCATAGCCTGTTGATGCGCGTTGTACGCGCTCGCTCCTCCCATGCTGAACTTTGCCTGCAAGCCCTCGATCAGGGTTGTCGCGGTGGGATTTCCCGCCGAAATGTTGGCCGCAAGATAGTTCTGATGCTTCTGCGTGCCGCGCACCAGCATGGTGGTGACCGTGGCAATCCCGATGCTGCCTCCGATGTTCCTCATCAGGTTATAGATTCCGGCGGCGTTGCCGATATCCTGCTTGCGCAGCCGCCCCATGGCCATGGTGGTGAGAGGAACGAAGACAAAGCCGCCGGCAAAACCGTTAATGAAGTTAGGCCATGCCACTGAGCCCATCGAAACTGAGAAATTGATGTGGCTCAGCATCAAACTTGAATAACCAAAGATGGCGAAACCGCAGCCCAAAAGAATCCGGCCGTCGATGTAGTTCACCAGAATTCCAACCACGATCATGGAAACCAGCGACCCGAGCCCGCGCGGCGTTACAGTAAGCCCGCTTTCCATCGCCGAATAACCCATCAGCGTTTGCAGGTACAGCGGCAATAAAGTGGTGACGCCATAGAAGACAAAGCCGTAGAGGCAGGTGATGACCGTTCCCACCAGAAAATTACGGTTGGCCAGTATGCGTAACTGCACGATCGGTTCCCGGTTCGTGAACTCGCGCACGACAAATCCAAGCAGGGCGATTGTGGATGCGGCGGCGGTCCAGCGCACCCATCCCGTCGCGAACCAGTCCGACTCCTGCCCCTTGTCCAGCACCAATTGCAGCGTTCCCAGCCAGACGGCCATCATGCCGAAGCCCAGATAGTCAATGGCCCCATGAAACGCCTTGCGCAAATAAGGCGGATCTTCGATGTACAGGTTGACCAGGAACAACGCCAGCAATCCAACAGGAAGATTGATATAAAAAATCCAGCGCCAGGAGTAGCTGTCCGTGATCCATCCGCCGAGTGTTGGTCCGATCACCGGGGCCACCACGATTCCCACTCCATAGACGGCCATCGCCGTGCCGTGCTGGCGAGGAGGGAAACTCTCCAGCAGGATCGACTGCGCCAGCGGCTGCATTCCGCCGCCGCCGATGCCCTGAAGAACGCGGGCCACAATCAGCATGGGCATGGTCAGCGCCATGCCGCAGAGCAGCGAAGCTGCGGTAAAAATGAGGATGGAACTGATGAGCAACCGCTTGCGCCCGATGCGCCGCGCAATCCATCCCGCGGCGGGCAGCATGATGGCATTCGAAACAAGATAGCTGGTCAGAACCCACGTTGACTCGTCGGTTGAAGCCGAGAGGTTGCCCGCAATGTGGGGCAGGGCAACATTGGCCACTGAAGAATCCAGCACCACCATGAAGGTCGCCGTCATCACCGATGCGGCGATCATCCACGGATTGCCCTCAGGCTTCCAGGCGTGCTCTTCAACCTGTGCTGGAGGGCGCGTGATGTTTGCCGCACTCATCCGGTTGTCTGTCTTCCCGGAGCGAATGGCAGCGTATAGGGCGGCTCGCGTAGGGTTTTGGGTTGAGCTGGCAGCATGGTCAATCCAGTATACTTGACAGTCATGTGCGAAAAACGCCGCGAAAGGAGCGGTGCTCCATGGCTATGAACAGGCGCGAGTTACTTCAACGGATGGGCGGTGTATGTTCCGCCCTTGCTCTCTCAAAATTGACAGGCGCTCAAGCGGCGCAGAGCACAAACTTCGTGGGAACCCGGCACTCTTTGCAGGGATACCGAATCCCTGCTTGGTATCGCGATGCCAAGTTTGGCATCTGGTCGCACTGGGGCCCGCAGTCGGCTATCGAAGACGGCGACTGGTACGCGCGAAATATGTACATGCAGGGATCGGATCAATACAACTACCACGTGGAACACTACGGACATCCATCCAAGGTGGGTTATAAGGATCTGGTCGATAACTGGAAGGCGGTTAAATGGGACCCCGACCATCTGATGAGTCTCTACAAAAAAGCCGGAGCCAAGTACTTCGTCAGCATGGGCGTGCATCACGATAACTTCGACTTATGGGATTCGAAGTATACGCGCTGGAATGCAGTCAACATGGGACCGAAGAAAGATGTGGTGGGAATTTGGCGCGAAGCGGCACGGAAGCAGGGCTTGCGCTTCGGAGTCAGCGAGCATCTTTGGATCAGTTACAAGTGGTGGGCCGTGAGTCAC
>Ga0326727_10025493_pt1 | contig 11078 bp, 9 predicted proteins | sample MB2enrmetagenome_FD_207643 | JGI IMG/M metagenome (GOLD analysis project Ga0326727, IMG submission 207643) | Lab enriched peat soil microbial communities from McLean, Ithaca, NY, United States - MB29MY | ecosystem: Environmental > Terrestrial > Soil > Wetlands > Peat | place: USA: New York... | reverse complement strand
CACGACGCCCATCTGCACCGGCGAGGACGTTTACCTGGCCGAGGGCTTCCGGGACCTGCTCGAAAAGCAGGCAATCTCCGTGATCCATCCGGATCTGGCCAATCTCGGCGGAATTCTCGAAACGAAAAAGGCCATCGATCTGGCCACGCAATACGGAGTCGCATCCTGCATTCACAATAACAACGGCCCCATCACGCTGTTTGCCAGCGTGCACGCCGCCGCCGCCGGCGATCAGTTTCTGGCGTGTGAGTATCACCAGGCCGATGTTCCGCATTTCCTCGACCGGGTGAGAAGGACGGATAAGCCGAACGATCCGCTCATCGACAGGGGATACTTCACCGTGCCTGATGGTCCGGGCCTGGGATTTGAGATCAACATGGATGTTCTCAAGGCAAACATTCATGAAGGCGGATTGTTCGCGCCCACCACGGAATGGGACAACGAGACTTCGTTCGACGGACATATGTAATGGCCTGGGCAAGCTAAAGCATGCCCTACCGTGGTGGGGCATGCTTTAGCTTGCCCGTGTGTTAGGCTAATCTACCGATATGGACTGCATTGAGGCTTTGAAGACACGGCGATCCGTCCGCGCCTACACGGGCGAACCTGTATCGCGAGAGGTGATCGAGGACATCATCGACTGCGGCCGCCTGGCCGCCACGGCGATCAACATCCAACCCTGGGAATTCGTGGCGGTCACGGAACCGGCCATGCTGCGCGCCATCGCCGGGGTGGCGGAGTTTGGCCGCTTCATTGCGCAGGCCGCGGTTTGCGTGGTGGTGATGTGCAAGGACACGAAGTACTACCTCGAAGACGGCTGCAATGCCAGCCAGAACATACTCGTGGCCGCGCGGGCGCACGGCCTCGGCAGTTGCTGGGTGGCGGGCGACAAGAAGCCCTACGCCGGGAAGGTGGCCCGCATGCTCGGCGCGCCGGAGGGCTATAAGGTGATCAGCCTGCTCGCCATCGGTCCCGCGGCCGAGGAAACCCACGCGGATAAGCGCCCGCTCTCCGACGTGCTGCACTGGGAGAAATTCTAACGCATGAAGAAGTTGATCAACGATCCCCAAAATGTGCCCGCTGAGTTCCTGGCGGGGCTGGCGCTGGCGCATGGGGATATTCTGAAAGTCTGCCTCGATCCGGTTTACGTGGTCCGGGTGGACGCGCCGGTTCCGGGCAAGACCGGCATCGTGTCGGGCGGAGGCAGCGGCCACGAACCCATGCACGTGGGGTACGTGGGTAGAGGCATGCTCGACGCCGCTTGTCCCGGGGCTGTGTTCACATCTCCGACTCCGGATCAAATCGAGGCCGCCACGCGCGCCGTCGACGGTGGAGCGGGCGTTCTGCACATCGTCAAGAACTACACCGGCGACATCATGAATTTCGAAATGGCCGCCGAACTCTGCCAGGCTCGGGGCATAGAAGTGCGGGCGGTGGTCATCAACGACGACGTTGCCGTGGAAGACAGCCTCTACACCGCGGGCCGCCGTGGCGTCGGAGTGACCGTCATCGCGGAAAAGCTGTGTGGTGCGGCAGCCCAACGCGGCTATGATCTGGCGCGCGTGGAAGCGCTCTGCCGCAAGGTCAATGGGAACGGGCGTTCGATGGGGATGGCCCTGACTTCCTGCACCGTTCCCGCGGCCGGCAAACCTACTTTCGAGTTGGGCGCGGGCGAGATGGAGATGGGTATCGGCATCCACGGTGAACCGGGACGCGAGCGCATGCCCCTGCTGCCCGCCGGGGAGCTGACCGCGCGCATGGCGGCGACCGTCCTGGCGGACCTGCCGTTCCGCGGCGGCGACGAAGTCATCGCCATGGTCAACGGCATGGGTGGCACCCCGTTGATGGAACTGTATCTCGTCTATGGGGAGTTGGAGCGGATCTTGCAAGGGATGGGAATCCGCGTCGCGCGCCGACTGGTGGGGAACTACATCACCAGCCTGGAAATGGCCGGCTGCTCCATCACGCTGCTCAAAACCGATGACGAGATTCGGGCGCTATGGGACGATCCGGTGCTCACTCCGGGCCTGCGATGGGGGATCTGAGCCAATGCCCGTGGGCAAGGCAGAAGTGGTGAAGTGGCTGGAAGTCTTGCAGCAGGTTTACGCCGAGAACCGGCAATGGCTCACGGAATTGGACTCGGCTATCGGCGATGCCGACCACGGCGTCAACATGGATCGCGGCTTCACGGCTGTGAAAGCGGAGTTGGCGGCGCATCCTCCGTCCGATATCCGTTCCGTTTTTCAGAGCGTGGCGACGGTCCTTATCCGCCATGTAGGCGGCGCCGCCGGGCCGTTGTACGGCACGTTCTTTCTTCGCGCCGCCGCCACTTGCGCAGGGACAACCGAAATCGAAGCCGCCGACATGGTGGCGCTGTTCCAGGCGGGCATCGAGGGCGTCGTGCAGCGGGGCAAAGCGGCAGCCGGCGACAAGACCATGCTGGACGCCCTGCTTCCGGCTTTGGACGCCATGCGTAAAGGCCTCGAAGACGGGTGCGGCCTTACGGCGGTGCTCGACGCGGGCGCGGCCGCGGCCCAAGCCGGGATGCTGGCCACCGTTCCCATGCAGGCGCGCAAGGGGCGGGCCAGTTACCTGGGCGTGCGCAGCATCGGCCACCAGGACCCCGGCGCCACCTCTTCCTACCTGCTGCTTCAGGCGGCCGCGGACACGTGGCGCTCATGATCGGGATGGTGGTTGTCTCCCACAGCGCCAAGTTGGCTGAGGGTGTGTGCGATCTGGCGCGGCAGGTGGGGCAGGGAAGGGTCCGGATCGCCGCCGCCGGGGGCACCGCCGATCCCGATAACCCCATCGGCACCGATGCGTTCCAGGTGCTCCAGGCCATTGAGTCGGTCTACAGCGAGGACGGCGTGCTGGTGCTCATGGACCTAGGGAGCGCCGTGCTGAGCGCCGAGACCGCGCTTGAGCTGTTAGGCGAAGAGAAGAGTTCGCGTGTGGAGTTGTGCGGCGCTCCGCTGGTGGAGGGAGCCGTGGCGGCAGCGACCCTGGCTGCCGCCGGCGCCGGTCTGGCGGAAATCGCTCACGAAGCGCTAAACGCGTTGGCGGGGAAGGTGGCGCAGTGCCCACCGCAGCCTTCACCCGCTGAAGACACCGGGGCCTCGGAAGAGGCGCTGGTTACCCTGACCAACCGCCTCGGCCTGCACGCTCGCCCCGCTGCCCAGCTTGTTCGCCTAGCCCGCCGTTATCGGGCGCGGGTGACGCTCGACGACGTCGCCGCCAGTAGCATCAACGGTGTCCTGAGCCTGGGGGCGCGCGAAGGCCACCAGTTGCGGATCCGCGCACAAGGCGCCGAAGCGCACGAGGCGCTCGCCGCGCTGGTGCGCTTCATCGAATCCGGTTGCGGCGAGCTGGCGCCTGCGGAACCAATGGTCCAGGCCAGCGGCATCGCGGCGTCCGCGGGCATCGCCATCGGTCCGCTGGCTAAGCTGCGTCCCGCCGCCATGGAAATCGCCCCGCGGGCCATCGGGAATCCCGAGACTGAACAACAGCGCCTCGTGGCCGCCATCCACGGCGCGCAAGAAGAGACCCGGGCGCTCTACGAATGGTCCAAAGCCCACATTGGCGCGGATGAGGCGGGCATTTTCGATGCGCAATCGCTCTTCCTCGAAGACCCGGAACTGCTCGGCGCAGTCTCGCGCAGGCTGCTGGAAGACCGGGTCGGCGCGGAGTCCGCCTGGCAGGCGGAAACCATGAGGCTCGCGGACCGTCTCGCCGCCCTAGATGACCCCTATCTGCGCGCCCGCGCGGCTGACGTCGCGGATGTGGCGGCGCGGGTGTTGCGTAGGCTCACCGGTCAATCCACCGCCGCACGCGTTTTGCGCGAGCCGTCGATCCTTTCGGCGCACGATCTGACGCCTTCCGAAGTCAAGGACCTCGACCCTGCGATGGCCCTGGGCTTGTGCCTGGAGGCGGCGAGCGCCAGCGCACACAGCGTGATCCTGGCGCGGGCCATGGGGATTCCGGTCGTCGCGGGACTCGGTCCGGGCGTCTCCGCGCTGGCCGATGGAACCACTGTGGCTGTGGATGGAGAGCAGGGAACGGTCTGGATTTCGCCCGATGCGGCTCAAGTCGAGGCGCTCGAAGTCCGCCGCCGGAACTGGCTGGCCGCGCGCCGCGCCGCGGAATTGGAGCGGCACAGACCGGCTGCCACGCGCGACGGCCGCCGCATACGGGTCTTTGCCAACATCAGCGGTATCCCCGAAGCCGCCGAAGCCGTGGCCTGTGGCGCAGAGGGTGTGGGTGTCCTGCGCACCGAATTCCTGTTCCTCGGCCGCGCGGCCGCGCCCGGCGAAGAGGAACAACTGGCCGCCTATCGCGCCATCGCCGAGTCGCTGGGTGGACGTCCGCTCACCATCCGCGCGCTCGATATCGGCGGCGACAAGCGCCTGCCCTACATCGAGATCGGCGAGGAAGCCAACCCGTTCCTCGGCTGGCGAGGCATTCGTGTGCTGTTAAGCCGGCGCGACCTGTTTCGAACGCAGCTCCGCGCCATCCTCCGGGCGGGCGCCGCGCAGCCAGTCGAGTTGCTCTTGCCCATGATCGCTTCGCTCGACGAGTTGCGCGAGACGAAAGCCCTGGTTGGCGAAGCCGAGGCCGATCTGGAACGGGAAGGGCTGCCTTTCCGGAAGAACATGCGCATTGGCGTCATGATCGAAGTGCCCGCTGCAGTGGCCATTGCCGACCAATTGGCGCGCGAGGCCAGCTTCTTCAGCATAGGCAGCAACGATCTGATCCAGTACGCGATGGCTGCCGACCGCACCAACTCCCGCGTGGCGCCCATCGCCGATCCCTTTCAGCCCGCCGTCTTGCGCATGATCCGGCAGACCATCGAAGCCGCCCGACTCGCGGGAATCGGCGTCGCCCTTTGCGGCGAACTGGCCGCCGATCCGGTGGCGACGCCGCTTCTGCTGGGCCTGGGCCTGGAAGAATTCAGCGTCAGCGCGCCCTTGATTCCCGAACTCAAGCGGGCCATCTCGTTGTGGAGCGTGCCGGAAGCCGAAGCCGTGGCGCGGGAGGCGCTCGCCATGGATTCGTGCCAGTCCGTGAGGCGGTTGCTCCTCCTCAAACGTCCGAGTCCAGAACCTCGAAGACAGCCTTGATGTAGTTTTTGTGGCCGACCGGGTTTCATTTTCTCTCGAGATTCTCGGCCCCAGGCTCGAAAGACAGCTTAGGCTAAGGACATTAGCTTCAATTACTTACGCCCGGTACCGGACATAAAGGACGTTATGTCTGATTGTTCCGACTTCGGCCTCTGCGCCTCCTCTTTAGCCGCATCCAAATTCCGATCCTAAAGAGCGGCATCTGAATCGATGCAACCCAGAGCCGCAAGACAACACCGATTGGCCTTCGCACCGACACCAGCATCTTGTGTGCGTTTGACCAGTATTCGTATTTCATGAAGACTTGCCCGCCTACGTCTGAACAGACGACTCGAAAGGTGCATATTACCCAGTTGTCCATGCGAGGCGATATGGGAAATACGCTTGTGAGCGTCTGGCTTGGCGGTAGCATCACGCCCTGCACGTTGTCCGGGTGAACCCTAGAGAAGCGTTTGCCATCAACGTAGCAAGTCACCAGTGCATCGAGCACTTTGACAGTTCGTTCGCCCATGTTTTGAATGGAACAATGGCCTTCGGTCAAAACCTGTTGTGAACGCGTCGTGCTAACAACGAGATTCGGACGGAGTTGCTCCCGAGCCTGTGCGGTACTCCAGCGAAGGAGTCGAAACGTAAGCCACGAATACCATGCAGTGATTGCCACAAGGATGATATTGGAATTACCACCCTGTTGAACCCACCACCAGAACCGCCCCAACTGAAACGGAATTTGGTTCATGATTCCATTTTCCGTCACGCAACAAGCGCCCGGCAGCTGACCCCCGTATCGCTCCTCCTCAAACGTCCGAGTCCAGCACCTCGAACACAGCCTTGATGTAGTTCTTGTGACTGGCCAGCTCGGGGAAAACCTTGGGCACTTCGGCCAGCGGCGTGCGGCAGGTGATCCACGGGTCCAGGTTGATTTCGCCGCGCTCCATCATCCCAATCACCCGCGGAAACTGGTGGTGACTGTTGCGGCTCGCCATAATGTCGAGTTCCTTCCTGATGAAGGGCGTGTGATCGAAGGGGATGAAGCCCAGGAATTGGCCGACCAGCACCAGCCTACCGGCCGGGCCGACGCGGTCGAAGCTGGCTCTGATCGCCTCTTCATCGCCGGTGCAGTCGAAGACCACCGAAGCGGGGCGGCCGTCGTACTCCGCGAGCACGTCCACGCCGAAACGCCCGGCGAATCGGCGGCGGAACTCGACCTTCTCGATAATCCGCGCCGAGGCGCCCGCGGTCAGTGCAAACTGGAGCACCGACAGGCCGATCGGCCCCGCGCCCACAATGAGCACGTCTTCGCCGGCCACCAGCCCGCTGCGGGCTACGGCATGGGCGCCAATGGTCAGGAATTCCACCAACGACAGTTGGTCGTACGAGAGCCGATCCGACTTGTACAGGCGCTCCACGGGCACATTCATGAGGCCGCGCATCCCGCCATCCACGTGTACCCCCAACACCTTCATGCTCTCGCAGCAGTTGGGGCGATTCAGGCGGCAAGGCCGGCAAACGCCGCAGGTCAGGTGAGGCTCGATGGCGCACCGGTCTCCCGGCCGTATGCCGCGATTGTTCTCCGGAATTTCCAGCACCTCGCAGCCCAACTCATGACCGATGATGCGCGGAAAAGTGTAATTGGCCTGCGCCCCTTCAAAGGCGTGCCAATCGCTGCCGCATATGACGACGCGGTGAATCCTCACCAGCGCCTCGCCGGCCTCTCTGACCACAGGCGGCGCGACGTGTCCCACGAATTGTCGTGGCGCTTCCAATACAATTTGTCGCATAGCTTCTCGAACTTCAGAGTATAGCAATCTGCCGGGCTTCCGCCGCGAGCGCCATCGCCGCCGCTTCGATATGGCCGGCGGAGATGCCGTGCTTGCGCATCAAATCGGACCAATCGCCGGATTCCGCGAAGGTGTCCTGGATGCCAATCATCCGCATGAGGGCCGGCGCGTGCCGGGCGAGCGTTTCGGCCACCGCGCTTCCGAGGCCGCCGCAGACGGTATGCTCTTCCACGGTGAGGACCTTCCGGGTCTTGCGCGCGGAGGCGGCCAGAGCTTCGGCGTCGATCGGTTTGATGGTGGATACCTCGAGCAGGTCGACGGATACGTCGCGAGCCGCCAACTTCGCGGCGGCCTCAATAGCCATGAACGTTGGGACGCCGCACACGGCGATGGTCAGACCGTCGCCGTCCCGCAGCTTGCGGATCTTCCCAAGTTGCAGCGGCTCGGCGTCGGCGAAGAGCACTGGGGTGGGGTTTCGGCACAGGCGGATGTAAGTAGGGCCGTCGCGCCGAAGCGCCAGTTCAAGCGCCTGGCGCAGCTCGACCGCATCCCCGGGCACGATGACCGCCATGTTGGGCATGGCTCGCATAACGGCCAGGTCGAGAATCGACTGGTGACTCGCGCCATCGTATGAATCCGAGAGGCCGGCGTAGTTACCGGCCAGAATCACCGGGAGGTTGTTATAGCAGATGATATTGCGGATCTGGTCGGTAGCTTTCAAATCGAGGAAGATCGCGAATGTGCTCGCAATGGGCCGCAGGCCGCAGGTTGCCATGCCGGCCGCGACGTCGGTCATGTTGGCTTCCGCCACACCCATGTTGAAGAACCGGTCCGGATATGCTTTCCCGCAGGCTGCCGTGCGCGTGCTGGTGGCCACATCCGCATCCAGGACCACCATCTCGGGGTATTCCATTGCCAGGGCCAGCAGCGCTTCCCCGAAGGCGTCGCGCATCGCCACGGATGTTGCCGTCATAGCGCCTGCTCCAGTCTCCCGAGGGTTTCGATGAGTTCGGTTCGAGCCTTCGCGTAGGTTTCGTCGTCAACTACCGCCCCGTGCCAGTGGGCGTTGTCTTCCATGAATGAGACTCCCCGGCCTTTGTGGGTTCGATAGATCACCGCCGCCGGGAATTGAGCCTGGCACTTAGCCCAATCGAGTGACGCGAGGACTTCCGCGGCGTTGTGGCCGTCATACACAGTGGGTGCGACATTCCAGTTGAAAGCGCGGAGTTTCTCGGGCAGAGGGTCCATGGGCATGATGATGTCGCTGGGGCCGTCGAGCTGGACCTTGTTGTAGTCGATCAGCGCAACCAGGCGCGGCGGTTTGAATTTTGCGGCGGCCATGATGGCCTCCCAGGTCTGGCCTTCGTTGAGGTCGCCGTCACCTATGAGGACGTAAGTCCAGTAGCTCTTCCCCAGCAACCGCGCGGCCAGGGCCATTCCCAATGCTACGGAAGTGCCGTGTCCCAGTGACCCGGTGGACATCTCCACGCCGGGGGTCTTACGCATGCACGGGTGGCCCTGTAATCTGCTGTCGAGCTGCCGGAAGGTGGCCAGCTCCTCAGTGGGGAAGTAGCCCCGGTTGGCCAGCACGGTGTACAACATGCACGAGGCATGTCCTTTGCTGACCACCAGGCGATCTCGATCCGGCCATTTCAGATCGTCGGGCCGGATGTTCATGGCGTCAAAGTAAAGCGCCACCAGCAACTCGGCGGCGGAAGCCGCTCCACCCCAGTGGCCGGTGCCCCGGTCGTGCAGCACGTCCAGCACCTTGACCCGGAATTCCTGGGCCAGGTACTGGACCATTGCGGATTTCTTGTCTCGCCTCTTCTCCCGGACCACGGTTTCGCAATCCAGTCGTGGGCGGATAGCGTTGCTTCCCATAAGCCGAAGTTCCAGTCTAATGCACAATAGGACTTGGAGGTTTCAATGCGTCTGTTCTCTCGAAGCCGGCTTCTGCCGGTGCTCGTTCTGCTGATCGGCGCGAACGCATGGAGCGCCGCGACGGTGTTCAACGTTCTGGATTACGGCGCGCACAACGATGGCTCGGCGCCCGCTACCGAGGCGATCCGCTCCGCCATTCAGGCAGCCAAAGCGGCGGGCGGGGGAACGGTGTACTTTCCTGCCGGGAATTATGTCACTGGCCCCATCGAACTGGTGAGCAACCTGGTGCTCCACATCGACGCGGGCGCCACGCTACGGTTCCCGGCCGCCCGGCTTCCGTTCACGAGGGGGAGGATGCAAGGTATCGAATGCCTCACGGCCGTGCCGCTGATCGGCGGGCGAGACCTGGAAAACGTCACCATCACGGGCCGGGGTGTGATCACCACCAACAATGCCGATTGGACCAAGCTCATGGGCGCTCCGGAGCCGAGAACCGCCACTTATGGCGGGTCGGCCTTTGGGCCCGAGTGGAATCGCCTCAGAGAGTTGTTGGAACTGAAGACGCCCCAGCCGGATGAGGTGTACCAGAAGGTCGCGCCGTTCATCCGGCCGGCGTTCATCCGCACCATGGAAAGCAAGAACATCCTCATCGAGGGCATTCACATCGTGGGCGCGCCGTGCTGGACGATCCACATCCTGTACTCGCAGGACGCCGTGATTCGCGATGTCACCGTGGAGACGGATCCTGGGGCATTCACCGGCGCCATCTACATTGATTCCAGCCGGAACGTGCGGATTTCCAACTGCAATCTCGACGCCGGCGACGACGCCATCACTCTCAAAGCGGGGAAGGACGCCGACGGGCGGCGCGTCAACCGGCCGACCGAGAACGTGACCATCACCAATTGCGTGGTGCACCACGGGTCCAGCGGGGTTGCGTTGGGCAGTGAGACCTCGGGAAGCATTCGCAACGTGGTGGCTAGTAACATCATCTGCCAGGGAACCCGGATGGGCATAGACATCAAGAGTCAGCGCGGACGCGGCGGAGTGCTCGAGAACATCCTGTTTGACAATTGGACGATGGACGACATAGGCAGGGCCATCAATGTTTCACAGTACTACCAAATGCAGGGCGAAGTGCCTCCTCCACCGGAACCTCTTTCGTCGCGGACGCCGGTGTTTCGCAACATCGTCATGAGTAACATGGTTATCAACCGCTCGCGGAACGGGACTATCAACATTGCCGGCCTGGAGGAGGCGCCGATTACCGGGCTGCGAATCAGCAACGTGGTGGCGTCGGGCGCGGGTGGGTTGAAAGCGTACAACACCGTGGGGCTGGAATTGCATAACGTGCAGATCGATACGGAGGTTGGGCCGGCCTTCCAGGTGCGCGATTCCACCGAGCTGAATTTGGACGGTGTTTCCACACGGAAGCCGCTGCCGGAAATGCCGGTGGTCCGGCTGGACCGCTGCCCGGGAGCCGTGGTGCGGGGGAGGGCCGTGGCGGGTACGGGCACGTTCCTGTCCATGCCCCCGGGCGGGCTGAAGAGCGTGGTGCTGGAAGGGAATGCACTCAGCAAAGAGTCGGCGACTGACTTCTGGCAAGCACCCGCGCCCCTGCCCGCGGCGAAAAAGAAGTGAGTCAAGTCATGATCGGAGATTCCATGCGTCAATTCTCTCGAAGCCGGCTTCTGCCGGCGCTGTTCCTCCTGATCGGCGGGAATGCGTGGAGCGCCGCGACGGTGTTCAATGTTATGGATTACGGCGCGCACAACGATGGTTCGGCGCCCGCTACGGAAGCGATTCGCTCCGCGATTCAGGCGGCTAAAGCCGCGGGCGGGGGAACGGTGTACTTTCCCGCCGGGAATTATGTCACTGGCCCTATCGAACTGGTGAGCAACCTGGTGCTGCACATCGACGCGGGGGCGACGTTGAGCTTCCCGGCCGCCAAACTTCCGTTCACGAAAGGCAGGGCGCAAGGCATCGAGTGTCTTACGCCGGTGCCCTTGATCGGCGGCACAAACGTGGAGAACGTCACCATTACCGGGCGCGGTGCGATCGCGACCAATAACGCCGAGTGGACCAAGCTCATCGGTGGGCCGCAGCGGGAGGCGCCATTTGGGCCGGTCTGGGCCCACCTTCGAGAACTGCTGGAACTGAAGACTCCCCAGCCGGAAGAGGAGTATCTGAAGGCCGCGCCGACCCTGCGCCCCTCGTTCGTGCGCTTCATGGAATCCAAGAATATCCTTATTGAGGGCATTCACATACTGGGTTCGCCGTTCTGGACGGTCCACCTGCTGTA
>Ga0326727_10025492_pt1 | contig 11078 bp, 10 predicted proteins | sample MB2enrmetagenome_FD_207643 | JGI IMG/M metagenome (GOLD analysis project Ga0326727, IMG submission 207643) | Lab enriched peat soil microbial communities from McLean, Ithaca, NY, United States - MB29MY | ecosystem: Environmental > Terrestrial > Soil > Wetlands > Peat | place: USA: New York... | reverse complement strand
TGAAGTGGACGGGGACCGTTGTTGACCTGGTCTTTGGCTCGAACTCGCAGCTGCGCGCGCTGGCCGAGGTGTACGCGAGCAGCGACGCGCAAGCGAAGTTCATCGAGGACTTTGTGGCTGCGTGGACCAAGGTGATGAACGCGGATCGGTTTGATCTGCCGCGATAGCGAGTCGGCAAGTCAGCGAGTCAGCAAATTGCTTGGCCCGCCATCGCAAGCGATGGCGGGCCGAACTTTGCTCCGTCGAAAATCGCCCTTGGTCCCGTCGCCCCTACGGGGCTCGTCGGTTCGTTGGGCGTCGTTCCCAGGACTTCGTCCTGGGCTAACTTCCTTGCTCCCTCCGGGAGCAGGTTCGAGCAGTCACGGTTTTCATCCCCTTTGCCGGGCCCGAAAGGTCCAAGGAAACTCGGGATGACAGTGTTAAGAACGAGGCTATTGCCGTTACTGACGGTTGGCGATGGCGTAGGCGATGCGGCCTTCGGCGATGGTGTAGTGCACTTTGCCGAGCATGGCCCAGCCGTCGAAGGGCGTGTTTTTGGCCTTCGATAATGATTCGGTGGCGCGGTAGGTCCACTCAGCCTTTGGATCAAACAGAACAACGTCGCCAAAGCTGCCCACGGCCAGTGTTCCGCGGCCCTTGATTCCCAGCAGCGCCGCAGGCTGCGCGCTCAGCAGGCTCATGATGCGGCCCAGGGGCATGCGCCACTCCTTGTGCAGCCAGCGCAGCGAAAGTCCCAGCGCGGTTTCAAGGCCGGTGATGCCGTTGGGCGCGAGATCGAATTCAATCTCTTTCTCGTGCATGGCGTGGGGCGCGTGGTCGGTGGCGATAGCGTCGACCACACCGTCGAGCAGCGCCTCGATCATGGCGTCGCGATCGGCGGCCGAGCGCAGCGGCGGGTTCATCTTGGCGTGGGTGTTGTACAGGCCCACGTGCTCCTCGGTGAGCAGAAAATGATGCGGTGTAACCTCGCAGGTGACGCGCAGTCCGTTGCGCCGCGCCTGACGAACGGCGGCGACGGCGGCGGCGGTTGAAGTGTGCGCGACGTGCAGATGCGGGTGCAGCTCGCGCAGCTCGGTCACCAGGCGGATATCGCGCTCGACGAGCCCCGACTCGGCCTCGGCAGGCATGCCGCGCAGGCCCAGCCGGAACGAAACCGGACCGAGGTTCATGCTGGCGGCCCCATTCGCGAATTGGGTCAGGCGCGTGTCCTCGGCGTGCTGGATGACAGTGAGACCCACGCGCGCGGCGGCGGCGAGGCTCTCGCGCATGATGCCGTCTTTGAGGATCGGCCGGCCATCGTCGGTGACGGCGACTGCGCCGGCAGACTTGAGAGCGGCGTAGTCAGTAAGCGCTTCACCCTTGGAGCCGCGCGTGGCCGCGGCGATGGGAAAGACGCGAACCAGCGCGCCGCGCTCCGGCGCCTGCATCCAGCGCGTGATCTCAACCGAGTCATTCACCGGCGTGGTGTTGGGCATGGCGGCGACGGCGGTGAATCCTCCGGCTGCGGCGGCAGCGGTGCCGGTGGCGATGGTCTCCTTGTAGCCCTGGCCGGGTTCGCGCAGGTGAACGTGAATATCGACGAGGCCGGGCGCAACGGTGAGGCCGGAGGCATCGAGGACAGGCGCGCCATTGGCCAGCTTGAGCTTGCCGGGCGAGGCGATCTCGGCTACGCGGCCGTCTTTGATGAAGATGTCTTTGGGCGCGTCGACGCCGGCGGCGGGGTCGATGAGGTGGCCGTTGCGGATGGCGAGGGTGGTCATTGACGGCCCCCTTCTGCTGTTGTCAGCGCCCGTTCCACCACCGCCATGCGGATGGCGACGCCGTTTGTGACCTGCTCGAGGATGGTGGATTGCGGCCCGTCGGCCACGCCCGCAGTGATCTCGAGGCCGCGGATGATGGGGCCGGGATGCATGACGATGGCTGTGGGCGCCTGCGATGCCAGGCGCTGGCCGGTGAGCTGGTAGGCGGCCTTGTACTCTTCGAGGTCGAGCTGCAGGCCGGCGAGGCGCTCGGCCTGAATCCTGAGCATCATGATGGCCTGCGACTGGCGGATGGCCGATTCGAAGTCGCGTTCAATCTCAATGCCGGGCGAGGATTTGGCGGCCATCTCAGGCAACAGCTCTTTGGGTCCGCAGAGCAGAACGCGCGCGCCGAGCCGCGGCAGCAGAAGCATGTTGGAGCGGGCGACGCGGCTGTGCAGAATGTCGCCGGCGATGGTGACGGTGACGCCGGAGAGTGTTTCGGGGCCGACCTCGGTCACGCCGGGGCGCAGATGCGCGAGGATGGTGCGCAGGTCGAGCAGCGCCTGCGTAGGATGCTCGTGCATGCCGTCGCCGGCATTAATGACCGGCAGGCGGGTGGCTTCTTCAAGCAGCCAGGCCGCGCCGGAGGAGTTGTGGCGCAGGATGATGGCTTCAGCGCCAAGAGCGCGAAGCGTGAGGCCGGTGTCTTTGAGCGATTCGCCTTTTTCGATGCTGGAACTCAGGTTCGAAACCAATGTGGTATCGGCGCCGAGCGCCTTTGACGCAAGCTCAAAGCTGGTGCGGGTGCGCGTGGAGGACTCATAAAAGAGCAGCGCGATGCGGCGCTTGAGCAAGATTCGGTCGCGGACGACCGGGTCCTGGTGTTCGAGAGCCGTGGCCCGCTGCAGCAGATGACTGACGGCGGGCACGGTGAGGTCCATGACCGAGAGCAAGGAGCCGGGGTGGTAAGGAAATGGCGACGAAGGCGGAGGCGGCGTTGTCAGTTTGCGGCGTGCGGCGATAGGGGTGGTTGCCATGCGGGTTCGATCGGGATTCGTGATTCGGGATTCGTGATTCGTGGTTCGTGGGGCGTGGGGCGTGAGTCGTGGGTCGTGAGCCGAGGGTCGTGGGTCGTGGGCTGTGCGCTAATCACGAACCACGATTCACGACCAACGGACTTCAGCTTACTTTTTCGACCAGCAGCACCTGCTCGTCGCGATCGACCTCCTGAAACTTGACTTCAATGATCTCGCGGCTGCTGGTTGGTATGTGCTTGCCTACGTAGGTAGCTTCAATGGGCAGCTCGCGATGGCCGCGATCGATGAGCACGCAGAGCTGCACGCGGCGCGGGCGGCCGTGGTCGAAGAGCGCGTCGAGCGCGGCGCGGGCGGTGCGGCCGGTGTAGAGCACGTCGTCGCAGATGACCACGTCGCGGCCTTCCACCTCGCAGCCGATGGAGCCGGGTGTAACCACTGGACGAATATCGGCGGTAGTGAGGTCGTCGCGATAGAACTGGATATCGAGAACGCCGGTTTCGACCGGGCGTTTTTCAATGCCCGCGATGAGCCTGCCCAGCCGCTCGGCCAGCGGCACGCCGCGGCGTTTGATGCCGACCAGCGACAGGTCCTCGCTGCCGTTGCTCTTTTCCACGATCTCGTGGGCAAGGCGCACCAGGGTGCGCTCGATCTCCGAGGCCGACATCAGCCGGCCCTTCACACGCAAATTGACTGTCTCTTGATGGCTCATGGCGTCTGATTGCCTTCGCTCTGGATGGTGATGCTCTTGCCGGATGATACGAGGGGTTGGCGCTCTGGGGCAAGTTATGGGGATTTTTCCTCGTTTTGGAGGGATTTTGTGGCGAATCAGCGTTTGTATTGATCGGATTTTCCACCGGTTTTGGAGTCGAGGCGCAGATCGCGTATCACGATGGATTTGTCGAGGGCCTTGGTCATGTCGTAGACGGTGAGGGCGGCGACGCGTGGAAGCTTGGGCATTGGGACCTCAGGGGAGCAGGATGCGGACGGTTTCGCCGGCGTGCAGGCGCTCAGCATCTTCAGGCAGAACGAGAAAGCAGTTGGAGTGAGCCATGGCGACAAGATCGCCGGAACCCAGCCCCTTGACGCGGCGAACAGCCGGGAATTCGCCGGGCGGAGCGGCGAAGTTGCACGTTGCGGGCAGAAAGCGCGTGAGCCCCGCTTTACCTTTCACGTCCTCGGCCAACCGGGCGAGCGCGAAACGTGGGCCGCGATGGGTGTAGCCGGCAAGCGCGCGCAAGATGGGCGCGGCGAATAGCAGGAAGGCGACGGCTGAGGAGACCGGATTGCCGGGAAGTCCGAAACACTTCGTGCGGTCCTCGTCTTGGTTGAGATCTGTGGAAGGGACTTCGCCGAAGACCAGCGGCTTGCCGGGCTGAATGCGGACGCCGGTGAAGTGGAAACGCGCGCCAAGGCTGGCCATGACCGGCTCGACCAGATCGAATTTGCCGGCAGATACGCCGCCGCTGATGAGGATGAGGTCGGCCTCGCAGGCTTGCTTGAGCGCCGCTTCGAGGGCTGGCGTGTTGTCGGGCGCGGTGGGCAGCAGCCAGGGCTCGCCGCCGGCATCTCGCACCAGCGCGGCCAGCATGGGGCCGCTGGAGTTGCGAATCTGAGCCGGCCCGGGCTCGGATTCAACGGGGACGATCTCATCGCCGGTGTTGAGGATGGCGACCCGCGGCTTGAGGAAGACCTGGAGATGCGGGCAGCCGCAGGATGCGGCGAGGGCGATTTGGGTAAATCCGATTGCGGAGCCGGGAGCGAGCAGTTCATCGCCGATGCGGGCCTGCGCCCCGCGGGCAACGATGTTTTCACCTGGGGCGATGGTGCGCGGCGGCACAAGGCGCACGCGGCCGCTGCTGGCCTCAACGTGCTCGAACATCATTACGGCGTCAGCGCCTGCGGGAACGGGCGCGCCGGTCATGATCTCCCACGCAGATTCGGCGGGCAGCGGTGATGAGGGTGAATGGCCCGCGCCGGTCGAGCCGGCAATCGTAAGCGCTTTGTGCGCGTTGGCTTCGGCGGCGCGGCAGGCGTAACCGTCGCGCGTGGAGCGTGAACAGGGCGGCTGATCGCGATCGGCGCGAAGGGTCTGCGCGAGCACGCGGCCGTTGGCTGCAGCCAGAGCGACGCGCTCGGTTCCCAGCGGCTTGAGACGCGCCGCCTGCGCGGCAACCAGCGCTTGGGCTTCGCCAAAGCTGAGGAGATCGCTGCTCATGGAATGGATTGTAGAGCGTTTATGCATCGCCGCCTGCGACAAGACGCGTCAGGCGCAATCGGGATCGCGCACAAGCGCAAAGGGCGCTCGCATAAGCGAACGCCCTTTGCCTGCTGAAACGGGAATGAACTACTTGGTCTTGGGAGCGTGATAGGAACTGGTGACCTTCTGGCCGGCCTGTTGCAGAATTCCGGCTACTTCGTCGGCGAACTGGCCGGTAGGCGCCAGTTCGAGGTACTTCTGGTAGGCGGCCATGCAGTCAGCAGGCAGAACGATGCGGTTGGTCTTGGGATCGATGGTTGCGTTGCCCACCAGTCCCTGTCCCTTGATGTAGTAAAGTACGGGATCGTTGGGATTGACCTTGATGGCTTCATCGGCCGCGGCCACCTGGGCCTCGGTGTTGTGCTCCTGGAAGAAGATCACGGCTTCATTGCGAAGCTGCATGGCTGCGCGGGAAGGATCGTCCTTGGCTGACTGAGCGTAGGCCGCATTGGCCTCGGGCACCTTGCCGGTCCGTGCGTAGGCCTCGCCAAGACCTGCTTCGGCGACGGCAAGCACCTCGGGGCGCGGCTTCTTTGCCGCGTTCTCCAGGTCGATGGACTTCTTGTAGGAGGTGATGGCGTCGTCGTACTTCTGCTCGCCGGTCTGCGCATAGGCCAGGTTGGTCCAGAGCAACGCTTCGGTGGGCATGGCCTTGATGTCGTTCGACATCAAAGTCTCGATGTCAGCGTATTTGGCGGCCCTGATTCCATTTGCCTTGGCTGTAACATCGGCGCGCGACGCGCCGGCGCCAAGCTGCTGCTGGGCAGCCGCGGCGGCTCCATCGATGTCCTTTTTGTCCAGCGTGACCTGCTTGAGGTCGGCATTGGCGTGAGTGATGACCTGGTTGGCGGCAAGGGCAGCTGCATTCTGCTTCTTCAGATCTTCCAGCGCCTTTTGCTGATCGGCGGGAAGCTTGTCGATGTATTCCTTGCGCGACATGTCGACGTCGGCCAAGACATCGCTATCCACGATGACCTTGACGTTTTTGATTTGGTCGACGATCTTGCCCGGAGGCGTGTCGGGAGCGCGATAGATCACATCGTATGTTCCCGGAGTCGCCTGGCCGGAGTAGTCGCCGTTGGCGTCGACCGGGAAGTTGTATTTGAGAGTGGTGCCACCGTCGAGGGACAGACTCACGGTGCCTTTATCCTGGGCCTGCCCGGTGGGATTGGTCACGTGCCCGTGGATCTTACCCATAGCCTGCGCCGGCATCAACGCAGGCGAAAGGACAAACGCCAACAGGCCGGCCACGGCGGGCAGGCTCTTCAAAAACGAAAGTTTGTGATTCATCTTCATCTCCTTAAGAGCGGCGCGGAAACGAGCTGCGCACTGGCTCTGAAAAATTCACGATTTGCGGGCAAAACCAACGTTAAATCCAACCCACTCCCCTCGACAAGGGGAACAAGGTACGAAATAAGACTTGACTCGAATGGCGGTAATGCGCGCGGCCCATCTGCGAGATGAGAAACGCCGCATCCGACTTGATGCACGACGCCCCAACCGGCGCAGGCCGCACAGATTACGCTAACATCCTAGAGCCACAGTGAAGACTCTCGTTGTGGCGCATATCACAGCCTAATATGGATATATGGCTATAGCGATTCGCCCGGCAACAGCGGCCGATGTTGCCGAGATCCTGAGGTTCATCAAGGCGCTGGCCCTCTACGAGCGGGGTCTCGACAAGGTAACAGCCACTGAGGAGGGGTTGCTGCGGGACGGTTTTGGCCCGCACCCCTTTTATGAGTGCCTGATTGCCGAACTGGACGGAAGGCCGGCCGGGTTCGCGCTTTATTTCTACAACTACTCCACCTGGAGGGGGCAGCCGGGGATCTACCTCGAGGACCTGTTTGTGGAGCCGGAGCAGCGCGGGCTGGGAATCGGGAAAGCGTTGCTGGAGCGGGTTGCGGCGGTGGCGATTGAGAAGGGTTGCCGGCGGTTGCAATGGCAGGTGCTGGATTGGAATACGCCGGCAATCGACTTCTATGTGGCTATGGGCGGGGAGTTTATGGACGAATGGCGAACGGTCCGGCTGGACGATGAGGCGCTCCAGCGGCTTGCCGCTGGAACGGGACTTGACCGGCTGGCCCGCGGAGCGGGCGGCGATGCGGAGGGCGCACTTTGAAGATCCGCGTGATTGGCGGCGGCCTGGCCGGGCCTGAGGCGGCGCTGACCGCGGCGCGGCTGGGCTGCCAGGTCGATCTGTACGAGATGCGCAGGGTGGTCGACGGCAAGCCCCTGCTGACGCCCGCGCACCAGACCACGGATTTCGGCGAGCTGGTCTGCTCGAACTCCCTCAAAAGCGAATCGGAATGGACAGCGCCCTGGCTGCTGAAGCAGGAGATGCGCAGGCTGGGGTCGGCGCTGTTGCGGATTGCCGATGAGACTTCCGTGCCGGCCGGGCATGCGCTGGCCGTTGACCGGGCTGAGTTTTCGCGCAGGATCAACGAGGCGATCGCCGCCGAGCCTGGGATCCGCGTGATTCGGGAAGAAGTCACTTCTCTCGTCCAGGAAGATGACAGCTCGAAGTGCAGCTGCACGATTATTGCAACCGGGCCGTTGACTTCGGACGCGTTGAGCAAGGAAATTGAGCGGCTGACGGGTTCGGGACGCCTGGCGTTTTACGATTCGATTTCGCCGATCGTGGATGCCGAAAGCATCGACATGGAGAGCGTGTACTTTGCAGCGCGCTGGGACAAGGGCACCGCGGACTACATCAACTGCCCGATGAGCCGCGAAGAGTACGACCGGTTTTACGAGGCCCTGATTGCGGCGGAGGCAGCGGAAGAAAAGGCGTGGGAGAAACTCGATTATTTCGAAGGCTGCCTGCCGATTGAAGTGCTGGCCCGGCGGGGGCGCGACACGCTGCGCTTTGGGCCGATGAAGCCGGTGGGACTGCGCGACCCGCGAACCGGCAGGAACCCGTGGGCGGTGGTGCAACTGCGCAAGGAGAATCTGCGCGCATCGAGCTACAACCTTGTCGGCTTCCAGAACCACCTGAAATGGGGCGAGCAGGCGCGCGTGCTGCGGCTGATTCCGGGGCTTGAGAACGCGCGCTTCCTGCGCTATGGGCAAATCCATCGCAATACATACATCTGCGCGCCGGCGCTGCTCGACGAGACGTTGCGGCTGAAGCACGCCAGCAGCGCGTACTCCGAGGATTGTCATCCTGAGCGGAGCGCGACGGCGCAGCCGCCGCGCGGAGTCGAAGGACCTGCATTTGCTTTTAAACACCCGCTCCTTTTTGCCGGCCAGATCTCGGGCATCGAAGGCTACACCGAATCCATCGCCACCGGATTGCTGGCGGGGATCTACGCGGCGGCCCTCGCGCGCAGTCAGGAGCCGGAGCCTGTTCCGCGAGCCACGGCGCTGGGGTCGCTGGTGCACTACATCACGCACGCGGATGCGAAAGATTTTCAACCGGCGAACATCACCTTCGACCTGTTGCAGCCCCTTGATGAAGTAACGCGGCGCAGGGTGCGCGACAAGAAAGAGCGCCACCGGATGCAGTGCGAGCGGGCGTTGGAGGCGCTGGAGGCGTGGCGGGCCTCAGCGCTGAGCAAAGGGTGACGATACCCAGCGGCCGCGCAATTGAAACGCACGCGATGCGCGCAGCGTAAGAAAGAGTGGTCGCGGAGAGCAATCCAATGGGTTCGCAACGCAAGAACGCGGTCATTTCGATCCTGTTCATCGTCTTCGGCGGGCCGGCGATTCTGCTTGTCTACGTGCCGTTCTGGCTCACACGATTTCGCATTCCGGCGGATGAGCCGCGCTGGCAACTGGTGATTGCCGGCGCTCTGATAGGCGCCGGAATCGCACCGATGCTGGAGTCGGCTGCGCGCTTCGTTCGCGTGGGCAAAGGCGCGCTTGTTCCGACGTCGGCAACCGAGCACCTGGTGGTGAGCGGGGCTTATCGCTACGTGCGCAACCCGATGTACGCGGGTGCGGTGATTTCGCTGGCGGGCGAGTCGATCATGCTGCGCAACAGCGGCGTGGGGGCAGAGCTGGTACTGGCGATGATCGGCTTTCACCTCTTTGTCTGCTTTTATGAGGAGCCGACGCTGAAGAAGCGCTACGGCGAGGAGTACGCCGAATACAAGCGCAACGTGCCGCAATGGCTGCCGCGCCTGACGCCGTGGAAGGGCAGATCCTGACCCGGCCTGGAGGTTTTCCATCGAAAGCCCTTTTAAATGGAGAGTGCCGGACTGCGATTCCGCATCCCGCCGCGGAACTACGCGCATAATGGTTGCGTAGTTCTTAGGTACGGTGGCCCGATCAACATAAGGTCTCGGAAAGGTCTCCTATGTACGCCATTTCAGCTGCGGATTCGGTTTCGTTTGCGTTTCAACGCACCAGGGATTTTCTCTTCAGGCCGTTCCAATGGGGACCGTATCTCAAACTTGGCCTGGTCGCGTTGATCACCGAGGGCATCGGGAGCAACTCCCATGCCAACAACAACCAAGGTTCCAGCCACGCCGGCACTGCGTCCCCCGGCCCAGTCATCTCCAGCCTCAAGCCGGAATGGATCGCTCTGATCGTAGTGGCCGTGCTGCTCGCCTTGCTGGTGTCGATCGTGGTGTTCTATCTGGTCACGCGGCTGCGCTTTGCGTTCTTTCATTGCCTGGTCCAGAACACCAGGCAGATTGCGCCGGGCTGGCGCCTCTATAAATCGCAGGCAACGCGCTTTTTCTGGCTCAACGTGCTCATCGGAATCTTCTCGCTGCTGCTGCTGGTCCTGATCGCCCTTCCCTTCGCGGCCGGATTCTGGCGTCTGTTTCATTCCATCCCACCCGGCGGCCAACCCAATTGGGGCATCCTGATCGCTCTCGTTTTGCCCATCCTTCCCATCATCCTTCTGCTGGTGCTGGCCGCGTTTTCGGCCGACATCCTTCTGCGCGATTTCATGCTGCCGCATTTTGCGCTCGATAACGCAACCTCCGGCGAAGCGTTCGCCCGCGCCTGGGGCTCGATCAAGGCTGAGAAGCGGCAGTTCTTTGTTTACGCGCTGTTCCGCATCATCCTGCCGATCATTGCTGCCATCGGAGTGTTCGCCGTGCTCCTCATTCCCGGACTCTTCCTGGCCGGCGCAGTCGCGGCCATTGAGTACGCTCTGCACTCGATCTTCTCCGGCGCCTCGGGCTTAGCCTGGGTGATGGGTATCATATTCCAGGTCTTCTTCGGTCTGGTCGCCTTCGCCTTCGCATTGCTCGCCGGCATCTGCCTCGGAGGGCCTCTCAGCACCGGCATTCGGGAGTACGCGCTCATCTTCTACGGCGGCCGCTATCCGGCCCTCGGCAATCTCCTCTATCCGCCGCCTTCCGCCGCCCAAATGGGATCGCCCGCCGACTGAGATTACCGACCGCGCCCGCAACCGCTGGAACATTTCGCTCGAAGTTCGTGTCCAATGTAGAGTGGCGTAGGCTGCGGCGGACGTCAGAGGTAAGCGTGTACCCTGAAAAGAGGACTTGACCCTGTGCGCTTTGAAAGAAGTGCGCGGTAGAGTGTGTGGGCGGAGAAGAGTATTGAGGCGCAGGATTGAATTGATGGTGCTGCTTGCGGCGCTTGCCGGCGGGCAGTTTGTTTGGGCGCAGACGGCCCAACCCTCTGCAGCGGAGAAAAAGGCTGCGACGACGCTCACGCTTCCTCCGTCGCCGGCCGCGGTGCTGCCTGACGATTTTGACGGATGGGCTGCAGCAGAGCCCCCCAAAACGGTGAACGATGCGGCGACGCTGGACGCGGCCAATGCCGCCGCGCTGAAGGAATACGGATTCAATTTTGCGGTGGTGGCGAACTACAAGCGGGAAGGCGAGACGCTTGCCATGCGTGCGCTGCGCTTTGACGATGAGAGCGGCGCGTACGGCGCGTACTCCTACTACCGGCAGAATGGATGGCCGAAGGAGTCGATCGGAACCGGAGCTGCCTCAGACAACAACCGCGTTTTGTTCTGGCGGGGCGACACGGTGGTAGATGCGACTTTTTCGCATGTCGGGCCCATGTCGGCGGGCGAGCTGAGAGAGATTGCAAATAAGCTGCCGGCGCCCGGCG
>Ga0326727_10025491_pt1 | contig 11079 bp, 9 predicted proteins | sample MB2enrmetagenome_FD_207643 | JGI IMG/M metagenome (GOLD analysis project Ga0326727, IMG submission 207643) | Lab enriched peat soil microbial communities from McLean, Ithaca, NY, United States - MB29MY | ecosystem: Environmental > Terrestrial > Soil > Wetlands > Peat | place: USA: New York... | reverse complement strand
GCCTCAATCTGAGGTCGAGATGCTGGCGACCCAGGAATACAAGTACGGATTTGTAACCGATATCGAGCAGGAAGTGGTTCGGCCGGGATTGAACGAAGACATTATCCGTCTTATCTCGGCTAAGAAACATGAGCCCGAGTGGTTGCTCGAGTGGCGGCTGAAGGCCTTCCGCCATTGGCTGACCATGACGGAACCCACCTGGGCAAAGGTCAAATATAGTCCGATTGATTATCAGAGCATCCGCTACTTTGCCGCCCCCAAAAATGGTGGGGAGAATAAATCCGGTGAAATCGACCCGGAACTGCTGAAGACTTACGCAAAGCTGGGCATTCCGCTGAAGGAGCGCGAATTGCTGGCCGGGGTGGCGGTTGACGCGGTGTTTGACAGCGTTTCGGTGGCCACGACGTTCAAGGAAAAACTCGGCGAACTGGGGATCATTTTCTGTTCGTTCTCGGATGCGGTGCTTGAGCACCCCGATCTGGTCCGCAAATACCTCGGCTCGGTCGTCCCCTACACGGACAATTTCTTTGCCACGCTCAACTCCGCCGTGTTCAGCGACGGTTCTTTCGCTTACGTTCCCAAGGGCGTTCGCTGCCCGATGGAGCTTTCCACTTACTTCCGCATTAACGCCCGGTCGACGGGACAGTTTGAACGCACACTGATCGTCGCCGACGAGGGCGCGCGCGTGAGTTATCTGGAAGGCTGCACGGCGCCGATGCGGGATGAGAACCAGCTTCACGCCGCGGTGGTCGAACTCGTGGCCCTGGATAACGCCCAAATCAAGTACTCCACCGTTCAGAACTGGTACCCCGGCGACAAGGAAGGCAAGGGCGGCATTTATAACTTTGTGACGAAGCGCGGCAAGTGCCAGGGCGTGAACTCGAAGATTTCCTGGACGCAGGTCGAGACCGGCTCCGCCATCACCTGGAAGTATCCGGGCTGCATCCTCCAGGGGGAGAATTCGGTTGGGGAGTTCTACTCCGTCGCCGTCACCAACAATTACCAGCAGGCGGACACCGGCACGAAGATGATCCACATCGGCAGGAACACCAAAAGCACCATCGTCTCGAAGGGCATCTCCGCCGGGCATGGCCAGAACAGCTATCGCGGAATGGTGAAGATATTGAGCGGCGCCACGGGGGCGCGCAACTATTCCCAGTGCGATTCGCTGCTGATCGGCGACAAGTGCGGCGCGCACACCTTCCCGTACCTTGAAGTGAAGAACTCAACCGCCCAGGTGGAGCATGAAGCGTCCACTTCAAAGATCGGTGAAGACCAGATTTTCTATTGCCGCCAGCGGGGACTTTCCACGGAGGATGCGGTTTCCATGATCGTCAATGGGTTCTGCAAACAGGTCTTCAAGGAGCTTCCCATGGAGTTCGCCGTGGAAGCGCAGAAACTGCTGGGCGTAAGTCTGGAAGGCAGCGTCGGCTGAACCCTGAAGGGTGGGCTGCAAAGAGTGAATTCTGAATTGTGAATGACGGCGAGTTCGAGCAGACGGAGAACTGAATGCTTCAAATCAAGAACCTGCAAGCGAAGGCGGAAGGCAAGGAGATCCTGCGAGGCGTTAACCTGGAAGTGAACGCGGGAGAAGTTCACGCCATCATGGGACCCAACGGCAGCGGCAAGACCACGCTGGCGCAGGTGCTGGCGGGCCGCGATGTTTACGAGGTGACGGGTGGCGAGGTCACGTACGAAGGCAAGAATCTGCTCGCGATGCCGCCCGAACTGCGCGCCCGCGAAGGCATCTTCCTCGCATTCCAGTACCCGGTGGAAATCCCCGGCGTCAGCAACACGTATTTCCTGCGTTCCGCGCTGAACGCGACCCGCAAGCATCACGGCCTGCCGGAATATGACGCCTTCGACTTCCTCGCGCTCGTGCGCGAAAAGATGAAGCTCCTGGAGATGGACGATGCGTTGATGACCCGCTCCGTGAACGAAGGTTTTTCGGGCGGAGAGAAGAAGCGCAACGAGGTTTTCCAGATGGCGGTGCTCGAACCGAAGCTGAGCATCCTCGATGAGACCGACTCCGGCCTCGATATTGACGCTCTTAAGATCGTCGCCAACGGCGTGAATGCGCTTCGCAGCAAGGACCGGAGCGCCATTGTCGTCACGCACTACCAGCGGCTGCTTGATTACATTGTTCCTGATTTCGTTCACGTCCTCTATAACGGCCGCATTGTGAAATCCGGGACCAAGGAACTGGCGCTCGAGCTTGAAGAGAGAGGATATGGGTGGCTTGAGGAACCCGCCGCACTGGTGGGCGGGTAGCGCTCGACCGTTCGCGGGCGCCTGTCCCGCAACACCATCCGGGATTGGGAAAAGGAAGATTGGACTGATGACTGCCGTTACAGAAAAAGACGGTGTGTACCTCGCGAGCTTCAAGCGCCTGGAGAAGCGTCTTGCCGCCGGCTCGCCTTCCTGGCTGCACGAAATCCGCCGGGAAGCCATAGAAAGCTTTGCGGAAAAGGGATTCCCGACCACCCGCCTGGAAGAGTGGAAGAACACCAACCTGGCGCCCGTAGCTGCCCTGCGTCGAGAGTCCGCGGCATCGCTGGCCGGGCGGATCAGGCGGCAGCCGATAGCCGATCTTGGCTGCCCCCGGCTGGTGTTCATCGACGGTCGTTTTTCGAACGAGCTTACCACGCTGGAATCTCTGCCCAAGGGGGCGCGGGCCGGCAGCCTCGCTGAAGTCCTCGCGACTGACGGGAGACTTTTGGAGGACCACCTCGCCCGCTACGCCGCGGATTACAAGGACCATGCGTTGGTGGCCCTGAATACGGCCTTTATTGAGGATGGCGCCTTTCTTGAAGTCCCCAAGGGCGTGGTTCTTGAAAAACCCATATACCTGCTCTACCTCTCGGGCACGGCCGGGCTTCCCACGGTCTCGTATCCCCGCAATCTGATTATTCTCGGGCGCGAAAGCCAGGCTGAGATCATTGAAGGCTACCTGGGTTACGATGTGGCTTCCCCCCGCAAGGCCGAAGATGCCGTGAGTCCTGCCTTTACCAACACTGTGACCGAGATTGCGGTGGGTGAAGGGGCCGTTCTCCAATACCACAGAATTCAGCAGCAACACGATACGGCGTTCCACTTCGGGCGGCTGCAAATCCACCAGGAGCGTTCGAGCAGCGTCACGACGCATTCCGTTGCGATGGGCGGCGCACTGGTCCGCGAAGAAGTGAAGTCCGTCCTGGACGGCGAGGGCGCCGAGACAACGCTCAACGGTCTGTACGTTGTGACGGGCCGCCAGCACATTGACAATCAAACCACCCTGGACCACGTGAAGCCGCACTGTAGCAGCCGGGAAGTTTACAAGGGTGTTCTGGATGGAGAGTCCTCCGCTGTCTTCAACGGCAAGATCATCGTCCGCAAGGACGCGCAAAAGACTGATTCCAAGCAAAGCAACAAGAACCTCCTTCTTTCCGAGAAGGCAATCATCGATACCAAGCCGGCGCTGGAGATTTACGCTGACGATGTCAGGTGCACGCACGGAGCCACCATCGGGCAGATTGATCCGGAAGCGGTTTTCTATTTGCGCTCGCGCGGAATCGGCCGGGAAGAAGCGCGCGACCTCCTGACCTACGCCTTTGCCAACGACGTCCTGGAAAGCATCCGGTATGAACCGCTGCGCGAACGGCTCAGGGAAGGTTTATCCGCTCGCCTGGCCGGGGGCCAGGGAGTCCAGGAGGGATGATGGCTACGACCCGTGAAATCACCTCAACGCCTGCACGCGAACCGGCCTGCCCGGCGTTTGACGTGAAGCGGATTCGGGAGGACTTCCCGATCCTGAAGCAGAAGGTGTATGGGAAACCACTCATCTATCTCGATAATGCCGCCACCAGCCAGAAGCCGACGAAGGTTATCAATGCGATCGTCAAGTTCTACACCGAGGACTGCTCCAACGTGCACCGCGGCGTACACCTTTTGAGCGAGCGCGCCACGGAGGCGTATGAAGGCGCGCGAATCAAGATCCAGCGATTTTTGAACGCTGCCGATTCGCGGGAGATCGTCCTGGTCCGGGGCGCCACCGAGGGCATCAACCTGGTCGCGCAAACCTACGGCCGCCAGAACGTGAAGGCCGGCGACGAAATCCTGATCACGGCCATGGAGCACCACTCCAACATCGTTCCGTGGCAGATTTTGTGCGAAGAGAAGAATGCCGTCCTGCGCGTGGCGCCGATCAACGGCCGGGGAGAACTGATCCTGGAAGAATTCCAAAAACTCTTGAGCGCACGCACGCGCTTGGTGAGCGTCACTTACGTCTCCAACGCCCTGGGCACGGTCAATCCGGTGCGTGAGATCGTCCGCATGGCGCATGCGATGAACGTTCCGGTGCTCATCGACGGCGCTCAGAGCGCGCCTCATATGAAAGTCGATGTTCGCGAGCTCGGCTGTGATTTTTATATCTTCTCGGGCCACAAGGTTTGCGGGCCCACGGGAGTCGGAGCGCTCTACGGCAGGGCTGAGTTGCTGGAAGCGATGCCCCCTTATCAAAGCGGCGGGGACATGATCAGCTCGGTGACGTTCGAGAAGACCACTTACAACGCAATTCCTTACAAGTTTGAAGCGGGGACGCCGAACATCGCGGGCGTCATCGGCCTCGGCGCCGCGCTGGACTACCTGGAACAGATCGGCCTCGCGAGCATTAGCTCTTACGAGCGAGCGCTGCTCTCTTACGCCACGGAAGCCATCGGCCAGATTCCCGGCGTAAGGATCTTGGGCACGGCGCGCGACAAGGCCAGCGTCATTTCGTTTGTTCTGGACGGCGTGCACGCTCACGATGTGGGAACAATTCTGGACCGGGAAGGCATCGCGGTCCGCACCGGCCATCACTGCGCTCAGCCGGTTATGGAATACTTCGGCGTGCCAGCCACCGTCCGCGCTTCGCTGGCCTTTTACAACACCAAACAGGAGATCATCGCACTAGCGGCGGGCATCCAAAGAGCGCAGGCTCTTTTCGGATGAGCTTTCATTTTAGGACTTATCGATATGGCAGAACTCGAAGGACTTTATCAGGAAGTTATTCTCGACCACAGCAAGAAACCGCGCAACTTTCATTCCATGGCGGATGCCGACCGGCACGCGGACGGCTACAATCCGCTGTGCGGCGACCGGTTCACGGTGTATCTGAAACTTAAGGACGACAAGATCGTCGACATCAGTTTCCAAGGCACCGGCTGCGCCATTTCCACGGCCTCCGCTTCAATCTTGACGGAGATCCTAAAGGGAAAGACGCGAGCCCAGGCGGAAGCGCTTTTCGAGACGTTTCGTGACCTCGTCACCGGGAAAATCCATGCGAACGGCGAGACTCCGGCTCTGGGTAAACTGGCGGCGTTCTCCGGGGTCTGCGAGTTTCCCGTCCGAGTGAAGTGCGCGACCCTCGTGTGGCACACGCTCCGGAGCGCGCTCGAAGGCGACCCGGAAGTAGTCGCAACGGAGTGACGCCGGCCATGCAAGAGCAAGCTTCCCTGACGGTTTCCGAGATCGCGGCGCTTCAGCAGAAGATGATTGAGGCTCTCGGCGCCTGTTACGATCCTGAAATCCCTGTGAACATCTACGACCTCGGCTTGATCTATGAGGCCAGCGTGGACGCCTCAGGGCATGCTTCCGTAAAAATGACGCTGACCGCGCCGGGCTGTCCCGCCTCAGGCTCGCTGGCGGCGGAAGTCGAGGGCAAGATTGCGGCTATCCCCGGCATCAGGAGCGTCAAAGTGGATGTGGTCTGGGACCCGCCATGGAGCAAAGAAATGATGTCAGAAGCCGCCAAACTCCAATTGGGCTTCCTGTAGAGGGAAGCCAGGCCCCCTGCGTGCGTCCATAGTCGGCTCTGGTAAGCATCCCCCGGCAAAGCCACGGCTGCGGCCCCGCAAGCTGGGGCCGCCTTGGAGTGCGGTTGGCTCGCCACCGCCTTCTGTGGTCAAATCCCCATCCATCCCAAGGCGGCGTCGAGCCGCCGCACTCCAAGGCGCCTTCGGCGCAATCGATCTCAAGACAACCAACAATGCCACGCCTGCGGTCCCGTACGGCGGGGCCGAAATGACGGGTCCCAGGCTGGGAGTTCTGGTAGAATCCCCGTTTGGTATTCTGACAACTTTGGACTCTGGGCAAAATCTGGTGCTTTGGAGCGTATCTCCCATGAGAAAGTTTCAACTTCAGGGTCTGCTCCTCGTTTTGTTTCTGGGGGGCATCCAGGCGGCCGCCGGGCAGCCAAAGGTTCCGCGGTTGAGCTTCACCGACCAGCGGCTTGAAAATGGGCTGCGCGTGATCATCGCCCCGGACCACAGCGCACCGGTCTATTCGATTGCGGTCACCTATAACGTGGGCTCACGCAACGAACGCCCCGGCCGGACCGGCTTTGCTCATCTCTTTGAGCACATGATGTTTCAGGGTTCGGAGAACGTGGGGAAGGGTGAGCACTTCATCCTCGTCTTGAACAACGGCGGCGGGATGAATGGCACGACCAACGAGGACCGCACGAACTTCTTCGAGGAACTGCCGAAGAACCAGCTGGACCTGGGCCTTTTCCTCGAAGCCGACCGGATGCGCGCGCTCGCGGTGAACCAGGCCAACCTGGACAACCAGCGCAATGCGGTCCAGGAAGAGCGGCGGCTGGGAGTCGACAACCAGCCTTACGGAAAGTCTGAGCTCGAGATTGACAACCTTTCCTACGACAACTTTGCCTACAAGCATTCCACCATCGGTTCGATGGCCGACCTCGACGCGGCCGGGGTGGAGGACGTTAAGGAGTTCTTTCGCATTTACTACGCTCCCGATAACGCTGTGCTCACGCTGGTCGGAGACCTGGATCCGCAAGACACGCTGGAAAAAGTGAAGAAGTATTTCGGAGCCATCCCCTCGCAGCCCCCGCCCCCGAAAGTGGACCTCGCCGAGCCCGAGCATTTCGGCGAAAGACGCGAGGTGATCTACGATCCGCTGGCCCGCCTTCCACGACTCCTGATTTCCTATCACATTCCCGCCGGAAACACGCCGGGCAACCTTTCGGCACAGGTTCTCGCTTACATCTTGAGCGCCGGTCAAAGCTCGCGTTTCTATCAGCACTTGGTGAAGGACAAGCAACTGGCCGTTTCGGTTCAGGCCATGCCGGATGCGCGGATCGGTCCCAGCCTTTTCTACATCATCGGCACGCCGCGTCCCGGCGTGAAGCCTGAGGACCTGGAAAAGGCCATCAACGAGGAAATCGAAGCCGTGCGGAAGGACGGCGTGACGAGCCAGGAGATCGAAAAAGTTCGCACCCAGTACTTGCTGGGCCGGATCCAGAGCCGTGAGTCGTCGCTCTCCGCAGCTATTCAACTGGGGCAATATACTGTCTATTTCAATGACCCTGACCTGATTAATACCCTGTTCGATAAATTTAATGCTGTAACAGCGGCGCAAGTTCAAGAAGCGGCACAAGAGTTTCTGGTGGCTTCGGGCCGGACGGTTGTGACCACGCTGCCCGCAAGTTCTCAGGCAAAGCCGGCGGGCCGTTAAAATGGGGGACTCGATGAAGCGAATGGCATCCATTCTTATCGTAGCTTGTTGCCTCGTGACCCTGGCGGGGCGAATCGCGCCGGCGCAAGGCCCCGGCGGCGACAAAAGCACCGCCGTTTCGGCCGTGCAGCGGCTCAACCGGGCTCCCGTGAACAAGGAAGTTCTGCGCGTCAACCTGCCTCGTCCGCGAGAGACGAAACTCGCCAACGGGTTGACCGTTCTCGTGCTCGAACAACACAAGCTGCCCACCGTGGCGTTCGTGCTATGGGTGAAAACCAGAGCCTTGGCTGACCCCAAGAACATGCCGGGCCTGGCCAAGGCAACGGCAGAAATGCTCCGCGAGGGAACCTCCCACAGGAGCAGCGCCGCGCTGGCTGCCGATGTTGATAACCTGGGAGCCACACTTGCCGCGTCGGCTGGATTCGGCTCCGGCATTTCCACAGTCAGGGCTTCCGGCCTGTCGGCGAGCACGGACCGGCTTCTTGAGCTGATGGGCGACGTGGTTCTGAATCCCACGTTTCCGGCCGACGAGTTTGCCAAATATCAGAAGCGGCAACTGGCCCAGGTGGAGCAGGAGAGATCGGACCCGGGTTTTCTGGCTGAAGAAAGGTTTCACAAAGTGCTGTATGGCGACTTCGCCGCTTCGATCATTTCCCCCACTCCCGAATCGATTAAGGGGATGACTACGGCCGAACTCCGGGATTTCCACCATCGGTACTATGTTCCCAATAACGCGATCCTCGGGGTGGTTGGGGACGTCCGGTTTGATCAGATTATTCCACAGATCAAGGAGTTCCTGGGCGGCTGGGAGGGCCACACCCTTGTCGCGACCGACTCTGGGAAGGTGCCTCCGCCTGCGCCCTCGAAAGTTATACTGGTCGATCGTCCCGGCTCCGTCCAAACCAACATTATCGCCGGTGATTTCGCGCTGCGGCGCGCGGACCCGGATTATGCGATCTTGACCGTGATGAATCGCGTCCTTGGCGGGGGGCCCAGCGCGCGACTCTTCCTGAATCTACGCGAAGAGCACGGTTACACCTACGGGGCCTACAGTTATTTCACTTCGGATCTCTACCCGGGAGCCTGGATGGCCACCACGGAAGTCAGGAATGCCGTCACGGACGGATCGATGCATGAATTGATGGCGGAGTTCAAACGCATCCGGACGGAGCGAGTGCCGGATTCGGAGTTGGATGACGCTCGCCGGTCGATCATCGCAGGGTTTGCGCTATCACTGGAACAGCCCGCCGGACTGCTGAGTCTTTGGATGACGGCGAATTATTTCCACCTGCCCGAGGACTATTGGGACCGCTATCCCGACGAGATCGCGAAAGTCAGCCCCGAAGCCGTGGAACAGGCAGCTAGAAAATACGTCGATCTCGACCGTCTGCAATTCGTCTGCGTGGGCGACGCGAAGGAGATCAAGGGAGTCCTGAAGAAATACGGCCCGGTGGAAGTCTACGACGCCGAGGGTAAACGGGTCGAGTAGGGACCGGCGATTATTCCGGCCTGCCCCGTCTCTCTCCATCACGCTTCACCCCGGGCGCGGCGTGAAGCGCCTTTTCTACTCGCCAATGACCTTGATCAGCACCCGCTTGCGCCGCTGGCCGTCGAACTCCGCGTAATAGACCTGCTGCCAGGGGCCGAAATCGAGCTTGCCGTTGGTGACGGGAACCACCACTTGGTGACCGATGAGAAGATTCTTCAGGTGGGCATCACCATTGGTTTCACCCGTATGGTGATGACGGTATTCACGGCGAAACGGCGCCAGCTTTTCCAGCCACTCCTCGATATCCGCAATCAGCCCGTCTTCGGCATCGTTCACATACACTCCAGCGGTGATGTGCATGGCGGACACCAGGATCAGGCCTTCTTTGATTTGCGACTTCTCCAGCGCCTTCTGCACCTCATCCGTGATGTTGATGAACTCATGCTGCTTCTTGGTGTTGAACCAGAGGTACTCGGTGTGGGACTTCATTTCTGTTCCTCGCCTCCGTTGGAAGAGATTGACCGCAGCCACATCCGTCGTGACGGCTCCCTTGGCTGCCACTGCGGTGAAACCCTGCACGCGGTTGGCTGTGTCGTAGGCTGTGTACCAGCTCACCGACGAGTCCCAAAGACCGGCTTCAGCGACGCCATTTCCTAAAGTCGCGTTCGTAAGTCAGTCTTGATTTTCCTCAGTCGCTTCGGGAAATCGCAGACCCCCAAGGACCGGGGTCTGCGCCAGCCCGCCCGAACTGTTGAGGAATCACGGCCGCTGTGCCGAGCTGAACTGTTTGCCCCGGGATTCCACCTTGGCGTCCCACAAGGCTCGTGTTGCCGGCAAGACCGCGTCCGCTCCCTGTGCATTTGGTTAGTCCGTTACTTGGGGCAACAACGGGAAGCAGTTCGGCCAGACAATCTCGTGCGTCGCCATAAATTCACCGCTCGTCGTAGTTGTACCATAGCCGCAAAGCCGCCCCAATGGCGGCCTTGCAGTTCATGGATAGCATGATGTCGGCGGTGCTGCTCCTTCAACTTCCTCAGCGCTCGGGCTCTTAGCTGTAGGGTCTGGGACCGCATTCGCTATAAAAGTAAATTTCCCAATTAGAGGATTGCCCTGCGGGTCTTTGGCATTGCTCCACTCTGTCTCCGTGAAGCGTAGCGTAAGGAGAATTCCTCTGAGCTTGAAATGCCGGACAGTGCTGTACTCCGGATATTTGAGACACTCTCCGCGAAGCTGAACTGAACGCATCCTGCCGCGATTCCACCAATCCGTACTCAGTTCATTTTTGGTGTTCGCAGCTAGCAAATTACCACTTGCAAGAGTGTTTCCTTTCACAGCGAACAGCGCACACTGAAAATCCCCCGAGAAATTTATCTCCGATTCGTCATCATAATTTCCGTTGTGGCATTCGAGCTTATAAGCCGGAACACCGCCACTGTCTCTGATAAGGGCGATGAAAGGAGTATCGGCGTTGTCTTTCCCCGGATTGCTGAAGATACGTTTTTCTTCCAACGACCGGATGACCGGCCACTTGCTAACTTGTGCTAACAAAAACATTGCAGGCATCAGGACAAGAGCAAAGGAGTAAATCTTCAAAGCCGTTTTCATTACGGCACCTGCACAGTCCCCGCCGGACAGCCGACGGCACTTGGAACCGTTAGTGTTACCGCAGTGACTCCGTTGTCCTGCGATGCTCCGGGCAATTCAATAATCAGTTTTCCCGGATTCAATGTCATGAGGCCAGTTTGGACACTTGTAAATCCAGGTGGAGGAGTTCCACCGACAATATCAACTACCCCTTGGAAGGATGCATTCGCGTTCGGAAACACACCGCTAATTTGACCTATATACGGTCGCAATGCTGACTTGCTCATTCCCCATTGACTTGGAATGATCGCTGCGCCGTTCGATGTAACAGGGAAATTGCCTACGCTTGACCCAGAAAAACCTCCGGGATTACCGATTGTCGCTGCATTCCCTTTGAGAACCCGTGCCGATCCACTGCACTTTGTTGTCCCGTTATTTGGGGCAACGTTATTAGCTATCGTCCCACAAGTCAATTGATTTGGCCAAATGGTCGTCGTCACAAACGGTATAAA
>Ga0326727_10025487_pt1 | contig 11079 bp, 9 predicted proteins | sample MB2enrmetagenome_FD_207643 | JGI IMG/M metagenome (GOLD analysis project Ga0326727, IMG submission 207643) | Lab enriched peat soil microbial communities from McLean, Ithaca, NY, United States - MB29MY | ecosystem: Environmental > Terrestrial > Soil > Wetlands > Peat | place: USA: New York... | reverse complement strand
TGACCCAATCCTACGTTTAGTTCACGGCTGTCACGTTCGTAGAATGTGTCCCAGGTCTTAGGGTCGTCGCTCCTCCCTCTTGAGAGAAGTCTTTGAAACCTTGTTTTAGGTGAGGCATGTATGGCGACGCTGATCACATCGAATTTTCTTCTGAGCTCGCGAAGCTCATCTTCACTCCTTATGCCCTCAACAATGATCGCCGCCGATCGACTCGCTTCGATCTTAGGTACCAGTCTTTTCACTACTACCGCGGGCCCTTCATCCTTCCTAACCTGAAGCATTACGCTTCCAACATTCTTCGGCGTCGGCTCGAGCCCTCTCCGCTGCGTTTCCTCCCTTATGACATCTCCCAAGAGCAAAACCTCAAGGCTAGACTGTTTTCCCGCCTCGGAAGCCACGCCTTTGCCAGCGCCAGGCATCCCCGAGATTGCGATGACGAGCTTCCTTACTTGCATACGCCGGCCTGTGTCTCCGCTGGCTCTCGCAGCATTCGTTCTCTGAATCGTTAAATCCACTCATCCAATATTAGCCTTCGCTGGTAGGACATATTGTCTCAGGAACGGATACGAAGTTTCGTGGCAGTAGACTTAGACGAGCCAACCATTCGAGAGCGAATAATCGCGGCTCAACAAAGCCTCATGCAGACTGGCGCGAGCCTGAAGATTGTCGAGCCGGAGATAATGCATTTGACCTTGAGATTTCTCGGCGAGATCCCTCAAACAACCGTTGATCGAGTCAAGGACGCGATGCGAGAGCTGCGATTCCAACCGTTTACTGTCCAATTTGACGGCATAGGAGCGTTTCCAAACCTTAGGCGGATGAGCGTCGTCTGGGCTGGGATAACGCGCGGACAACAAGAACTCGACGCCATATTCCACCTACTCGAGCCGAAGCTTCGGCAGATCGGGTTACCCGCTGACAGTAAGGGCTTCAGCCCGCATATGACCATAGCCCGTGTGAGGTCGGGAGTTAACAGGGATGCGTTAGCCAAATTCATCGAGACCATGCGAGAGCACGACTTCGGGCAGATGACCGTGAATGCGGTCAGGTTGAAGAAGAGCACGCTAACGCCAAAGGGGCCGGTTTACACAACAATCCATGAAGTAAACGCCTCCGCTTGATCGGCAGTCAGTGTTCTCTCTTGGCCGACCTTACCGCCGTTTGCAGGCAAGTTAAGTCGAGGCTAGTTCCCAACGCGCAATTTCGAGCCGCTGTTGAGAAGAAGGCTGAGGAAATCAGAAGCGCCGTAGAGCGCGAATGCAAGAGAGCAGGGCTCTCAGCGGAGGTCCGACTTGATGGCTCTGTTGCGAAGGACACATGGATTCTGGACTACGCTGATCTCGACGTATTCATGAGAGTCTCCCCAACCCTTACGAAAACCCAACTGCGAGACGTTTGTTTGCCTCCGGCCAAGCGAGCACTCTATCCCAACAAGATTGTGGAAAGATTTGCAGAGCATCCATACGTGGAGACTGCTGTGGAATTCGGAAAGGGGCGAACGCTCCGAGTCAACGTTGTACCATGCTACAACGTCGAAAGAGGCCAGTGGCTTAGCGCGACGGATAGAAGCCCATACCACACAGACTACGTTCGGCAGCACCTCAATCCCTCTCAACGCGATGAAGTGCGTTTGCTCAAAGCGTTCCTGAGGGGCATAGGCACGTATGGCGCCGACATCAAAACGGGGGGATTTAGCGGTATGCTGTGTGAGACATTGATCGCGTCTCGCGGAGAATTCGAACGCGTTGTCGCCGATTTTTCCGTTTGGCGGGAGACGAAGTTCATTGACGTAGAAAACTACTATCAGGGACGGGAAGACGAAGTACACCGCATCTTTCAGGAACCTCTGATCGTAATCGATCCCGTGGATAAAGGGCGGAACCTTGGAGCCGCCGTACGCCGAGAACAGTTGTGGAACTTTGTAGCCGCCTCCAGATTCCTAATCGCACATCCCTCAACATCACTCTTTGAAGAACCAAAAGTCAGACCGTTAACTGGGACCAATTATAGGCGGATTGTGAAGGCACGTGGGTCAACAATCCTCGCCATTATTACGGGAAGAATCGAAGCGGTGGTTGACATACTTTGGAGCCAGATGTACAGGACCGAAAGGGCAGTCGTGAACCTTCTCGCCAGCAATAACTTCAGCGTCATTAGATCCATGTCGTGGAGCGATGAACAGTCACTCAATGTGATTCTCATCGAACTAGAAGAAGACGAACTACCGGTGTCCAAGAAGCATCTCGGTCCCCCGGTCTCCAGGCCCACTGAAAGTGCGTCTTTCCTCAACAAGCATGTGAAGACCGAGGGTACTATTTCAGGCCCGTGGATGGAGGGCGAACGATGGGTTGTTGAGAAGAAGCGAGAGTACTCTTCGGCGAAGGGATTGTTGAGAACTGCACTGAAATCAGGCGGAAACGATATTGGTGTAGCCTCAGAATTCGCACGGCACTTCAGAAGGCGCGTGGTCATTCTCAGGAACGAATCTGTAGGAACGTTGATCGAAAGAAATCAAGAGTTTGCAAACGCCATGACGATCTTCCTATCCGGGAGGCCCGCATGGCTTGAATAAAAGCCACGAAATCAAGCTCAAAGGATTACACAAGACGCGCTATGCGCGGATACTGACCTACCCAGTCTCTAATCCAGGACTGACGGATGCTAGGGTTAAGGAACTCGCAGCCATTGGAGTTACCGCGATTTGCTTCAATGGTCCCTCATTGATTGATGGTGTTCCAATTCTCGGGAAAGGCTGTGTAGGGATAGTCGCTCAGGCCTTCATCGATGGGGCGCCCGTGGCGCTGAAGATTAGGCGCGTGGACGCTGATCGTCCATCAATGAGTGAAGAAGCCAGGTTCCTGCGGTTAGCGAACGCCGTGAACGTCGGTCCGCAACTAATCACGGCAACAAGAAATTTGATAGCTATGGAGCTTTTTGAGGGTGTCCCATTATTCAAATGGGCTGAAGCCTCACGTCATACTCAAACAGAACTGAGACACGTCATGTCCGATCTGCTAGAAGCTTGTTTCAGGATTGACGCGGTTGGCTTGGATCACGGCGAACTGAGCCATGCCCCAAAAAATGTCCTCGTAGACCACAAGGGACAGACGTGCATTGTCGATTTTGAAAGTGCGAGCATGGTTAGGCGCGTGGCAAACGTAACGTCCCTCCTTCAATACTTCATGTTTGGCAGGATCTCAAGATCGCTGCATACCTCAAGGATATTCAACGAGAAGAAAGCAATCCTAAATGCCCTGTCCCGGTACAAAGAGGAGGGCTCGATTGAGAGCTACGAGTATCTTCTTCAAGCCCTCAACCTGCGATGAAACATTATTATGAGCCCGAAAGCGTCTCTGCGGAGGGCGGGGCCGTCGTCTAGAAGAGACTCATGGCGTTGCCTCTCTGGACAACTTGGTCTGGGAACACGATTCCGCCAACAGGATACCAGAGCGCTTATGCGCGCGGTGAACCTGGGGCGCTGGCGTCCCTAAGAAACAACGGTCTCAGGGCCAGAGGTCGTGGGTTCAAATCCCACCGGCCCCACCATGAACTGGGTATAAAGCACAACACTTTTTAGCCTAGAATCATGCCTATTTTCCTAAAATTGTCACAATTCGAAAGGTCTCCCTATTCGCATTTGCTCGACGATCCAGACTTCAAACGCTGGGTCGATAACGTCAAGCGTGGAAGCCAGACCTACGGCTATGAAGTTCTTCGTAGAATGGGCTACATTGAGAAGCGATTCAAAAAAAGTCCGAAAGACTTCGCGAAAATGACGCCTAAGCAAGCTACCAACTTCATCCTAGACATGATAAGTGAGTTGGAGTCCGAGAAGAAAAGCGGGAGCTACATCTCCAACTGCGTCAAAGCCGTGAAAGGCTGGCTGGAGTTTAACGGTAAGCACATTCAGCAGAAAATCAAAATCTCCCACAGAGACGATTTGGTGAGATTCGCAGACGAACGACCACCAACGCAAGATGAGCTAAGAAAAATATTCAACGCAGCAGATTTGAGAACCAGGATAGCATGTGCTCTTGTTGCACTTTCTGGTTTGCGACTTGAGGTATTAGGCAGTTACCTTGGAGATGACGGTCTAAAGGTAATGGACTTTCCTGAGATGAAGATCAAAGGTGGAGTCGTTGAGTTTAGTGAAATGCCCACGATAGTCATCGTAAGAAAGAGTCTTTCTAAGATCAAAAGCCAATACTTCTCATTTCTATCAGAGGAAGGTTGCGACTATCTCAAACAATACTTGGAATATAGGCTCAGAGAAGGCGAGAAACTAACTCCACAATCGCCAATCATAACTCCATCAAAACAACACATAGCAGGGCAGCATATCAGAACCACCAACATAGGGGATTTGATGCGAAAACCAATTCGTGGAGCAGGATTCAAATGGCGACCCTATGTGTTACGTCGATATTTTGACACCAGGCTAATGTTGGCTGAATCCGACGGCCTGATAATCAACGACTGGCGGGTATTCTTCATGGGACACAAGGGCTCGATGGAAGCAACCTATACAGTGAACAAAGGATTGCCCAAAGATGTAATTAACAAAATGAGAGATGCCTACGCCAAAGCGTCGGAGAAATACCTCGAAACTTCGAGAAAAGAAAAAGGCACAGATGAAATGCTTGCGAGAGTGAACAGACAGTTTCTAACAATGATCGGTTACAGCGAAAAAGAAGTTGAGGCGCTTGGCGACCTCTCCCAGAAATCAGAGGAAGAGATGCAGCAGCTCATAAAGGATAGACAGATGGCCGCCCTAGGATTGAATGGTCACAGCAAGCAGAAGATCGTCTCAATGAAAGATGTTAGAGAGTGGGTTCTTCAAGGATGGGAGTATGTTAACGAATTGCCAAACCATGAGGCGGTGATACGTTTACCGTCAACGTAGATGACTTCCCACCAAAGCAGGAAAATATCTTAAACCTTGGTTTTCATAAATCTAGTCGAGTGATTGAACGCCAACCACGAAAGACAAAAGTAAACACCACAGCCAGACTCAGACGCAACTCCTAAGGAGGCAGGACGGACGCACGAAGAGGAAGATAGTCAAGTGGAGAGGAAGCACAATTGTGGTTCCAGAGGGAGACGGCGAGACCTTGCCCCAAGGTTGTCCATAGGCAGCCTACGCCCAATGGTATTCAAACCCGTATTTTCTTCCAGCTCTTGGACTATCAATGGCCAGACGTTGCGCGTAAACCTTCCGGTGAGAAAGCAGGTTTGTAACTGTTGTATCTGTCGCCGTTTCGGGTGCATAATCACCCTTACCTGTGCGCGGATTGGTAACCATACAGTGCAAACTTACATCATCTTTCTTTGCTTTGATGACATCAAAAACGAGGTTTTTAGTGGGTGGTAGGTCTGATATGATGTAAGCACCATCCAAGTTTTTTGTGTCATAGCTATGCGTCAGCGTAATAGCTTCTCCCCTGTCCAACGGCCTTTCTAAGTCGAGGGTGTATTGCAGGCGGTAACGGTTAGAAAACTCGCCGAATTTTGGCTTGTGTTGTGTGTCCCACCGTCTTGTGACGCCTCCCTGCGTCACCTCCTCTACAACATTTCGTTTCTCCCAGGTTTGTGGTACGGAGCTCAACAATTCTCTGTTTAACGAGGTTAATGGACCGTCAGATATGTTTCGCGCCTCCACGTAGGAGAAAATATGGACTATCTTCTTCGGCTGTCGATCTCGAATGTCTACTTGAGTTTGCACAAGGCCGTAAGCGAATGTCCAATGCTCGTCAGATCGGGAAGACGAACTGGTTTCCTGTATTAATCTGATTCTTCCATGGACTCTTTCGATTTCTTTTTCTTTTTTTCGCTCTACAAAACGGTCGATATCCTTCTCAAGGGCGACAGGAGACATATTTTTGAACAGAGGATGGTCTCTAACCACGTCGGCTAGTTCTTTGTTATAGAGAGACACATGATGCCTAATCTTCTCTAGGTAAATTCCATCCTTTTCTGTCCTTTCTTTACGAGGCAATTGTCCCGCAGACTAGAACCGCAGGGACATATAATTACTCTAGGATATGAACCGAAAAGTTCCGGTAGAAAAACGAACACACGGATTTGATGCAGCCTCGATTTATGGGAAATGCGTAGATGGAGTCGTAATGCTCCGTAGTTCTACAGGAGCTGCAGCCAGTGGGATTATTTTCGAAAACTTGTATTCCTACTATGTCCTCGGCACACGCCACGGCTTTAAGCAGTCAGATGATGTCACGGCCGAGTTCCAGAGGGGTTTCTCCCTCGCAACCGAATGCGTTGGCGTCAGCAACCGACTTGATTTGGCCGTTCGTTCTCTGCTCGCTTCGGAAACTGCGCCAGAAATCGTACCCCTTGTCTTCGGGTCCTCAGCGCAGCTTCAGCCAGGCCAGGAATGCTACGTCATCGGGAGCCCGTTTGCGAAAAAAGGTGTCTTCACACCCGCGAAGATTGACCAAGCCCCAAAGCCCCCGAATAATCCTGAAACACCAACCCCCGCCTCGATCCGAATATCCGCTCTCGTGGAACCGGGGAGTTCGGGTAGCCCACTCATAGACGACCAGGCAACGGTCGTGGGCATGGTATTCGCGAAGGAGGCTCTAGGTCAAGGACTCGCAATTCCTATTGAAGAAATTCGATCGGAACTCCCGTTGTTCATCGACAATCTAAAACGCCTCAGTCCACGGCGAAACCGCTAAGTATTATGTCAAAGAAGACATAATAGATGACGGAACAGAAAGCCCTAGAAGAATTTTACGAGCTCGGAGCCCTTAGACTCTTGAGGGTCGAGAAAATTCCAACCGGCTCTGAAGAACAGATTTGCAGACACAATATTATGAGATTAACGCAACACGATGACCCCGCCTTTTTTTGGGCCCGTCGAATATACAACACACAAGGCAACGAACAGTATGTTCAGGTCACGTTTGCGACGCCGATAAAGCGAGGACAAGAGCCGCTAGTGTGGGTGCCTCCTGGCATATACCTGGTGCTAACGAAAAGGTAGGCAACTTGCAACCCACTACGTTAGAACAATCTGCGGAGATGGTGAGCTTCGTTGAGCTCAAGCAGTTAGTGGTCAAGTTGCTCCCATCAACAAGTATCCTCAGAAAAATGGTTCTAGGTGAGCGAGACATGATGAGCAGAACGAACGCCATCGCTAAGATGGAAATCTACGTGAGACTTCTCTACTCGGAGCTGAGAGATCAATGATTTTTCGCATTGTGACACAATGGTCTACGCTTACAAGAAGATACCAATCCCGTTGCCGTGGAAGGCTGGCATGATAACGATAGTGACCACAACGGTGTTACTCGTACTCAGTGGGACTCTTTACTTAGTTGGAGTACCCTTCGCACCGTTACTCACCCTGGCTGGACCGGTCTTCCTTGGCTGTATGGTTTACATAGAGAAACGCAGGAAGAATCTCAGCCGTTTCTACAATGAAGTGGTCCTAGTAGCCAGGGCAACGAGATACATAATCGTCCGATCATCTAAGGGACAGGAGTTGCCTTCTGGTCAAAATTATCATTTTGATGAAGTCAAGAAGGTAGTACCCGTCAATATTTTGCAGTACGTTGCTTCGAAGAGCAATAAACATATTTTACTGTCCGGGCGGTCCGGCACCGGGAAATCATGGTTCGCTGAATGGTTGGCCATGAGGCTACCGTACGGGCAGTTGATCTTTTCCTTTAAGCCAGACGACGTGTGGCTCAGAATGGGCTATTCCATTCTCGACATTTTCAAAGCAGCGCCGAACCCTTTCAAAGACGTACAGTCATTTACTTCGGCTTTTCTGATAGCGAACCCGATAACTAGTCAGGGCATTCAAGCTTCGTACATCCCAATCATGTTACAGAAGATTGCGGAAAGGTCATCCAATTGGCACCAATTCCTAGACCTTATTCAGAAGGAGGAGTTAGACGCCAAAAGGCGGAAGGACAGTAATGCGTTAGCGGCCCTGTCATGGATAAATGCTCAGGCTCAAAACTTCATACTCGAAGAGCAGCGAACAAAGGGCATCGCAGAATACATGGCAGAAAATAGGAATATGGTATTGGATTTTTCGGAAATCAAGAACGAACAGGCCCAAACATTCTACTCTGAAGTGGTGCTCAGGGAGTTATACTCCACGCATAGAGAAGGAATCGTAATAGTATTCGACGAGGCGCATAGACTGTTACATAAACAGGGTATGAGTATACTAGAACGTTACTTGAGGGAAGGGAGAAGCAAGGGCTTTACAGTTCTATGCGCGACCCAAAACATGACCGACATAGCCGACCACATACGCAACAACTTCGCGACTCAGTTCCTTTTCAACACCACAAACTCCGATGATCTAACGGCACTGAACAGAATAGAACCGACGCTCGCATTCGCAGCGTCCGATCTTCCCCCAGGCGTCTTCTGTGACGCCGCCCAACGACAAATCCACGACGACGTTTACCTACTTCTACTATGCAATCCAATCCAATACCCAACGAGACCTAACTACATTCCCGTCGAACCAAAGTCTGTCCAGAAGCCGGGAATACAGAGTTTGAATGAAGAGGAAATCCTAGAACTTCTCAAATCTACGCCAAGGACACCGACAGAGATTGGCAGAATACTGGCAGAAAAACACCAGATGCGATTTGAGGACGCCAAATTCACAGTATCGAAGGTATTGAGAGAACTCAAGACTAAGAAGGGAATAGTTGACAGCGTGAGATTCGATCTCCCGAACACTGACAGATTCAAAGTCCTCTACTACCTCACAGGACAGAACATAAGCACCCTACACGACTTCATGCAGAACGAAGCCGAAAGAGCTCTCAGAAATGCAAACTACAAGATACTGAACGTTGCGAAGAGTGGAGAGCTCTCCAAACCTGATATTGAAACCGAACACGAAACAATAGAAATCGAAACCGGACTCAAAAGAAAATTCGACGATCTGAAAGAGAGAATGCAGAGAAGCACTAAGCTCCTAGTAATTGTAGTGCCCAACAAGGACGTTAAGGAGCTATACTCAAAAATGTTCGAGAAAGCGAACGTCACGTGCTTCTACGACTTCATAGCGTCACTGACGCAGGAAAAAATCGTCGAACAAAAATTCGAAAAAGAAGAAGAGGAAATAGAAAGGTCGGCGGCGGAAGGAAGGGAAGAGGAGAAGACCTAAAGTATTAAGAATCTTAACTCCTAAACTGTATTGAAATTCTAAAGTGGTAAAGTGGCTAGGCGCGTAAAGAAGAAGTCTGCGAAGCATCGAACGCATAAAGTGCTAAAGTCAGGACGCCCTAAACGAAGGCAAGTCGAATTCTCCGTATTCTATGAGGATTACATTCCGCCTAAACTAGTTGTGAGGGATAAACAGGTAAAGCAGATTCAACAAACGATGGACAATTTTCTCAAGAACGGAATAGCTCCAAACTTATTATTGACAGGTGTTACGGGCAGCGGCAAGACGGCCACCCTTCAATACGCGTTAAACGATTACGACAAAAAAGCGTACATTTTCGTTAAATGCAAGCAGATGAAGGGAATCAAAGAAGTTCTTGCATTCATAGGTAACCTGAAACCGCTGGCCAGACAAAGAGCTCCAGAGCTACTGCCTAAAGTCATTGAGAACTTGAAGAAGGAAAGGAAGGCGATCGTGTTGGACGATGTTGCTGTTATACCTTCCTGGGTTGAGCTGTTAGGTTACATGGATGGAATTTACAGGGCGGTGCAATCGCCCGTTATAGTGACCACTAATATGTTCAGATTTCTGGACAGTTTACCCGACGACGTGAGGCATACGCTCCTTTTCTTCCGCGTGGATTTCCCAGCTTATAACGCCGTCGAACTATACCAAATCATAAAGGACAGGGTGAAGCTAAGTCGGACAAGGATACCTGATGCGTCGCTCAAACTCATTGGAGCAATAGCAAGCGATGTTGGCAGCGCAAGGGACGCATTAGTGATGACAAGGACGGCCATAGAATTAGGCAAGACAAAGGAGAATGATATTCAAGAATTGCACAAAACCATAGAGGAACAGGCTTACCGTGATTACATAGGCAGACTACCGCCGAAGGAGAGATTGGCGTTAGAGTTCATCTTAAGGCAGTATAAGGTTACGAAAACACCCATTCCGATAAGGGAGATCACGAAGAATCTTAGGTTGAGTCCCAGCAGAACATCCCAACTTGTAACAAGTCTAGAACAGTATGACATAATCACAACACAGGTTCAGTACTCAAAAGACGGAGGCAAGTTCAGAACAATCCAACCGGATGAATGGCTAGTTGAAAGAGTGGCGAAAGGAGAGATAGAACTCTAGAAATCGCTCTTTGAGAGCGTGTGCACGCCCTACATCTAAAGTCCTGAAAAACCTACGGATTCTTATTACTTCACTTCTCTAACAAAATTAGAAAAGAAACTTCGACAGACACGTTCGTTAGTTTGAACTCTTCTTTCCATAATATAGTAACATAATATGTGATGGGGTTACCAGGGCACTTTAGGTAACCCCTGTGCACACACATCTACGACATCCAAAGTCGCATTGCGTGCACTCCACTTTTGTAAAGTGGTTTTAGAGCAAAGTCTCTTAATTTTGAGTGTCCTATTATTCTATGAATAGGACAGAAAGGCACGATTTTACGGCACTCGAAACCCTAATGTTCGAACAAGGAAAGAACGAAAGTCCTAATCTAGAATTGATTAAGACAAGCAAACAAAGGAACAGGTATAGTAATGATCCTCTGACAAAACAGGAGGTCGAACAACTTCTTGGCAAGGTTGACAACCTCCGAGACTACACATTACTCCTACTAGGATTCTATTCCGGTGTTAGAGTGGGGGAACTTTCGTTTGATTACAATTCCATAATTTGGGAAGAAGGTTATGTCAACATTTGGGACGAGAAAAAGGATAGATTCAGGAAAATCCACCTACCGGAATCCGTACTCAACAGTCTAAGAAGATATTGGAACGAAAGGCAAGATCGAAAGAACCCTAAGTTCTTTGACCTTTCATCCAAAACCGTAGAACGGATAATTCAATACTGGACCCAGCAGATTTTGAACAAGCCAAAATCTTGGCATTGTGTAAGAC
>Ga0326727_10025486_pt1 | contig 11080 bp, 12 predicted proteins | sample MB2enrmetagenome_FD_207643 | JGI IMG/M metagenome (GOLD analysis project Ga0326727, IMG submission 207643) | Lab enriched peat soil microbial communities from McLean, Ithaca, NY, United States - MB29MY | ecosystem: Environmental > Terrestrial > Soil > Wetlands > Peat | place: USA: New York... | reverse complement strand
TCTCACCTCACAGCAGGAGAGCGATCCTTTCACCATCGACAACACGCCGCCCGCCGTCACCAATCTGCAGGCCGTCGGCAACACTGTAAAGTGGCACGCAGCGGATGCCCTGAGCACCATATACAAGGCCGAATATTCGCTCGATGGAGGAGATTGGACAGTCGTCGATCCGGTAGGACGTCTTTCGGATTCCCAAGCGCTGGACTACGCCCTGACCCTGAAGAACCTGACTCCCGGCGAACACACTGTAGCCGTAAGAGTGAGCGACGAAAACGATAACTCAGCAGTAGAAAAAACCCAGCTCCACTAATAGTTGAAAAGTGGATTGGCAGGCCAAAGGTCTACTCCACCAGCGTGTAAACGATTGATTCTTCGTTGTGGAGTGGGCGTTTTCGCCTGCCTTACGCTACTTCTTAGAGGCGGCGTCGACTTTAGCCTGGGCCCGCATGGCGGCGGCGAGGGCGATTCCGAGATCGACATCTTCGCCTCCGTGGCCGCCGTTGCCGCCGCTTCCGAGGGCTTTGGTGGCTTGCGACAACTCGTGCTGCGCCTGCTGGAGATTGATTTCTTCGCGGAAATCGGCGCCGTCGGCCAGCACGCGGACGCGATCCGGCAGCACTTCGACGAATCCTCCGTAGACCGCGAGCACCTTCTCCACGCTGCCTGTGTGGTAAGTCAGAACGCCGCCCGGCATCAACTCGGAGATCAACGGTGCGTGGCCGGGGAGCACTCCGATATAACCATCGAGGGCCGGGATCTGCGCCTCCGTTATTGGCTCTTCGGACAGCAGGCGTTCGGGACTCACTAACTGAAGCTGCAGGGTTTCTGCCATGTTACCCCTTCAACTGCTTGGCCTTCTCGATCACCTCTTCGATAGTGCCCTGCATGTAGAACGCCTGCTCCGGCAGGTCGTCGTACTTACCCGCCACAATCTCCTGGAAGCTGCGGATGGTATCGGCCAGCTTCACGTACTTACCCGGAATGCCGGTGAACTGCTCGGCCACGTGGAACGGCTGCGAGAGGAAGCGCTGAATCTTGCGCGCGCGAGAGACGGCCAGCTTGTCTTCATCGCTCAATTCGTCGATGCCGAGAATGGCGATGATGTCCTGCAGATCCTTGTAACGCTGCAGCACTCCTTTCACCGACTGCGCGGTATCGTAATGTTCGTCGCCCAGAATGCGCGGATCGAGAATACGCGACGTGGAAGCCAGCGGATCGACGGCCGGATAAATTCCCAATTCGGCGATGGAGCGCGAAAGGTTGGTCGTAGCGTCGAGGTGCGCGAAGGCGGTGGCGGGAGCGGGATCCGTATAATCGTCGGCTGGCACGTAAATGGCCTGCACCGACGTGATGGAACCGTTCTTGGTGGAAGTGATGCGCTCCTGCAGTTCGCCCATCTCGCTCGCGAGGTTAGGCTGATATCCGACCGCGCTGGGCATGCGTCCCAGCAGCGCGGAAACTTCCGATCCAGCCTGCGTGAAACGGAAAATATTATCGACGAACAGCAGCACGTCCTGATGCTCTTCGTCGCGGAAATACTCGGCGACGGTGAGGCCGGTGAGACCCACGCGTAGACGGGCTCCGGGCGGTTCGGTCATCTGCCCGTATACCAGAGCGACCTTCGACTTGGTGTAATCGTGCGGATCGATAACGCCGCTCTCCTGCATTTCGAGCCAGAGATCGTTGCCCTCACGGGTACGCTCGCCCACGCCGGCGAACACGGAAACGCCGCCGTGCTTCATGGCGATATTATTGATGAGCTCCATAATGACGACGGTCTTGCCGACGCCCGCGCCGCCGAATAAGCCGATCTTGCCACCGCGCAGATAGGGTTCGAGAAGATCGATGACTTTGATCCCGGTCTCGAACATTTCGAGCTTGGTCGATTGGTCTTCAAAAGACGGCGCGGGGCGATGAATGGGGTAACGCTGTTTGGCGTTCACCGGACCCATCATGTCCACCGGCTGACCGAGCACGTTGAGCACGCGGCCAAGCGTTTCCTTGCCCACCGGAACGCTGATAGGGCCGCCCAGGCTGATGGCTTTCATGCCGCGCACCAGACCCTCGGTGGGCTGCATGGCGATGGTGCGCACGCGGCCTTCACCGATGTGCTGCTCGGCTTCGCAGACGATATCGATCGGTTCGGGAACGTCGAAGCCTTCGCTGATAATACGGATGGCCGTGTGGACCTCGGGAATCTGACCTTCGGGAAATTGGCAGTCGACCGCGGGCCCTGCGATCTGTACCACGTGACCGACTACTTCAGTAGCTGTTGCCATAAAAGAAAATCCTCGTTCGACGGTTTTATTCCGCGGCCGCCGCGCCGCTGACCACTTCGATAATTTCTTTCGTAATCGCTGCCTGCCGGACGCGGTTCATGTGCAGCGTGAGCGAATCGATTACATCCTTGGCGTTGGTGGAAGCCTTATCCATGGCCGTCATGCGCGCCGCCTGATACGCCGCCACAGTCTCCAGCATGGCGCGGAACACGGCCACTTCCACATAGCGGGGCATCATCCGTTCCAGCATCTCGAGCGGCGATTGCTCGTAGATGTAATCCAGCTGGGCTTCGGCTTTAGCTTCTTTTGTGTCCAGATCGACAGGCAGTAACTGCATCACCGACAGCGTCTGCGCCATCACGCTTTTGAAATCGTTGTTCAGCACGTACACGGCGTCGGTTTCGCCATCGCGATAACGGCGGATTACTTCACGGGCAATCTGCGCCGCGTCCTGATACGTGGGCCGGTTCAGTACATTGATGTGCTCGGATAAAATTTTTCCATTGCGCCGCCGATAATAATCGCGGCCTTTGCGGCCTACCAGCGTGAGGGTAATTTCGGCGCCGGGGCGGTCTTCGAAAAATTTCTGCGAGGCCTTCAGGAGATTGGAATTGAAAGCTCCGGCGAGCCCCGTGTCGCTCGATATGAAAATCAGATCAACCCGTTTGGGTTCGCGCCGCACCAGCCAGGGACTCTCCGAAGCGCGTTCGTCCGAAGCGCCCGCGGCCGCCAGATTGGCCAGCATTTCGCGCATCGTCTTCGCATAGGGACGCGCCGCAATGACGCGTTCCTGGGCGCGACGCAGTTTGGCGGCCGAGACCATTTTCATGGCCTTGGTGATCTGCTGCGTGTTCTTGACCGAACGGATGCGCCGCCGGAAATCGATCAGACTCGGCATAATCGACTAGGCTTTGGCCGCCGCCGCGGGGCGCGCCCGTTCCTTCTTGAAGCGGTCTTTCAATTCGTTGATGGCGGCCGTGAGATCCTTCGTCAGCGCGTCGTCGAACGCCTTCTTTTCACGGATGGTGCTGAGAATCGCCGGCTTGGAATTCTCGAGGAATTTATAGAGTTCCAGTTCGAAGTGACGGCAATCTTCCACCGCCAGATCGTCGAGCAGTCCTTTGGTGGCGGCGAAGATGATTGCAACCTGCTTTTCGACGGGTAAAGGCTGATACTGCGGCTGCTTCAGAATCTCCACCAGTCTCTTACCGCGATTCAACTGCTGCTGTGAAGACTTATCGAGATCGGAACCAAACTGCGCAAACGCCGCCAGTTCGCGATACTGCGCGAGATCGAGACGCAGCGGACCGGCTACCGACTTCATGGCCTTGATCTGCGCGTTGCCGCCTACGCGGCTTACCGAGAGACCCACGTTGACGGCCGGGCGGATGTTGGAGTTGAACAGATCCGATTCGAGATAGATCTGGCCGTCGGTAATAGAGATGACGTTGGTCGGGATGTAGGCCGAAACGTCGCCCGCCTGGGTTTCGATAAACGGCAGCGCAGTGAGCGAGCCTCCGCCTTTCTCATTGCTGAGTTTCGCCGCGCGCTCGAGCAGGCGGCTGTGCAGATAGAACACGTCGCCGGGGTACGCCTCGCGTCCCGGAGGACGGCGGAGCAGCAACGAAATCTCGCGATAGGCCGCCGCATGCTTCGAAAGATCGTCGTAAACGCAGAGGGCATGGCGGCTGGAATCGCGGAAATATTCGCCCATGGCGCAGCCCGAATATGGCGCCAGATACTGCATGGGAGCGGGATCGGAAGCACTGGCAGAAACGACGATGGTGTAATCCATGGCGCCGTATTCTTCGAGTGTGCGAACCACCTGCGCCACCGTGGAGCGCTTCTGGCCGATGGCGACGTAGATGCAGATCAGGTCGCCACCTTTCTGGTTGATGATGGCGTCGAGGGCGATAGCGGTCTTACCCGTCTGCCGATCGCCGATGATCAACTCGCGCTGGCCGCGGCCGATAGGAATCATGCCATCGATGGCCTTGATGCCGGTCTGCATCGGCTGCTTAACGGGTTGGCGCTGAATAACGCCGGGCGCAATATTTTCGATTGGGTTGGTACGTTCGGCGGCGATGGGACCCTTGCCGTCGATAGGACGGCCGAGCGCATCCACCACGCGTCCGACCAGCGCTTCACCCACTGGCACCGACATAATCTTGCCGGTGCGCCGCACCTCGTCGCCTTCGCGGATGTGCTGGTATTCGCCCAGCAACACCGCACCCACCTGATCTTCCTCGAGGTTCATGGCGATCCCCGATACGCCGTGGCCGAACTCGATCAGTTCGCCCGCCATAACCTTATCGAGGCCGTGTATGCGCGCAATGCCGTCCCCGACCGAGATGATGGACCCGACTTCGCTCACGTCGATGGCGCGGTCGTAGTTCTCGATCTCCTGCCGGAGTATTGTTGTGATCTCGTCTGCCCTGATTTGAGCCATATAATTCCGAATGAAAAGATTTCTTTAATTAATTACCAGGCGCTGTCGCATGCTGGCGAGTTGGCCGCGCACGGACCCGTCGTAAACTTTGGAACCCAGCCGCGCGGTGGCGCCCCCAATGAGTTCCGCATCCACCGCAAAGCGCATGCGCACCTGACTGCTCGCCAGTTTCGCGAGCTCGATAGAAAGCTGTTGGCGTTGTGCCGCCGTGAGTTCGTAAGCCGAGACAACCTCCGCCCTGACGAAGCCCAGCCGCTCGTCGAGCAACAGATCGAACGCATCGATTACTTCCGAGAGCGCACCCGCGCGCCGGTGATCGGTCAGGACGAGGAGGAAATTCCGAATGATGCGCTCAAGGCCGAGGGCTTCCGCGATACGCCGGATAACCAGACGTTTACGAGCGATCGATACGGAAGGCGATGCCAACACGGTGCGCAGATCGGGGCTGCCCTGGACCACGGCATCGAAGGCTTTCAACTGCTCGACGGCCCGCGCCGGATCGATACCGGCGGATGACGACACCACGACATCCACAAGAGCGTTGGCGTAGCGATTGACAACGGCGGAAGAAGTCATCTGATCAACCTAAGTGTGACGTGCTGCCGGCAATTTCGCCGATGAAGTTATTGAGCAAGTCGGTTTGCGTTTGCGGCGACATGCGCGCACGCACCTTTTGTTCCGCCAGTTCGATGGCCAGCCTGGCGGCAAACCGCTGCACTTCGAGCCGGGCCAGTTTGCCCGCCGATGCGATTTCCTGCTCGGCATGCTGCTTAATGCGCGTGAACTCGGCTTCGGTCTCGCGGCGGATGCGCTCGGCTTCGCGCTCGCGTTCTTCCTTCGAAGATGCCCTCATCTGCTCGATCACCTGTCCGAGGTCGGCCAGCTTGGCCTGGACTGCGGCAGCGCGCGCATCAGCATCGGCTTTGGCTTTTTCACCGGCGGCGAGGCCTTCCTGAATCTGTTGGGAACGGGCCACCAGCATGGGGCCCATGTTCTTCACGATCAGGTAACCGAGCAGGGCGGCGAGAATGACGAAGTTCAGCACGTCCCAGATGGGAGATAATTTGGGCTCGCCGCCGCCTTCTTCAGCCATCAGCGGCAGGGCGATAAAGAGGATTGCTCCGCAGATCGGAAATCTGCGCCACCAGCACATCACGCCGCGCGCCTCCCGAGGATGGCATCGGCGATCTGCGCGGCCAAAGTATCGCTCTGCGATGCCAGCCCTTCACGCGCCGCCTCGGCTTCTTTGGCGATGGAATCTTTGGCGGCCGCAACCTTCTGGTCGGACTCGGCCCGCACCGCCTGCACCCGTTCCGCTTGCTCGGCATGCAAACGGCTCAGAAATTCCGCCTGCTCGCGATAGATCTCGCCCCGCGCTTCAGCCAGCTTCGCTTCATATTCGGCGATCTTCGTATCGGCGGATTTCAGACTGTCTTCGGCAGCTTTGCGGGCGCCTTCGGTCAGGCGAAAACGCTCTGCCAGAACCTTTTCGAGCGGCTTCAGATAAAGATAGCGGACACAAATTGCAAGAATCAGCAGTAAGAAAAAAGTGGGCAGTCCGTTTAAGACAATCCCGCCTAAGTCATGCAGAGTTTTATCCATTTGAAGAAGACACGCGGACCGGCAAAATTAAGGGTAATGTCTACCGTACCATAGCGGTTTTGATGGGTCAAACAGATAGACCCGGACGGACCAGTGTGACGGTTCGATTACCCCGCCAGCAGGTGCTTCTGAATTTTCCCCATGGCGTTGCGCGGCAGTTTTTCCACCACAATAAACTGCTTGGGAATCTTGAACGACGCCAGTTTTTCGCGGCAGTGTCGTTCGAGCGCGACAAGATCGAGGGGAGCCTGGCAAACCAGATACGCCACGGGAATTTCGCCGCGCACGGCATCAGTCCGGCTGACCACGGCAGCCTCGGCGATGTCAGGATGCTCCTCCAGAAATTCCTCGATCTCACGTGGATAAATATTGAAGCCGCCGGAGATGATCAGATCGCTCTTCCGGCCGGAGAGCGTGTAGTACCCGTCTTCCGAAACGGTGGCGAGATCGCCGGTGCGAAACCAGCCGTCGGCGAATGCATCCCTGGTGGCCTCGTCGCGACGCCAGTAACCGGGAAATACATTGGGGCCGCGCAGATGGATTTCGCCGTTCACCAGCTTGACGGAAATGCCGGGCAGCGGGAAGCCAACGGTACCGGCGCGGCGCTCTCCCACATAAGGATTGCTCATGTTCATGAGGGTCTCGCTCATACCGTAGCGTTCCAGAATGGTGTGGCCGAACAGCTGCCGGAAATCCTCGTGGACCTGTGCGGGGAGGGGCGCCGAGCCCGATACGAAGAGCCGCATGAAACTGCCGATCTCCCTGGCGACCGCGGAATCGAAAGCCAGCATGCGCACATATATAGTGGGCACGCCGAAGAAGAGGGTGGGGCGGAAATCGAGAAAAACCTGCGCCGCCGTCTGGTGCTCGAAGCGCTCGATCAAGCGCATGCGGCAGCCGCTCATCAGCCAGCAGTGCAATCCATTGCCGAGGGCGTGGACGTGGAAAAGCGGCAGCGCCAGCAGCAGCCGGTCTTGTTCCGTAATAGCCCAGCAAGTGAGTAAGTTGATGGCGTTCGCGGCGAAGTTGTTGTGCGTGAGCACCGCGCCCTTCGAAGTGCCGGTAGTGCCGGAAGTATAGATGATGCCGGCGGGCGTGTCGCCATCGAGGTGCGCCTGGGGACGGGTGTCTTCGCACGCGGCTGCTTCCATGGTCAGGTGGTGTGGATTCCACACCGGTATCGCTGTGGCCACCGGCGCATCGGTAATCAGGGCGTAAGGCTCCGCGTCGCTCAGGATGTGTGTGATCTCGCGATCGCGATACAGGATGTTGATGGGCACAAAGATGACGCCCAGTTTTACGCAGGCGAGATAGATGTCGATCATCTCGACCGAGTTGACCAGATAAACGCAGAGCCGGTCACCCGTTTTGAGGCCCTTCTTAATGAGCAAATACGCCAGCCGGTTACTACGCGAGTCGAGTTGTCCGAAAGTGTAAACCGCACCTCGAAACTCGAGCCCTTCCGTATCGCGCCGCCCGATCAGCGATAAGTCGAACAGTTGGCAAAGATTCATTTTTGTTTTACGAATCCCGAAAGCGGGCTGATGCGTTCTATGAATTAAGTATTACAGTCTCGCTCGACCCTTGAACTGAAAGGAATTATACAATTGCGAACATCGGAGATCGTCCGCGCATGGGGCCGGATTCTGCGTGGGCAACGCCCCTCGCTTTCTATCGAGATCACGCGGGAATGTCCGCTGCGATGTCCCGGATGTTACGCGTACGATGACGCACATCTCGGCGGTGGATCGGTCTTGCGCGATCTGCACGATCGCAAGGGTCAGGCATTGATCGATGGTGTGCTTGAATTAGTCGATCGTCTGCGGCCGCTGCATCTTTCGCTGGTAGGGGGCGATCCGTTGGTCCGCTATCGCGAGTTACAGGCGCTGGTCCCGCAGTTGCTGGATCGGGGCGTTCATGTCCAGATCGTGACCAGTGCGTTTCGGGAAATCCCGGTGGAGTGGGCAGCGCGGCCCCGCCTGAATGTGGTGGTATCGATCGATGGCCTTCAGGCGGAACACGATGTGCGGCGCGCCCCGGCGACTTACGCGCGGATCCTGAAGAATATTGCGAGCCAGCACGTAACCATTCATTGCACCGTGACCGGCCAGATGATGCAGCGCGGAGCTGGCTATCTGGAAGAATTTCTGGCTTTCTGGACGCCGCGGCCGGAGATCCGGCGGGTATGGTTCAGCTTGTTCACGCCGCAGATGGGAGATGCGATCGAAGAGATCCTGACGCCGGAGCAGCGCCTGGTGGCGATTGCGCAGATGCTGCAACTGCGGAGGAAATATTCGAAGCTCGATATGCCGGAAACTCTGATCCGGCAATTCGCCGCGCCGCCGCATAGTCCGGCGGATTGCATATTCGCTCAAACGACGGCAACGGTATCGGCCGATTTGAGAACTCGTGTGACCCCGTGCCAGTTCGGCGGCAATCCGGACTGCGGCTCGTGCGGATGCATTGCGTCGATGGGATTGGCCGCGGTGGGCGCGTATAGGATCGGAGGCATTATTCCCGTAGGCGCGATTTTCAGAGCGTCGGCGAAGTTTGGCGCGGCACGGGCTAAGGAGCCTGCATCGCCACCGACGGACTCCACGCGCCTGCCGATCCTTCAGTGAATCCCGTTGGGGCACACGCGAACAGTCCCCATGCGATACTGCGATTTCTCATGCTCAAACTCCTGGCCGCAATCACAGGAATGCTCCTGCTCAGCGCCTGCCAGCGATCCGATGTAAAGGTGCTGATCGGCGCGACCACGGTTGTCGCTCCCGGGGCGCAGCCCATAGAGGATTCGGTAATCGTGGTAGCCGGCAGGTCCGTGCGCTCGGTGGGACTTCGTAAAGACATTCCGATTCCACAGGATTCGGAACGAACGGATCTTACCCGCAAGTGGGTGGTACCAGCCCCCGGCTCGCGCATCGCCATCGGGGAAGACGCCAACCTGTGGATCCTCGATCATGCGCCCCCTGGTGATGCTTCCCGACGTCTGATTCAAGGCCGGTGGCAACCCAATAATTGATGCGAACCGTTTGGCCGGCCAATTCGTAATACTCTTTTCGGGAGGGACGGGCGATGCGATTTGCTTGCGCACTTATTGCCGCGCTGCTGCTTTCGGGCTGCATCATCGACGATTTCGACAACTCAGACAGATATCAGTCGGATTTCCATTACACCTGGGACATGCAGCCGGACGTCCGCGTCAATGCGGAGAGCTTCAACGGCTTGATCGAAATCACAGGATGGGATCAGAACCAGGTGGAAATTACGGGCACGAAATTCGCCTCGACGGAACCACTGCGCGATGCCATCAAAATCGATATTCAGCATACGCCCGGATCGGTCGACATCCGCGCCGTGAAGCCTTCCGGCCGCATAGGCGGCATGGGCGCGCGCTTCACGATGCACGTTCCGCGCAGCGCCCAGCTTGACCGGATCACGACCTCGAATGGCGGCATCCGCATCAACGATGTTGCCGGCGCGGCCCATCTGCTGGGTTCGAACGGAACTATTAAGGTTGGGAATGTGAGCGGCAATGTCGACGCCCACACGTCGAACGGGGGGATTGACGTGGAATCGATTCGCGGTGGGGCCACTTTGAAGACCTCCAATGGGGGTATCCGCGCGGAGAATGTCGGGGGTGCATTCGATGCCGAAACATCGAACGGTGCCATAGAGCTCACAGCGATGACAGCTCCGAAAGAGAATATCCGGGCGCGCACCAGTAACGGCGGCATTACGCTGCATCTGCCCCCGGCGACCGCCGCCCGCCTGATCGCCAATACGTCGAACTCATCCGTGTCGTGCGAATTCGACCTGACCAGCCGGAGCGAAAACCGCAAGAATCACCTGGAAGGCATGATCGGCGCCGGCGGTCCCACGATTGAACTGAACTCCAGTAATGGACGCATTCGGGTGCTGCGCGACAACACTCACTGACCCGCGCCGATTGCGATAATCTGTCGGTTATGGCGGGCGTGGTAAACCTTCAGGACATCGTTGACGCGCTCTCGCTGATGTTTGAGGAGAACAGATCTTTTGTCGACCGGGAGACGGGCGAAGTAGTAACGGTCCTGCAGGACGATCTGCGGGCTGTGGAAGATCCTGAACCGCATGACGACGACGATGAGACGGCCGTCCTGATTCTCGAACATCCCGAGCGCTTTGAGGAGCTTCCCGATAAATGGGAAGTGAACGATTGGGAGATCATGCGCGAGTTCTGCGAGGCGGTTGAATCTGCCGAGCGGCGCAGACACTTGCTGTCGGCGATCCGGGGCAATGGTGCGTTCGGGCGCTTCAAGACTCTGGCGGCCGCGTACGGGATGCTGGAGGAGTGGTACGCCTTCCACGACAAGGCACTGTGGGAACTGGCTCGCGATTGGTGCGAAGAAAACGAGATCCCGTACACGGAAGAGTTCAAGAGGATTCTGCCCCCGCGCGAGACTAAAACTGGAAGTACACAAACGGGATCGATTGATCCGAAGCCGTGAAGATCTCGATGGCGAGCAGCGCGATCACTGCCGCCAGCGTTCTCGCCCATGCCGGCGACTGCGCCAGGCGGGTCAGGACCTGGCCGTATTCCTCGGCGAGCGCGATCAGCAGTGTCGCAAGGGCCAATTGCCATTGGATCGGGCTGAGGAGCGAAACGGCTCGCGGGCCGGAGAACATTTGACCGATCACGAAAACGGCCGCGCCGAACGTCTTCGCGCGGAAGAATACCCAGCCTATAGTGACAATGGCAAAGGAGAAA
>Ga0326727_10025485_pt1 | contig 11081 bp, 10 predicted proteins | sample MB2enrmetagenome_FD_207643 | JGI IMG/M metagenome (GOLD analysis project Ga0326727, IMG submission 207643) | Lab enriched peat soil microbial communities from McLean, Ithaca, NY, United States - MB29MY | ecosystem: Environmental > Terrestrial > Soil > Wetlands > Peat | place: USA: New York... | reverse complement strand
ACCGCGTCAAGGCGGCGCTGCGGCGGCTCAGCCGCGAGTAGGCCGCCGCTGCGGCGGAATGTGGACATATGTTCTATTTGGTCACTGCCGGTCGCCCTACCTGCTAGACTCGGCCCCGATGGATTCTACCCCCAGAGTCGTGGGATCGGCTGCGCTCGCGGTTGAGGAGGCCGTCGTCGAGACGAGCCTGCGGCCTCGCCACCTCGACGAATACGTGGGCCAGGAACAGGTAAAGCGCAATCTGGGCACACTGCTCGAGGCGGCCCGGCGGCGCGGGGAGGCGGCCGACCACGTTCTGCTCTATGGCCCGCCCGGCCTGGGCAAGACCACGCTCGCCAACATCGTTGCGCGGGAGCTGGGCGTCAGCATCCATACGACGAGCGGCCCGGCGGTCGAGCGGGCAGGGGACCTCGCAGCGATCCTGACCAATCTCGAGGAACGCGACGTCCTCTTTATCGACGAGATCCACCGGCTGAACCACGCAGTCGAGGAGATCCTGTACCCGGCGATGGAGGACTTCGTGATCGACGTAATGATCGGCCGCGGGCCCAGCGCACGGAGCCTGCGCCTGTCGCTTAAGCCGTTCACGGTCGTCGGCGCGACCACCCGCGCTGGCCGCGTCGGGGGCCCGTTGCGCGACCGCTTCGGGGCCATCTACCGACTGGACTACTACGACACTACCGATTTGGCGGCGATCGTGCGGCGGTCGGCGACGATCCTGGGGGTGGCGATCGACGACGACGCGGTCGAGGTGCTGGCCCGCCGGGGACGAGGCACGCCCAGGATCGTGAACCGGCTACTGCGGCGTGTCCGCGATCACGTTGAGGTCCGCGGCGAGGAGCGAATCACCGTCGTGCGTGCCGAGGCGGCTATGCAGGAGATGGAGATCGATGAGGAAGGGCTCGACGCGACGGACCGGCGCCTTTTGCTCGCGATCGTGCAGAAGTTCGCATCAGGGCCGGTCGGCGGCGCCGCACTAGGAGCGGTGATCGGCGAAGAGATCGAGACCGTCGAGGACGTGTACGAACCCTATCTGCTGCAGCTCGGGTTCCTAGACCGGACACCGCAGGGCCGCGTGGCCACGGAGCGCGCTCGGGATCACCTGCGCAGGCTGGGCTTCGACGTGCCGCAGCCTCGCCGCGCCGAGCGGGCAGACGCCGGGCTGTGGGACGGGGTCACGAGCGAGGGTGAGCGCGCGGACGGTGACCAGTGATGGTGGGGGAACTGCCGCCGCAGCCTGGGAGGGGCTCCAGAATGCGTCCGGCGCGACGCTCGTGCCGGCCAGGTCCGACCCTGCCGGTGAGGCGCGGCACGGCCTCCCAGTTCCTCGCACGCCTTGTCCGTGCAGTGGCCCCGCAGGTGGGCATGTTGCAGCTGGTCGAGATCACCGGGTGAGCAGCGCCGAGCCCGAACCGGCCGAGGCCGCGGCGACCCACCACGACAGCGTCCCTGGCTGGACGTGGGCTCCCGCGGGGCGGCCGATCCGTTTCGAGGTGTTTGCCGGAGCGAGGGAGCACGGCGCACCAACCCGCGCCCGCCGGGGGCGGCTGACTCTGCCCCACGGCGCGGTCGAGACGCCCGCGTTCATGCCAGTCGGCACCAACGCCACGGTGAAGGCGCTCGATCCCGACGACCTGCGCGAGGTGGGCGCGCGCATCATCCTGGCCAACACGTACCACCTCTATCTTCGCCCGGGGCACGAACGAATCGCGCGGCTCGGCGGACTGCACGAGTTCATGGCCTGGGACGGGCCGATCTTGACGGACAGCGGTGGTTTCCAGGTCGTGAGCCTTTCTGACCTCCGCGAGATCGACGACGACGGGGTGACGTTTCACTCGCACCTCGACGGGTCCACACACCGCTTCACCCCGGAGCACTCGATCGCCGTGCAGGAAGCCTTGGGCTCGGACGTGGCCGTCGCGCTCGACCACCCCGTCCCTCCGCACGCATCCGGCCGCGCCCAGGTGGAAGACGCGATGCGGCGCACGCAAGCGTGGGCGGAGCGGTCTCTGGCGGCACACGCCCGCCCGGACCAAGCCCTATTCGGGATCGTCCAGGGCGGGCTCGAGGCGGACCTGCGCGCCGAGTCCACCAGCTCCATCGCGGCACTGCCGTTCGACGGCCTGTGCATCGGGGGGCTTGCGGGCGACGAGACGCCCGCCCAGCGGCGCTCGGCGCTCGACGTCGCCGTGGCCCTCCTGATGGCTGACCCGCGGCCTCGCTACCTCATGGGGTTGGGGTCGCCGCTCGATATGCTCGACGCCGTGGACAGCGGGATCGACCTCTTCGATTCGGTGCTCCCGGCACGTGTCGCAAGGAACGGCACGCTCTGGGTCCCCGGTGGCCGGCTGAACATCCGGAACGCGAGGTTCCTCGACGACCCCCGACCTGTCTTGGACGGCTGCTCGTGTCGCCTCTGTCGGACGTTCTCGAGGGCCTACCTCGCGCACCTGTTCCGGGCCGAGGAGCTCCTCGCCTATCGGCTCGCAACTTGTCACAACCTCACCTTCACCATAGACTTCATGGGAAGTGTCCGGCAATCGATCGAGGCCGGGACGCTGCACGAGTTCCGGCGCGTCGAAGCCTCGCGACGTCTCCCAGAGGAGTCCGGAAACGCCGTCGAACGCGACAGGCAAGCTGGCGCGTACCTGCGGTGAAGTCACAGTGCACGTGCACCGCCTACCCTGACGGTGCATTGCGGAGGCGGAGGTATGGGAACCAAGAATCGCCCTCACCGCGAAGTCAAGAAGAAGCCGAAGGAAACCACGTCAAAGGCCCACATCCAGCCGCTCCTCGACGCGCCGCCACAGAACGTCGAGGTCATCAAGCCGCGGCGGAAGCCGCGGCTTGATGAGGAGTCGGAGGAAGCCTGACGCAGTCCTCGGCCCCGGACGGGGGAGCATGAACATGACGATCACGGGGCCCGGTCAGGCGGCCGGCGCGACGCGCAACGGGGACGTGGCGGGGGACAAGGCAGCCGGCGAGCGCACGCGCGCCTTGGACGCCGCGATCCTCGCGATCGAGAAGCAGTTCGGGCGCGGCTCGATCATGCGACTCGGCTCCCGCGAGCGTCAGCAGGTTGACGCGATCCCCACTGGATCTATCGCGTTGGATCTCGCGCTCGGCGTCGGCGGCATCCCGCGCGGACGCGTGACGGAGATCTTCGGGCCGGAGTCGTCGGGCAAGACCACGCTGTGCCAGCATGTCCTTGCGGAGGCGCAACGACGCGGCGGTGTGGTGGCGTTCATCGACGTCGAGCACGCCCTCGACCCCAAGTACGCCAAGGCGTGCGGCGTCAACGTCGACGAACTCCTCGTCAGCCAGCCAGATACTGGCGAGCAGGCTCTCGAGATCACGGAAACCCTGATCCGGTCCGGCGGCGTGGATTGTGTTGTGGTCGACTCGGTCGCGGCGCTGGTGCCCCGTGCCGAGATCGAAGGAGAGATGGGGGACTCCTTTGTCGGGATCCAGGCCCGGCTGATGAGCCAGGCGCTTCGCAAGCTGACCGGTGCCGTGAGCCGTTCGAACACAGCGCTGGTCTTCACGAACCAGCTGCGCGAGAAGATCGGCGTGATGTTCGGCAACCCGGAGACGACGCCCGGTGGGCGCGCCCTCAAGTTCTACGCCAGCGTGCGACTTGACATGCGCCGCATCGAAACCATCAAGCAGGGGACGGAGCCGGTCGGTAGCCGTGTCCGGGTGAAGGTTGTCAAGAACAAAGTGGCACCCCCGTTTCGCGTCGCGGAGTTCGACGTGATGTACGGCACCGGAATTTCCCGGGAGGGCGGACTGCTGGACGTGGGCGTGGCCACGGACATCGTCAACAAGACCGGGGCGTGGTTCAACTACGGGGACACGCGCCTAGGCCAAGGGCGTGAGGCCGCCAAGGAGTTCTTACACCAGAACGCTGACATAGCGCAGCAACTGGAGACGGAGATCCGAACTAGGGTCGCCAGCATCGAGTTGCCCGTCGAGGGGATCGCCGAGGCGGAGTGAGTCGACCGGACGCTGCGGCACGGTGCGGGACGGCACGGGCGGCAACTGCATGAGCCCGGAGAGCGCGCCGGAGGAGCCCGGCCAGCATGAACCCTCCCGCCCGGACAAGAGCCCGCGGCCTGGGCAGCGGTTGACGCGCGCGCGGGCGCACGACTCCCACGCGTCCGTGCGCGCGACCGATCCGGTGATGAACGCCGCGGCCCGCTTCTTGAAGGCACGCCCGCGAAGCGTGGCAGAGACACGCCGCCGGCTCGTGGACGCCGGGTATCCCGCGCTGCTCGTCGACGAGGTGCTACTGCGCCTCGCCGACCTCGGCTACCTCGACGACGAGGCCTTTGCGCAGGCCTGGGTGGAGAGCCGGGACCGCGCTCATCCACGGGGAGAGGCGGCGCTCCGCCGCGAGCTGTCGCAGAAGGGGATCGACACGGGCGTGATCGGCGCGGTACTGACGGAGCGACGGGCGCGGCTCGAGCCGCGTGACCCGCAAGATGCCGCGTCCCGGCCATCTCGCCGGGCGGCCGAGCCAGACGCCGACGCCGCGCTTCTCCTCTTGCAGCGGCGCACCCCGACGCTGCGGCGGGAGGCCGATCCCCGGACGCGTCGCCGCAAGGCGTACGCCTTGCTGGCTCGGCAGGGCTTCGACGCGGACACGTGCCAAGTCGCCCTGGAGGCGTGGTGGGCCGCCACGGGAGGGCACTCTCCGACAGATTGGCCACGGGACGGGACGGAATCCTCGCCCGACATCGCCCACGTTTGACGCCGCCTTTGGGAGACGTATAGGCTTCGCGACGGATCACTGATGTGGCGCGCGCGAGCCAACGGCCGGGGCGCTCGGCCTGCGGTCGCGAACGCCCGATTTCTGGCCCAGCCAGCTGCGCGCCCGGGTGGGGACGCGCGGCGCACGACTCTACACAATCCACCTTCCAGCTTTTGGGCTGGACGGGAGGCATACATGCCAGACAACCCCGTCCTCCTGGCGGTGGGGGTGCTCGTCCTCGTCGCCGGCGGGGCGCTGCTCGGATTCGTGGCCCGCGGCCTGTGGGCCGCACAGGCGGTGCGAGCAGCGCAGGACAAGGCCGGGCGGATCGTCGCTGAGGCGAGGGCGCAACAGAAGGACCTCATCCTCCAGGCGAAAGAGGAGCAGGTCCGCCTCCAGCGCGAGACATCGGACGAGGAGCGCGCCAAGCGGGCGGAGCTGGCGGTGCTGGAACACCGGCTCCTGCAGCGCGATGAGCAGCTGGACCAGCGCACCGACATGTTGGAGCAGCGAGATCGCAAGCTGCTTGAGCGAGAACGGGAACTGCAGGAGCAGCGCGATGCCCTGAGCCGTGCGCGGCAGGAACAGGTGGCGGCGCTGGAGCGCGTCAGCGGCATGTCCGCTGGGCAAGCCAAGGCGCAGCTGCTCGAGGAAGTGCGCGAGGAGGCCGAGCATGACGCCGTTCGTGTCGCCCGCGAGATCGAGCGGGAGGCCCGCGAGGAAGCCGAGGACCGCGCCCGCGAGATCGTGGTGACCGCGATTCAGCGGGTCATGTCCGACCACACGGCCGAAATGACGGTCTCGGTCGTGCCCCTGCCGTCTGACGAGATGAAGGGGAGGATCATCGGTCGCGAGGGCCGCAACATCCGCGCGCTCGAGCAGGCGACCGGGATCGACCTGATCATCGACGACACGCCGGAGTCGGTACTCATCAGCGGCTTCGACCCAGTCCGCCGTGAAATCGCTCGGCTCGCGCTGACGAAGCTCATCCAGGACGGCCGGATTCACCCAGGTCGCATCGAAGAGGTCGTGGCCAAGTCACGCGCCGAGGTCGACGTGATCATGAAGCAGGCCGGCGAGCAGGCCGCCTACGACGCGGGTGTGCCGGGCCTCCCACCCGAGCTCATCAAGCTCCTCGGCAGGCTCAAGTACCGCACCAGCTACGGGCAGAATGTGCTGAAGCACGCAGTCGAGACCAGCCGCCTGGCCTCAATCATCGCGGCTGAGATGGGCGCGGACATACAGGTCGCCAAGATGGGCGGCCTGTTGCACGACATCGGAAAGGCCGTCGACCACGAGATGGAGGGGCCACACGCCGCGATCGGCGGACAGATCGCCCAACGCAACGGGCTCTCGCCCCGCGTCACCAACGCGATCGCGGCGCACCACCAAGAAGTGGAGTATGCCTGCATCGAGGCACCCATTGTCCAGATCGCCGACGCGATCAGCGCCAGCCGGCCGGGCGCACGGGGCGAGTCAATGGAAGCCTACGTCAAGCGGCTCGAAGACCTGCAGGCGATCGCTGACAGCTTCCCGGGGGTCGAACGGTCGTTTGCGGTCCAGGCCGGACGCGAGGTGCGCATCCTCGTACGACCTGAAGAGATCGACGACCTCGCCTCGATGCGTCTGGCGCGCGACATCGTACGAAAGATCGAGGAATCGCTGACGTACCCCGGACAGATCAAGGTCACGGTGATTCGGGAGACTCGCGCTGTGGAATACGCCAAGTAGCGCCCAGATGCGCCACGAGGTTCACGAAGTCCAGGCTGCCGATCGTCTCATCCCGGCTCCTGAGCGCCCTCGAAACGGCACCGTGCGGGTACTCATGATCGGCGATGTGATCGGCAGGCCAGGGCGAGAGGGCGTGGAGCGGCTGTTGCCGGGGCTGCGCGCTGAGCGCAGCCTGGACTTCGTGACCGCCAACGGCGAGAACGTGGCAGGTGGGATGGGCCTGACCGCGTCCACCGCTCAGGCCCTCTTCGGGGTCGGCGTCGACGTCATCACGAGCGGGAACCACATCTGGGACAAGCGCGAGATCTACGCGGAGCTCGAGCGCGAGGAACGGATCCTGCGTCCGCTTAATTACGGGCACGAGGGTGTCCCGGGCCGGGGCTGGGGCATCTTCCACGCCGCCGACGGCAGCGAGATCGCCGTCCTCAACGCCCAGGGTCGCACCTACATGCAGCCGATCGAGAACCCGTTCACCACCGTCCGACAGCTGCTCGAGGAGGGAGCCGACGAGCTCCCCGCCGTTCGGATCGTGGACTTCCATTGCGAGATCACGAGCGAGAAGAACGCCTTCGGCCTGCACCTCGACGGCCTGGTCAGCGCCGTGTGCGGCACGCACACGCACGTGGTGACGGGTGACGAGCGCATTCTGCCGCGGGGGACGGCCTACCTGACCGACATCGGGATGACCGGGCCCGTCTACAGCGTGATCGGGTTCGAGCCGCGCACCGTGCTGCCGCGCTTTCTCAACGGCCTTCCTACGAGGTTCGAGGTTGGGAGCGGGCCGGTCGTCTTCAACGCGGTCCAGATCGACATCGATACGGCCACGGGCCGTGCGCTCCACGTCGAGCGGGTCAGCCGCATGGTGGAGTCCTGACGAGCTCGGTGGATCGCTCGTGACGCTCCCTCGGCGTAACCGGATCGATTTGCACTGCCACACCGCGCGATCCGACGGCGTGCTCCGGCCGTCCGATCTGCTAGCAGCGATGCGCGACTGGGGGATCGCGCTGGCCTCCATCACCGACCACGACACGCTCGATGGGTATCGCGAGCTTCGCGCGGCAGGGGAGGGTGACGGTTACCCACGGCTGCTGCCCGGCGTCGAGATCAACGGTGTCGCACACGATGTTCCCGGGCTATGGGAAGCCGAGCTGCACATCCTAGGCTACGGCATGGACCCGGATGACGCGACCTTCGAGGCCGTACTCGCCGAGCAGCGACGGTTGCGGGCGCAGCGCACGGACATGATCGTAGAGCGCCTTCGCACCCTTGGGATGCCCGTGGACGAGCACCTGCCAAGAGCGTGGGGGTCGGGCGTGACTTCGCGCGGCCGACCGCACGTCGCCCGCGCACTGGTCGCCGCCGGTCACGCAGAGAGCGTGGAAGACGCGATGAGGAGGATCCTGGCGCACGGCGCGCCAGGATACGTGCCTCGTCAGGGGCTGAACCCGCGGGAGGCGATCGACGCGATCAGGGCTGCTGGCGGACTAGCGTCGCTAGCGCACTTCCGCGAGGCACCCGACCGGCCGGAGGTGATCGAGCGGCTGTGTGATTGGGGTCTAGGCGGGATCGAGGCGTACTACGTCTCGTTCGACGAGACTGCGCGGGCCGCCGTTGCGCGCGTGGCTGCCGAGCACGGACTGCTAGCGACCGGGGGCAGCGACTTCCACGGCGACACGTGGACGTACGAACAGGCGCAGGGGGCGTGCCATGTGCCAGACGACGTGGGGGAAAAGCTGCTGGCCGCGCTGGCACCGCACGCCGCGCACGGGCGCGTGGCCGCGTTGGGGCCCGAACCGGTCCGCCATTAGAGTGAGTCAACGATTGACGACCCGACAGCTTCCCGTCCTCGAATTCCCGACTCGGGTGACCTCCGCCCCGCCGCGGCACCCCGAACCCGCCGCGGGCACGCTCGACGAGTTCATCACGGACGATCTGGCGCTGCCGCGCTTCTACGTATGGACGCTCGGATGTCAGATGAACCAGTCCGATTCTGAGCAGATGGCCGGCTCCCTGCTGGCCGCGGGCTGCGCCGAGGCGCCTGACATCGGAGAAGCCGACCTGATCGTCATCAACAGCTGCGCGATCCGCGAAACCGCCGAAGCCAAAGTCATCGGGCGACAGGGGCAGCTGGTCCGGCTCAAGCAGGCGAACCCGGCATTGCGCGTGGTCCTTACCGGCTGCGCCGTCCGCGTTGAGAACCGCCACCGGCTCGCACGCCGGTATCCCGCCGTGGATCTCTTTCTCCGCCCGGATGAGGAGCCCGAGCTGGTTGCCCGTCTGGGCCTCGCCAGCGCCACCGCCCCGGGCCTGTTCGCACGTTCTGCAGAATCGCGCCTCCTGACCATACCGACACTTGCACCCGCCGCCGTGCAGGCCGTTGCACCCGCCCACGACGCTGCGACACGGCACGCGAACGCGGCCACCGCAGACGCACTTCCGGCCGTCCGTGCGGACGCCGTGTCGGGGGACCGCGTCGCACGACGGAGTGCCCTCCAGGCTTGGCTGCCGATCATCTACGGCTGCGACAAGACCTGCACGTACTGCATCGTGCCGTTCAGCCGAGGGCCGGAGCGGAGCCGTCCATTCGACGACGTCGTCAAAGAGGCGGGCCGCCTGGCTGCCGCTGGTTACCGCGAAGTCACGCTGCTCGGTCAGAACGTCAACTCCTACGGACACGACCTGCCGTCGGAGCCACGCTTCGCCCACATCCGGCGCGCGCGGGAGCTCGGACACCGACTCGACCTGGACGGCCGGCCCGACATCGCTGAGCTGCTATGGGCGATCGACGCGATCCGCGCGGCAGACGGCAAGCCAGCGATCCCGAGACTGCGGTACATCACGTCCCACCCCTGGGACCTCGGCGACCGACTCATCGCGGCGATGGCCGAGTGCCGAGCAGTTTGCGAGCATCTCCACCTGCCCGTCCAGTCAGGCTCCGACACCGTTCTACGACGGATGGGCCGGCAGTACACTGTCGCCTCCTACCTGAACCTCGTGGAGCGGCTGCGTGCGGCCGTGCCTGGGATCTGTCTGACAACCGATGTCATCGTCGGGTTCTGCAGTGAGACCGAGGAGCAATTCCGGGAGACGCTCGCCCTGCTCGAACATGTCCGGTTCGATACCGTCTTCGCGGCCGCCTTTTCGCCCAGACCGGGCACGCCAGCCGCCAGTCTCCCCGACGACGTGCCTCCCGACGACAAGCGGCGCCGCCTCAATGAACTGCTCGCGGTGCAGGAGAGGATCGGCTGGGCGCGCAACCGTGCCTGGGTCGGACGGACGACGGAGGTGCTGGTCGACGGCATCGACCGACCGCGCGGGCACGATCACGGCGACGAACCCGTCGGCACCCCGGCCCCCCAAGGGCACATTCGGCTTGGCGGCCGCAACCGTGAGAATAAGCTCGTACACCTGACTGGGCCTGCGGACCTGGTCGGGCGGCTCGTCCAGGTGCGGGTCGAACGCGCGGGGCCGTACTCACTGACCGGCACGCTCGTCGACGCGAGCACCTGACGCCGTGCCCTCCGTGTCGGCCGGCGTCTCGGCGGAGGAGGGGAGCGGGCTCGGTCCCGCACTCCCGCCGCTCGTCGTGATCGCCGGCGCGACCGCCACAGGCAAGACGCGCCTCTCCCTGCGCCTCGCCGCCGCCATCGGCAACGTCGAGATTGTCTCGGCGGACTCGCGGCAGGTCTACCGAGGCATGGATATCGGGACAGCCAAGGCGTCGCACGCCGAGCGTGCCAGCGTGCCCCACCACGGCCTGGACCTCGTCGACCCGGACGAGCCCTTTAGTGTCTCGCTGTACCAGCGGCACGCGCTCGACGCGCTGGCGGGGATCGCTCGCCGCCGCCGGATCGCTCTGCTGGTCGGCGGCACAGGACTGTACCTGCGCGCCGTCGCCCGCGGCGTCCCGCTCTGGGACGCACCCCACGACCCGCTGCTACGGGCGCAGCTTGAAGCGGAGCTTGCGGCAGAGGGGCTGGCCGCGCTCGTCGCCCGATTGGGGCGCGAGGCGCCCAGTGTGGCCGTGCGGACCGACCTTGCCAATCCCCGTCGCGTGGTGCGTGCCCTAGAACGAGTCGGCGCCAACGGTGACCAGCTGCCGCCCGAGCCGCTCGGCTACCCCGGGCCGGCGCTGTGGTTGGGGCTCGCCGTTGAGCACGCGACACACCGGACGTGGATCGCCAACCGCGCCGCTGCGCAGTACGCGGGCGGGCTGATTCGGGAAGCGGCCGGGCTGGCCGTGCGGTTCGACCCGGCGCTGCCAGCCCTCAGCGCCATCGGATACCGCGAGGCGATCGATGTGGCACTGGGCCGGCGGACCGCCGCCGAGGCGCTGGCCGAGACAATCGTACGAACCAGGGCGTATGCCCGGCGCCAGCGGACCTGGTTCCGGGCCGAGCCGGGAATCCGCTGGGTCGACGCGGTGCAAGACCCGTACCCCGAGGCTCTGCAGGCCGTGCGCCAGTTCCTAGAGACGTCCGAACCGTAACCGAGGGGTCGCCCCCGTCGGGCGGGGAGCTTCAAACTGTCGACTTGGGGAACCCGGCCGCCGGACCGCAAGCACGGGTGCGGTACAGTTGCCAGCAACCGACCGACC
>Ga0326727_10025484_pt1 | contig 11081 bp, 8 predicted proteins | sample MB2enrmetagenome_FD_207643 | JGI IMG/M metagenome (GOLD analysis project Ga0326727, IMG submission 207643) | Lab enriched peat soil microbial communities from McLean, Ithaca, NY, United States - MB29MY | ecosystem: Environmental > Terrestrial > Soil > Wetlands > Peat | place: USA: New York... | reverse complement strand
ACTCGCAAGAAGAAGGTCATTAAGATCGGCGGCGCCTACCACGGTTGGAGCGACCAGCTCGTCTACAGCCTCAAGATCCCGCACACACGGAGGTTCGAGGCGCATGGCATCCCGCGGGCCGCAACCCGCCACACCCGGGAGGCCGCGCCGAATGACCTGGTGTCCCTCGAGCGCGCTCTGCGCGCCAACAGGCTTTCCGGCGGAACCGCGTGCGTCCTCATCGAGCCCATGGGGCCCGAGAGCGGCACACGCCCTGTGGATTTCGACTACAACGCAGGCGTGCGGCGACTATGCGACGGCTACGGCGCCCTGCTCGTATTCGATGAAGTGGTCACAGCGTTTCGTGTGGGGTTGAGCGGGGCGCAAGGCTTTTTTGGCGTGAGGCCCGACCTGACATGCTTCGGCAAGATCGTGGCGGGCGGATACCCATCAGCCGGAGGCTTGGGGGGCCGCAGGGACCTGATGCAGCTCGTCGCTGCAGGGATCGAAAGCGGGAAAAAGCGCGCGTACGTCGGCGGCACAATGGCGGCCAACCCGTTGAGCGCCGCCGCCGGATACTTCACTTTGAAGGAGATCGAACGGACCCACGCCTGCGAGAAGGCGGCGGCTGCAGGGGATCGGCTTACCCGCGGCCTTCAAAGGCAGATACAGACACTCGGGTTGCCCGCCGTCGCATACAACCAGGGCTCCATCTGCCACCTCGAGGCTGTGGGCGGCATGTTCGTCCGTCTCCAACTCCTGCGCATCCTTTCAGTCCTCAAGGAGATCAAGGTGCGCAAGGCGCTCATGGAGGAGTTCGGAGCTGCCTACATGGCCGAAGGGATCGTGACCCTTGCGGGAAGCAGGATGTACACGAGTGCCGCAGACACCGATGAGGTGATCGACGACGCCTTGGCCCGCTTCGAAAGGGTGCTGGGCAGCGTCGAACGCACGGGAGGTGCCAATCATGGATGAGCGTGAAGCCCGGGAAGCGGTGCGCGCTGCCGGGGTGAAACTCGTGGAGGAAGGGCTCGTGGCAGGCACATGGGGGAACGTCTCGGTGAGATTTTCACCCACAGAGATGGCCATCACGCCGAGTGGCTTCGACTACCTTTCCATGCGCGCCGAGGACGTGGTGATCATGGACCTGGTAACGGCGGAGGCAAGAGGCGGGAAGCCTTCCACGGAGAAGAAACTCCACACCGAGATCTATCACACGCGCCCCGAGGTGAACGCGGTGATTCATACCCATTCCATGAGCGCATCGACAGTGGCAGCAGCCCGGCGGGAGGTCCCGCCCATCCTCGATGACCTTGCGCAGATTGTGGGGCCGACGCTTCGCGTCGCCGACTACGCCGTACCAGGGTCCGCGCGGATGAGCCGTACCGTCCTGCGCGCGCTGCGAGGCCGAATGGCGGCCCTCATGGCGAACCACGGGGCCGTGGCGCTGGGAAGGACCCTGGAAGAGGCGCTGCTATGCGCGCGAATCGTCGAGAAAGGCTGCCGCGCTTTTATCGAGGCGGAGTTCCTGGGCGGAGCAAAGGGAATCAACACGTTCGAGGCTGCAATCATGCACCAAGTATACTTGCGGAAATATTCCCGGCAGGGCAGGAAGGGTGACGCATGAACGATGTTGCGCATGTGATTGCGTTCGACATCGGGACCACGGGAGCCAAAGCGTGCCTGTATGCCGTTGGCAAGGATGTAGAGCTTGTTGCGGCCGCCTCAACGGAATACCCGCTCAGGCTTCTACCAGATGGGGGAGTCGAACAGGACCCCGCCGACTGGTGGAAAGCCGTTTGCGCCGATACGAGGAAGCTCCTCGCGGATTCAGGGCTGCCCCGGGACTACATCGCGGGAATCGCCTTCTGCTGCCAGATGCAGGGGCTAGTCCTCGTTGACGGCCAGGGAACGCCAGTGCGTCCTGCAATGAGTTACATGGACCAGAGGGCGGTGAAGGAGAAGCAGGCTGGTATAGAGAAGGGCATTCGCATTGCGGGCATGAACGCGCGCAAGCTCCTCCCATCGCTTCTCATAACCGGCGGCGTCTCAGCAAGCGTGAAGGACCCTGTTTGGAAATACCACTGGGTGAGGGAGCGCGAACCGGAGTGTTTCCGCAAAGTCCACAAATGGCTCGACGCCAAGGAGTACTTGGTGCACCGTTGCACGGGCCGGTTCGCGATGACCCCTGATTCCGCCAACGCGACGTTCCTCTACGACACCCGGCCCGGCCGGGCCGGGTGGAGCCCCCTCATGTGTCGGCTTTTCGATGTGGACCCGGGCCACCTGCCGGAGGTCATTGGTCCAGCGGAGCTGGCCGGACCGCTCTTGGTGGTTGCCGCGGAAGAAATGGGGCTTGCCCCTGGCACGCCTGTCTTCGGCGGGGGCGGGGATCTTTCCCTAGTTGCTCTGGGTTCGGGCGCGGTGAGGGTCAACGACACCCACGTATATATGGGGACCTCGGGTTGGGTTTCCGCGGTCACCGACCGGCGCGTCGTGGACACCGACAGCTATATTGCGTCGATCCTCGGTGCGCAGGAGGGCAGGTACAACTACATCTCGGAGCAGGAGACATCGGGAAAGTGCCTGGAGTGGGTTCGGGACCACCTTGCCCTAGACGAAATTGGAGTATACCTCCAACACCGGACGGTGGCAGAAGACCCGGAAGGCCGGTACGCAACGCTTTTCCAACTCCTCGATGAAACGATTGATGCCGTAGCCCCTGGGGCGAACGGCGTGATCTTCACACCGTGGCTTCGTGGCAACCGCTCGCCGTTCGAGGATCCCGCCGCGCGCGGTGTGTTCTTCAACATCGGCCTCGAGACGGGGAAGCGCGACCTAGTCCGCGCCGTGGCCGAAGGCATTGCGCTCCACGGCAAGTGGCAGCTTGCCGCAATCAGAAAGAAGGTACCGGCCCGGGGACCGGTTAGGTTCGTCGGCGGAGGCGCCCGCTCCAGCGCCATGGCGCGCATCATGGCTGATGCGCTGCGGGAGACCGTCGAGCCTGTCGTCTCACCGCAGAATGCCGGCGCCCTGGGGGCGGCGTTTTTGTGCGCATCAGGCTTGGGGGCCCTTGGTTCCCTCGAGGAAGCGCGAGCGCTTGTTCCTGTGCTCGGGAGTTTCGAGCCTGATCTGAGCCGATCGAAAGTCTACGAAGAAAGGCTTGAGATTTTTCGGGACCTCTACAAGCGGAATCGCCTGAGCTTCAGGAAGCTTAACGGGCACAGCCCAAGCGTTAGGGCTTGCGGGCAGGACGCCCAAAAGCTTGGCGGATGAAGCTCATGACCCCGCTGATCACTGCATCCTCCTCCCCCGCGGTGCGGGAGCCGAGAAAAAGGCTCAGGCGCTCTCGATAGTACGGCGAGCCAAAAGAGAACTGGACGATCATCAAGAGGTTGTCCAGGCAGAAAGCCGCCACCGAATCCGAGGAGTCCGGCGCTATCTCACCGAGCGCCCTGGCGTCCGCAACCATCCGGCGGTAGCCCTCGGCGGCGACGCTTTCAATACGCCCCGAGAGCTTTGCCGCCAGGGGGGCGAGCTCCTCGGTAGTGCACGCGATGTAGAGGTTCAAGAGATCGGGGTCTTTGCGCGACCATTGCACCGCCGCCCTCAGCAGTGCTTCGACGCGGTCGAAGAAACTCGGCACGCTGGAGAAAATCTCATCGATCACAGACGTGAGCGTGCCGTGCGATTCCTCGATCAGCGTCAGGAATAGGTTCTCCTTGGTCTGGAAATACTGGTAGAGCGAGCCCACGGAAATGCCGGCTTCCCTCGCGATGACGTTGACGTTGGCGCCGGAATATCCTCGCCGGGCAAACGCCCGCTTGGCGCAGTCCAAAAGGCGCCGACGCTTGTCCTCCGATATCCTTTCAAATGTCGGCGTCCAGCGGGACCGGTTTCCCTTCCGCGCGGCTTCGGGGAGTCCGTGAGATGAGCGATGACTCATTGCAGGCACTATAGCGGAAAAACCCTCCGTTGCATACTCGCGGCGTTTGGCGCATCCTCGAAGATGGTGGGTGTCATCATGCGAGCAGCCGTCCTCGAACGCGCCCGCGCGCCTCTTGTCGTTCGGGAAATTGAAAAGCCCGCACCGGGGCCGGGGCATATTCTGGTCAAAGTGAACGCATGCGGAATGTGTCGTACCGACCTTCACATCGTCGACGGAGAGTTAACTGAGCCGAAGCTGCCCCTGGTTCCCGGTCACCAAATCGTCGGGACCGTCGTGGAAATGGGAGGGGCCGTGGAGGGCTTGTCCGTGGGCCAGAGAGTGGGCATCCCCTGGCTCGGCTCCACGTGCGGGGAATGTGCGTATTGCACTAGCGGCAGGGAGAACCTTTGTTCGAACGCCCGGTTCACCGGCTATCATGTGGACGGCGGATTCGCGGAATACGTTGTGGCGGATGCCCGATTCGCTTTTCCTTTGCCCGAAGGCTACCCCGACCTTCAGATGGCGCCCTTGCTGTGCGGAGGGTTGATTGGCTACAGGGCGCTGCGGATGACGGGGCAGGCCGAGCGAATAGGGCTCTATGGTTTTGGCTCCGCGGCTCACATCCTTGCGCAGGTCTGCAAACATCAGGGCAGGGAAGTGTATGCATTCACGCGGCCCGGGGACGCGAACGCCAAAGCTCTGGCGATCCGTGTGGGCGCCTCCTGGGCCGGGAATGCTGGCCAGCAGCCCCCTGCGCCGCTGGATGCGGCCATCATCTTCGCCCCGGACGGGAAGTTGGTCCCGCTTGCCCTTCGAGCCGTCGACCGTGGCGGCTCGGTCATCTGTGCCGGCATCCATATGAGCGACATTCCATCTTTCCCGTACGGCATCCTATGGGAGGAGCGGACACTACGATCGGTTGCCAATCTTACGCGTGCCGACGCTCGCGAGTTTCTTGCCCTTGCCCCGCGCGTGCCCGTGCGTACGGAAGTGCAGGTGTTTCCGCTGAGCTCCGTCAACGAGGCGCTCTCCACGCTCCGCGCCGGCGATATTGTCGGCTCTGCCGTGATAGACCTTGGCCGGCCGTAAACGCAAAACTATGCTTCCTCTTTTGCTCTCCATTTCTGATTCTCGTCATTGAAATTTCGGGGGACTTGGGTCTGTCTTAGGAGCATTTGCCGCGTTTTTCGGACCACTGTGCGATTTTTCGACCCACTTGCCCCTGTTTCTGAGGGACTTCCTTTTTTTAGAAGTTGGCTCACCAGCTTCATGCAAGACAAAGGGTCTCTCAGGCAAGTTGATCGGCGAGAGGAAGTACAAAGGGACTCCCTCTTCTCCTGCCCCTGCTTTGTTGAGTTAGAGGTTTCGCCTGTGCAGTCGACCTGATTGTTCGTATCTTGTTTGCAGGAGGAACAATGGCTGGCATCGTAAGCGAGAATGTTGAAAGCTATATCTCTGCTCTGGATGGAACTCCCGATCCCGTGCGCCTCCGGATGGAGAAAATTGCTCGCGGGAACGGCTTCCCCATCGTCGGTCCCCAGGTGGGACGACTGCTGGGAATACTCGCCAGGAGCATCGGGGCCCGCCGCGTCCTGGAGCTGGGGTCGGGATACGGCTATTCCGCTCTGTGGTTTGCCAGAGCCATGCAGAACGGGGGTTCCGTGCTCTGCACGGACCTCTCTGAGGAGAACCGTGATCAGGCTCTCGCGTTCTTCCGAGAGGCGGGCCTGGAAAAATCCCTGAGCTTTCACGTCGGAGACGCGCTGTCATTCGCCCGTTCGCAGTCGGGGCCTTTCGATATCGTATTCAACGACATAGAAAAAACCGCCTATCCCGACAGCATCTCGGTTGCGCTCCCCCTTCTTCGCGTCGGCGGTCTTTTCATTACCGACAATGTCCTGTGGAACGGCAAAGTGGCAGGTCGGGGCCGGCACGACGAGACAACAGCGGCCATACGGCAGTTCAACTCGATGATCTCTGGACTCGACAACCTGGAGACCGTCATCTTGCCCATGCGGGACGGCGTGGCAGTATGCCAGAAGGTGCGCTGAACCGCGTGTCGACCGCCATCCCCTGTCTCGTCGAATCGGTCCTTAGGGAGCGCACCGAAGGCGTGACCGTGACGTTGAGCTGGGCGCAGTCTTCGAACGGCGCCATTGCGCCCCCAGGCGGACCGCGGGTGATCTTGAGCAGCCCCGAGTCGATGACTTTGACGCATCAGCTTCGTGGTCTCCACAAGGGAATCCTTGTCGGGATTGGCACAGTGCTCGCTGACGATCCGCAGCTCACCGTCCGCTTCGTTGACGGCCCTTCGCCGCAGCCAATCGTTCTGGACTCCGCTCTGCGCTTTCCGGATTCGGCTCGACTCCTTTCCCGAACGGACCTTGCGCCCTGGATCTTCCACGCCCTGGATGCGCCTGATCAAAGGAGGCGCGAGCTTGAGCGCCGGGGCGCCCAGTTGTTTGCTCTTCCTGCCGCGGAGGACGGCCTTCCTCTGGAGGAGGTGCTGCACTTTCTGGGTGAGCGCGGCGTCAGCTCGCTGATGGTGGAGGGGGGCGCCCGGGTGCTTCGCTCTTTCATCTCAAAGGGACTTGCACATCAAGCCGTCATTAGCGTGAGCCCGATCTTCATGGAAGGGATTCACGTCTTCGAAACAGTGACGCGGCCGACGGGTAGGGGATGGGCGATCGAGTTTACGGCGTTATCCGAGCAGCGCTGCGGTCCGGACACCATTACGTGGGGGAGAATTGCTGCGGCCGTGGGGCGTGGTTCAGGCGCTACTTCCTGATCTGGAACCTCTCGGCCCTCGGGACAGAGGAAGGGGTGCCGTCAGCGGCGCCGAGACAAAACTGGAGACCAAAAAAAGGCGGATATGCTGTTGTTCGAGCCATAGCCACCAACAGGCATTTCGACCTTTGGACCCAAGTCTGATGTCCAACCCAAAACGCTCGCTGACCGAATAGTAGATACCCAGAGTAGGCGTCAGCCGATCGTTAGACTGCATGGCGTGGCCATAGGCGACACCGCCGTACTACTTGCCGGGGAGAGACTGGTTCACCACCAAGGCGCCCCAGTTCGAAAACAACGGGAAGGTTGGGATTATGCTTCCAGCTGTCAACGTCGATCCAGAGTCGGATCTCCCGCCTCATCGCCGAATCACCCACTACCGGTTGTTGCGACTATCGCCCGCTGAAGAAGCACGCCCACGTCAGATCACAGCAGGCGCGGGAGCGGGTAGCCAGCATCCGAGTCATTCTGTATAACGGGAATCCATGAGGACGAAAATACTGCGGCGCTTTTCTCCTATTGGTGTTTTCAGCCTACTTGTGACACTCATCCTCGCCGGCTGCCGCGGGGCGCCCGCGCCAACCCCTCCCCATGGAGTTCCCACTGTCTACGCGGCAGGATCTGTGATGCACGGCGGAACGGCCGTTCCGTGCTTCTGGGAAGGGGCTAAGGAAAACGACCTCCCTGTGCTCGGTCTCGCGAATGCGCGGACCAACTCAATATTCGTGTCGCCGTGGGGAGCGGTCTACACGGGAGGGTCTTATTTCAACCGCCAGAAGTCTGTTCCCTGCCGCTGGCTCGGGGCGGAAAGGACAGACCTTTCGTACGGAGCGGGCGGGACGGTCCTTTCACTCTTTGTCTCCCCCCAGGGCTGGGCCTATGCCGCGGGATTCTCCCTTACAGGGGCAGAGGCCAGGCAGATCCCCTGCTACTGGGCAGGGTCGGCACAATTCGACCTTCCCGGAGGCGAAGGCGGGGCAGCGCTTTCGATTTTTGTTTTCGAGGGGACCGTTTACATCGCTGGGTATTACAAGAGCAACTCGAGGTTCGTTCCCTGTTATTGGAGGGGAACCGCACGGACGGATCTCCCGTGCGGCGCAGGCGGCGGCGAGGCCACCGCGATTTTTGTTTCAAAGGATTCAGTGTTTGTTGCCGGCTCTGACGGGGGAGTTCCATGCTTCTGGAAAGGGGACGCGGAAACCATTCTCCCCGGCCATGGTCAGGCAACTTCGATTTTCGTCTCTGGGGAAGCGGTGTACACGGCGGGGCAATCCGACGGACAGGCCTGCGACTGGGCCAACGCCACACGAACTGCCCTTGCCGTCGACGGATCTGAGAGCGCCGTTGCATATTCCGTCCTCGTGCGGGATGGCACCGTGTACACCGCCGGGGTGTACTCAAAGGGAGGCGGGGACGTGCTCTGCTTGTGGACCGACTCAGCTCGTACTGACCTCACGGATCCGACGCAAGAGCTAAAAATCAGTTCGGTATTTCTGCGGTAGTCAGGCCGCTGCAATTACACCGGCGTGGTTGGTGGAGGCGCGCGGCAAGGGCCGGGACAAAAGCGCTGCGTATGCTACCGCTTCGATTCCCGAACTCCAAGCGCGTTTTGTAATCTCGCCTGCAAAATGGCCTGGCGCAGGAATGACCAACCTCTTGACAGGCACGGCGCGTGTGGTCGAACGTTCCCGGCAATAGGCGGAAGCTGTGAGATTCAGTGAGTGTCCGGTCCGCACATTCATAGTGGCTGCTGCGAGCCTCCTTCTCGCTGCGTGTGCTACACAGACCAGGCTCATCCCGTCTTTCTCGAGTCACCCCGATGTTGCCCTCGCCCAGTATGAGACTTTGGTAAGATCCGAGATGTCGCGGATTGGCATCGTGGGCTTGTCTGTTGTCCTCGTGGATGGTGAGAAGACCATTCTAGAGCAAGGTTACGGCATGGCCGATCGGGCTGCCAACCGCCCGGTAACAGCCAATACGCTTTTTGCGGTCGGTTCGGTATCAAAGCTTGTTACAAACGCCGCCCTGATGAAGCTCGTCGAGGCTGGCAAAGTCGATCTCGATACCCCGGTCTCTCGTTACTTGCCGGACTTCTCGGCTCGCACTAGGGGATCAGCGGTGGACGCAATCACCATCCGAAGCCTGTTGACCCATCACTCGGGACTGCCGTCGGACCGTCTCAAGGGCATTACTGTTGGCGACGCGCCCCATGCCGCCGTTGAGGATTTTCGCGACCTGCCAGCTGAACTATCCACCACGTATGTCGCCACTGCGCCAGGGACTGTGACGGCATACTCGAACCTGGGTTACAGCCTCCTTGGGCTTATCGTCGAGCGGGTGTCAGGTGAACCGTTCGAACGATTTGTTGTGGAACGAGTGCTGCAGCCGTTGGGCATGAAGAGCAGCTCCTTCGATCAGAGCGTCGCTCGCTCGCCCGCTTTCTCCCGGGGCTACTTCAAGGGCCGCGTGACCGGTACGCCTTTGATCCGCGACGTTCCCGCCGGCCAGCTCTCCTCCAACGCCCGTGACATGGGAATCTTTCTAAAGGCAGTGCTCGCCAGCGCCCGCGGAGAGTCTGGCTTTCTGGAGCCGCACACGTGGCAAGAGGTCAGCACCATCCAGAACGCCTCCGTGGCACTGGATACCGGCTTTCGGATTGGCCTAACGTGGTGGGATCTTTCAAGGCCTGAAATGCCCACCATTCGCATCGTGGGGCACGGCGGAGACTTGCCGCCGTTTCATTCGTTTCTGATGCTGTCACCCGATGGCCAGGTCGGCATCGAGATCAATGCGAACTCTGGCGGTCCTTTCGGCTCTGTGGATCTTACAACGATGGCTCTCCAAGGGCTTCGACTGGCGATCGCCTTGCGCGGTGGCGCCGATCCTTGGCGCCAACCACCGTCTGCCGCGAGCGTGGCGCTCAATCCTGTTCTGGCGACCCAACTGGCTGGAACATACGCTTCGACGGTGGGTCTGCTGCGTATTGCTAATCGGGGCGACCATCTGCAAATCGAAGTGGCCGGAATGACTCTGGACGCGATCCCGCTGTCGGATGGAAGCTTTCGGCTCCAGGCAAAGCTCTTCGGCTTGATACCCGTTGACGTGCAGGAGCTACGAGCCATCACAGCCCACTACACATTCGTGGAAGGCCAACCGGTCCTGAATATCTGGGTGAACGGCATCAACTCCGCCACAATTGCCACTCGAATCATGCCACGCCCGATCCCGCCCAGTTGGAAAGCCCGTGAGGGCTCCTGGACCAGCACAAATCCGGATGTCTTCCCCTACGCAACAAACTTCGCGTTGTCTGAGGACAGTGGCCACGAGTTTCTGACCCTTACTTACTCGACCCTCGGAGAGGCCGCCGCGTTCCCCGTCCAGGCCTTGAACGAAAGCCAGCTAATCAGCCTAGGGTTGGGTCAGGGGCTAGGTGAGACCTACGAGCTGCGGACCATCGCCGGTGTGGAACATCTGGACGTCATGGGATTCGATCTGGTTCGCCGGATCCCCTAGCTGATCCCTGTGCTTGCAGTTCTGCAAGGCTCCGAGTTTCCCAGGGCCTGGCAGACGGCGTCCGCGGTCTTCTCCGCCATGAGGCGGAACGAAGTGAGCTTGCCTCCCACGATCGAGATCAGACCTGAGAGGCCGTCACGGCTCTCATGGTTCAGCACGGTGAAATCCCTGGTCCAGGAATGAGAGTCCAATTTCTTTGTGATGCCGGCGGACTGGCCAGCGCTGTACAAGGGCCGCACCCCAGCCCATGCGTGAGCCATCTGAATGTCGGAAAGGCCAGAGATGAAAGCCCCGATCTGCTTCCGCACCAATTCCAGCTCCCACTCATCCACGCGACGGTCGTCTGGATCATCAGTCACCACCGATGTCGTCCCGGCGATGCTCATCTTGCCCCGGGGCAGAATTATGTCGCCGTCTCCCGGAGGCTGAAGCCTGCTGACCGGTCCTCGCACCGCCGAGCCGCGGAAGGCGATCATGGCACCGCGGACAAGATCCAGGGAGAGGTCCACCCCGGCCTCTTTGGCAATTCTGCCGCTCCACGGGCCGGCGGCAATCACGACCATCCTGCAGCTCAGAGAGCTTGAAGTCCCTGTGCGCACGTCCGTGACGTTCACACCGGTCACCCTGCGATTCCGTATCTTGATTCCATTGCATCGATGGAAAGTAAGCATCCTTGCCCCGCAGGACTGCGCGCCGCGTCCCAGCGAGGCACACAAAGCGATCGAGTTGCACACGGCGTCCGGGACAAGGAACGCCCTTTTGATGCCCGCGTGGAGCGCTGGCTCGCGAAGATGAGCCTCGGCCATTGGAGTCTCGGTGATAGGAATGCCTGCCCGGCGACATCCCGCTATCCATTGTTCAAGATAGGCTCCGT
>Ga0326727_10025483_pt1 | contig 11081 bp, 8 predicted proteins | sample MB2enrmetagenome_FD_207643 | JGI IMG/M metagenome (GOLD analysis project Ga0326727, IMG submission 207643) | Lab enriched peat soil microbial communities from McLean, Ithaca, NY, United States - MB29MY | ecosystem: Environmental > Terrestrial > Soil > Wetlands > Peat | place: USA: New York... | reverse complement strand
GGTTTATCTCTTCGTTTTGTCCTCTTTTCGACATGATAAAATCCAATTCCTTGCAGATAGTATCCGGTTGCTGCAAAACAACTTTTTCAAGATAAGTCGTTAGTTTCTTTTCGTAAAAAGGGGTGTGCAATAAACGAACATCGGCTAAGTTGAAATTGTCGAAGAAGTGATTATGCCAGTAGTGATATTGGAAAGAAGAGTCGATCACATTCCCTTTTGCATCTCGCGGAGTAGGAGGAATGTCGATTTCTTGTAATGATTTCAACCAAGTAGAGAAGTATAAGGAAGGATGGTCGTCAATTGTTTTTTTGATACGACTTTTCACCTCTGTATTCAGATTGTTAAGGGCTTTTATGATGGAATCCTTTTGCGAGGCTGACGTTGCGTTTGATTTTTGCGCATTTAATTTTCGTGCTTGCGTGGTTCCGGAGGAAATCATATTTCGGTATTCGTAGAATAACCGGTTCTCTTCCGAACCTTGAAAAGATATCTGCTTAACAAGGTCGGCAGTATCTGCTTCAACGCTAAAGTGTTGATTGTCGTTTATAAATAGGTCAAAATACCGCTTTCCGGGAAGAATGACAATATACATACCTCCTGTTAAAGGTTTTGTGCCTTTGAAAACGGCATTTCCTTTCTTATCCAGTTTAGTAGTATCGTCAGTGATAAAGGTAAAGGTCTCCTTGGCAAAGTAGTGAGCCAATATGATAGAGGAATCTTTCAAAGCTGGAATCCTGACTCTAATTTCGTACCCTTTTTGAGAAAATACTGACACTGATAACCCAATAGCGGTTATCAGTGTCATTAATCGTTTGACAGATACTGTCATATTTTTTATGTATTTGTTTCGTTTTTACACTAAAATATCGGGGAAATTTGATATTTCCCCGATATTTGAATTAAGTATCAAGTTTAACTATGCTTGTAATGCAGATTGACTACTCCCCTTTGGGGAGGCCGGGAGGGGTATTACTTAGCGTATTTATATCCTTTTCCCCAATAAATGGCTTGGTCGCCTAAAGCCTCTTCAATACGAAGCAGCTGATTGTACTTTGCAATCCGGTCACTACGCGAAGCCGAACCGGTTTTAATCAATCCGGTGTTCAATGCCACGGCAAGATCGGCAATAGTACTGTCTTCCGTTTCGCCCGAACGGTGGCTCATGATAGTAGTCATGCTGTTTACTTTAGCCAAGGTGACGGCGTCAATCGTTTCCGAAAGCGAACCTATTTGGTTTACTTTGATAAGGATGGAATTGCCCACTTTGCGGTCGATGCCCATTTGTAAACGCTTTACGTTGGTAACAAACAAGTCGTCGCCCACTAATTGTATGTGGTCTCCTATGCTATCTGTCAGTAATTTCCATCCTTCCCAATCATCTTCCGCCATGCCATCTTCAATGGAAATAATCGGATATTTGTCAGTCCATTCTTTCCAATAAGCCACCATTTGAGCCGGAGTCAATTTCTCACCGGTTGATTTATGAAGATGATATACTTTTTCTTCAGGTATATAATATTCGGACGAAGCAGGATCCAAACCTATACTGATATCTTCTCCCGGGCGATAGCCTGCTTTTTCAATGGCAGTCAGGATAACAGTAACAGCCTCTTCATTCGATTTGAGATTAGGAGCAAAACCTCCTTCGTCTCCCACATTAGTTGAATAGCCCTGTTTCTTCAGCACATCTTTCAGGTGATGGAACACTTCAGATCCCATGCGCAATGCTTCGCTAAAACGGCTTGCACCAACGGGCATGATCATAAATTCCTGAAAATCTATGGAATTGTCAGCATGAGAACCTCCGTTGAGGATATTCATCATCGGGATCGGTAACGTGTTGGCATTCACACCTCCCACATAACGAAAAAGAGGTTGTTTTGTAACGGCAGCACCTGCATGGGCCGCAGCCAGCGAAACACCGAGAATGGCATTCGCACCTAATTTGCCCTTGTTTTCGGTGCCATCCAACACAATCATCGCATTATCGATACCGCGTTGGTCAAGCACGCAATGACCGACAAGCGACGGAGCTATAACCGTATTGACATTATTGACCGCTTTCAATACTCCTTTTCCCAAATATTTAGTTTTGTCACCATCTCGAAGTTCTACAGCTTCGTGGATGCCTGTAGATGCACCTGACGGTACGGCTGCGCGGCCCACAATGCCTTCTTCAGTAGTTACTTCTACTTCTACGGTTGGATTTCCTCTTGAATCCAGGATTTGTCTTGCATGAATTTTTTTTATTGTTGACATGTTGATTTAATTAGAAAGTTGTTCTTAAACAAAAAACATCCATGAGGCTAACCTCATGTGCTGAGATACTACCTGCAAGGATGTCTTTTGCAAAGATACGAAATGAAAAAGCGAAATCAAAGAGAACGCTCTTAATTTCAGACTGACTTTATGCGTGCTTGAGTAGTGCTATTTCCAGCACCTCTTTTATATCTGTTACATAATGAAAGGTAAGGCCTTTTACATACGCAGGCTTAATCTCTTCAATGTCTTTTTTATTGTCAATGCACAAAATGATTTCTTTGATATTGGCACGTTTTGCTGCCAATATCTTTTCTTTGATACCACCGACGGGTAACACTTTTCCGCGTAATGTCATTTCGCCGGTCATAGCCAGGGCTTTTTTTACTTTACGTTGAGTAAAGGCAGAAGCCAAAGCTGTTACCATAGTGATACCGGCCGAAGGCCCGTCCTTCGGAATTGCACCTTCGGGTACATGCACGTGAACACTCATTTCTGCAAATTTTTCCTCCTCTATGCCAATTTGTACCGCGTGTGATTTGATGTATTCTAATGCCAGAATGGCCGATTCTTTCATTACATTGCCTAGGTTACCCGTTAAGGTTAATGTCGGTGCTTTCGATTTACTGAGGCTTGTCTCTATAAAAAGTATCTCACCTCCGACAGAAGTCCATGCCAATCCGGTGACTACACCCACGTAATCATTGCCTTCATAGATATCGCGACTGAAAGGCGGAGTCCCAAGGTAATCTTTCAAATCTTCCGGATGTACGGTGGGATTATAAGTTTCTTCCATGCCGATTTTTCTTGCCACCTGACGCATAATTTTAGCGATCTTTCGCTCCAAATCACGTACACCGGATTCTCGCGTATATGACTCGATGATTTGCTTAAGAGTAGGTTTCGGAATGGATATTTGTTCCTTGGTAATTCCATGATTCTCCCGTTGCCGAGGTATTAGGTGACGAGCGGCAATTTCTATTTTGTCTTCAGTTATATACCCACTTACATCAATCAGCTCCATACGGTCAAGCAAGGGTTGCGAAATAGTTTGTGTGGTGTTAGCAGTGGCTATAAACAGTACTTTCGACAGATCAAAATCTATATCCAGATAATTATCGTGGAAGGTGGAGTTTTGTTCCGGATCAAGTACTTCCAATAGTGCTGACGAGGGATCACCTTTGAAATCGGAGTTGACCTTGTCTATTTCGTCAAGTACCATCACAGGATTGGCAGAACCGGCTTTTTTTATGTTTTGAATAATACGGCCAGGCATGGCACCTATATAGGTACGGCGGTGTCCGCGAATCTCCGCTTCGTCGTGCAATCCCCCTAATGCAATACGAATATATTTTCGATTCAATGTCTCAGCAATTGATTTCCCCAATGATGTTTTACCTACACCCGGAGGACCGTACAAGCAAATAATCGGCGATTTGAGATCACCTTTCAACCGTAGCACAGCCAAATGTTCGATGATGCGTTCTTTCACTTTTTCCAAGCCGAAATGGTCGCGATCAAGTGTCCGTTGTGCACGTTTCAGATCAAAGTTATCCTTGGTATATTCGTTCCACGGCAAAGCAAGAATAGTTTCCACATAGCTCATTTGCGTAGGATATTCGGGTGAATGCGGGTGCATTCGTTCCAATTTTCCCAGTTCCTCTTCAAATATATCGGCTACCTCTTTGCTCCATTTTTTGTCTTTAGCCTTTTCTCGCATATCGTTTATTTGCTGCTCATTGATTCCGCCACCCAATTCATCTTGGATGGTTTTCATCTGCTGTTGCAAAAAATATTCGCGTTGTTGCTGATCGATGTCTTCTCTGGCCTTAGACTGAATATTGGCTTTTATTTCAAGAAGTTGGGACTCCTTATTCATTAATTCCAATAATTGGTAGCCTCGTTCTTCCAGATCTTCGATTTCAAGCAGATGTTGTTTCTCTGCTACTTTCAAGGCAAAATTACCGGCAATAAAGTTGATGAGTTGTTCCGAACTGTCAATATTGCGAATGGCAAATGATGTTTCGGGCGGAATTGTCCCTGAATTTTGTACGATTTTGACAGCTAACTCTTTGATAGCTTCAATCAATGCGTTGAACACACGGTTGTCATCGGCTGGAACTTTATCTTCCAAAAGGTTTACCAAACCTTGATGGTAGGGGGTTGTTGATACAATCTCTTTTAATTCAAATCTTTGTAATCCTTGAAGTAGAACTGTCGTGCTGTTGTCCGGCATTTCGAGAATGCGTACGATGCGTGCTATGGTTCCTATAGATTGTACATCATTTATTCCCGGATCATCCACTTTAGCGTCTTTTTGCGTGGTGGCAGCCAATAGTCCGTTGTGTTGATACACCTCACGAATAAGACGTAACGATTTGTTACGACTCACGGCAATCGGCATCACAATGTTCGGAAACATTACGGTGTTGCGCAAAGGGAGAATGGGTATCAACTCATCGGGTTTCAGATTGATGGCTGGTAAATCATTACTGTCGGCCACGATAGAAAGATAGCCCGATTGTTCGTCGGAATTTTCTTCCGGAAGGTTGTTAAAGATAATATCCATGTCAAAATGTTAGTTGCGTTGTCAGATTGACAGTCTTTTCACCGTCAATAATGTCTTTGTTATATAAAATTGTAAATAGACTAACTATTTTATTTTTAAATAGTTGTTCCTTTTCTAGTGTCTCTTTTTTAGTGACTTCAAATTGTAAGCAGGCATCAACAATTGTTGTGCCAAAAATTGGGTTTCAATGAAGTCGCTTTTTGTTTTCTCTTTTTTGTGATTGAAAATGAGAAGTTTGTAAAAAAATGTCCGAAAGGCTAAAAAAAAAGAGCGCGATGTTTTGTGGTTTCAAATAAGCATCGTATCTTTGCACCGCTTTTGAGAGAGACAAAAGGCCCATTCGTCTATCGGTTAGGACGCAAGATTTTCATTCTTGAAAGAGGGGTTCGACTCCCCTATGGGCTACAAAGATATAAAAATTGAATTACAACTATGGCAAACCACAAATCATCTGTCAAGAGAATTCGTCAAACGGAAAAAAATCGTTTGCACAATCGTTATTACGCAAAAACTGCTCGTAATGCCGTTAGAAATTTGCGTGCGACAAAAGAAGCTGATGCTGCTACAGCATTGTTGCCTAAGGTAGCAGCGATGTTGGATAAATTGGCAAAACGTAATATGATTCACAAAAATAAGGCAAATAATCTCAAATCGAAATTGGCTAAATTTGTGAACAAGTTGGCGAAATAACTATTTGCTTCTCTAACAAACATAAATGACCCCTGTCACTTTCGTGATGGGGGTTTATTTTTGTGCTCATTGCTTATACAATCCATTTTTTGTACATTTGCAAGCCAATATGCGGATGGCTTGTTGAGTGGCAAGATAGTGTCTTGTGTAATCAAGTACTTAATTGTGTGCATTGATATATAATTTAAAGTACCGTGAATATGCTACGATCGTGTTGTAATATATGGTTTGCCGACGAGTTATTCATTGTTAATTATTCATTATTAATTAGTTATTGCTATGTTTTCAGGAATTATTGAAGAAGCAGCAGTGGTTGTTGACCTTAAAAAAGAGTTGGATAACCTGCACATTACGCTTCGCAGTTCGTTTACAAAGGAATTGAAAATTGATCAGAGTATAGCTCATAACGGTGTGTGCCTGACAGTCGTGGATATTAAAGGCGATCTTTATACGGTAACGGCAATTAAAGAAACATTAGATAAATCTAACTTAGGTCTTTTGCAGGTTGGCAGTAAAGTGAATTTAGAACGTAGCATTATGATGAACGGACGATTGGACGGACATATTGTGCAGGGGCATGTTGATCAGACAGCTTTGTGCACCAATGTACTGGAGAATAACGGAAGCTGGTATTACTCGTTTTCGTATGCCGTCGCTCCCGAAATGGCTACGCAAGGTTACGTGACTGTCGAGAAGGGCTCGGTATGCGTTAATGGCGTTAGCTTGACGGTTGTAAATTCAAAACTTGATAGTTTTTCTGTAGCAATTATTCCTTTTACACGTGAACATACTAATTTTGATCAGTTGGTTGTGGGGTCGGTAGTGAATATTGAGTTTGATATTGTAGGCAAATATCTCAGCAGGATGTTAAATATAACTCGATAGCATCAATATAATAAATGTCATGCTTTAGTATATGTATAAAAAAACACTCTTTTTGCTATTGTCAATTTCTTTTTGGGGAACGATAAATGCGTGTACCAACTTTCTGGTGGGAAAGGATGCCTCTGCCACAGGTTCCACTTTTATTTCGTATGCAGCCGATTCGTATTTCCTCTTCGGAGCGTTGGCGTATCGTCCGGCAGCCGATTATCCAAAAGGTACTATGATGGATATTCACGATTGGGATACCGGTAAATACATGGGACAAATCAAACAAGCGGAACATACCTATTCGGTGGTGGGCAATATGAATGAATTTCAGGTTACTATCGGCGAAACAACTTTCGGAGGAAGAGAAGAGTTGGCCGATACCACCTCGATTATGGATTACGGCAGTTTGATGTATGTTGCATTGCAGCGCTCAAAATCCGCGCGAGAAGCTATTAAGGTGATGACCTCTTTGGCTGAAGAATATGGATATGCCAGTGAAGGCGAATCTTTTTCGATTGCTGATCCTGAAGAAATATGGATATTGGAAATGGTCGGAAAGGGAGTCAAAGGAAAAGGTGCCGTATGGGTGGCACGTCGGATACCTGATGATTGTGTTTCGGCACATGCAAATCAGGCACGTATTACCAACTTTCCTCTCGATAAGCCGGAAGAATGTCTTTTCGCTGCAGATGTAATCTCTTTTGCGCGTGAAAAAGGTTACTTTAGTGGTAATAATACGGAGTTCAGTTTCTCAGATACTTATGCACCTCTCGATTATGTGGCGCTACGTGCTTGCGAAGCTCGCGTATGGTCGTTTTTTCGTAAAATGGATCCGGCCATGGATAAATATTTGTCATATATAAAAGGAGAAACCAAGGAACGGATGCCTTTGTGGATTAAACCTGTGAAAAAAGTTACGTTACAAGACATGATTCATGCCATGCGCGATCGTTATGAAGGAACCGAATTCGATATTACGAAGGGTTTTGGTGCCGGGCCGTTCGGTTCTCCGATGCGTTGCAGTCCCTTGACGTGGAAATTGGATGGAAAAGAGTATTTGAATGAACGCCCTACGGCAACTTACCAAACCGGTTTTTCTTTTATTGCCCAAATGCGTCACTGGATGCCTGATCCAATTGGAGGTATTTTGTGGTTTGGAGTCGATGATGCTGCTTGTTCGGAGTACGTACCTATGTATTGTGGAATCACGAAAGTGCCTCTTTGCTTTGACGAACACAATGGCAGTTTGTTGAAATTTTCCTGGACCTCGGCTTTCTGGATTTTCAACTGGGTTTCAAATATGTCTTATACCAAATATTCGTATATGATCGAGGATATTCGTAAAGTTCAGCGTAAATGGGAAACTCAATTTACCGATACGGTTCCTTCGATTGATAAAGCGGCAATGAATTTGTATGAAAAAGACCCCGCAGCTGCACGTGAATTTCTAACGGCATTCAGTAATAAACAGGCGGAAGCTGTTACCGCATCGTGGAAAGAGTTGGGTGAATACATGATGGTGAAATACATGGATGGGAACATTAAAGTGGAAAAAGACGGAAAATTCGTTCAAAACGAGTATGGTATTCCAACCACGATCAACCGTGTGGGTTATCCCGATGATTACAAACATCAAATAGTTGATTCTGTTCCTGATAAATTTCGTGTAAAAACAAAGGATGAATTGGGAGAGCGAAAATAGAAATTTGAAGATTTGAGGATGTGGAAATTTGGAAATGAACTTTTTAAATTGAAAATAATATTGATACTTACCTGTTTTTGTGTTTGTTCTGATTCTGAAATCTTGAAATCAGGAATTCTGAAATTCGATTTTTAAAATGATTCAAATCACTTCATATACTCAATTGTCCGGCCCGATCGGAGTTTTCGATTCCGGTTACGGAGGTTTGACCATTTTGAATGCTATCCGCCAACGGTTGCCTCAATATGATTATCTCTATTTAGGGGATAACGCGCGTACTCCGTATGGAACACGGTCCTTTGAAGTGGTTTATCACTATACCTTGGAGTGTGTGCGTAAATTATTCGAGATGGATTGCCGGTTGGTGATTCTTGCTTGTAATACAGCTTCAGCCAAGGCATTACGAACGATACAACAACATGATTTGCCGTTGATTGATCCGCAAAGACGGGTACTGGGAGTGATTCGTCCAACGGTGGAAGCTATCGGCACATTGACCAAGAGCCGGCATGTCGGTTTAGTAGGAACGACTGGAACAGTGCAATCGCTCTCTTATCCGTTGGAAATTGCCAAGTTGTTTCCCGATATTACCGTAACAGGTGAGGCTTGTCCTATGTGGGTGCCTTTAGTTGAAAATGGAGAATATGATTCGCAAGGTGCAGATATTTTTGTGAAAAAAAACTTGCATCATCTCTTTGCTGCTGATCCTGCTATTGATACATTAATTTTAGGCTGTACTCATTATCCGTTGTTATTGAATGCTATACGAAAGTACATACCTGAAAAGGTGAACTTAGTGGTGCAAGGTGACATTATAGCCAATAGTTTGGCGGATTATTTGAACCGTCATCCCGAAATGGAGAAGCAATGCAGTACCCAAGGTAATTGCAGATTTTTGACTACCGAATCGCCTGAAAAATTTGCCGCTTCAGCTTCCATTTTTATGGATAAATCGGTTGATGCAGAGCAAGTAACATTTAATTATTAGCTTAGAGATGGATAAGTACCAATTAATTTAAGAATTTAATGAATAGATTACGAGGAGTCTGGTTGCCAATTGTGACACCTTTTTTCGAAAATAAGATTGATTACACATCTTATAAACGGTTAATTGATTATTATGCGATAAAAGGAATAACAGGGTTGATGCCCAATGCCACAACAGGTGAAAGTCCGACAATTGAAGATGATGAATTGGAAGAGTTGTTGGATAAAACCGTTGAGTTCAACAATAATCGATTACCTATTTATTTTGGATTAGGAGGAAGCAACACCAACAAGATATTGAAATTGTTGAAAGTGGTTGAAAAATACAAGATTGATGGAATTCTATCGGTTTCTCCTTATTATAGCAGACCTGATCAGAAAGGAATATTTGAACACTTCAAAGCCATTTCGGAAGCGACAGAACTGAAAATAGCCATATATAATATTCCATACAGGACAGGAAGAAATATTGAGAATGATACGCTTTTTAAGTTAGCCGAATTGGATAATATAGTTGGAGTTAAAGATTCGTGTGGAAATATTAACCAGACGATGGATTTACTATTGAATCGTCCGGCTAATTTCTCGGTACTTACAGGGGAGGATATTCTGTTTTATTTCAATTTAATGTCTGGAGGTGACGGGGGAATTTTAGCATCCTCTCATTTAGAAACCGAGAAATTTGTCTCCATAAAGGATGCCGTTGATAAAAATGATCATCAGGCTGCTCTCAAAATATGGAAGACAGTAGCGCAATTTATTCCACTGCTTTTTAAAGAACCGAATCCTGCTCCGATTAAGTATTGTCTAAAACAAAAAGGGTTGATTAGTAGTTCGGAGCTACGACTTCCTTTAACAGAAATATCTAACGCTCTGAAAAGTGAATTGGATAAATATCTATAATGTAGTATCTTACTTGACGCTTGACTAAATTTTGCAACTGATATGCCTGTAAATATTCCGGATAGCCTGCCAGCAGTAGAACTGTTGAAAAGTGAAAATATTTTTGTAATGGACTCTTCACGAGCTTCCATGCAAGATATTCGCCCGCTTAAAATAGTGATTCTCAATTTAATGCCGGTTAAAATTACCACGGAGACCGATTTGATCCGCTTGTTGTCCAACACGCCGCTTCAGCTTGAGATTGACTTTATGCAGATCAAAAGTCATACATCCAAAAATACACCCATCGAGCATATGATGGCATTTTATAAGAATTTTGATTTGATTAAGAATCAAAAATATGATGGGATGATTATTACCGGTGCTCCTCTTGAACAAATGGAATTTGAAGAGGTGAGCTATTGGGATGAGATTACCGAGATATTTGATTGGGCTCGAACGCATGTTACCTCTACTTTTTATATCTGTTGGGCAGCACAAGCAGGATTACATTATTTTTATGATGTTCCTAAATATCCGTTGGATAAAAAAATGTTCGGGGTGTTCGAACATACGTTGAATGAACCTTACAATGCTATTTTCAGAGGCTTTGACGACCGATTTTATGTACCGCATAGTCGTCATACGGAGGTAAAGCGCGAAGATATTTTAAAGTGCCCGGAGCTAACCTTGTTATCGGAATCACCCGAATCCGGAGTTTATATGGTGATGGCGCGTAATGGACGTGAGTTTTTTATTACCGGACACGCAGAATATGCTCCGGAGACTCTTGATAATGAATATAAGCGGGATGTATCAAAAGGATTGCCTATTGATGTGCCGCGAAATTATTATTATAACGATGATCCCTCACAGCTTCCACTCGTAAAATGGAGAGGACATGCCAACCTGTTGTTTACAAACTGGTTGAATTATTTTGTGTATCAAGAAACGCCTTTCAACGCAGAGAATATACATTGATGGTAATGTCTATTGGGTTTCCGATAAATTAAATAAAAGAGATACGCTAAGCGGCTAAATACAGTATCTTTGTACATTAAAGAAGTTGAATCGAATAAATAAAAAGGAACTTGATCTGAAAACAAAAACAACGCAAGG
>Ga0326727_10025482_pt1 | contig 11081 bp, 7 predicted proteins | sample MB2enrmetagenome_FD_207643 | JGI IMG/M metagenome (GOLD analysis project Ga0326727, IMG submission 207643) | Lab enriched peat soil microbial communities from McLean, Ithaca, NY, United States - MB29MY | ecosystem: Environmental > Terrestrial > Soil > Wetlands > Peat | place: USA: New York... | reverse complement strand
AAAGCCATCTTGTATTCGCTCGTGGATATTGAGCCGCCGTCGATGCCGAATACCTTCACCTGCGAGGGCAAAACGCCGGAGGTGACGAGGTCGCACCAGTACTGGACCACTTCCATCACGCTGAAGTCGGACTCGGACGTGAGCCGAATCTCGCGATAGCGGTCATCGAGTGGAACCCCCTTGACGCCGCGCGGGACGTACCCGATCGTGTGGATGGACTCGGGAAACGCCTCTTGCACGTCGCCAGCGAGCCTGCCGATCCCGACGCGCGTCCCTCCCGAGATGATCGTGCCGGTGTAGGTGCGAAACGCGTCAACTACGAGCGGGCGAAAGCCGGCGATGACCGCGTGGTCGTCGGCCCTGGACCCGCCTGCGAGAATCGTGACCGGGGGGGCGATCGGCGGTGCTCCTTGTGAGGCGAGCACCTGTAGCTCCGACAGCGCGCTAGGCGCGTGAAACCTCCCCGCAGCGCCGATCAGGAGCAACCGGCGCAACCATTCATAGCCGACGAGTTCCTCGTCATACACGTTGAGGATGCTGAGCGCGTCATACGCGGCGTCGATGACGGACTCCGTATTGCTCAGCTGGAGCGCTTTCGCGCACGCCGCGAACGCAGCATAGGGCTTGGTAAGGTAGAGGTAGCTGACGCCCATGCGGTAGAACGTCCAGGGCGAGAGAGGGGTTTGTCGCGCCTCGCGCCAACACTCCTTCAGCTTTGTTCGGGCGAACTCGACAAGTTCGCCCCGCTCGTCGCTGTCGCGCGCGGCGCGTTCTGCGAGGTGCGCGCTGAGTGCGAAGAGCTCGGAGGACGCCTCGTTGGACTCGGATGAGAATTCGCCTATATCATCACCCCTGTTTGGTAGCGTTCGAAAGCCCCAGTGCTTCGAACGGGTCGGTCGGCCGATCCACGGAGAAGAAAAACTATGCTATTTGAGAGCTGCTCGTGCCGGTATAAGAAAGTTTGCACCCCGCTCGAGCGCAGGCGCGTCGCGCGGCGGTGCTCTGGATATCGTTGCAGCGTCGAGTACGTGAGCGCGCTCAGATGGTGACCCGCTGGTAGGGACTTTCCTTGCGGTCGCCGAGTTTGATCAGTTCGCGATATCACACTCTTTCAGCGTTACGGTGAAGCTAAACCGACGTGCGGCGCAGTTTTCGACACGTGGCAAGAAGAGTCTTTTATATCGACGTCGCTTATGTTCTGTGTCTGGTTCTATCAAACGTATTTACTAGAAAGGTGGGAGTCGTGCGTCGCCGGCAAAAAACCCGATTCGCGTGCGTCGTGCTCGTGCTTGTGAGCGTGCTCGGTGCTACTTCAGCGTCGAACAGTCCATCACATGGCGTCGCGCTCAGCGTCGCGGTGTTGCTCCGACTGCTCTTTTAGATCATACCGCAGGTCAACAGTCTCCAGCTCAACTACCAATCCTTTGCAAACATGTTACCCTCCGTTGCCAACGTTATGGACATAAGGCGCGCGCTGCGAAGCGGAAGGGGAGCGCGAGGCCGTTGACCCCGAAGGCGTCGTGCTGCTGTAACGAACCATTGCGCTTAAGGAGGTCTCGTTTTCCTATGCCGTCGATGTTCGATCGGCTGTCGAGCATATCAATCTGGCCGAGGCAGGGAAAATGACTGCGATTGCACCTAGGGCGCGGGAAACAGCACCTTCGCCGATCTCGTGAGGCTGATCCAGCCCCAAGAGGACGAGGCGGTGATCGATGACGCACCGCTCGACGCAGAACGGCTACAGGAGCGGCGTCGCTGCAACGGCTACGTCGCACACGAAGCGTCTCTCTTCAACGACACGGTCCGCGCAACCTGCTTTGGGCTACCCGGAGGCAACCGACGGTGAGCTTGACACGGCCCTTCGCTTGGCCGCGGCTGACGACTTCGTCAGGCACCTCCCCGCGGGATCCAGACGGTGCTCGGGGATCATGTGGTCCGCCTGTCTGGCGGTGAGCGACAACGATTGGCCCTCGCGAGGGCGTTACTTAGAAAGCCAAGCGTCTTGATTTTGGGGCGGCATCAACCCAACCTCTTCGTCTTCTTCCAGCAACAATTGCTAACGCCTCACATCTTATGCTAATCCATATGGTGAGGAGCCCGCCGCGTCACTCGCGACCATCTTTTCAGACTTGATTATCGTCGTCTGAGGCTTATATTAGGCGAAGGTCGGCATTTCTTAGAGCCTATATATTTCTTAGAAGATTTCATACGTAAAGAACTCCCTCTGGAGAGCTAACCTCCATCGCCCTCGATTCGCTCGGCTGACCGCACATCAGTTGCTACGACTAGCTGCAAAGGGCCCTCTTGAGAAGGCGCGAACCAAGCTACGGTTTAGGCTTACACGGCAATTGGGCAAGCAGCCCGCCGTAACGCGCGAGCCCCCATTCCGCGAGTTTATAAATCTTCAAATAATATTTCCTGTACTCGTAGCGCTCGACAAGGTCTCCACCAAAACTTTTCTTAAAAGCGCTATACCCCACTAGTTGTAAGTAGCGATCTCCAACTTGATACCCTCCAAAATCAAATTCTCGCAGTCCTTTGCCCTTCGCGTACTTTATCGCCTCCCATACGAGTAACTTGTTCGCATTGCCAATCAAAGTAGCCCTGTCAGAATCAATGAGTCGCTTGGATGCCCCTACTCGCCACATTATGGTGTTATCATCCGCGACATAGGATTGGCCGGCGATTATCTCTCCATCGTACTCTGCTACGAATAGAGGACCGTATCGTTTTAGAACATTAGGGCAAAAAAAATCAGGTCGAAGCCCTTTTTTCTTTCGAAACGAATCATTCAGATCTTTAAATTCGTCGTAATTGTCGTTCAGTTTAACTCTGACGCCATCCCTTTGAGCTCTCTTTATGCTGTATCTAGCCGATTTTTTGCTCATTTTTTTCCATATTGTGTCAAGTTCTTGCGTCAAATCTATCACTAACGTGGTACCAGATGCCCTCTGAAAACCCGCGGCATCCGCCTTAGACTTAGCAGCATGAAACACGACGCAGTGGCAGCCGGTTACATCAAAGGGGCGATGGCTAAAAAAGATCCGTTTGGTCTTGAACCAATATCGGCGAGTTTCTAACTCAAACATGTTGTTGTTCGAGGCCTGTCACAAGACCCCCATAAGACGACCTGAATGCGACAACAGATTAGTACCCCAGCGCTCGACAGATTTAGCACGGGAATCCGACGTCCTCAAGCAATTCCTTTCGATATATTGACAAAGGATCCTATTACAGCATATTCCGACGCTAACGAGAGGGAATTAGGAAGCTTAAGCATTTTGATATTATGTCACATTACGAGATTATGTAGCTGACGTTACTCTCTTGAAAACAAGCACATCCAAACCCAAGCTAATTACTTGTTGTGATCTCCTCACGGAAGAGCCCCAATTTTTTTGTTAGTAGGGTAGGCACGCGTAAAAAACATCGCCAGCTTCGCGCTGGTATTCGAGACGGTGCGTGGCATTTGCCTGGTGGTATGCCGCGAGGACAACGAACGCGCAGATGAGCGCCACGGCAATAATCCCGCGTCGCACGCACGCGAGGTGCCAGTCGTTCGATATGTTCTCTCTCTGCCGGGCATCGGCTCATCTTAAAACTGCAAAGCACACGCTGAGAGAGAAAATCGCGATGTTCTCATCTGCGTCATTTCTGTTCAAGCACGCTGCAGTCGGCCGAGCGGGTCGGCCGATCCACTTGCTCACGTCAGCAGGTCTCCAAGCTTGATGCATCTGCTGCGCTAGACGGATCTGGCATACCGCGGACGAAAACTGACGGCACCAGTCCGAAAAAATGTTTGAATTGGGGAGAAAAATTGTGGCTGCAAGACGACGCCATGTGCGTTTGCTCGCTTGATGGTACCGGCTCTGTTTCGCCGAGGAATCGCGCTATAGCGGCCCTGTGCGAGGTTTACAGAAGACCAGCTACCTATTGTAACGACTCGTGGATGAGACTAGTTGATCAAGCGGACTTTTGTGGAAACTCGGCCTGTAGTATGCAGCCCGACCAGGATAGGGGGTGAACGTTTCGTTCCTTTTTTGTCACGCCGTTTGATCATACAACTGCTTCGCTTCGGTCTTTGATTTCGTCATTTTTCAGGTTTCGTAGGCGGCTGCGTTGCCCCTGCATCGATCGCTTTGGCAGTCGCGGGTCGCGCTCCAAAACTGTCGGATTCATGGTTACCGCGCCGAAGCAGGATTTGCTTGACTCTCAGGCTTGCGCCTACCAGCTTTGGGTATGTAAAACGGGCGATCTTGCCCAGCGCGTCATATTTCTCAACAATGCAATACGGTTCTAGTTCCGGATTAAATTTCGATTTGAATCTAGAAAGACGCTCATGAGATGTGCCCAAATCCAGTGTCTTAAAGCCCTCTGCTTTTGCCCGCTTTACTACTTCCCAAATAAGATAGTCGTTCACAGACAAGTCCTTGCGTGTACTGACGTTACCTATCCAACCGCAATATCGCTCCCTTTGCATAACACAGTAGGCGCTTGCGGTCGCGATTCTTCCGTCGATGCTAAGGTTGTACACGGTCATGTCCTGGGGGAACGCAGCCACGAGCTCCTCGAGATAGCTATTGCTTAGCAGGGGCACTTTTATGCCGAGTTCGGAGAATCTCGGTCGCCAGATGTCAAGCAGCGCGCTCACGTCATTAGTTTGTTGTATCTCAGGTGAATGTGCGCTCACACGCTTGATTTCCTGTCTGCAGTGCCCAGTGAATGATGTCCAAATCTCATCGAGGGATTTTTTCAAGTCGATAGCGTACGTGAACCTCAAGCGCGCCGTGAAGTTCTTCCAAATGAAGGAGCGCACGTCAATAAAATTTGGGACGGTCGTGAAACTCACGGAATTCGGAGCTATCTTATCAATTTCCCTGCACAGCTCGCCAGTTACTTGCCCAAAGATTTCTTCCTTGGCAATTGCCTTGAGTCCTTGCACGCTCGGATCAAAAGCCATACCTAAATACCAAATTTGTGTTTGGAGGGGCGGTGGCGACCACACTTGCGTCAGTCCGAAGCGCCGCGTAATAAAAAACGGGAATATGCATCTCAGCTCTTCTCCCGAGTATATGCAATAGGGCACGAGCTGGTACCTCGAATGTCGCTCAACAGTCTTTAGGAAGTCCCACTTGTGAAATAATAACCCCTGCGGGCTATTTTCGACAAACTGGTCCCACAGCTTCTTATCGTCACACAACTCAACGACCATTCTTACGCCACCACGCAGGAGTGACCGCTTTCTGTACCATTGCTTTGCTCTGGGATCTGGTATGCGATGTTGCTATATGTGTCACGTCGTCTCACTTCATCAAAATGCTCCGCGGTCTATAAAACACGGCTCGACTGACAACGGCGCACATAAGCACGACCAGTCCGCCGAAAGCTAATAATATTTTTGTATCAGGGTCGCTCATAGTTTACGCCTTATTCATTTTATTCATTTCGTGGAAAAAAAATAAACTGGATACGTTAGAACACGTGACCCAGCTTAAATATTGTCGTTTCGCTGCGTTGTGCGGCCTTCTTATCGATCCGCGAGTGCACCGCAAAATTGGAAGAATTAGTTAACCGCGTAGCGAAATTCCTTTTCTTAGGGGGAAAAAATTGAAAAAAATTCGTCACTCGGAACTTCACTTGCTTCAATAGATAGGTCTCACTTTTGCTTGCCGGCGCTGCAGTTCATGCGTCTTGGAGTCAATGAAAGTGCGTTCAGAATATTGCGGACGTTGCGCCTCCTTTAGTCTTCATTTGTCAGACTACGCACATTGCTTATCCTTCACGATGAACGACGGGATTTCGTCCTCGCTCAGTTCGTCTATCCGTTCGCGCGTGGTCTCGCCGCACGTGACACCCGATACGTGAGACGCACCGCGTATTAGGGGGGCTAAGCGCGCTCCATAGCGACGTTGCGACGCTGTAAATTAACTCGAAATATGATTGCGTTCTGTCGTATGCGACTGCTTTGAGAACTTTAGTTCCATCAATGGTTTCATAACTAGTCTCACGATTTGATTGAGCTACAACAAATGATACATTGTAGCCTTTGTCGCTAAGCTTTTTCGAGAGAGGAGCGTCATCTGCACTTGTGCGCCTCCTGCAGCTCCGGTTTTCGCTAGCACTGGGTAAGCCCATAGCGATATAAAGCAAATTTTGTTTTGTCGAGACCGTGAGTGCTTCTGCATAGGCGATCGTAGACTCTTCGAGCGCTCAGTCTTCACTGAAAGTCCCGTCAGCACTTAAATCTAAACACGTATATGACCTATGTATGCCCAATATTATGTTAAAAAGATGTGCACTGACCTATTATTACGCGCTATTTCGCGAGACGCAGAAAAAAGCGATGCTAACTAATTCCGCTAGGGAATACATAAACCAATTAACCCCTAATTGAATGAAAGTAAGAACACGGTGAGCGATCTTGAGCCCCTATCTCCCTTTTAGAGTTTGTGTTTTTTGAAAAACTAATGATCCATCTCGCTTCGCTTCTATTGAGCCGCGTTGCCTGCCGAACAGCGGTAGAATGCCGCTAAGCCTCTTGCCTTGAGCGCCTTCAGCTGCGCCGCAAACCTTTGTTCTAGCAATGAGCTTCGCGCGGCTAAGCATCGAAGACTGCTAAATAGCTGGGGGTCATTGCATAGCGCTCCTCCTCCTGACGCTCTTACAGCTCCGTGGGTTTCAACACGCAGCAGGCCGCGCCTACAGGCATCGCACAGTACGTCGCAGCAGCGTTCGCCTACCTTGGTATCCCTCTCACTTTACTTTCGGTGCTCGGCGTGTATGTCGTGATTACGGCGCTGTATGCACTCTTCACGCGCTCGCAAACCAGGTTTAGTTATATGATCCAGGGAGAGTTTGGAGCCCAGATGAGGGAAAAGCTGTACGCCGCGATTGTGAATACGAACTGGCTCTTCTTTTCACGCAATCGTGCTTCGACCTTCACCCACGCGCTGACGGGCGAAGTTGAACGAGTGAGCTATGGGACGCAGCAGATCCTCCAAGGGCTGGCGGGCACGATAGTGCTCATCATCTACTTCTTCGTCGCGTGGGAGCTTTCCGCGGCCACAACGGCTGCGGTCGCCCTGTGCGGCGTTATACTCATCATCGTGCTCAAAGGCAAGATCTCACTCTCGCGCGAAAAGGGCAGGGCATTCTCGCAGGACACGCGTGACCTTTAAGGCGCGGTGACCGAACACCTCGACGGAATGAAAACCGTGAAGAGCTACGGCGCCCAAGAACGTAACGTTGCGCGGTTTACGAACCTTAATGAGCGCCTGCTGCAAGACTTCGCCGGCTGGGTCCGAAACATGACCAACATCCAGGGTCTCCTAAACGTCGGAGCATTGTTCATCCTTGCCGGGGCGCTCAGCGTGCTCATTGACGTGCTGCACGTGCCCGGCGCCGCCGCGCTGGTGTTGCTCCGACTGCTCTTTTAGATCATACCGCAGGTCAACAGTCTCCAGCTCAACTACCAATCCTTTGCAAACATGTTACCCTCCGTTGCCAACGTTATGGACATAAGGCGCGCGCTGCGAAGCGGAAGGGGAGCGCGAGGCCGTTGACCCCGAAGGCGTCGTGCTGCTGTAACGAACCATTGCGCTTAAGGAGGTCTCGTTTTCCTATGCCGTCGATGTTCGATCGGCTGTCGAGCATATCAATCTGGCCGAGGCAGGGAAAATGACTGCGATTGCACCTAGGGCGCGGGAAACAGCACCTTCGCCGATCTCGTGAGGCTGATCCAGCCCCAAGAGGACGAGGCGGTGATCGATGACGCACCGCTCGACGCAGAACGGCTACAGGAGCGGCGTCGCTGCAACGGCTACGTCGCACACGAAGCGTCTCTCTTCAACGACACGGTCCGCGCAACCTGCTTTGGGCTACCCGGAGGCAACCGACGGTGAGCTTGACACGGCCCTTCGCTTGGCCGCGGCTGACGACTTCGTCAGGCACCTCCCCGCGGGATCCAGACGGTGCTCGGGGATCATGTGGTCCGCCTGTCTGGCGGTGAGCGACAACGATTGGCCCTCGCGAGGGCGTTACTTAGAAAGCCAAGCGTCTTGATTTTGGACGAGGCGGCAAGTAACCTTGATTCCAAGAACGAGCGGCGCATTCAAGAGGCGATAGACGCCCTCCACCGGGCATCACCATCGTCGTCATCACTCATCGTCTTTCAACGATCCGCAACGCCGATGTCATTCACGTGATCGAGAACGCTCGCATAATCGAGAGCGGCGACTGGGCCTCGCTCACAGCGAGAGAAACAGGTTGCTTCCGCCGGCTCTGCGAAGCACCAGACGCGCTGCAGAAAGTAGATGATGCACCAACGGTCCTTGAGGCCTGCGTGGCACGCACGGGGCTTCGCGGGCACGCACGGGCGATCCGAAGCTCACGCCAAATCTACGACGATTGGCGGGCTCGAGGCGTACACAAGCTTTGCCGCGTCTGCGGTTGCTGGCACGGAAAACAGCACGTAGAGATCGCTTGTAAACGATTCGGGGAGCGTACGATTCGTGAGTGCAGCTGCGCTGCAGTCGCGGTTGCACACCGCATAATTTGCATAGTACGCGCTGCCGTCACGACCCACGACGAAAAAGTCGGTGTAGGTGAACGGCACCGCAGCGGATCGGGCGTTCGTCACTGTAATGTTCGCGATAATGTTTTTCTCACCGGGCGAGGGCGTAAGCGCGACCTGGGGCGTCCACTCACCATGAGGGCTGAGGCTCGCCCACACCTCAGCAGTCGCCGGATCTGACGCATCGCTGACGTTGTTCACCCGCAGCACAACGTGGCCGTTCGTGGCGTTGGTGTAGGGCGCCGCGCGAATCGACGATGCAGCCTCGGTGTAAGTGGGGTCCTCGCTTGGGTGGACCGTGACGACGAACGCCCCGATGCCCGCGACGATGAGGGCGACGGCGATCGCGAGGATGGCCACCGCAGTGATTGTGCGTTTTCTGCTCACGGCAATGCTCCCGCTCTACCTGTACACCGCCTCCAGGTGTATGTCGCCCGTTGACGTCTGATTCGCTTCGGCGTTCTGAGACGCCAGGAGCCGCGCCCCGTCGGGCAGCTGCACCTCTGGGTTGAACGTATACTGGTTGATTCCCGCTTGTTTTTGGACATAGAGGTCGTAGCGCTCATTCACGCCACTTGAGCTGACGACGTGAGGCAGCGTGTAAAGATATGTGATGCTGCCGGTCTCATTTGCGGGCACCGTCACGGCCGTAGAGAATGCGGTGAAGTTCGCGCTCCCGGTCGAGAGCGGTCCGTTGAAGTCCTGTGCAGTGGTGGTCGCGTTCATAATCTCGGCACCGGGCGGCACCAGGACCGTCTGAAAAAACTTATAGTCCCAGAAGCACGTGTTGTTATACGCAATGGTCAAGTTTGCGACGGCCGAGCCGTTGGCGAGCAGCTGGACGTCGTAGTCGATCGAACGATGAACGCCGAAGTCCGCCCACCCCGTACCCATGGTCATGTCGATGACAGAAATGAAGTCCGTCGGAGGCATAGCGGTGGCGCCCGCAAAGTCTGCCGTGAGGGGATCTCCTGGCACATAAAAGAAGAGGTGTCTCTCGGCACCCATTTGTTGCACGGTGTTCATGAGGTCCAGTTTGACAGGGAGGCTCGCGTCGTGAGCGATTTGAACGATCTTAAACGCGAGGGACGACAACAAGTTGATCAGGGGCGCTCTGTCACCCGTGGATATGCCTAAATAGTAGTGTGCGATACCGACGATGTTCCTGCTCGTTATGACTTCACCCGATACGCTGATCGGGCCTGTGATGCGCATAATCGCCTCTACCGCGGTGAAGTCGACCGTGATAATGCCGTCGACCTTCTGTCCGGTCAACTGCTCAACATTCGACAGCATCGTGGGGGCAAACGACGCAAAGTCATATTGCACGTTCGAGTCGTAGAGCCTCACGTTATCCACGTCGTAAAACTTGGTGAGGCTCGCAGGACCGCTTATATTGACGATATCCCCCGTCCATGCGTTGTTTTCGTAGTAGAGGTGCAAATCCTGGACGTTCCCGTCGTGCACGGTGAGCAGTCCTATACACGCCATCAAACCCCCGGTTGGCCTGATCTCCGTGTTGTCTTGCAGGATCAGCAGGTAGGTCTTGTCGTTCACGAAGCCAACGAGACTCAGCGCGTCGAAAGCGGGAAAAAGCAGCGCTAAGACGACTAGACACGCGATTGAAATGGTAAAGTAGCGGCCGAAGCGATGATAGTCGGTTGGCATTTCATGAGGGTATACCTATTCTTCAGCTATAAAGCTGCGGCCTCTCGCGCGATCCGGTCGACGTTCGTTACGAGCAGGGTGGCGGTCGAGCACGTCCAATCCGAGTCCTAGTCGAGCGCTGCGGCGACAAGAAACACGGTTCAAACGGCTAAAGCGAATGCGACGTCGGTCGCACCACAGAGAAGCATTGTGACCGATACGTCCAATCCGATCGCGCAGGCCACGGTCAAAGCGCCTCAGGCCTCCTCGGGTTCAGCGCTGCCAACCCCGGTGGCGATAAACCGGCCACCGGGCACGCCCCGAAAAGGCTACAGTGCTCCTTCAGATCTCCCTCTCACTTCGGATGATTGGATGCGGTAAGCACGGCCTGTGTGGTGATTGTGAGCAGCTGCGAAAGTGCTGCTGAGGTGCCGCCGGCTGAAATCAAGCGTGCGGGTATGTTCCCCAAGACAGTGATCGCACCGCGGCTCGTGCTTTGTAGACCACCTCGTACACTGCGCATTGCTAGTTTGCTTACAGCAGCCACTTAATCTGAGCTGAGCGGCATGCGTGGCTGAGAGCAACGGCAGCGTGGTGGTCGGCGCCTCCGAGGTGCGTGTGCTGCTCACGACGTTGCGTGAACGGCCAGGGCACCACAACGAGCGGTCGTGATCCGCATTTTTGGCGTGCCGAGCAAAACGACGACCTATGAAGCTGTTTTAATATAAAAAAGATTCTCAAAATTACCGTTATTATTCCTTCATCGCTGCTAGCTCAGCGCAATAGGGCCGGTCGTCAACAGCGGCCAACTTTTGGCCAACTTTTGGTTAACGTGTGCGGGTATAGACGCCTAAGAGCAAGA
>Ga0326727_10025481_pt1 | contig 11082 bp, 10 predicted proteins | sample MB2enrmetagenome_FD_207643 | JGI IMG/M metagenome (GOLD analysis project Ga0326727, IMG submission 207643) | Lab enriched peat soil microbial communities from McLean, Ithaca, NY, United States - MB29MY | ecosystem: Environmental > Terrestrial > Soil > Wetlands > Peat | place: USA: New York... | reverse complement strand
GGGGCGAAGTGCCCTCGGCCCAGGCCGCGCGCTGCTTGGCCCTGCAAACGTGGCCCAAATCCCGGGGCCTGCAATGGAATACAACCCCAAAGTCCATCATCGCCGTTCGATCCGCTTAACTCATTATCCCGAATTCCGAAAATAGGACGCACTGTTCCGTTCTAATCCGTTAGATGGAAGTTGGTTAAACACAAACTGACGGAGGAACAGAACAGTGCATAGGAAAATTACCCTGCTCTGGGGAGAAAAGAAAGTGGTTTTGCACCAGACACCGCGAGCGGTGACACCCTTCGGGGGGCTGAGCGTGTTCATCGAGTTTCTGGGGAAGATTGGGTTCGCCCAGCAGATCCGTGAGCATTTGCCAGTGCATCTGAAGTCTCCCAATGTCATTGACCCGGCGCAGACCTTGACGGCCTTTCTGATGTCGGTGGTGGCAGGGGCTCGGCGCTTTGCGCACACGACCCTCTTGCGGGCGGACCGAGCCTTGCACGGACTGCTGGGGATGAAGCGTTTTCCCACCGATGACACGATTCGCAATCTGTTCAAGCGCTTCCGGCAGGGGCGGGTGGTGCAGTTCTTCGAGCCGCTGTAGGCCTGGCAACTGGCTAGGCTGCCGCAACGCGCGGCAGGCTACAGTCTGGATTTGGACTCCACGGTGTTCGAGCGCTAGGGGAAACAGGAAGGAGTGAAGAAGGGTTATAACCCGCGCAAGCCGGGACGGGGTTCGCACCATCCGCTGTTGGCGGTGCTGGCAGAAGCACACTTCGTTTTGCACGGCTGGCTGCGCAGCGGCAACACCCGGGCCGACACGGGGGTGGTGGAGTTTCTGAAAGAAGTGCTGGCGAAATTGGCAAGCCGGGAGTGCCTTCGCCGAGTGCGAGCCGACTCGGGATTTTTCGCTCAGGAATGGTTGCAATACCTGGAGGAACTGAAGCTCGGCGATATCGTAGTGGCGAAGCTGACGCCCTGGTTGAAACGCGAGGCGGCGCGGGTGAAGGAGTGGCGGGTGCTGGACGCCACTTACGCGGTGGGAGAGTTTCAGTTGCAGCTTTTGGGGTGGGATCGGGCGCGGCGCTTTGTGGTGGTGCGGGAGGAGATGCGGGAGAGCAAGGCTTCCCTGGGTCGCAAGTTGATCCAGGTTCCTGGCTACACGTTTCGGATCTTCGCGACCAACCTCGCGGACCTGCCGGAAGAGATTTGGCGCGACTACAATCAAGGGGCCTGCGTGGAGCAGCGCATTGAGGAGTTGAAGTCCGATCTGGCCGCAGACGATTTCTGCTTGCGGGAGTTCTTCGCCACCGAGGCGGCCTTCCTGAGCATTCTGATGCTCTTCAACCTGCTGGGGGAATTCCAGCGCGCCACTGGCATGAGCGGCTATCGCCAGCCCGCCAGTTTGCGCGTGCAGGTGTTCTTGTGCGGAGCCATCTTGGGTCGTGCGGGCCACCGAGTGGTGATTCACTTGTCGGCCGCCTGGGGAGGTTTAGAAAAGCGGAACCCGCTGCTGGACAGGCTCTTGCAGTATGAGATTCCAACTTCGCCGAAGTTGGATTTTCAACCGCTCGCGGGAGGATAAATCGCAGTCTTCAGACCTCAATCAGATGGGCAAAATTGAGGTCCAACTTCGGAATTCGGGTTGAAGCCGGCTCGCCATTCCTAACGCTCGCGCTCAGCGGCAACGCGAAGCAGGTCCGCGGCAACGTGTTGTTAGGCGGCACTACTCTGCGGTAGTCGGGTCAATGATTGTGTGCCGTCTACTGTTACGCATCTAGAGCGCTTTGCTTAGGCCCACTTTTTGCCGAGAGTGTCCAAGCCGGATTTGGCCAAATCCTGGGGGAGCATGACCGGATGAAATTCCACGTTGGCGTTGAACGTGAGGAACCACGGCTCAGCAATTGACGGAATTTGCGAGGTGTCTTCCATCTGGATAATCAGCAGCCCGGTGCGACGGCCACCCAACTCTGTAAAGTAGGCTGCCTCCGGCTTCAGTTCGTCGAGAATGCGCTTCATTTTCGCAGAGGCACTGCCATCCTTCACAAAGGTGTTAAAAGGCTCGTGCGGCATCGTGACGCGGAGTAGTATTCGCATGTCTGCCTCCTTCAAGGCGTAAGTTGGTTGTCTGGCTACTCGTTGGTTCTGATTTAGCTGTATGCGTGAAAAACAATCATACCACAAAATGGCGAACGGGGATGGTCGCGAACCGCCGATTAGAAAGACTGAAGAGCATGCTTCATGCTTATCGGCAGTCAGTAAGCTGTAAGCGCCCCACCAGTACAAGCGGCCACCTGGCATCGTTGGCTATCCCTTCGTCACCCACTGGACCGCTTCTGAACGAGTAGTTCGCCGACACCGAAATTGCCTCCGTTTAGGGGATCAGGTACAGGGCGTAGCCGCTTTGCTGTCGGCCTACTGGAGATGTGGTCCCGTCCCTGCTTTCGGTGGAGCGACACGAAAGTGTCCAGTCCCTCGCTCCGACTCTTGGCTGGATCGAGCCCTCCTGGCACTGGATCCTTCAGCGTTTTCGCCTCCTCAGCAATATCTGTGGGTTGATTCGGGCTCGGGGAGGCGACTAAGCGTGTGATAAAGCGCAACTTCCATGGATTCAAAGGTGCGAAAACCGTAGGACCGTCTGGTCATCACTCGGATCTTGTTGTTGAGACCCTCGACGGCACCGGCGGAAATTTCGCCTTTGGCCCGGAACCAGTTCAGCCGGAGCGATTCGTGGGCACGCAGCATTCGGGCAACTTTCTTCATCGGTTCCAGACGGCTACGCATCGCCCGCCAAGTCCAGTAGTCGAGAAAGGCTCCCGCCCAAGTCACCGATCGGTACCTCCAGAAATGCGCGAAGGTCTCCTTCAACTCCCACGCCCGTGCCGTCTGCAGCTTGCTGGCCAGCAGCGCTTGGAGCTTCTGCCGGGCTTTGCCGCGTACCCGGCTGCCGCGCCGCAACAGCGTCCAGCGGGTATGCTGGAGCTGCTGCGCGGCGGCCTGGCTTGCCACCCGCAGACGCCCGCTCTCCGCTCGCCGCACTTGGTCCACCGCCTGATTCAGGTGCATCGTAATGTGGAAGCGGTCCAGCACGTGCAACGCTTGTCCGGCCTGGACTCGCATGACCTCCAGGTAGGGTCTCCACATATCGCTGCAGACAAAACGCAGGCCTTGGACCACCGCCGGCCCCAGCGCCTTCAGCCCCTGCCGCAGCGTCCTCTGCGATCGCCCCTTACCGACGAACAGCAGCCGCCGGCAATGGCCGTCAATCTGATACAGCAGGGTCAGGAAATTCTGGGCTCGCAGGCCCCGCCCCCAGTGGATCTCGTCCACCCCAATTGACTCGACCCCCTCCAACTCCCGGTGCGCCAGGCCCCAAGCCACGAACCATCCCACCGAGCGATAGACCGCCTCCCAACTGACCTGAAAGATTTGCGCCGTCTCGCGCCAGCTCAGCCGCCGCGCCCAGCGCGCCAGAAAGCCCATCATCGCGGTGGTCAGCGTCCGCTTCCCCTCGTTCCACGGCTGATGCTCGACGACCACTCCGTGCTCGGGGCACTCTACTCGCCGCGGCGCATAGCGAAACCAGACCGCGATACCCCACAGCGGCACATGCTGCCAGGTTCGCTCCTCCAGTTGGTCATAGCCTGGCGCCGGTCGCTGGCACTGCGAACAACGCCTCGACATCCCCGCGTGCGCTCGCAGGGTGATCTCAATGCGCTCCGGCTGGCCGCACCGGCTCCAGAGCCGAATGTCGTGGAAGACGAAGCCCGCATGGGGTTGAATCCGATTCAGAATCGTTCTAACTTTAAGTTGAATGGCTGGTCTCCTCGTCGAAGGTTCCTCTGTGCTGGCAATCACAGATTAACCCGACCGATGGAGACCAGTTTTTCTCTCCGCCGCGTCTTTTGCGGCGCTCGCCTGTGCTTATTTTGACTGTCGGAGTCGTCTTCCTTTAGCTGCTCACCACACGCGCAGACGACCCACAGATTCTGCTATAGAGCCATCTTTTCCTCTTTACCCCGAACGAGATTCCCCGGAACCCTATACTAACCAGGGGTGTAAGACAAATTCAGCTTTCCCAGCTTCAGGGCCGGATGCGGGTAGCTTCCGTCCTCCCCTCTACCCGAGGGCAGAGAAACTGGGAAACACGGGAAGGTTGAATGAGCACCCCAGTTAGATCCCATCGACAACTGACGCCATCACGGCCTCCCGGAGTGCCATTTCAGGGGATAGTTTTGGCATTGCCTGATCTGGTACAATGTTAGTTGCGTTAGTAATACGCAAGTCATCTCATGGGAGCCCATTGCCGCTGGCTCACAGGCTCCCTGGCCAACGAAATCCAGAGCCAGTACGAGATCGCTTATGTGCCTCACACACCTAGCGAGAACGGTTTTCACCGCATCCAAGTGAACGTTGATCGAAGCGGTGTCAAGGTGCGGACAAGGGCCGGGTATTTCGCGGGCGGCACCAACCCTTAGCAGGTTGCTGAGGTAAGCTCTTTAAGTATCAGCCAGAAAGGTTCTACTCCGTGGCACAAAGAAGGATCTCCGGAGGCGGATTGATCGAGACATATTTTCCTGGTTCGAACTACCATTAACCACGTCATACCTGCCTGATTGCAATAATTCCACAGAAAGACAAGTAGAACTAATCCAGCCAAGACAGGCACAGTGTCGAACTTTGTAGCCGGGATGACAGGAAGCTCAAACCATTACTTCTTGCTTGCTCTTGACCGCACTGAGAGCCGACCCTAGGGGCAAAGATTGGTGGGTATGCAAATGCCCGTGTGGTAGAGAGTTTGTTGCCCACGGATGGAATGTAAGGCACGGACGTACCAGGAATTGTGGAAGCAGCAGCGCGACAGGGAAATCCCGAGCATAGCGTATGTCAACCAGAAAAGACTCGCAGTGACCGCGTCATAACCGTTAGTCGCCGCAGCTACTTCCTTGAAAGCTCGCGTTCGAAACGCCCTTCGACCTCTTCACGACTCAGCGCAGTTTTGGCTTTGTTCAATAGGATCGAATAAACGACTTCATTGCCTTCGACCTGAGCGGTGATAAACAAGGCGTCCATCAGTTGGTCCTGAGTGAATTTCACTTTTCTGCCGTCTGCAAGTGTTCTAATCCACTCATCGTTTGGCATTTTCATTACCCGGCAAACTTCAAGTGTAGGAGACCCCTCCAGATTCTCGGTAAAGAAGGCGGACCCAGCACTGTGCGCTCCGATCAGCCGCAGACGCGACAGCGCCAAGAGTGCTTAAGCCAGTATAATCTACCCGTCCCGATCATCTCAATCTCCGGTAGCGGGCCAGTTTCCTGAATGGGCGTTTATCATTCCGAATCCAGTCCAGTAGCCACTCAGCATAGTTTCCGAGCGCCGTCAACGGGGCAAACTGCAATAGGGGGAGGGAAGAGCGACTCTCCTGTTTGCCGAGTGAACGTCCGCAGCTATTGGGCTCGTCTGCGTAGTTACTGCAGCCTCGCATACTCCGCTTTGGCTTGCTTGAAGATCGGTATCTCGGGGTCGGCTTCTTTCCACAGGGTGAGGAAATCCTGGTACGCAGCCTTGGCCTTGGTTTTGTCTCCCGATAATGCGAACGCCCTGCCGAGTTGCAGACGCGCCATGGCTCCCACGGGGTCGGCCACAACCAGGCCGCGATGGTCGAGAATCTTCTGGAATTCGGCCGCGGCTTTCGCGGGCTCGCGCACAGCCAGATAGGCCTCGCCACGAACATACGCCGGATAGAGGGCTCCGAAGAACGCGTTGAAGTCGATGGCCGGAACCGCGAAGTCGTAGGGAGCGGCAATTTGCAACAGATCGACGGCCTCCTGCGGCTTACGATCGTTCAACGCGAACAGTGCGCGAAGCGCCGGAAGGTAGTTGAATTGGACCGACGTATCCTCGGGAAAGCGTTTATCGAGATCGCGGGCGAGCGCCTGCGCCCTGGAAAAATCACCCGCCAGCGCCAGTGCAAAGGCTGCCCCGTACTCCACGTCCCGGCCCTTGGATAGCTCAAGGGCCGCCACAGCGCTCTGCATTGCGGCAGGGGCAATCCCGTAGAAGGCTTGCCACACCGCCTTCCCGGCTTCATATGTCGCAGCTCTTTCCCGCTCGCCGGCTCGTTGCGCCAGGTCCATGGCTTGGCGTGACCTCTCTGTGGCTGCCCTCAGATGGCCCGAACGAGCCTCGACCAGGGCTTCTGAATGCGCCACCCAGTCTTCCGTTCCGGGCTTGCCTTTCGCCCGGGCTGCAGCCTGGTCCATACCGGCGTGGTCGCCCTTTAGAAAGGCAAGGTAGAACTTGAACAGCATCAACTCCGGTACCTCGAATTTGCGTTCAAAGGCGCGACGGACGATTTCCTCGGCTTCCAAGGGCCGGTCCAAGTAAAGATAGTCGGCGGCGATATTGATAAAGCCGATACTGAAATCGGGGTCGATCCCCAGAGCTGTTTTGGCTTCTTTAAGAGACTTTTCATACTGGCCCATGCCTTGAGATGCGAATCCGGACATCAAACCATGGGCGTCCCGGTCGCGCGGATAGGTTTGCGCCCACAGCTCCAAAGTCCGCTGCTGCTTTTCCAGATCGCCGGTCGCATCTCGATCGTAGAGGGTAGTGATAAAGAACCTCTCGCGGTCAGTGGCGTGATCCCGCAACTGGTAGGCCCGGCGCGTGCTTTCAACGGAGAGGACTGACTCTCCAAGACTGCTGTACATCAGCCCCAGGGCCGCGTGTGCCATCGCGAACTGCGGGTCGATTTCGACGGCGCGCTTAAATAAAGGCACGGCGTCGGCAAAGCCCCCAGTGAAAGAGACCCTAAATCCGGCCGTGTAGGCTTTCAAGGCTTCGAGTGAAGGGGTAGTAGCTTCGTAGAGCGGGACATCGTGCTTTTCGACGGTGGCGAGCGATTCGCCGACGCGGGTTCTAAATCTGCTGGCGATCTGACTGAGCGCATTCAGGACATCTTCTTTCCTGGGTGCTTGCACCTGCTCTTCATCCAGGACTTGTCCCGAGTCGCAGGTTTTCGCGCTCAAGCCCAGTACGTACTGGCTCCCCAGGCTTGCAATGGAGCCTTCCAGGACGGCGGCACTGGCGGTTCGCGCACAGATTTCCCGAGCCCGCTGCGGGATCAGCGGGGCATCCGGCGGCTGCCCCATCAGTCGCAGCGTCCGCCGGATTCGGTCGTCAGGGACAAGACTGAGAAACGGCGACTGCTCAAGCTGGATGGCTAACCCTCGGCGCAGAGCGTCGTCGAACACGGGATCGCCCGTCGTGTTCGTGAAGTCGGCGAGCACTATCGTGTCCTTTTCGGTCAGCGCCAAGGCGCGATGACCGTGCACGGCGAAAATGAACAGTACCAAGGCTCCAGCAGCCCCTGCCAGAAACAAGCTCAACACGATTGCGATCCTGGCGCGTCGTGGCGTTGCCGCCCAGCGCGAAACGCGCGAGGCCGAACCTTGGGCCGGCTTGGCTTCTAAAGCCTTGGCCGGCGAGGCTGCGGTAACGTCAAGCTCCGCCTGCTTCGCGACCCTCCCGGAGTCCAGTTCGCCTTTCAATCGCCTCAGATCGACAAGCAGGTCCGCGGCGCCGCGGTAGCGCAGGTCGCGGTTCTTTTCGAGCAGGCGGAGAATGATCTCTGCCAGTTGGGGCGGTAGTTGGGGATTGAGTCTGAGGGGAGAGGCCGGGGTGCGGTTAAGAATCGCCTCGAAGGTGACGCCGGGCGAGTTGCCTGCGAAAGCGCGCTGGCCCGTGGCCATCTCATACAACACCGCGGCAAAGCTGAACAGGTCGGTGCGCTGGTCCAGCGCTTCGGCGCGCACCTGCTCCGGCGACATGTACTCGACCGTCCCCACCGTCATCCCCGTGTTGGTGAGAGATTCCTCCTCTATCGATGCCGTCGGACAATCTGAGAGAGGCGGGCCTGACGTGTTGCCTGGCGCACCCATCAGGGGCGCCCCAACCAGTTTCGCGAGTCCGAAGTCGAGAATCTTGGCATGTCCCCGATCCGTGACGAAAATATTCGCAGGTTTGATATCGCGATGGATGATGCCTCGGGTGTGAGCGGCCTCCAGCCCTTCGGCAATTTCGATACTGAGCGCCAGGAGCCTTTCTGTCGTCATGGGCCGCCCTGCGATGCAGTGCTTCAGCGTCGTGCCTTCCAGATACTCCATGACAAGAAAGGTGCGCCCTTCGTGCTCGCCGATGTCGTAAATCGTGCAAATATTGGGGTGATTCAGAGCAGAGGCGGCCCGCGCCTCGCGCTCGAAGCGGCTGAGCGCCTGGGGATCGCGAGCCACTTCATCAGGAAGGAATTTGAGAGCCACGGAGCGGTGCAGCCGGGTGTCGTCAGCTTTATAGACGACGCCCATCCCGCCGCCGCCCAACTTTCCGGCAATACGGTACCGGGAAACGCTCTGGCCGGCGAGAAGGGACTTGTAGCTGTGAGTATCAGAAGCAGGATCGTTCTCCGCCATGTCCCGTGCGGCCATTTCGATCGCGGGACCTTCCAGGAAGCTGCCCGCTTGATCATGCGAGCTCAGCAGGGAGCGGATTTCCCGCTCCAGCGCCTGGTCGCCCGCGCACGCCTGGCGCAGAAAGGTCTCGCGCTCTGAGATCGGACGCGCCAGCACAGAGTGCAGCAAGTCATCGATTTGTTTCCATCGCTCGGAATTCATCGGTGGTCCTGCGAGTGAGTTCGCGGTGCAGCCAGGCCTTGGCGGTATTCCAATCACGCATCACGGTGACCGGTGATACTTTGAGGACTTCGGCGGTCTCTTCCACACTGAGTCCGCCAAAGAAGCGCATCTCGACGACTTGCACTTTGCGTGCATCGAAGCGCCCCAGGGCGTTCATCGCGTCGTCGAGCGCCACCAGGTCTGTGGGCGGGCCCTGGCCCACTTCGGCTGCGTGTTCCAGAGAAACATGCGGTACGGCGCCGCCGCGCTTCAAGTTGCGGCGCCGCGCATGCTCCACCAGAATGCGCCGCATCAACCGGGCGGAAACCGCAAAGAAGTGCGCGCGATTCTGCCATTCATCCGCTTGTAATCCACCAGGCGCACGTCGGCTTCATTCACCAATGCCGTGGCTTGCAGGCTGTGGCCGGCGCGCTCGCCCCTCAGGTAACGGCGCGCCAGGCGGCGCAGTTCCTCATAAACAATCGGAGTCAGCCGCTCGAGTGCGCCACGATCCCCGTTGCCCCAAGCCCGAAGCAGCCCAGTCACGTCGCGAGAAGACGGGCCGGTAACTTCATTCTGTATTGCTGCCATTTAGGGTAGCCCAATAGCCTTGATTATACTGGCAGTTCTCAGCCCGAACAAATAAATCTTCCGGGCGTGATAGTTCCGTCGCACTGTTTGCGCCTACCTCAAATAAGAGGTCAGGCGGAAAACATTGGTTGGCAGCCAGCGGGCTCAAGATGTCTGAGGTCACGTTTCTATTCACGTTCTTTGACGGGAGGGGGTCATGCTCATTGAAAAGACGCTTCGCAACTCAGTTATGGCGTTCGCGGCAATCCCGGTTTTGACCGTATTGCTAAGTACTTTATTTCATACATACACTAACGTATATTGTGGCTTGATATTGACCTCCCTGGCGTGGCATTGTGTAGGTGAGGTGCTTAGCCATGCCAAGGTTGAGCCCGTTTACAATCACGCTCTCGTCTGCCGAGGAAGCCGAGTTGCGCAGACGCGCAGGAAAATATACGTTGCCGTATTTTCAGGTTCAGCGTGCCAAAATGATTCTCCATGCTGCTGAAGGCATGCCGAACGACCAGATCGCTGCCTGTTTAGACACCCGCCGTGAGGTCGTTTCCCTTTGGCGGAAGCGCTTTTTTGCTGACCGCCTCGCGGGGCTGCAAGAAGGTGCTCGTCCGGGTCGGCCCCGGACTTTTTCCCCCAGACCTCGTCGTGCAGGTTAAAGCTTTGGCCTGTGAACTGCCCGCCCAGCAGGGTCGGCCTCTGTCCCGCTGGAGCACCCGGGATTTGATTCAGCAAGTCCAGCAGAGCGGTCTGGTGGCCCCGGTGAGCGGCAGCACGTTGTGGCGTTGGCTGCACGAAGACGCCCTTCGGCCCTGGTATCACCGCAGTTGGATCTTCCCTCGGGACCCGGATTTCGCGCCCAAGGCCGGGCGCGTGCTGGATCTCTATGCCCGCCAGTGGCAAGACCGGTCGCTGAAGGATGATGAGTTCGTGATCTCCGCCGATGAAAAAACCAGTATTCAAGCCCGCCGCCGCAAGCATGCCACCCAGAACTGCCGACCGCGTACTCCTATGTACGTCGAGCACGAGTACTCGCGCTGTGGCGCCTGGACTTATATCGCCGCTTTGGACGTCCACCAGGCCCGCGTCTTTGGCCGCTGTGAAGCCCAAAATGGCATCGCCCCTTTTGACCGGCTCGTCGAACAAGTGATGACGCGGCCGCCTTATCATGACGCCCGTCGCGTCTTCTGGATCGTGGACAACTGCTCGGCGCATCGAGGCGTCCGAGCCGTCGAGCGTCTCCGCCATCGCTATCCCCGCCTGAGGCTCGTGCATGCCCCCGTCCATGCCAGTTGGCTCAACCAGATCGAAATCTACTTCTCCATGGTCCAGCGAAAGGTCCTAACCCCCAACGATTTTCCCAATCTCAACGCCGTCGCCGAACGCCTCCTGGATTGTCAATATTAAAGGGAGGCAACAGCGCGGCCCTTCGAATGGAAATTCACCCGTCACGACCTCGCCAAACTCCTCGCTAAACCCGGTACCCCCCACTGCCCCAAAATAGGTTAGCGAACTTCTGAAGTGGAGGACTTAGCCAACGAAGCCTGCGGTATCCACATCTCTTCCTGTTGCTCTTGATCCTTGCGTGTGCCCATCGCCATGTCAGCATTTTATACCCATTCTTCCATATTGCAATATCTTCTTACAGATTACCTTATGTATGCTGACAGCAACATGTCGACTTTAACCACGGGCTGCTAATACTACTACGTGAAGTTATTGACCTCCCTCAAGAGAGGTGTTAAGCTCCCGTTCATGACCGAGAGCGAAATTGCAAAATGTCGAACACGTTTGGAACAATTCTTGGCCGACCTGCTGGAGCCGCTGGGGCGACGCGAGC
>Ga0326727_10025480_pt1 | contig 11083 bp, 7 predicted proteins | sample MB2enrmetagenome_FD_207643 | JGI IMG/M metagenome (GOLD analysis project Ga0326727, IMG submission 207643) | Lab enriched peat soil microbial communities from McLean, Ithaca, NY, United States - MB29MY | ecosystem: Environmental > Terrestrial > Soil > Wetlands > Peat | place: USA: New York... | reverse complement strand
GTGCCAGGGTTGTTACTGTGGTGCGGCCTCTGCTCCGCCGGCCTGGCGGCAGCGTGGAAACGAAATGACGGGTGGTTGGCGGCGGCACTGGCCGCGGGAATCGTGGGCCTGCAGTTCAGCCCATTGGTCCTGCCCACGGCGGTGCTTTTTCTTTCCGCCGTCGGGCTGGCGGCGGGGCTCGCCGAAAAGCCCGGCGCGCCGCGATCCAACCTGGTGTTCGCGGCTGTCGCTCCGTTCCTGGTGCTGGCGCTGCTCTATTTCGGTCTGCGGCTGGCGATGGCCGACCGCGAGTTGCTGTTGACGAAGCGCCTGCTGGACGCTCGCGATCTTCCGGCCGCCACGGCCGAGTACGAGGCGTATTGGTTCTGGCGCTTGCCGGGCGCGAGCGCCGACGTCTGGTATTCGCGGCGCTGGATGGACGTGGCGCGAAGCGCTCGAGACCCCGAGGTGCGAACGCAGGCGCTCGACATTTCCGGGCAGGCCGCGGCGCGCGCCATCGGGAATGCCGAAGAGCCGTTCTTCGCGTGGTTCAACCTGGCGCAAGTGGCCACGCTCGAAGGTAACTTCGAGGAGGCCGAACGCAATCTGCGGCGGGCCATCGCCGCACATCCTAATTGGTATCTTCCGCACCGTGTGCTGGCGCAGGAACTGCTCCGCCAATCGCGCCCGGAAGAGGCTCAAAGGGAGACAGCCCTGGCGGCGGAGTTGGAGGGTAGAACTTCCCCGCTGTAAAAAGCGCAAGGCGCCGGCTGAAGAACATCGCAGGCTGAGCTTCATCGCCTTGGGTGGCCCGCAGGCCAAAGCCGGGCTCTCGCCAGGCTGAGCAGGCTAAAGCTCACTCACATCAGAAAGGCCGGCGATTCTGTGGGATAAGCTTCAGCTTGTCCAAGCGAGCGGAGTGCGCTCTGGCTCGCATGGACATGAACACTCCCTTGCGGTGGCGGCTCAGTGACGCGGGAACTCAGTTCTTCCAGAAAGGGCCGGACGGCTCCCCGGTCTTGATGGTGATACTACCGCGGCCCATGCGCAGGAGAACCCGGTAAATGGGAGCCTGGCCGGTATGAACGAATTGCGTACCAACCAGGAACTGCTTGTGCCCGCTGCCTGCCGTATCGGAAGAAACGCTGCCCAGCCGGGTCCGCGCGTCGATGGAGTATGGGCCCGGATCCGGCAGCAATACGATCATATCGCCAGTATGGCTGCGGACTTCGATGTCTCCCGCGACGTCGCTCACCCAAACGTAGCCATGGTCCTGATGGACCGCCAGCCGCGAGTCGCGCGGCACATGGACGGTGCAATCGACGGTCACGCCGAGAGTGGTTTTCTTCGGCATGGTGAAGATAATCTGGCGCGACGGAAGGATGGAATACGGAAAGCCGCGGCCGGGTAGGGTCGTCGCAATTACCAGTTCCTTATCGGAGCGCCGGTCGGCGGTCACATGGATCTGCTCGAATGCCTTTTCCGCCTGTCCCTTTTGATCGGGTTCGAGGAAACGATCAGTCGACTTAGTTACGACGATCTCGACTTCCGGTTCGTCCCAAGCTTCCACGGTGAGATTCAAGTGCTGCGAGCTGGTAACTTCAAACGACTGTTTGGGCGCCTTCTCGACCGCTTGACGATCCGCGCCGATAGCGGTCATGGCGAACAAGACGCCGGCCAGGTAGCGTCTCATGCGCCCTCTCTTTGTATGCGGCGCGCTTCCGCCACGATTTTCGTATATCGCCGCGCCAGCTCGGTGATCCAGCCGCGCTCGCGGCGCCGGATGGCGTCCTGGTGAATCAGGTCGCGGCCGATGCCCAGCGCCGCGGCGCCGGCACGAATGAAGTCCATGGCGTTCATCTGATTCACACCGCCGGAAGCAATCAAAGGGACGTCGGCGAAGGGCCCCTTGAGAGCCTGTATGTAAGCGGGGCCGCCGTTGGCGAAGCACGGAAAGACCTTCACGAAATCCACGCCAGCCTTCCAGGCGACGCTCACCTCCGTGGGCGTCAAAGCGCCCGGGAAGACCACCACCCCGCGCTCCAGAGCGAAGTTTACGATCTCCAGATCGAGTCCCGGCGTGGTCAGGAAAGCCGCTCCGGCGTCCAGACAGCGGCGCGCTTTGTCCGCATCGAACAATGTGCCGGCTCCCACCAGAACGTTCGGGTTATGGCTGGTGAGTTGGCGAATCACCTCGACGGCGCCCGGCACGGTCATGGTCACTTCCACAATGGGAATGGCGCTCTCGCTGACCGCTTCCGCGGCGAAGAGCGCATCGTCGGCGGAGGAGACGCGGATCGCGGGGATGATACCGATCTCTTCGATACGTGCGCGAATCTGTTCTCTGGTCATCACAGCAGGTTCCTCGTTCCCACCGACTGGCGAAGCTGTTCCAAGGCACTCAAATAAGCCGCCACGGCCTGGCGGTAGGCGAGTTGCGTAGCGCGATAGGTCCGCTCGGCGTCCAGGAAATCGAGAAGCGCAATGGCCCCGCGCCGGTAGGCGTACTCGCTGATATCGCGGCTTTTCTGGGCTGCATCCAAGTACTTGGATTTCAAGAGCTGAACTATTTTAGCGGCTTCCTGGAGCCCTTCGTAGGCATCTTTCACGTCCGTCAGCACCTGTCCGCTGGCGGCTTTCTGCTGCTCTTCGGCCTGGCGGATGGCAATCCGGGTTTGCGCGATGTTGCCCTGGTTCCGGTCGAAAATCGCCAGAGGAATGCTGAACGACCAGGTAATGGTGTTTATGCCGTTAACGTGCGAATAGTTGCCCGAGAGGGTGGGGTCCTGCTTCCCGTTAGCTTTGGCGAGCGCATATTGGCTGTTAGCGGCGGTAACTCCCAAGATCGTGGCCCGCAAGTCGGGACGATTCTGCAGAGCCTTCGCCTGCAACTCGTCGAGAGTGACGATGAGCGGCTTATACTCGAACTCGCCGGCGACGTCGTAATCGGCGGGCACTTGCTCGTAGCCCAATTGTTGCCGAAGGTCCGACAACGACTGCGCCTTACTCAGCAGCGCCTGCTCGACATCCGATTCGAACTGCAGCAACTGCAGCTTCATCTTCAGGTAATCGTTCTCGCTCATGGCGCCGTCTTTGAACTGGATCTCGCTGATGTCGACGGTTTGTTGAAAGCTCTTCAAATCCATCTGCGCGAGTTCGAGGGTGGATTGCGCCAGCTGGGCGTTGATGAAGAGACTGCCCACCTGGAAAGTAAGACCGCGCTCGTTATCGTGCACTTGCGAACGTGTAACAGCGGTTATGTCCTTGGCTGCCTGCAGGCGGCGTTCTCGTTTCTTGCCGCGTTCGATCAGATAACTCAATCCCATGTCGGCTTCGGTGGAGGCCTGGAGGTAATCCGCGATGGACGTACCCTGCTGGTGGGTGAAGATGGGCAGGTATTCCCAATCGGTAAAGAAGGTCGGATTGGGACGCAGATTGGCGGTAACTTCGGCGGCCTGGTTCTGTTGGATCTGGGTGCGCGCCGCCTGCAGAGTGTGGTTATGCTTCAGGGCCATGTCGATGGCCTGATCGAGGGTGATCTTGACGGGCGCCTGAGCGACGGCCACAGAGACGAAGCACACTAGGCAGGCGAGAACTGCGCCGAGAATCCGAGCTCCTGACGTCGTGGAATTTGCTGTGAGCCCGCATCCCGCTCCCTGTGGTCGCGGCTCGGAAACGCAGCGTACCGAGACTGAGCCGCGACCACAGGGAGCGAGATGCGCGACGCTAGATTGGACGGCTTCAGGAACTCGAAGAAAAGTTTCGGCGCCGCAGGCCAAAGCCCGCGCCACGTCCGCCAGATTAGGTACTTGTTTGCTTCTCATGGCCCTTACGAGCCCTCCGGAGCGGGTAGCGGATCGCCTTCGCGGGCGATCCACACATAAAAGGTTGGTAGGAGGACGATGCTCAGCAGCAGATCGGAAATCAGGCCGCCTACGATGACGATGGCGAAGGGCCGCTGGGAGTCGGACCCGATATCGTGGGAGAGCGCCGCCGGCAGCAGTCCCAGCGTCGCTACCAGCATAGTCATCAGGATGGGACGGAGCCTCAGCACCGCTCCGTCCACTGCCGAGTCCTCGATGGAGTGGCCTCTGGCACGGCGTTGGTTAATGTACTCCACCATGATGACGCCGGTTTGTACCGATACGCCAAACAGCGCTAACATGCCGACACCCGAGGACACACTGAGGTAAGTTCCGGTAATCATGAGAGCCAGGAAACCGCCGACGCGCGCCAAGCCTACATTCAGCAGGATGAGCAGCGCCCATTTGTAAGAGCGGAACATTGTATAAAGAATGATAAAGATGACCAGGACGGTGAGGGGGACAACGACGGCCAAACGCGCTTCGGCCCGTTGCTCGCTCTCGTACTCGCCGGACCAGCCGAGGGTATAACCTGGAGGCAGCTTCACCTTATCGCCGATCCGCTTGATCGCTTCGCCAACCGTAGTCCCTAGATCGCGGCCGCGCACGTTGAAAGTCACCGCTATGTACCGGTTGTTGCCCTCCCGATAGATGTCGTAGGCCCCGTCCTTAACCTCCACGCTCGTCAACTGCGCCAGAGACACCCGCTCGCCCGTTGGGGACAGCAGACGCACGTTGGCGATCGCCTGCGAGGTGTTGCGATACGGCTCCTGGTAACGGACTACCACGTCGTATCGCTGTTCGCCGATTAGTACCTGGCTCACAGCGTTTCCACCGACAGCCGTCTGGATGGCATCTTGTATGTCGGTCACGTTGATTCCGAAACGTGCCGCCTGACGGCGGTCGATAGTCAAGTCGAGATTGGGCTGGCCGAAATCCCGTAACAGCTTGACGTCGTGCATGCCCGCAATGCCCGACATGACGTTTGTGACCTCTTCGCCTTTTGCCTCCAGGACCTTCAAGTCATCGCCGAAAATCTTGAGTGCCAGCGAGCCCTTCGTGCCGGTCATGGTCTCACCTACATTGTCTTCAATCGGTTGCGAGAAGTTCCATTCGGCGCCAGGGTATTTTTCCAGCGCGCGGTTCATGGCGGCAATCAGCTCTTCCTTGTTCTTATGGAATACCGGCCGCCACTGGTCGTGGGGCTTCAGGTCGACGAAATACTCGGTGTTGGAGAAGCCGCCGGTGTCGGTTCCGTCGTCGGGCCGGCCCACCTGCGATACGACGGTTTTCACTTCCGGGAAGGAGGCGAAAACAATGCGACAGTTATTAGTGAATTTCTCGCCCTCTGAAAGGCTGGTGCTGTTGGCCAACGTGCCGCGCGCCCAGATGGCGCCCTCATCGAGATGGGGGAGGAATTCCGCGCCGATAACGCCTCCAAAGCCCAGATAGACAGTTCCCGAGAGCGAAATCAAAGCCACGAACGCTACAACCCAACGATGTTGAACGGCCCAACGCAATCGTTTCCGGTACTGTTCCACCAGGAACTCCAGGACGTAATTGTGTCGCTCGCGCACGCCTTTCCGGAAGAAGGTGGCCGCCAGCACCGGTGCGATCAGGATGGAAAACGTCATGGCGCCGAGAAGAGCGAAAGCCACCGTCCAGGCCATCGGCCGGAAGAGCCGGCCTTCCACCCGCTGCAGCGTGAAGATCGGCAGATAGGCAGTAATGATAATGGCGATAGCGTAGAAGACCGGCCGCTGAACTTCATGGCAAGCCTCACGAATGATTTCCGCGGTGGTCTTTGCAGGTCCGTTGCCGGTGCGGCGGTCTTTGTTCAGATGGCGGATGATGTTTTCCACCATGACCACCGCGCCATCCACCACCATTCCGAAATCCAGCGCGCCCAGCGAGAGAAGATTGGCCGGAATATGGGCCAGGTCGAGCCAGATGGAGGCGAACAGGAGTGAGAACGGAATGGTGAGCGCCACGATGAGCGCGGCCCGGGCATTGAGCAGGAACAGGAAAAGAATGACGCTGACCAAAATCATTCCCTCGGTCAGGTTGTGCATCACCGTGTGCAGGGTGAAATGCAGCAGATCGGTGCGATCCAACATGGGCACCACCTCCACTCCGGGAGGCAGGATGCCGTGATTGAGTTCGTAGACTTTCTTGTGAATCGCCTCGAGAGTGGGTTCCTCTTCGGCGCCCTTCCGCATGAGCACGCCGCCCTGAATCACGTCCGGCTCGTCGACAATGCGCCCGTCTTCCATGTGATTCGCCCGGGCCATGTGGCCCAGGCGGATCTTGGGGCCCTGCGCCACAAGCGCGATGTCTTTCACCCGCAGCGCCGTGCCGGTCTGCGTCTTTAACATGGTCTGCTCAATGTCGTGCACGTTGTTGAAGAGTCCCAACGCGCGCACGTTCATCTGCTGCATGCCCTCTTCCACGAAACTGCCGCCGGCATTGATGTTGTTGTTGGCGAGCTGCTGCTCCACCTGGCCGATGCTCAATCCGTACGACACCAGCTTGTTGGGATCCACCCGCACCTGGTACTCGCGCACCGTGCCGCCGAAATCGGAAACGTCAACCACGTTGGGAACGGATTTGAACTGCTTGAGCAGGACCCAGTCTTCGAGCGAGCGCAATTCCATCAGGTCGTATCGCAGGTTCGAGCTTCGCAGCGTGTACCAGTAGATCTGCCCGGTAGTGCTCCAGTCCGTGCCGATCTGAGGTTGTAGGTTCTGTCCGTTCGGAAGATTGACCTGGGTGAGTCTTTCCAGCACCTTCTGCCGGTTCCAATCGTTCACCGAAGTGTCGTCGAAAATCATGATGACGAACGACAGGCCGAAAATGGACTCGGAGCGCAGAAAGGTCATGTGCGGCATTCCGGCCATCTGAATTTCGATCGGGATGGTAACTTGCTGTTCCACTTCTTCGGCGGAGCGTCCGGGCCACTGGGTGATCACCGTTACATAGTTGTCGGCGATATCGGGATAGGCCTCCACGGGCAGGTTGTGAAACGAGATCGCGCCCCAGCCGAGCAATAAGACGGCTAGTGCCAAAACCACGAACTTGTTGTTAAGCGCAAAATCTACAAGAGCGCGGATCATTTGCGGTTTCCCTGTCTGGCAGCTAACGTCATTGGGCGAGTACGTGGTCTAAGATGAGCGCGTTGGTGACTACCTGTTGTCCTGGTTGCAGTCCCGACTTGACTTCCTGCAACTTCACGTTCTCGGGGAGGAGATCTCCCCCGATGACTTCGACACGGCGAAACTTATTGCCGGGCGCGGGAACATAGACGAAATCCCGATCGTGCACGTGCAAGATTGCAGACGCCGGAACAATAGTGTGCATCTCACTGGTTTGACCGCGGAAGGTGGCCCTCACGAACATGCCCAGCCGCATGAACCCGGGATTTTGCACTTCAATCCGGACCTTGGCCGTGCGAATGTTCGGATCGAGAATGGAACCGATGTTGCTGACCTTTCCCGTGAATTTTCGGTCGGGATATGCATTTAGCGTAATGCTGGCAGTGTCGCCCATGCGGACGGTGGCCATGTCGTTTTCGTACACGTCGCACACCACCCAGATAGTGGAGAGATCGGAGATGGTGAACGGGCTGGGCGTATTGAACGCCTGAATAGCGGCGGCATTGGTGACTTCCTGATCGGTGATCACCCCCGAGACGGGTGCGAAAATGTCGACCATGAAAGCCGGCTTGTCGGGGTCGTTACCGAGCAAACGGAGATGCTCCGCCAGAGTGTCGACGGCTATCTTGGCCTTATCCTCTGTGTCCTGCGCGACCTGCAGATCGTTCAGGGCGATGGCGCCGTGATCGTAGAGATCCTTGGAGCGCTCGTACTGAGTCTTTGCGAGAATCTCATCGGCCACGGCCATGCGGTAATTGGAATATCCTCCCGAGACATCGTCGCTGCGAACGGTCAACAGCAACTGGCCTTTCTGCACGGTGTCGCCGAGGCGGGCGTGAATTCCCACCACGCGCCCGGAGGCGAGCGACACAACGGGGATGTTGCGCGACACGTCGGGCGTCACGGTACCCGTGACGACCAATTCCGACGTGGTGGGGTGCTGGGTCGCCGCCGCCAGCGGAAATTGCTCCGGGTGATCCACCGAGAACAGAGCGGCATCGGGCGCGAGCACCACATTCGGAGCGGGCGGCGCCTGGGCCTGCGCGTCCACCGAGGCGGTCTTGCAGCCGCTGAGAACTGCCGTCGCGGCGATGGCCACAACCAAGAGAACCGTCTGCAACGTTGTGCTCTTCATGAGTAAGTCCAATCCATGCGAGGCGCCTTGACCCTGCCAGGCAAACTCCAAAATAATGATAAGTCTCCGCACATAAGGACCGCATAAGGACCACATCGGAAATTGCAATTCTCCAAATAGAGCAGATTTATCACAGGTTGGACCGTAGACACACTTAGTCCCGGCAACCTATCTAAGATTGTTATGACTGTCTGTTCCCACATAGAACAGACCTACGATTGGTTGCCAGGTACTTAGCCCTTCGCCGCCGCAGGCGATTCAGACGGCTCGCGAAACCGGTAACCGAAATGAGGCTCCGTGAGCAGGTACTCCGGAACCGCCGGATCGTCCTCCAGTTTTTTTCGCAATTGATGAACGAAGGTACGCAGGTATTCGAGTTCCTGGCCGTACTCGGCGCCCCATACTGCCCGCAAGAGCCTGGCGTGGGCCACCGGCAGGCCCGGATGCCGCATGAGGTAATGCAGCAAATCGAACTCTTTGGGGGTCAGCCGCAATAGAGAGCCCCGCTTGCGCAAGGTGCGCCGGTCGGGATCGAGTTCGATATCTTCGATGACGATCGGCGCCTTGCCAGCTGCCGTGTCGCTCGCCGCGGTAGTGGAGCGCCGGACCGCGGACCTCAAGCGGGCAGCGAGCTCGGGAATGGAAAACGGTTTGGTGATGTAGTCGTCCGCACCGGCATCGAGCGCTTCCACCTTGTCGGCATCTCCGTCCCTCACCGTCAGCATGAGGATCTGAAGCTGCGGGTTGTTCTTGCGGATCCGCCGGCACGCTTCAATGCCCCCCATGCCGGGCATATTGACATCCATGAGAACGGCGTCGAACCGCCGGCCGTCGACCTCTCGGATAGCCCCTTCGCCGTTGGAAGACTCGGCCACCGTGAAGCCGAGGGCGTCCAGAGTCATTCGCAGAACGCGGCGCAGATCCGAGTCGTCGTCGGTGACCAGAATGTTTCCGCCCAGAGAAGCCATAGTCGTGCGTTACCTGGCAACCGCGATGGGAAGGGCGATGGAGAATGATGTTCCGCAGTTCTTTTCGCCTTCCGCCCATACGTGGCCGCGGTGAGCCTCCACAATCTTCTTCACAATCGAAAGACCCAGCCCGGTGCCGCTGGGCAGGTGGTGCGTTTCGGGCGCACGGTAAAATCTTTCGAACACGCGTTCGCAATCCGCCGGCGCGATTTCCAAACCCGTGCTTCGCACCCGCAGGACCACGGTCGCGTGTTCCACCGCGAATCCGATGTCGATGGGCGAGCCGGGATCGGAGTACTTCAACGCGTTATCGAGCACTTGCATGACGGAGTTCAGAATCAGCTCCCGGTCGGCGAGAATCGGGACTTCGCCCGCAGGAACGGAAACCCGGAAGCGCGCCCGGTCTGCATTCTGTTGCACGCGCTGGATGGCGGCGTCGACTACCTCGGAAAAGAGCAGCGACTCCGGTTGCGGCCGGAACTCCCCGGTATCCAGGCGCGCCGACGTCAACAGGCGTGACGCCAGCTGATCCAGCTTGCTGACCTGCCCATCGATCATGCCGATCAGTTCGGCCTGCAATTCCGATAAGCCACCCACGGCCAGAAGTCCGGAACTCGCGGTACGGGCAACCGTGAGGGGTGTTTTGAATTCGTGCGCCAGCGCATCCAGCACAGCGGTGCGCAAACGTTCGGTTTGGCGCGCCGCCTGGGCCCGGGCCTCCCTTTTGAGCGCCCGCGCCCGTTCCAGCGCGATGGCGGTGAGCGAGGCCAGCGCGGTGGCCGCCAGCTTAGACATTTCCGTGCCGATCAATGCCAGGCTGCCCACCGGCCGCGTACCCAGCCGGAGCACGCAGAACCAGCTTCCGGTTGGCGAGTCGAAGCGATCGGCCGCCACAAAGTAAGCGTCCCGGGTCTGCGGCTCGGCCTCGGGGAAATCGCCGCCACTCTTGTAAATGTTGCCCGATTGCGGATCGAACAATTGCACGGCCTCTAAGTCGAAGATCTCGCGGATCAGCGACGTGATGCGAGGACCGGGCTCGCCGGTGGTGTCCAAAAGCAGAATCCGCCGCGAGGTCTCATAAAGCCGCTCCATATCGCGGCGGCCGTCCTGCGCGTCCATGGCTTGCAGACGGGCCCGCTGTGACAAGCGGCTGATGACCAGCGCCGTAAACTCAAAGGCGCCCAAGGCGGCCCAGTTAGCCGGGCTGTTGGCGAAGCTGAAGATGGGTGGAACAAAGTAATAGTTGAGGCAGGCCGCGGCGGCGATGGAAACCACGGTCGCCTGCCGGAATCCGCCATAAAGCGCGGCCAGGACCACGAAGACCAGATACAGAAATCCGGCGAATGCGGACGATTGTCCAAGCTGGAAGGAGACCCAGGTGCAAAGCGCAACCGCGGCCAGAGCCAGCGCGCCCGGCAGAATGGCTGACATTTTCCTTTTCCAACTCTCGACCGTGCCGCCGGCCGATCGCGCGGCCACACGAATCCCCGGCCACTCCGGACGCCTGAGGGCGCCTTGCAAGTTACCGGGGTTGGCGAGCGACAGGGACATCAAAGTGCCAGCTTGCCCATAAAGTCCATCTGGCTCAACTCGAAAGTCTGGCCGACCACGATTCGGCCGATCTGCGCCTCGAATCGGACCTGGCCATCCTTCTTGGTGATTTCAGCGGAGAGCGGGAACGTGTAGACAACCACCACGCCGGTTTCTAACTGGAATACCCGGGCGTCCAGCGGCCTCACGTCCTTTTTGCCACTGCGCTTCAAAACGGCCAGGTTCTTTAGCGGCTTGCCCAATTCTTTGGGATCGCCCTTGAAACCGCCGCCGGGAATGCCGTATACCGCAATGCAATAGCACTCCCCGTCCAGTGTGGGAGCCTCCACTGTGTGCGATTTGAACTCCGCGATGCGAATCGGGAGAGCGCTTTCCCAACGCAGCTTTAACGTGATGGGCCGGGGAAGCGAACGCGCGCTGCGGTCGGCGTCTCCG
>Ga0326727_10025479_pt1 | contig 11083 bp, 10 predicted proteins | sample MB2enrmetagenome_FD_207643 | JGI IMG/M metagenome (GOLD analysis project Ga0326727, IMG submission 207643) | Lab enriched peat soil microbial communities from McLean, Ithaca, NY, United States - MB29MY | ecosystem: Environmental > Terrestrial > Soil > Wetlands > Peat | place: USA: New York... | reverse complement strand
ATCCCCATCCTCATGCTCACCGCGGTGGGCGACGCGGTGCCCAACACCACTTACACCCATGCCGAAGGCATGGCCATGGAAGCCGAGGACTTCATCCCCAAGCCGGTGGACGCGGCTACCCTGGTGGAAGCGGTGCAAAGATTGATTTGACGGTTTCTTGATAGCATGACGCCATGCGCCTGATTAACCTTGGAGCGGAAATTAGAAAGAAGCAGAGTTGGGGGTCTTAAAGTCCTGGAAGGGGAGCCTGCCTGGTAGCTTCCTTTCCTCAAGATGAGGGTCGCCTGGCCGAGCGGCTCTGCACCCCATTGGTCCTTAACCGCATCAACCTCAGCTTTTTTACCCACATGGCCAGCGATCGCGAAGTCTTGTGCACCGCGAGCCGGTCCGGAGGCCGCCGTGCATTTGCAGCCCGGCACCGCCATTCTCTCCCTCTACCCCCACGACAAACGCCCGGAGATCATCGGCAATTTCATTCTCAGCCTGGCCCAGGCCAGGGACATGATCCACGGCCTGGGCAGCTCACCGGCGGCGATCTCTGCGGTGTTGCCCTCCAGGACGAGAAAAAAGAAAAGCATGACAGTTTGTATCACGGACTGACTAATTTGGGCGTCCCTGGTGGCCCTGATCGCCATGGTGATGGTCACCTGCACCTTTGATTAAATTTTTTTGTGGACTGGATGCTGGCCGGCCAATGATTGCGGTATTGGCCGGCCTCTATCCTTATTCCTATCATCATGATATTTTTTGAAAAATAGATGACACGGGGAAAGTAAATAGTTTCATTTGACACCTTAACGGGGATATTCATAATGTCAGGCCATACGAGACCACATGAAGCAATACATGCAATATTTGTTTTCTCTCTTATTACAGGAATTTTCATTTCATTAAGTGGATTTGCGCTTGAAATTTATAGAGTTTATCAAGGGATAAAGTATGGCGATTGGTCAAAGACATACATAATTGAATTACTACCTGCTGAAATACATAAAACATTAGATAAAGTGGATAGCTGGTTAGGCATCAAACAAATTATATTTTGGATAATTCAAACCGATATTAGTATTTTCTTAGTTTTATTTGGTATGTTTTGGGTTGGACTAATGATTTTGTTGAATTATTTGTTGGACTTATAGAAGAAGCGCATTGACATAAAAGACAAGTTCAAGGATATACCCAATGCTTAATTAATTGCTAAGAGATTTTTGGGGAAAATGGAGCCCGATATGCGCCGGCAATTGTGCCTTTGGGATTATTAGGGTTTCTGTAGATCGCAAAAACACAACTGCTTAGTTACCCCCCTTTAAAATTTCCTTCCTTCAGTGAAACTTCTCATTGCCGCCCACGAGACAATTCGGCTACAAAAGAGACTTTTCGGGTTAAATTCGTCGAGGTGGCTCCCCAAAACCGTTTTTTGAATGCGGTAGTCAAGGTTGCGCATAATCTCGATTTAAAGGATGCAGCATTCTCCTGTACCCAAATTCATGGTTATCGAAGGCACATACCAGGGAAATCCTGATTTACCTTTTTCCAGCGTTGAACCATATTACCATCAAAGCATGCGCCGATTCGCAAGAGGTCTTCCACCTACTGCGGGAGATTGAAATTAAGAGCTCAAAGGAAGATATATGAAGACAATATTAGGTTTGCTGTTTGCTGGTGTAATGATTATCTTTTTTAGCTTTGTCATTGTAATAAGCTTTATTACTTGTATTCTCCTTTTAAAAGAACAATTTGCTCACAATTCCAGTGTAATTACCAATCATTTCATTGGTTGGTTTATAGTAATGATTAGTATCGTAATAGGAGTGGGTGGTGGGGCGTCTCTTGTTTGCATAAATCGTATGGTCAGTTATAGACTAATGAACCTCCCAAAACTATCTTTCCCCGACTCCCAGAAATTTTAAGATGGAAACAAGCATGGAAAAGCACAGAAATTTCTTTAAGGACGAGTCCCGTGCCGCCGCCATGGAGTACGCCCTACTGGTGGCCCTGATTGCCGTGATGATCATTGCCTCAGGGACCCCCCTGGGCAAAACCCTGAGCGCTTGGTTCCAGACGGTTGCCACTCCCGTCGCGGCACCATAACATGGAGAGAACCATGGAAAAGCACAGAAATTTCTTCAAAGACGAGGCCGGGATTGAAGCGAGTTTCATGCATCTAGATATATTTGGAGACAACTCCAGGCAAATTAAGAGTAAAAGAGTCCTGCAGTTAATTTCGATATCATTATTTACCTTAAGTGTTATCCTGTCTTTTAAATTATTAATACATCTCTTATTTCCAAACATATCTTCTGGGTATTATGAAATGGCTATAATGATTTCATCTTGTTTGGCGGTTAACTTAGTGGCAACATTAATATTATATAAATATCAATCGCTGCTGGAAACTTTAGAGTACCGCCTCGGAATAAAAGGGGATAATCTCAACTATGTCATTCAGCAGTTTAAGATGGAAAGAGAGGAACGCCGGCATTATGCCAATGATTTACGGGTAGCTGAAGAGAAATATCGAAGTCTGGGTGAGGATATCAGTGAAGGGATTCTGCTCTTGGATACCGAGGGAAATTTCTTGGGAGCCAACAATAAGATGGAGGGACTGTTAGGCTTTTCCGAAGCGGAACTTTTAACCATGAATCTTAGCCAAGTTATCCCCAAGGAAGAGATCGAGAGGAGCCGGTCAACCTTGGAAAAAGTAGTCCAAACGGGGAAGAGCGGTCTGGCCAGTGGCTGGATAATCAGGAAGGACGGCCAAAAGGTGCCGGTCAATTTAGTCGCCAGTAAAGTGGAATACGGCGGCAAAACCATCATCCAGGGGATCTTCAGAGATTTAACGGGGCGCTGGAAGCCGAAACATATCCAGGTTCAGGAGTACCGAGATCATCTGTCCTACCTGCAAAATTTTTTCAAAATTCCATCCCATGACTAAGCGCCGGGTGGGAGGATGGTTCATGGAGCGGCGACTACTCCCCCGATCTATAAATCCTGGCAATTTGAATATCAGGGGTCCTGAATCAGACTTGATTTGACAGTATCCCGCAGATTAGTTTCTTTTTCCTCTTTCCGTTAACCAGCCGCTTTTCGTAGGCCAATTCCCCAGCAGACGCATCTTGGTTCTTGTAAGCTTCTCTCGCTGGGTCATGGTATTTCCTCCGTTTCATTTTCCCCAAGGGGATACCCTGACCCTTTTTTCAGTCAGTGTCAACTCAAGTCTTAATCGGAAAAATCTCCTCAGGCCGTTCATTCCTGTCCCTCTCGCCCCACCCGCGCTGTCTCATTGCTCCCTTAACCGGCGCGAACCATGCCGCCGCCGGCCGGCTTGCTCACTTCGGCAAGCAACTCTGGAAATTTACCAATCCGGGAGGCCCTAGCGGGCCCCCCCCTCATCCTCGCCGGCCTAGTCTCTTAATGCGGTTTATGACCCAAAGGTGGATTGCATGGTGCCGGTCAGGGTCCCAACTTTGCTGCCGGCGGTGTTAAACGCGGTATTGAGGCCGGCGACCAGACGACCAGGCCAGCGGCCAGCAAGACACCCACGGCGGCGATCATGATGACGGTGGAAGTCGCCTCCGCCGTGGCCGTTTCATCCCGGAAAAATCTTTTAATGCTGTTTATGTCCTCTTCCTCCTTAAATTTTCCGTTATTGAATTTTAAGATTCATCGGATGGATTTGCCGATACTCCTTTGGCAGCCGACTAAAGAATCCTCCCATTTTGGGACAGCGCTGGAATTCCTTTCGGGGCCGGTTTTCCTCTAGGCGGATTGACTCCCCTCTATATATTTAGGTGTACTGAATCGGCGAGTGTAGTGTAACCTTTCTGAATGGCGTATTTCACCAGGTCAGCGGTCTTCTTGACATTCAGTTTCTTTATCATGTTTTCGCGGTGGTGTTCCACCGTGCGGTTGCTGATGAACAGCAATTCGGCCACTTCCTTGTGGGATTTGCCTTCGGCGATAAGCTTGATGATCTCCAGCTCCCGGGTGCTGAGAAGCTGACCAGGACTGGCCGTCTGCTCCCCGGCAGGCCGGAACATCACGTGAGCATCAGCCAACAGTATACTGAAGGGGGCTGCCATGACCTTCCTCCTCATCCTGTTGAGAGACAGTTTCGGCGTGAATGAATTCCGATTATTTTCATTTTTCAAATACAATAGCGATAATAGCCAAAAATATGCCACCATTCAAAATGACATACTAATTCGTAAAATTTTTATGCAATTTATCTGTCATAGAAAACTCCATTTAGATCAAGTACATTATAAAATTTTATAATATCAATAAAAGGGATGATGGTAATATATTCATCGCTGGGAAAGGCTAAATCAGGATTTCCCTGTAATAGTTAGCTGGCATTTAAATATTCAGGAGACAGAAACAAAAAACCGGGTTACCTTTTAGGCAACCCGGCTCTCCTCTCAAGAGGACCCGTTGGCTTTCCGCCCCCACCTTTCGATGGGTTTGGCTTTTTCGTCAGGTTAAAGGAATGATATTTATATATTGAAAGCTTGTAAACTAAAAAATGCTAAAGGATGCTAAAAGGTTACTCAGAGGGGCCTTGGAACCTGGACAACTCTGAAAATGGGATTATGATTTTCCCGCCGACCTTAAATTGCTTGAATCTAATACGCTTTTTAACGGTCCATCTCCATACGGTGAACCAATGGACACCAAGTATTTGTGCGAACGTTTTTACGCTTAAGAATTCTGGATGGTCCTGAGTAAGGAAGCCAGCAACGGGGTCTTTGGGATCATTAATGTTCATGGTTTTATTAAATGCCGCTTCAGAAATTGTGGCATACTTGACCTTCAACGCCAGGCCTAACTTATTAATTTCGCATGAGTGCCTAAGTTCACAGACGTTACCGGATAATCATTTCCCTGGTCCAACCCATCAACGTCTGACCCTCCATTAATTGTGAGAGCGTTTCCTATTACATGTCCATTTAAAGTAGAGGCCCCATTAATGATTATCGTACCGGCAGGAGCATAAAGGATTACACTTGAGGAACCGGTCCCAAAGTTGGATGCGCCATTAATGGTAATATTGCCATATTCTGAATAGAGAAAGACTTGGTTGGTACCGCTAATACTTGACGCGCCATTCACCGTTATACTGGCGGGGTTTGAGCTGGTGCCGGTTGCCAAAATGCACCCAGTATCAGTAATCGCCCCGTTTAATGTTACGCTACCATTTACAGATATACCGTTAGTTAAATTATCAATGCCATTAAATGTCTGGCTAGTACTATACTGAACAATACCAGGAGTAGATAATATCTGCGAAGTATAATCAGGCATGGAAATATCTGCTGCAGTATAAGATTTCGGGGGGTTATTACCAGCGCCATTTTCGGTTATAGTCTGCCCCGGGCCAGCGTTAACCGAACCTATATCATAGGCGCCATTTATAGTTATCCCCTGATAACCTTCGGCCGCTTGGGTAATATTTTGGCTTCCATTAACAGTTAATTGGGCATTTGTATGTATCGATCCCTGAATCGTCATAGATCCGTTAAGTGTTAAATTTTTATTGGAGAAAAGGGCATAATTAAAAGGCCCGCCGGGATTACTCTGCACTTGACTCTCTACAATGGCTTCTGCGTAGGCCGTCAGACTGACAGTGGTAATGCCAAACACCTTCATGAAATAGGTGGGCACATTATTGGTGAGGGTGCAGTTGGTTTCCGGAACATTAGCGGGGTTTTTAACGGTATCTTGAGTAAAAGTCACCGTAGCGTTGGCCGGGGAGAAGTTATTAGCGGTGAGGATAGAATTTGCCTCAGTTGTTGCCTGGGCCTGGCCTGCCGGTATTGGCAGCGATAATTTTAAGCAGCCGGCGCAGACCGCGGCGTCTACGGCGTTTTGCATTTGGGTCCTGACGACTACCAGATTTGCCATGTCCAGGGCCAGGCCGAGAAATCCAATCAGGACCGGCAGCATTACTCCCACCAAAACCGCCACGCTTCCTTCCTGGTTTTTTCGCAATTTTTTTATCATAAAAATACCCTCCTTTATAGGAGAACCTATTCCACGTACATAGTGCACGTCCCTGTAACAGGGAAGGGATTTTTTGAGAAGAAGGCGCTAATTAGCGGGGTCATGATGGTTACATTGCTGGTGACTGTGACCGTAACGTTACTTCCGGCAACTGGAGACGCTGGCGTCACCACGGCAGTTAAATTGTTTCCATAGCTTTGCTGAATCGCAGTGTTAATAGCTGAAGAGGTCTGCAGATTAACAGCAGCTAACCGCGCCCCTTGCCGGGCCGCATTGTTAACCAGATCCATTTGAAAATATAAATTGCCAAAGTCGAAGATCCCACAGAGAATCAAGAGTAAGGCCGGAATAAGCAGGGCAAATTCCACCACCGCCGCCCCACCCTCGGAATCCTGCTGCCAATGCCGTTTGCCTGGTCGAATCCGCCTCATAATGCACCAATTCCCCTCACTAAGAGAATCTGCAATGATGAACCGAGATTATGCGACACCCCTGGCCCTCCAGTCAAAAATGATCTTGCCCATAGTCTGGTGGATTTATGGATCCTTGTAAATCAGGGAATCCCTGTTTCTTAGGGGGGAATTCCCCTACTTTTTCGAGATTGGGCGGCAGACTCGGAATGCTTGCATCTGTCTGCTAAATCAATCACTCCCTGGGCTCGGATAACGTAAATGATCCAGAGAAGCGCCGTCACCCCTATCCCCAAGACCCCGGACACGGTGGCCGGGTTCAACCACGGCCTTCGCCAGTAGTGGTCAAATGCCTGCGGGAGAGTCAATCCCAGCAAAATGACAATAGCGTTAAAGACGATACCCGAGCCATGCAAAGCTACTGCTTCAAACACGAATGGGCTACTTCTTCAAAGGCTACGGCTTTGTTGAGAGTCATTTCATTCGTGCGTTCGGAGTTCGTGAACCGGGGGAAGTCGAAAGTCATGAGGACGTGATCAAGCTGGCTGCAACGACTGCTGAGAAGATAGGCAATGGGGTTTAGAGTGTGGAAAAGTTCCCGGTCAGAATCCATTCCTAAGATAATGGGAACGTTTTCGGGATTAAATTCGGAGAGAGAGGTCGCCAAAATTGGTTTTGAAATGCGGTGCCCCCAGTTGCTGCATAATCTCGATTTATAGGATACAGCATTTCCTTATCCCAAAGTCATGGTTATCGAGGGCGAATATCAGGGAAACCCGGATTTACCTTTTTCCACGGATGACCCATATTATCATCAAAGCCAAAGGAGCATCGGCAAATCCATCCGACAAGGAGGGCCTTGTCAAACGATTCGCTAACAGAAGCCGAGAAAAGAGACCGGCACTGAAATTCGCCATGCTAACCTGCAGCAACTGTGAAGCACCAAGATGGAGAGAACCATGGAAAAGCACAGAAATTTCTTCAAGGACGAGTCCGGGATTGAAGCGAGTTTCATGCATCTAGATATATTTGGAGACAACTCCAGCCAAATTAAGAGCAAAAGAGTCCTGCAGTTAATTTCGATATCATTATTTACCTTAAGTGTTATCCTGTCTTTTAAATTATTAATACATTTCTTATTTCCAAACATATCTTCTGGGTATTATGAAATGACTATAATGATTTCATCTTGTTTGGCGGTTAACTTAGCGGCATCATTAATATTATATAAATATCAATCGCTCCTGGAAAACTTAGAATACCGCCTCGGAATAAAAGGGGATAATCTCGACAATGTCATCAAGCAGTTTAAGAGTGAAAAAGAGGAACACCGACGTTATTTCAATGAGTTACGGGTAGCCGAAGAGAAATATCGGAGTCTGGTGGAGAATGTCAGTGAAGGAATTCTGCTCTTGGATACCGAGGGGAATTTCTTGGAAGCCAACAAGAAGATGGAGAGACTGTTAGGCTTTTCCGAAGCGGAACTTTTAACCATGAACCTTACCCAAGTTTTCTACATGGCAGAGCCTGAGAGGAGCCGGCCCACCCTGAAAGTAGTCCAAACGGGCGAGAGCGATCTGGCCAATGGCTGGCTCATCAGGAAGGACGACCAAAGGGTGCCGGTCAATTTTGTCGCCTGTAAAGTGGAATACGGCGGCAAAACCATCATCCAGGGAATCGTCAGAGATTTAACGGGGCGCCGGAAGCCGGAAGATATCCAGGCAGCATCTAAGAAAAATTAACCCGCCGCCGCCCCCACGAGCAAAAGAGTAAGACCGGAATAACCAGGGCAAAATCCACCGCCGCCCCACCCTTGGGATCCTGCTGCAAATGCCGCCTGCCGGATTGAATTCGCCTCATAATGCACCAATTCCCTCACTAAGAGAATCTGCAATGATTGACCAAGATTATGCGGCCGCCGGGGCCCCGCAGTCGAAAAAGATGTTGCCCATAGCCTCTTTGGTAGCGGAATTGTCTAGCGACCGCGATGATGCGGGCAGCGGCATTTACGGCCTGACGGTGGCCGCGATTGATAAACTGGTCAAATAAACATCAAAGCGGGCGCCAGGGTTTCTCATCATGCCCGGAGGCGGTACGTACCTGTCGCCCCAGCTTTTCCCCCGGCCCACTTAAGAGTTTATCCCGCAGGAGGGATTCTCGCCGGGTTCATTTGGTCCCGCCAGCGCCTCGCCCAGCAGCCGTTCCTCCTTAAGCCCGAGAAAGCGCACCAGGAGGCGGCGATTGCGCCAGGCGGCCGGGCCGGGAAAGACTACTCGCAGGTAATTGTCGCTCAAACCCTGAAGCCAGCCCGGTTGAGGGGCCGGCCCTTCCACCAGGACCTCACGCAGCCGCTGTGTTTGTCCCTGCATAAATGCCAGCCTTTTCTGCCTTCCCAGCTCCCGGATGATGCCGGCGCGTCGCCGCAGCTCCCGGCCGGGCAGCGCCTTTAGCCGCGCCGCCGGAGTTCCGGGACGGGCGGAGAAAGGAAAGACGTGCAGGTAGGTCACCGGCAAAGAGGCCACCAGGTTTTGGCTGGCTTCGAAGTCGGCGGCGCTTTCCCCGGGAAAGCCCACCAGTACGTCCAGCCCCAGGGCCGCCTCCGGAAAAAGGCGGGCGATCTTAAAAACCAGGTTCCGGAATTCCCCGGGGCGGTAAGGGCGGTTCATGGCCCTGAGGATGGGGTGCGAGCCGCTCTGGAGGGGAAGATGGAAATGAGGGCAGAAATTCCGCCAGGAAGCCAGCTCGGTGAGGAGCTCCCCGGTTATCCCCTGGGGTTCCAGGGAGCTGAGACGTACCCGCAAGGGCGCTCCGTCTGCCTTCAGGCGCCGCACCAGCCCGGCCAGGCTGAATGAGGGGTCCAGGTCCTGGCCATATTGGCCGAGGTCGATGCCGGTGAGGACCACCTCCTGGTAACCCGCGGCGGCCAGTTCTCCCAGGGCCGCGGCAACCCCGGCCGGCGGCCAGCTGCGCCGGGGCCCCCGCACCTGGGGGACGATGCAGTAGCTGCAAGCGTGGCTGCAGCCCTCCTGGATCTTGAGCCAGGCCCGGGTGTGCCCGGGAAAGCCCCGCAGCCGCCAGGGCTGGAAGGGTTGGCGGCCCGGGCAGGTATCGACCCAAAGCTGCGGGTGGGCGCCGGGAGCAAACTTTTCCCACAATTCCGCCAGTTCGCCCTTTTCCCGGTTGCCCAGCACGGCCTGGACCCCGGGCAGGGCCGCCAGCTCCGCCGGAGCCCGCTGGGCGTAACAGCCGGTGACCCAGATGGGAGTTGCCGGATATTCCCGGAATAGCCGGCGGATGGCCTGGCGGGCCTGCTGGTCGGCGCGGCCGGTGACCGTGCAGGTGTTCACCAGGTGCAGGTCCGCAACCACCCCCGGGGGGGCGCTGAGCCAGCCCCGGCCGGCCAGTTCCTGGCTCATCCCGGCGGTGTCACACTGGTTCACCTTGCAGCCGAAGGTCAGGATGCGAAAAAAGCAGCAGGCGGTTGGCGGTGGGCGGTTTTCGGCGAGCATACAACCAATTTTAACAGGTCTCCGCGGTTATTTCACCCTGGCGAAGGAAAATGCAGGAAGGCGCCTTTAGTTGTAGAGATTTTCAGACCCTTTCAGACCCTCTTTGGGAAAATTCCCCAAAGCTTCGGTTTTTTGAAGCCAGATCCCCTCATCGTGGTGACCTTAAGACCCCTCGATGCTGAAAAAAGTTAAGCAGGCGCACGGACAGCTTTACCGGAAACCAAAAACCGCAAACCGGTCCTTCACCTGATCGGCTCCTCGATCCAGGCGCCGCCCAGGACCCGGTCGTCTTCATAGAAGACCACGGCCTGGCCGGGGGCCACGGCTGATTGGGGCGCGGCGAAGACCACCTCCACCGCCGCGGAGCCCAGGGGGCGGATGCGGGCCGCCACTCCCGGGTGGCGGTAGCGGATGACCGCCTGGGCCTCCAGATCGCCGCTGGGTGGCTGGATGAGCCAGTTGACCCGGCCGGCCCGTAGGCCGCGGCAGAGGATCTCCTGGCGCCGGCCCAATACCACCCGGTTGCTCTCGGGTTGGATTTCCGCCACGTAATAAGGTTCCCCGGCCGGAATCCCCAGTCCCCGGCGCTGGCCCATGGTGTAATGCTCCAGACCCCGGTGCCTTCCCAAGAGCCGCCCCCTAAGGTCCACCAGTTCCCCCGGGGTTCCCGGGCCGCGGCGGGCCCGGATGAGGTCCTGGTAATGGCCCCGGGGGATAAAGCAGAGTTCCATGCTCTCGGGGCACTGTTCATCGACCGGCAAGCCCAGCTCCCGGTAACGGCGGCGCACCTCCGCCTTGGTCAGGTCCCCCAGGGGAAAGAGGAGGTTGGCCAGCAGTTCCCTGGGCAGGCGGCTAAGGAAATAGGACTGGTCCTTGCCGCGGTCCGCGGCCCGGAACAGTCCCAGGGTCCCGTCAGCCCCCGGAAGCAGCCGGGCATAGTGGCCGGTGGCCAGGCGGGTCAGCCCCTGGGCCTGGAGCAGCTGCCACAGGCGGCCGAACTTGATGGTGGCGTTACACTGCACGCAGGGATTGGGAGTGCGGCCCCGGGAGTATTCGTTGACGAAATAGTCCACCACCTGCCGGGCAAACTCCTCCCGGAGGTCCACCCTGGTGAGGGCAAGATTCAACCTCAGTGCCAGGGCCGCCAGATGCGCGGCCGGA